>Ga0209656_10002119_pt1 | contig 12932 bp, 13 predicted proteins | sample BogFormECP12_OM2_FD_188239 | JGI IMG/M metagenome (GOLD analysis project Ga0209656, IMG submission 188239) | Bog forest soil microbial communities from Calvert Island, British Columbia, Canada - ECP12_OM2 (SPAdes) (version 2) | ecosystem: Environmental > Aquatic > Freshwater > Wetlands > Bog ... | reverse complement strand
TGCTCTCGTGAGCGTGATCGGCCAAGTGCTTCATGGCCATCAGCGCGTAATCCGCTTTCTTGGTTAGCTTGAGCATTTTGGGGTCGACTTCTGAATCCTCGCTGAAAAACTTAACTCCGACTGATAAAGTCGGACTTAATTGCGACCTTTTCCGTCGTAGATCCATTCTACGTCCAAACTGCGAAAGGGCGCAAGTCCTTCCAGCCATGTGCCGAAATTGGAATCAAATGGTAACTAACGGCGATTTAACGGCTTAGGCGTTGGCGAGCAATTTGGTCGGAAATTGGAAGCCCGAAGAGGCTTCGTGCGCCTGCAACCTAGCCGGGCGAGAGGGGAAATTCACAAGCGGGGGCTTGACAAGCGCCACAGCAGGGCTAAAATACCGGGAAATTCCCGCGAATCGATCCCTCGCTGTATGTTGCGAGGGCGACGCTTCCGGATTTATGACCGCAAAGCCGTCCACCCAGCCTGAAGGCGCAAACAACCGACCCTGCAAGCACCCGCGTGTGCAAATCGTGAGCCGCGACGAAGATGCCGAGTTCGTGGAATGCCTGGAATGTCGCGAGATTTTCGAATCCAGCGAACTGAAGGATATGAGCATCGAAGAAAGCGTCGAAGGCGAAGCTCAAGACTCCTAGATTAGGGGCTGCGGGACAACGCAACACACCGGAGTCACCACAGTAACCATCCTCGCTGTATTACTGCTTGTTTCTAGCAGAGACGCCCTGCTAGTCTGCGGGCCGGGGGCGTGCATTCCGCACGTTGCAAACTCATGCCTTCCGTAGCGCTGGTAGTTGACGACTCCATGTTGATTCGCTACACCGTTTGTCGCTCTCTGGAGGAGCGCGGCTTCACGGTGGAGTCGGCCACGAACGGCGTCGAGGCTTTGCAGATTCTTGAACGCGTGCGCCCTGCGGTCATCGTGACTGACATGCAAATGCCGAAAATGTCAGGCGGCGAATTGATCTCTGCCCTGAAGAAGAATCCGCAGACCTCGAACATTCCCATCATTATTGTTGCCGGCCGCGGCAGCGGCTTCGACGAACAGGAGAAGCGCGCCAACTTTGCCATTTATAAGGATATCGACATTCAAAGCCAGCTCGAAAAGGCGCTGGATGCGGTGATGGGTAAAGGTCAGGGACAAGGCGCGGGAAAATAGCGAGACCGGCAGTGGAGGCTAAGCTGCGCTTCGGTGGCCCACTACCTTAGTACGAGGCTCGCTTCCGCGGAAAAATCCATAGCGGCAAAATCTTTCGCCAGGAATTTAGGATAGGCAGCGGCGGCGATCATGGCTGCATTGTCCGTGGAGAGGGCCAGCGATGGGAAAAATACAGGCACTCCTTCCTGAGCGCCTTCGCGTTCGAAGGTTTTACGCAACTCACTATTTGCTGCGACTCCGCCAGTAACAAAAAGAGTTGCCACATCGAAGGCGCGGGCCGCCGCCAGAGTTTTGCCAACCAGGTCTTCTACGATGGCACGCTGAAATGAAGCGACCAGGTCGAGAGTCTGCCGATCACTATGCGCCAGGTAGTCCTCGAGCTTCGGTTTTGAAATGTTGGCGAGGGCTTTGCGGCGGTTCTCGATCGACGCCCGCATGCCATGAACTTCGACGGAGCGCAGAACGGCAGTCTTGATACCGCTGTAGGAAAAATCGAAGCGTGGACGATCCGTGTCGTCTTTCTTTTCTCGGCCCTTACGGTCGCGGCGATCGCGATGTTTGATCTGTGCGGGAAGGAACTTCACGGCATCCGCGTCGCCGTGGGAGGCGAGGCGGTCGATGATCGGGCCTCCGGGGTAGCCGAGGCCTAAGAGCTTAGCGACTTTGTCGAAAGCCTCGCCGGCTGCGTCATCGCGCGTGTGGCCGATGTTTTCGTACGTCCAACCGTCATTCTTCTGCGCGGCAAGATATAGGTGCGTGTGTCCCCCCGACACAACCAGAGCGAGCACAGGAAACTGCAACTCATGATTGCCCTTCTGACGTTCCTCCAGCAGAACTGCATGGATGTGGCCTTCGAGATGGTTCACCGCGATGAGCGGTTTATCGAGGGCGAAGGCCAGAGCCTTGGCGTAACTGATGCCAACCAGCAGCGCTCCAGCGAGGCCGGGACCCTGCGTGACCGCGATGGCGTCGACCGAACTGTAAGTCTGATTGGCTTCAGCTAGCGCTTGCCGGACTACGGGAACGATCGCTTTCAAATGCTCACGCGATGCCAACTCGGGAACTACGCCACCGTAAGGCTGATGCGTGGCAATTTGTGAAGCCACCACATTCGAGATCAGTTGCTCTCCGGAACGCACGACGGCCGCGGCAGTTTCATCGCAGGAGCTTTCGATACCGAGGATGTAGGCAGAGGGCATGAAATCAGTTTCTAGTTTTCAGTTTCCGGATGCAAGCCGCGTGACCGCTTAACTCGGCCAAGATTACCCAGAGTCGGCTAAAGCCAGCCTTTGGTTCTTGCGATTCTCGAGGCTTCGACACGATTGCTGGCGCCCATTTTGCTGATCGCTTCTGAAAGATAATTCCGCACAGTGCCCTCCGACAGGCGAAGCTCGGCGGCGATGTCGCCGCTCTGCATGCCTTCGCCGGCCAAGCGGAGAACCTGGCGCTCGCGATCGGTGAGAGGATCCGTCTCGGCCCAGGCCTCGAGTGCGAGATCGGGATGGATGACGCGCAGTCCTTGCTGCACGCGACGGACGGCCTCGGCGAGTTCTTCGGCGCGCATATCCTTCAGCAAGTATCCCAAGGCGCCGGCTTCCATGGCGCGCCGCAAATATCCGGCGCGCGCGAATGTGGTGAGAATGATGACTCGCGTGCTCGAACGGCGACGTTTGAGTTCTGCGGCTGTGTCGAGCCCGGTCATGAGTGGCATCTCAATGTCGGTGATCAGAACGTCGGGCTTGTGGGCGAGAACAGCTTCCACTGCCTCCTTGCCGTTTCGCACCTGGGCGACGACGGAGATGTCACCCTCAATCTCGAGCAGCGCGGCCAACGCGCCGAGGACCATGCCCTGATCTTCGGCAATGATCACGCGGATCGTCTTACGGTTTTCCTTCGCGATGGGATTCAATTGGCGCGGTCCTCGGTTTTCGGAGTGAATTCCTTGAGTGGAAGAGTGATAGTCAGTCTCGTGCCGGCTTCGGAATCGCGGTTAAGAGTGCCGCCCAGCATCTCGACGCGCTCGCGCATACCACGCAGTCCGTTGCCCTCGCTCTGCAAGCCACCGCGGCCGTCATCCTCGATCTGGAGCCGGCAAGAGCCGTTTTGCTGATCCAGGCGCAGGCTGCAGGTGCGGGCATGAGCGTGACGCACGACATTGGTGACCGCTTCCCGGATTGCCATTGAAAGCACGCCTTCGTGCAAGGCGGGCAGTGCGACCTTGGATGCCTCACATTTCACGGACACGCCGGCAGTCTCGAGAGTAGCCTTGGCTTGGGCGAGTTCCGCAGACAGTCCTTGCGCGCGATAACCGCGAATGGCGTCGCGGACTTCCGATAGAGCCTGGCGGGAAATTTGTTCCACCTCGCGGATTTCGCTGCCCGCCCGCTCAGGATCGCGATCCATCAGTTTTCCGGCGAGTTCAGATTTCAGGATGATGACGGAGAGCGTGTGTCCCAGAACGTCGTGGAGATCGCGGGCAATGCGCTCGCGCTCGGCCACTTTGGCGAGATGTTCAATTTCTTCCTGAGCGCGAATCAACTTGCGGTTGGTGCGATTTCGCTGCGCGAAATGGATATCGCTGGCACCGACCACGAGAGAGAGCCCACCGCCAAACAGCAAGAACCAGCCGCTGAGATGTAACGCCCACCATGTCAGAAACGCCGCGCCATCGACCACTAGCAAGACCTTGATGCCGTCGACTTCGTTATCGACGACGAAAGGTCCGCAAGCCGCGACAAAGATGAAGAAGGTAGTGGCCCCGCCGTTGTACTTCGCAAAACCGGCGCCCATCATGAGCATTGCTGCAAGATGCAGCAACCCCTGCCGGCAACTCACCCAGAACAAAGAGAAATACAAGACCAAGAAGATGATTGTCGCCGCCACCGTGAGGAACCACACCCGCACGCTGGCATGGTTCACGATGGGATCGATGTAGAAGAAACCAAAGTACAGAACGGAATACATCGCCCAGCCGTATTCGCTGTTCTTGGGCAAGAGTCTCATAAAGTCATCACGCCCGGACGGCGAAGCGGCGTGGCAAAGGCCGAATTCGGAGTCCTCCGCACATCTCTTCGTCGGTTCTATTATCGCCGATCATAGGTGGTACACTCCCAGTCATCAAGGCCAAGGTCAGTTCCGGCTTTGCCTGAAAATGGCGCTGGCCGCGGCGTACCAGACCAGTATTGCCACGGGAATCAGCGCCAAAAGCCAACTTGCGCCACCGTAGAGCGCGAGGATTCCGAGAATCATCAGAACGACTGTCGAGCCGTAGCCTTTCTTAGCATCTGCACTCATTGGGTCCTTCCCCTTCTTGCGCTCACAGCTAGCTCTGGTCTCGGCTTGCATCAGCCGTAGAGTTTTCCCTGATCTCGCTGGAAACCGATGCGTGCAACACCCAGGCAAATCAAAGTGAAGGCGAGCAGGACCTCCCAGTGGTTTGCGGCGGGCTCGTGGCGCCCCGCGCCGACAACTCCCAAGGCCAGTTGTGACAAGTGATATGGCGGGAGCGCCAATGCGACCTGCCGCACCAGTTTGGGTAGAAACATGTAAGGCACCCATAGCCCGCTGCAGAACGAAAGCGGCAGATAAATCAGATTGATCGCGGCAGGAGCAGAGTTTGGCCCGGCGAAATAACCGATAGCTAATCCCATGGCGGAAAAAGGCAGCGAGCCGGCCACGAGCGTTGCAAGCAGCTCTGCCATCTCGAGCAGGGGCATGCGCACGCCGCCGAAACCGAGGCCCAATCCCAATAACAGGGAGACTACGATTGTGCTGAAGATCATGCTCAGGACAACCTTAGCGGCGAAATAGGCGAACGGCGGCATGGGACTGGCACGTTTGACTTGCAACCATCCCAGGCCGCGATCGGCGGCGAGACCGGAGGCGGTTCCAAACAGCGAAGCTCCCATCACTCCAAAGGTTCCGTAAGTGGCGATCAAGTAGGTCGGCACACCGGTGCCGCCGATCATTTCTTTAGCATTCAAGACCAGCCCGAATAACACATAAAACATCAATGGGAAGCTGATCACTGACGCCGTATACACGCGCAAGCGAAGGTTCTTCAGGAACTCGTACTTCGCTTCCTTCAAATAAATGGTTGCGGTGTGGCCGGTGGAACGGTCGATCTGGGTGTTGCTCAAAACCGCTGTGGCAGTACTCATAGTCGCTTCCTCTTTTGGATGGCGCATCTCTACGCCGGAAAATCATGGATCAATTCCGTCGATTTGCGTTTTGACTATTGTCCTGGGTGAGGGCCAGGAATGCTTCCTCCAGTCCCGCGGTGGTGATCTCCAATCCGGAAAGTGAGGGATCGCGAGCCAGCAAAACGCGGACCACGGTCTCCGCTTCCGCGGCATGAATCTCTGTGACCTCCCGGTCTCGCCTAGCGGCGGTTACGCCCGGAATCTGAAGTACGCTGGCTATGTTCAGCGCCGTGATGCAGCGGATTCGCTTGCCACTGGTTTGCGATTTGATCTCTGTGGGCGTGCCTTGAGCGATAATCTGGCCCTGATTGATCACGGCGATGCGGTCGGCGAGAGCGTCAGCCTCTTCTAGATAGTGCGTGGTCAATAGAACTGTTTTTCCCCGATCGACCAAGCGACGAATTTCTTCCCAAAGCGCGCGGCGTGCTTCTACATCAAGCCCGACGGTAGGCTCGTCGAGGAACAGCAGATCGGGATTGCCACAGATTGCCAGAGCAAACAGAGTTCGCTGCCGCTGGCCGCCGGAAAGATCGCCGAATTTGCGGTCGCGCAACTTTTCCAGTCCTGCGGCAGCCAGTACTTCCGCAAGTGGCAGCGGGTTCGTGTAATAAGAGGAGAACAGGTCGACGTGCTCGCAGACCCGCAGAGTTTCCGGGACTTTGCCGACCTGGAGCATGGCTCCAGTGCGCATACGATTGAGCGGGTTGGTGGGATCTCCGCCGAATACTCGGGTCTTGCCCGAGTTGGGCTGAATGAGCCCGAGCAGCAGCTTTATCGCGGTTGTCTTTCCTGCACCATTCGGACCCAGCAGGGCGACAACCTGACCGGCGTGGACGGTGAAATTCACATTCCTGAGAGCGCAAACATCTCCATAACTCTTGCTGACGTCCTCCAGACCTGCTACGGCAGTACCGGAAATCAGCGGCTGTACGCCTCGGTCTTGTTCAAGAGTCGCGATTGTGGGCATTGACGCCTCCATTTGTACTTTGCCGCAAATTCTTTCCCAGTGTCCGCATCATCATCAAGAAAAGAATGAGGCGCCAGTGCGCTTCATCACGCCAGCAGCGTGACAAATGTCATGGCGTTTAGGAGGGGAATCGGGGTGTCCAAAGATCCAGGCGAATCGGCAAAACCGGAATTTCGGCTGTTCTCTGTTACGAAATCCGAACAAAGTGACCGTACTAGCGAGGCGCGAGGTTATGAGATGGGGTGCCATTGTTTGACGAGGATGTGCATGATCACTAGGCAGAACGCGGGGAAACCTTGTTCGGAAATCGTAACAACATCGCGGGCGTGAAGATTTTCTTTTGCGGATTCATGACACGAACCACGCTGCCTGTTATGATGGCGGCCAATTCTTATGAAGTCTTCTACTCCCATGGAGGCGATGCATGCTCCCAGCCGGTAAGAGTCTTCGTACTCTGCGCGAAAAGCTTGGCTTGACGATGCGCGACATTGAAACTTCCAGCGCGCGCTTGGCGGAGAAGTATCGCAATGAGGAATTCTCGATTCCGCCGAGCCGGCTCTCAGACATTGAGACCAAGGGAGTCTTGCCCAGCATTTTTCGTCTCTATACGCTGGCGGTGATTTACCGACGCGATCTGCGGGAATTGCTGGCCTGGTATGGCGTCGACCTGAACAACATGGCCGCAGATCTGGGTATGATTGCGCCGCCCCGATCGCATGTTTCCGAAGCTCTCTCCGGACTGTCGTCGGTACAAATGCCGATTCGCATGGATCCCGGCTTCGATGAGCAACGCACAACCAACCTTGGTCGCATGGTAGAGCAGTGGGGCCTGGTACCGCTCTCGTATCTGGCTCAATTCGCGCACAGCGATTTTACTTACGGCTACATCGGTAACCAGGATTTCACCATGTACCCAATTCTTCCTCCGGGAAGTTTCGTGCAGGTAGATGAGGAAAAAAATAAAGTGACAGACGGAACCTGGCGGTCGGAATACGAACGTCCAATCTATTTCGTGGAAACTCGCGACGGCCACACCTGCTGCTGGTGCAGCATGCGTCGTGATGACCTGATTTTGCAGCCGCATCCGCTCTCGCCGGTTCAGGTTCGAGTTCTGCGCCATCCCCAGGAAGCGGAGATCATCGGGCAGGTCGTGGGGGTTGCGATGAAGCTGACCGAGTGGCAGGCTTTCGGTTCTTCTCCAACCTCGAAAGTGCAAGCAGCACTGAATTAAGGTGCCTGGCAGAAACCGCGTCTTGCGGCGAAGGCAATAATTTGCTGAATTGTTCCTGCATGTCCTCGAGGTAAGTTCCCGCCGTCTCCTCACTGTCCCGACTCGACTGCAGAAGATCTTCCTCCAATTCTGAAATCGGCGTCTTAAGCACTTTGGACAGTACTTCCGCGTGAGCCGTCTTCAGCGCGCGTTCCGACGACTCCTCCCCGTGGACTAGTGACATACCCCAGTGCTGGTACCCACCCTCCCGGCGACGCAGCGAAGCCAAGTAAGCCAGCTTCGCAAGCAGCCCGGAAACGGCGGCCAGCGTGGTTTCTCGGAAATCCTGTAGAGCGGATTTGAGGGTCATCTGTTACGAATTCCGAACAACAAAGCGTCAGCCGTAATCTTTCGGACCGCTCGGCAGCCATGAAAGTATCACGACTCGATTTTCAAACACAAGGAGAAACCCACCCATGAAACGTATCCTGTTGCTGCTTGCCGCCGCCGTACTCTTCCTGAATACAATGGTCGTTCCAACTGTGGCCCACGCCGATGGTCAACCTGGCGGGAATTGTTCCGGTGGGGGCGCATGCAAGCCGTAGTCGACTTACTGTAAGTTACAAAAAACGAACACCACTGGAAGTAATGTTGCCGACGCGCGGTCTCCACGTTATAGTGAGCGGCTACGATTATGTTTCAGCCACACTCATTACTGTGGCACTACTTGTCGGTCGCGCCTAGTGTTCTTTTGGCGCTTCTTGCGCTTCTCATGTGGCGGCGGGGAATGCACAAAGAGTTCCCCGCTTTCTTTTGCTACGCCATTTTTGAGGCTACGGGTGGAGGAGTTCTCTACGCCATAGACGTTAGTCCCTCGATTTCGGCGGCGACTTACTGGCGGAGTTATCTTTGCTTCTTGCTTCTTGAGGCGTTGATAAAATTCATAGCGATCGGCGAGGTTTTTACTCACTTATTGCGTCGCTATCAATCGCTTGGGAGGTTCGCCAGAGGACTGATAAGCAGTGTCGGCATCGTTCTCGTATTTGCGGGTACGGTCATAGCAGCCTATGCGAATCCCACGCCCTTTTGGCTAATTTCCGCAACGCGCATCTTGTCCAGAAGCGTCAGTGTGGTTCAGTGTGGACTGATTCTTTTCCTTCTTATTTTTGCCGCCCACTTCCACTTGACGTGGGGACGCGCTGCTTTTGGGATCACGCTCGGCTTTGCCGTGCTTTCCTCAGTCTACGTCGGCCATTGGGCTCTCCTGGCTGACTGGCTCCTCGGCCAGAAATCCTACCTACTTGACTTTGCCATTATGGTCACCTATCACGTTTGCGTTCTTATTTGGTTCTATTACATTCTAGGGCCCCAGAAGAGCACCACAATGTCTCCCGTTGTGGTTCCCGAGCACAATCTCGAGCTCTGGAACCGGGAACTGGAGCGCTTGTTGCAACCATGAATCTAGCATTCGTTCTCGTCTTCGCTGCCGTAGTTGCTCTGGGCATTATTGTGCGCCTGGCCGTATCCCGGAGCTTGCCAGCCAAGCTGAACTCGTCGCTGGCAACAACCATTCGGCCCATCGACGTAGAGGCATTCCGCAATCTGATTAACCCTGCGGAGGACGATTACCTGCGCCGCCGTTTGCCGCCAGCGGAGTTCCGCTCGGTTCGCCGAGCGCGACTGCGGGCCATAGCCGCCTACGTGCGAGTCGCCGGAAGAAACGCCGGCGTATTGGTGCGTGTAGGAGAATCCGCTTTGGCTAGCGGCAATCCGCAGTTTACCGAAAGCGCGCAGCGGCTGCTGAATGATGCTCTGCTGCTTCGTCGCAATGCCACGGTGGCTTTGGCGCGAATCTACATAGCCTTGGCATGGCCCAACTCCGGGGTCGCCGCGGTGCGTGTGGTCGATCGCTACGAGCGGTTGAGCGGCTCAGCAATGCTGCTCGGAAGATTGCAGAATCCAGCGACGCCGGTTCGTCTCTCTCCTCGCTAATGTGACTTCGGTCACAGACAGTCGGACGATGTTTGTGACAATCTTGCGTCGGCGTCGCCGTGCCTGAGCAAAGCTCGTGGGGTTACTGGCGCACCACCCCGCATCATTCTTGCCTTGTTTTCGTTCACTGTTCTGGTGTAAAAACCAGCGGGACCTGTCATCCCAAGAAAATTCTGTGACCATTTCTGCCATCCGCCGTTGGAGTTGTTTCTGCCGGCACCTCGTAGTGTCGAAGTCAAGGGAGACTCTATGATCCGTATCAGCACGATGGGTACAATGAAAAACTTCTCCGTCTCGATGTGCATGTTATTGCTTTCCTGCCTGGCTTTCGGGCAAGGCGGTGTTGCCACCGGTGATCTGCATATCACGGTGAAAGATGCCAAAGGCGGACTGGTGGCCAACGCCACCGTCACCGTGAGCGACGTGGAAAAAGGTCTGACTCGCACCGCCACAGGCGACGGCCAGGGAGGCTACAGTGCCCGACAGCTGCCGCCGGCCGTTTACACGGTCACTGTAGAAGCGGCAGGATTCGGCAAGGTGGAAGCGAAAAACGTGAGCATCACTGTGGGAGGCACGCAGGAGTTTCCAGTGGCGCTCGCGGTAGCTACCGGAAAAGAAGTGGTAGAGGTCACTTCTCAAGCAGAGTTAGTGGAGACATCCCGCACTTCAACGACCGATACGATCGGGCAGCGACGCATCGACAATCTGCCGATCAACGGACGGAACTACATTAATTTCACGTTGACGGATTCTCAGGTGGTGCGCGACAACGCACCGACTCTAGGAGCCGCGCCTACTTCGGGACTGAACATCAGCGGACAGCGCGGTCGCTCAAATCTAGTAAATGTGGATGGCGCGGACGCCACGGATAATTCGACCAACGGTGTGCGCTCGACCGTATCACAGGAGGCGGTACAGGAGTTTCAGATCATCACCAACAACTACGCGCCGGAATACGGGCGCGCGGCCGGAGGTGTGGTGAATATCATCACGCGCTCGGGATCGAACGACCTTCACGGCGACGTCTTTGGTTATTTGCGGAACCGGAATTTTCAAGCGGTGAATCCGTTTAGCACGGTTTCGAATCCTGCCTACACGCGAGTACAAGCAGGCGCCGCTTTCGGCGGGCCTATCAAGAAAGACAAGACTTTCTTCTATTTTTCCTACGAGGTCACCCGGCGGCATGAGACTGGATTCTCCACGATCGCGCCGGGAAGCAATATCGGGTACTACGGTTTACAGAATTTTGATACTGCGACCACGGCCGGAGGATTGATTCCGCTTCCCTTCGGCAACATTCCAATCACGGGCGACCAAGCCGCATTTCTAGGGCCTGGAGGAACACTAGAACAACTCGCCGTAGCAAGTCCGGCCACGTTCGCCGCCATTGCGCCGAGTGTGCCCAACTACGTATTTCTTCTGGGCGCCTCGTCGGGAATGGCGTTGAACGGGGTGTGGCCGACCGGGCTGACCGGGATTCCTGGCCTCAGCGGCTTCGCCACAAGCTGTTCGGCACCGCCGTGTTTTGTGCCAGCCTCGTATCAGTCGTTAGGCTCGCAAGCAGGCAACTTCCCGGTCTTTGAAGGCACTAGCCTTTACTCGCTGCGACTCGACCACAACATCAACACCAACAACCGGCTGACTCTCCGAATCAATGTGAGCCCCAGCACCACCACTGGACTCGAAGGCAGCGGTGAGGATCAGCCCTTCGGGCAAAACGCGTATTCACGCACTTCCGAGCAAACCTACCGCGATGTAACCGGCGTGGTGCAGGACACATGGACCATTGGCGCTAACAAAGTGAATGAGTTCCGCTTTCAGTACGCACGCCGCGGACTTTCTTACTTCTATAACACGCAGATCGCTGCCGGCGCGGACCCCGCCGTCAACATTCCGGGCTTCGGCTATTTCGGTCGTGAGCCTTACTCCTACATCCAACGAGTCGAGCAGCGCTACCAATTTACCGATAACTTTTCCTGGACCATCGGGCGCCACAACACCAAGTTCGGCGCGGATTTCAACTATCTGCCCCTCTCGGCCACCTTTGCCGTCAACTACGGCGGGGTTTACGACATCGGCTCCTTCGCAGCATTCCCTCAACCGTTCCCTACGTTGAATCCCGTACAAGCGTACGGCGCCGGTTTGCCGGGAGATTTTATACAAGGTCTTGGCAGCCCCAGCGACTCGTTCCACAATATCCCGATTGGGGCGTTTTGGCAGGACTCATGGCGGGTGAACCCCAACCTCACTTTGAACTACGGCGTGCGCTACGACATCGAGATCCCGCCATCGTTTAAGCCGGTGACCCCTCTCGGACAGGCCGGATATAACTTCCTGGGCTTGCAGAAGGGCATTCAAACGGACACGAATAACATCCAGCCCCGCGTGGGCATGGCTTGGGACCCCAAGGGAGATGGGAAGACGGTCGTGCGCGCTTCCTACGGCATGTTCTACGACCATCCGCTGCTCGGCCTCTATTTCCTGGGCAACGCTTCGGATGGCTCCTCCAGCGGACAATTGGCCTTCCCGGGCACAGGAGTCTGCAACGGCCCTGGCAATCCCGCCAACCTGAACGCGATTCCAATTTTTCAGGGACTGGTCAACAACGCAGCCTGCTCTCCGGGGCCGTCGGCACTGCTTCCGTCGCTCGGCTACCTGCCCAATCAGCAGCAGTTCACTTCCATCAATTTCCCCAGTTCCCTGTTTCTCAACCAAAACTACCTCACGGACGGATTTCCGCTCTTCTTCCAACCCTTCGGCTATCCGCAATCGAAGAACTTCGTCTTTGCCTATTCGCAGCAGGCGAACTTTACAGTTGAACGAGACCTGGGACATGGATTCGCTCTCAGTCTCGCTTACAACTTCAACGGTGGACGCCACCTGAACCGGCCCATCAACTCGAACGCCCAGCGCGGCGACCTGCTGGTGGCGAACTACAACGCGGCGCTTACCGATCCCACTTCTTATGCGAGCATTGGCGGACCTTTGGGCGTAGGTAGTGGACCTGAGTCTCAGGGCTATCTCCCCTGTGGTGTCAATTCCAAAGGGCAGCCCTGGGTTTCGGCTGCCCTTATGAACTTTTTCCGCCCCAGCGGTCTCAATGCGTCCATCGCGAATGCTTACACGGCGAATGGCGCTGGAGCTTGCGTTTCTACCCTAGCCCCAACTGTGTTGGCGTTCCTCCAGGCATCCGGATTCAGCACGGCAGGTTTTAATACTGCCTGCAATCCATCAACTCTTTCCGGCTGCATCCCTTTCGGCGACATGGACGCCAACTATTCGAACGGCAGCTCCGTCTACCATGGTTTCAGCACCAACTTGCGGAAGCGCTTTGGCGGCCATTACGAATTCCTCGCATCCTACACATGGTCGCACGCCATCGACGACTCGACGGATCTGCAA
>Ga0209656_10002118_pt1 | contig 12933 bp, 9 predicted proteins | sample BogFormECP12_OM2_FD_188239 | JGI IMG/M metagenome (GOLD analysis project Ga0209656, IMG submission 188239) | Bog forest soil microbial communities from Calvert Island, British Columbia, Canada - ECP12_OM2 (SPAdes) (version 2) | ecosystem: Environmental > Aquatic > Freshwater > Wetlands > Bog ... | reverse complement strand
AAGGTCGTCGCGGTCAATATGACCGGCGCTTTTCTCTCAGCCCGCGTCGCCGCCCGGCGGATGATCGCCGCAGGCGTGGGCGGCGCGATTGTGAATGTGGCCTCGATCATGGGCCTATCTGGCGGCGGCCTCTATCCTAACGTGTCCTATCAGGCGACGAAGGGAGCGATCGTGAACATGACCCGCGCGCTCGCGGTTGAATGGGCTCCGCAAGGCGTTCGCGTCAACGCGGTCGCGCCCACTTATGTGCGCACCGAACTGATCGAGCCCATTCTCAAGGACCCGGAGCTTGTCGCGCGCATCGAGGCGATGACCCCTCTGCGCCGCCTCGCCGAACCCCGTGATATCGCCGCGGCGATTGCCTTTCTCGTTAGCCCCGCGGCGGCGATGATTACCGGGCATGTGCTAGCTGTCGACGGAGGGTTCCTCGCGCAGTAGGGATCGCGAGAGCTGGCTTTCCGTTCCCGATACGCGCGCGTTGCCTTGCGGGGCGGGAGGCTTTGGCCGATCGCTCGGTGCAACATATCGCGGCATCGTCTCGACGATTTCGGTCACCGGAGCGCCGACCTAAGTTGCTACTTTCTCCGCGCCAGCGGCTTCAAAGCTCTCTGCCTTTGAGACTTGACAACGATCAGCTCCGCGCTATCCTCGGGTGGTCTGGTTATCCGACCAGTAGTGCAGTTAGGTGCGTGAGTTGGCGGAATGGGGTTGCGCGCAGCATCGAGGGGAGTGTTCTCACAGGCTCCGCACCTCAAGGCGGAGATTGGCCGCCGCACCGTTCGTGAACGGATTAGCGATAAGCTCGCGTCGCTTGTCGCGTCCGGCATTCTTCAGGTCGGCGAAGAGTTGCCGAGCGAACGCGAACTTGCCTCGCTATTGGCCGTCAGTCGCGAGACAGTCCGAGGCGCAATACAGACGCTCGCAGCTACGGGCGTCGTGGCGGTAAGCCAGGGGTCTCGGACGCGTGTGGTTAGTCAGAAGATCGACACGCTCAAGATCGGAGTCACGAGTCCAAGCGCGATTAACAGCTACGACCTCGAGTCGGTCCACAAGGCACGCCTCTTGGTCGAGCGCGCGGTCGCAGCCGAGGTCGCCGCGCGCATCGACGGCGCGACCCTCGCACGACTAGAACGGTCGCTGGCGATCCAGAAACAGACGATGCGCGATCCCGTGCATTTCCTGATCTGCGACCGGGAGTTCCATCTCGCGATTTATCGCAGCTCTGGCAATCCGCTGCTCGCTGACTTCGTGACGGATCTCTATACATTCATGCTCGACCACCGAAGGATCGCTGTCTCGCGGCCGGGCGCAATCGAGAAAAGCTATCTCGACCATGTCGCGATCTTCGAGGCGCTGAGCGCGCACGATCCTCAGGCGGCGACCGACGCGTTCGGGCGGCATATCGACCGAATTTACGCGACAACCGTCGACATACTTGTAGACAAGCCAAAGCCGAAGAAGACCGCGTAACCTCAGCTGCGGCCGCGAGAGCGAAGCCGCAATCTTTCGCGCCGGATGGTCCGGCTATTGGGAGGAAGGCCATGAAACTGAATCGTCGACGTCTCATATCTGCCGTGCCGGCGTTTGCCGCCGCCGCGAGTTTTGGATTCGCCGCGCCGGCGCGGGCGGACACGAAGGAAATCGTCTATTTGACGCCGGGGCTGGACCTGCCCTTCTGGCGCTACCTCTCGAAGGGCATCGAGTCGGAAGCCAAGAAGGCCGGCTATTCCTACACGGCGCTCGACTCGCACAATAGCGCCGAGACCCAACTCAAGAATGCGCAGGACGCGATCGCGCGCGGCGTCTCGGGTATCGCGATCTCGCCGACCGACAGTTCAACCGCGCCAAGCGTTCTCGCCCTCGCCGCGCGCGCAAAGATTCCGGTTGTCGTCGCCGACATTGGCACCAACAGCGGCGAGTATGTTTCCTTCATCATCTCCGACAACTACCAGGGAGCATTTGGCGTCGGCGAGGCGCTCGCTGCCGCGATGAAGGAGAAGGGGTGGACCGACGGCTCAGTTGGCCTCGTCACCATCTCCCAGGCGCGCAAGAACGGTCAGGCGCGCACCGCCGGCTTCCGCGAGGCCATGAAGAAGGCCGGCATCACCAAGGAAGCCGGTCTGCAGCAGATGCAGTCCTATACGGCCGACGAGACTTTCAAGTTTACTCAGGACATGCTCACCGCCAACCCGAACATGCGCGGCATGTTCATCCAGACTGACCAGCCGACCATCGGCGCGCTTCGCGCCATCAAAGCGGCCCATCGCGAAGGCACCCTTCTCGTCGCCGCATTCGACGGAATTCCTGAATTCGTCGACCTCCTCAAGAAAGGCGAGATCGTCGCCTCCGGCATGCAACAGCCCTATCTGATGGGCGTGAAGTCAGGGGAAGCGCTGGCCACCGCGCTGAAGGGCGAGAAGCCGGAAAAGCAAATCCTGGTTCCGATCGTCGTCGCCACCAGCAAGAACATCGACGAGATCCTGCCGACTATCAAGGAGACGGTGTTCGCCAACGAACTGCCCTGACAATGGCAGGGCCGGCGCATTGGCGTCGGCCCAATCCCGGGCTGAATGATGACAGACCTGGCAACTCCGCTGTTGGAAGCGAGCGCGATATCGAAGAGCTTTGCTCAGACCCGTGCGCTCGTCGGCGCCAACCTTAGCCTGCGCCCGGGCGTCACCCATGCGTTGTTGGGGGCCAACGGCGCCGGGAAGTCGACGCTGTCTCGGGTGATTTCGGGACACGTCCGCCGGGATGCGGGTCAGATCGTCTATCGTGGCGAACCGCTCGACGCACGCAGCCCACGTGAGGCGCTGGATGCGGGCATCGCCATGGTGATGCAGGAGACGAGTCTCGCGCCAGACCTGTCGGTGCTGGAAAACATATTCCTGCCGGACCTCGGCCGCCCCGGGAGACTGTCGCGTCCGACGATGCGCCGGCGCGCGAACGAGATTCTCGCCGATCTCGGACAGGAGCACGCGCTCCCGCTCGATGCGGAGGCGCGGGATCTCTCGGCGGCTCAGCGTCAACTTGTCGAGATCGCCAAGGCGCTCGCCCTGAAGGCCAATCTGATCATCTTCGACGAGCCGACCGCGTCATTGAGCCCCAGCGAGGTTGAGCGCCTTTTTGACGTGATCGCGCGGCTCGAAAGCGCCCAATGCTCGGTCGTCTTCGTCTCCCACAGACTGGAGGAAGTGTTCGCGATCTCTGACGAGATTACTGTAATGCGCGAAGGACGCACGGTCGCGGCCTCGCGACCAACGTCAAGCCTGAACCAGACGGAGCTCGTGCGCCTGATGGTGGGCCGCGATCTTGGATCGATCTACGCGGCTCCCTCCGCGCCTGTCGACGCGCGCGGAGAGCCGATCATGTCCGTTCGCGCCCTGCAGGCGCCGCCGCTTGTGCGCGACATCTCCTTCGATTTGCATCGCGGCGAGATCCTGGGCCTCGGCGGACTAGTTGGCGCCGGACGCTCCGAGACGGTCGAAACTCTCTTCGGCTTGCGCCCTCGCACGGGAGGAGAAGTTCGCTACGAAGGACGGCCGTTCGCCCCACGCACGCCGGCCGAGGCGATCCGCGCAGGCGTCGGATTTGTCGCCGAGGATCGCCGGCGACAGTCGATCGTGCCCGACCTGTCGGTGCGCGAGAATCTGCTGCTGGGTCACCTCGGAGCCCATCGTGGGTTCGGCCTTGGCTACGCCAAGCTAGAGCGCAAGATCGGCAAACTGATGACGCGTCTCGAACTGCCTCTAGATCGCCTGGCGGAACCGAACCTGCTCAACTTCTCGGGCGGCATGCAGCAGAAGATCATCATCGCGCGATGGCTGCTGCTCGAGCCGAAAGTGCTGATCCTCGACGAGCCGACGAAAGGCGTCGACATCGGCACGCGCGCCTCGATCTACGCTATCCTGCGGGACATCGCGGCGACCGGCACGGCGATCCTCATCATCTCTTCCGAATTCGAGGAACTGCTCGGCCTCGCCGATCGCGTGATCGTCATCAGCGACGGAGCTTCGATTGCCGACGTCCCGAGCGCATATCTCGACGAGGAGAAGCTGACGCTGCTCGCGGCGCCGCGCGCCTCGATGGAGCGCTACCGGCGGCTTCTGCAGGAACTCGCCAACCAGTGCGACGGCGCGGCGTTCTGGGCGATTCTGGACGACGAGCGCGTCTTCTGCCTCAACGCTGCGACGGCGAATGCAATGGCCGATCCCGCGCTGCGCGCCGGCGAGGCCCCGCGTTTCGAGGAGACGCCCATCTCGGCCGCGTTGCATGCCCGCGCCTCGAATTTCGTGCTCGATCCCACGAGCGGCCTGCAGAGCCTGCTCGTCGACGTCCGCAGCCACCGTGGCCATGAGCTCGGATCGATCGGCGTCGTGATCCGGCCCGATCGTTCCGCGCCGCCCGCCGAGGCGATGCGCTCGGCGATCCAGGAACGTTTCCGCGCAACGCTATGAACTGGGAATGCCACAGACGATGAGCGCCATCGCCCCCGAACCCGCATCCGGCAGACGCGCTTCGCCCCGGAGCTTCAGCCTCAGTTCGGCCCCCCTTGAGCTGCGCATGCTGGCGCTGGCGACCGTCATCGCGGTGGCGTTGTCGCTGCTCTCGCCATACTTTCTCAAGACGGCGAATTTGCTTAACCTGCTCGACCAATCCGTCGTTGTGGGGATTGTGTCGATCGGCATGACGTTCGTCATTCTGACCGGCGGCATCGACCTCTCGGTGGGCTCGGTAGTCGGCCTCACCGGCGTCATTCTTGGCCTTGCGTTGCATCACCTTCCGATCCCGGTGGCAGTGGCGCTCGGGACGCTTTCGGGAGCGGGGATCGGGCTTTTCTCCGGGCTGCTGATCGGCTATTTCGATCTGGCCGCCTTCGTGATCACACTCGGCGTCATGGCGATCGCGAGGAGCCTCGCCTACATATTCTCCGGTCAGACCTCGATCAGCGACATCCCTCCGGAGCTTAACGATCTCGTCTACACGACCGTGTTCGGTGTTCAGACGAACGTTCTGACACTGCTTGTCCTTAATGCCGTCGCTTGGAGCTACCTGACCTTTACCAAGGGCGGGCGCACGATCTATGCGGTCGGCTCCAACCGCGAAGCGGCGCGCACGGCGGGTCTGGACGTGCTGTTCTACAGCGTAGTGCCCTATGTCGTCTCCGGGGCGCTCTCCGCAATCGCCGCGACGCTGATGTCTGCGCAGATTCTTTCGATTGATCCGCTCGCAGGCACAGGTCTCGAACTGGATGCGATCGCCGCTGTCGTGATCGGCGGCGCCAGCCTCTACGGCGGCCGAGGCACGATCATCGGCACGCTCATCGGAGTTTTTATCATGGTGATGATCCGCAACGGCCTCAATTTGCTCGGTGTGTCGCCATTCTGGCAGGGGTCGGCGATCGGCGGGATCATCATCGCCGCGGTTCTGGCGGAACGTCTCTTGAGCTCCCGAACGCGCCGCTAACGCCCGGACGATGGAGAGGAAGAAGAATGACCGAGGCGCCATCGCGAGGCATCCGCCTTTATGGAACCGATCAAACGGTGACGCCGCGGCGGCCGCTCAGAGCCGGTCCCCTGACGGCGGAGCTCGAAGCGGGAAACCTGCGCTACATCCGCTACTCCGGCGTGGAAATGATCCGCGCCGTCTCCTTCATCGTCCGCGACAAGAACTGGGGAACTTACGAGCCCGCCATCGACGATCTCGTGATTGAGGAGAGCGAGGAGAGCTTTCGTGTGACTTATTCCGCCGTCGCTAAGGACCAGTCGCAGGCTTTCGCCTACAGTGCGGAGATCATCGGACGGGCCAGCGGCGAGTTGCGCTTCTCAGCGAGAGGGGTCGCGCTGACCGATTTCCTCACCAACCGCACCGGGTTCGTCGTGCTGCATCCTGCCGGTGCTGCAGGGAAACCGGCGTGGGTGACCGAGACGACCGGCCGGACGATCGTTACGCGCTTCCCCGAACTGATCGATCCGACCCAGGCGATGATGAATTTGCGCGCGATCGCGCACGAGTTCGCGGCTGGAGCGCGGGTCGAATGCCGCATGGAAGGCGACACGTTCGAGATGGAGGACCAGCGCAACTGGACCGATGCCTCCTACAAAACTTATGTGCGCCCGCTCGCGCTGCCGTGGCCCTACACGCTCGGGAACGGCGAGACCCTCGATCAGTCAATTTCGCTAACCGTAGCCGGCGCTCCGCCCGCGCCCGCCGGGGAGGGGAGGTCGATTCGCGTCGCGCTCGGCGGGACGCTCGGCCCTGCGCCCGCCTTTGGCCTCGGCCTCGACCCCGATGACGCCGCGGCGGCGCTCGCCAACGCCGCGCGACTGCGCGGCGTTGGCGCCGCGTATCTTATATGCCACTACGACCCGCGTCGCGGCCATGGTCGAGATACGCTCGCACGCGCTGTAGAGGTCGCAAAAGCGCTCGGCGCGACGCCCTGGCTCGAAGCGGTCGTCGCCGAGGTCGACGGCTTCGAGGCGGAGGTCGCGGCGCTCGGCGGGCTCGTGGCGGACCTCGGCTCGCCGTTCCCGGTCGTGCTGGTCTCGCCCGCGTCCGACCTCAAATGCACGCTACCCGGTAGTCCCTGGCCGCCGTGCCCGCCCGCCGTGGATCTCTTTCGCGCTGTGCGGCGCGCGTTTCGCAGCGCGGCGCTCGGCGGCGGAATGTTCAGTTATTTCACGGAGCTCAACCGAAAGCGGCCGCCGCTCGCCGAACTCGACTTCGTGAGCTTCACGACCTCGGCGCTGGTGCACGCGGGCGACGATCGCTCGGTCGCCGAGGGACTCGAGTCGCTTCCCCATATCGCCCGCAGCGTGCGCGCGATGGTGGGCGCAAAACCCTATGCGGTCGGCCCCAGTGCGATCGGCATGCGCGACAATCCCTACGGCCAGACAACAATGCCCAACTCGGGCAACATAAGGCAGGCGATGAACCGCAACGATCCTCGGCAGAGGGGCCTGCTCGGCGCGGCCTGGAATCTCGCGTATTTCTCGCATTTCGCCAGGGGAGGGGCGCGCCAGATCGCGCTCGGCGGCGCTGTCGGGCCGTTCGGCCTCCTGCATGCGCCGGCCGATTTTCCGCAGCCCTGGTTCGATGAAGCCGGTGGCCTGTTTCCTGTCTATCATGTCGCGCGCGGCCTCGCCCGCCTCGGCGGCGCGCCAATGCGGGCGCTGGACATTTCCGCGCCGCGCGAGATCCAGGGCTTTTCCGCCGCTAACGAGCTCTGGCTCGGCAATCTGGCGGGAGAACCGCGCAGGGTGAAACTGGGCGCGGCGACGTCGGGTCGGTTGGCGAGGCTGGATGCGGAGAGTTTTGTCGCCGCGACGCAGGGCGTCGACGCTTTCGACCATCTGGAGCGCCCTTTCGAGGGCGACGAAATCGAACTCGACGCGCATGCCGTCGCCCGGCTGCGCTCCTGACTCAGGCTTCAACCGGGAACCATCGACCCATGCATATTCTGATCACTGGCGCCGCCGGGATGGTTGGCCGGAAGCTCACAGAAAGCATCGTCAAGGGCGGTCTCGGCAGCCGCGCGGTCGAGGCGCTGACGCTCGTCGACGTGGTCCCCCCCGCCGCTCCTGTGGGCTTTTCCGGCAAGGTCAGTACGCGCGCCGCCGATATCGCCGCCTCCGGCGAGGCCGAAGCGATGATCGCGGGTCGGCCCGATCTCGTCTTCCATCTCGCGGCGATCGTCTCCGGCGAAGCCGAGGCTGATTTCGACAAGGGCTATCACATCAATCTTGATGCCACACGCCAGCTGTTCGACGCGATTCGGGCGGCGAACGCGCGCGACCGCTACAAGCCGCGCATCGTGTTCGCATCTTCGATCGCCGCGTTCGGCGCGCCCTTCCCGGACAAGATCGGCGATGAGTTCTTCACGACGCCGCTCACGAGCTACGGGACGCAGAAGGCGATCGGCGAACTGCTGCTCGCCGACTATTCGCGGAAGGGCTTCCTCGACGGCGTCGGCATTCGCCTGCCGACGATCAACATCCGGCCGGGCAAGCCGAACCAGGCGGCTTCCGGATTCTTTTCGAACATCCTGCGCGAGCCGCTGATCGGTCAGGAGGCGGTGCTGCCGGTCTCCGAAGACGTGCGGCACTGGCATGCAAGTCCACGCTCGGCGGTCGGCTTTCTCCATCGCGCGGCGACGATGGATGTCTCGGCGCTCGGCTCGCGCCGCAACCTCACCATGCCGGGTCTTTCAGCGACCGTGGCGGATCAGATCGCGGCGCTGACCCGCGTCGCCGGACCGAAGGCAGCGGCGCTCATTCGCCGCGAGCGCGACCCGCAGATCGAGTCGATCGTCGTCGGCTGGCCGCGCAACTTCGACGCCCGCCGCGCGACCGACCTCGGCTTCCGCGCCGAGACGTCGTTCGACGATATCATCCGAGCGCATATCGAGGACGAGCTCGGTGGTCGCATCCCATGAACGAGCGCGGACGCCGCGCGCTGTCGAATGCGCGTACGCATCGCGACGATGCGTGGCCCTGCCGTTCATCCTGAAAGGCCCGCCCTGTGCCCAAATTCGCAGCTAACTTGTCGATGATGTTCACCGAGCACCCGTTTCTCGATCGCTTTGACGCGGCCGCTGACGCCGGATTCGCAGCAGTCGAGTTTCTGTTCCCCTATGATCATGCGCCTGAGGCGATAGCCAGGAAGCTCGAGCGCAATCGTCTGACCCAGGCACTGTTCAACCTGCCGCCCGGCCGTTGGGAGGAGGGCGAGCGCGGGCTGGCGGCGCTGCCGGGCCGTTTCGAGGAGTTCAAGTCGGGGCTGGCGCGCGCTTTCGACTACGTCGCGGCGACCAGGGTCGGGCGCGTCCATATGATGGCCGGCAACGCCTCGCGCAATGACGCCGAGGCCAAGGCCAGTTATCGGCGCGCGATAACGCATGCGGCCCCGATCCTGGCCGAGCGCGGCGTCGATCTCCTTCTGGAGCCGATCAACGCGCGCAACATGCCCGGCTACTTCCTCAACGACTTCGGCTATGCGCGCGACCTCATCGACGGCTTTGGCCTGCGCAATGTCAAGCTGCAGTTCGACGTCTACCACCGACAGATTCTGCATGGCGACGTGACGATGGCGTTCCGCGACCTGCAGCGGATCGTCGGTCATGTCCAGGTCGCTTCCGTCCCCTCACGCCATGAGCCCGACGGCGAGGAGTTCAATTATTCCTACCTGTTCAGCGAGCTCGATCGCCTCGGCTACGCCGGCTATGTCGGCTGCGAATATAATCCGCGGGCCGGGACTCTCGCAGGGCTTGGCTGGCACCGGCCCTATAGGAGGGCCTGACCATGCCGCTGCTGCTTGGCGCGGTCGCCGACGACTACACGGGCGCTTCCGACCTCGCGAACACGCTCAGCCGCAACGGGCTCTCGACCATTCAGACCATCGGCGTTCCCGGGCCCGGCTTTGCCGCGGACGATGTGGACGCCATCGTGGTGGCGCTGAAGATCCGCTCGATCGAAGCCGCGACGGCGGTCGAGGCGGCGACGGCCGCGTACGACTGGCTCGCGGCGCGAGGGGCCCCCCATGTGATCTACAAGATTTGCTCCACGTTCGACTCGACCGACGCCGGCAACATCGGGCCTGTCGCCGATGCGTTCCGCGCGCGGGCGGGCGCCGGTTGCGCCCTGGTGACGCCCGCCTTTCCCGAGACAGGGCGTACCGTCTATCTCGGGCATCTCTTCGTCGGATCGGTTCCTCTGCACGAGAGTCCGTTGAAAGACCATCCGCTCAATCCGATGCGCGATTCCAATCTCGTGCGGGTGCTCGAGCGCCAGTCGAAAGCGCCGGTCGGCCTCATCGACCTGCCGACCGTCGCGCAGGGAAGCGAGGGGATTGCGCGCCGGCTCGCTGAACTCACGGCGCAAGGATTCGGCGCGGCGATCATCGATACCGTGTTCGAGCGCGAACTCGAGGCGATCGGCGAAGCGGCCGCGCGAGGTCGCGTCTCCGTCGGCGCCTCCGGCCTCGGGCTCGGGCTTGCACGCGCAGTTGCGCGTAGGGGCGTCGAGCGATCAAGCGGCGCGCCGCTCGAAGCGGTAGGCGGACTTGCCGCAATCCTGGCCGGGTCGTGCTCGCGGGCGACGCTCGAACAGATCGCGGCGGCGGAGATTGAGATTCCGGCGCTGCGCCTTTCTCCCCAAGGCCTGATCGAGGATAGTCGCGAGATCGCCAGCGCGCTCGCGTGGGCGCGGGATTGCGTCGCGGTGGGTCCGATCGCCATTGCGTCCAGCGCGGAACCTCAGCAAGTCGCGGCTCTGCAGGCGCGTTACGGCCGCGAGACCTCGGGCCACGCCATCGAACGCGCGCTCGCGGAGATCGCGGTCGGTCTCGTTGAGCTCGGCGTGCGGCGACTCGTCGTGGCCGGAGGCGAGACGTCCGGCGCAGTGGTCGACCGGCTCGGCGTCGCCGCGTTCCGATTGGGACCGGAAATCGCACCCGGCGTGCCGCTGATGCGCACCGTCGGGCGCCCGGGGGGCGAGCTGCAGATGGCGCTGAAATCCGGCAACTTCGGCGCACGGGACTTCTTCGCCCGCGCGCTGGCCATGACGCGGTGAGGAGGCGACGATGGGCGAGGAGACAAGCGCGCGCGAAGAGATCTGTGAGGTCGGCCGTTCCCTGTTCTCGCGAGGCTTTACGTTCGGGTCCACGGGAAACATCAGCGTGCGTCTATCCGACGGCGGTTGGTTGATGACGCCGACCAACGCCTCGCTGGGCCGGCTCGATCCGGGCGTTCTGTCAAAGTTCGACAGCGACGGTCGCTTCGTGTCAGGCAACCGGCCGACCAAGGAAGCGCTCCTTCACTTCTGCATGTATAGCCAGCGGTCCGACGCGCGCGCGGTCGTGCATCTGCATTCGACGCACGCGGTCGCGGTGAGTCTGCTCGCCGACGTTGACCCCCGCGACGCGCTGCCGCCGCTCACAGCTTATTTCGTGATGCGCGTCGGGCGCCTGCCTCTTGTGCCTTATTTCCCGCCTGGCGACGAAAATCTCGCAAAGGCGGTCGAGACGCTTGCGGGCGAGCACCATGCCGTGCTGCTCGCCAATCATGGCCCCGTCGTCGCTGGCACCACGCTCGAGAACGCCCAGTACGCGACCGAGGAGCTCGAGGAAACTGCTAAGTTGTTCCTGATGTTGCGCGGCCAGAAGATAAGACCGCTGACGCTATCCCAGGCGGACGTTTTGAGGGAACGATACAACCTTCGCTGAATGGTCGCGGCTTTGCGACGACTGTTCAAATCCTCCAACGCGGCCAACGCCTTCGCCTTGAACAGCTAAAACCTGGGTTTATTGACCAGCGCGCCTTTAACGAGAAGGGGGTGGCCAATTTGGGAAGTCCGCGCATCACCTTGTCCGTCTACATAAGCACCGCGGGCTTCGAGAAGCTTGATCATCGAGTCGCGAATCTGCCTACCCCCGGCCAGCTGCAATAGCGCGCTGTCCAGAACCCCGACGAACTGGTCGCCCTTGTGCTCCAAGGTGACCCTGACGTGGCGATCGTTCAATTGTGCTGGGTCGGAGCCCAACTTTTTCGCCGATTGCGACGAGGCGGTCCGGTTCCTTCAGCGCGGAGATGAGACGCGCTAGCGCTTTCGCTGTCAGCGCCGCCTCGCCTTGTGCCGCGAGAAGCGCGCTGCGGTAGCCTCGGGTGAGAGCGATCCCGGGCCACCGAGCCGTCCAGGGCAGGACGCCATGCTCAACCGCGAGCTCGCCAACGGCGTAGAGGAGACCGAATTTGCTCGCGAACCGAGCGATAAGCGGATTTCAGCTGTGCGAGTGACGCCGCAGCGGACGACCGGAATGCGCAAAGAGCGGCCATTCCGCGACGGCGTGGGCAAAAAGCTAAATGGCGCGCAATCAAGCCTACGGCGCCCCTCGAGCGCGCGAGGAGTCGTGCCCGGTATCGAACGTCAGCAGCCCCCGCCGTCAAGCATTCGGTCGCGGTGGCGAGCGCGATCAAAGCGCGCCTATCGACCAGCACGCTGAGCGGTTTGTATCCGGACGCAGCGGCGGAAACGGTGAACTGCTTGAACGGTTCCTTGATCAGCGGCGATGAGAACCGGGAGTCCCACGATTTTGGGTCGATTTGGCGTCCTATGGCCAAAGCATTCATCAGCAGGACGGAATGGGCGCGCCTTGACTCAGATGAGCGTTCTCGGGTCTGACTTTGACGCGCGCGAAATTGCTCTGACCCATGGACGATCCTTCGGGCAGGTATGGCCGGGATCGGTCTGGAAAAAGGCGTTCGAGTCGATGGGCGGGAGTTCCCGAAACCTGCTCGATCGCCTGAGTGTGCGTCTGGTTGTCGCGTTGGCGGCTGTCGCCGTCGCGTTCTGCGACCGCGACGGCGCTCAGGCTTTCGACTTCTTTGGACTCTGGGGCTCGGAGGATTCCGCGCCGCCGGTCTCGCGGACGGCCATCTCCTATTCCGTGGCGATCGGCGTGGCGGGGGGCGACGGGGGCATCCGGAACGCGGTCATGGACGCTTCCTCGCTCTACAAGCTGCGCAAGGACGCTCCGCCCGACGGTGAGGCGCTCGCCCGGCGCGCCGAGAGCGACTTCGGGCCCGTGATCGACGCCCTGTGGGGCGCGGGCTATTACAACGCGACGGTCACGATCTCGCTCAGCGCGGCGAGCCTGACCATCGCCTCGAGCGACGTCGCGGCGTTCGCCCGCGCGGCGGAAAGCTATCGCAACCGCGCTGTCGCGCCCGTCGCCATCAAGGTCGATCCCGGCCCGCTGTTCCGGCTGCGTTCGATCCGCGTCGAAAACGCCGCCGGCGTTGAGTTCTCACAAGACGAGCTGCCGCCCCGGATCGTCGGACTCGAGGCGGGCGACCCGGCGGTCGCGAGCGATCTGCGCGCGGCGCAGGCGCGGATCGTCGACTGGTTCCGCAGCCAGGGCCGGCCGCTTGCCAAGATC
>Ga0209656_10002117_pt1 | contig 12934 bp, 12 predicted proteins | sample BogFormECP12_OM2_FD_188239 | JGI IMG/M metagenome (GOLD analysis project Ga0209656, IMG submission 188239) | Bog forest soil microbial communities from Calvert Island, British Columbia, Canada - ECP12_OM2 (SPAdes) (version 2) | ecosystem: Environmental > Aquatic > Freshwater > Wetlands > Bog ... | reverse complement strand
GCATGGGCTGTGGCCGTGGGGAAGGGAAGCTAACCAGCGAGGGTTTTAATGAACTCCGACGAAAGACTTATCCACGACTTCGAGAACGATACGCTTCCTGACAATTCTTTCCATCATGCCGATCACCTCCATTTAGCTTTTGCTTACTTGTGTCGATTTCCGGTTCTGCTGGCATTGGAGAAATTCTCCGCAGCGCTTCAGCGATTTGCGGCCGCCCGGGGAAAGACGCAGCTCTACAATGAAACCATCACCTGCGCTTATTTCTTCCTGATCCGTGAACGCATGGCGCGCGGTGACGAGGCAGGGTGGGAGGAATTCGCTCGGCGTAACCCCGATTTGCTTACCTGGAAGGAAGGGATTCTCGAAAGCTATTATCGCGAAGGCACGCTGGGGTCAAAATTAGCCAGGCGCGTGTTCGTGTTGCCCGATAAATGTTCCCAATGATCTGTACCGGACTGCACAATTGTGGGAGTCGACAGGCTTGCCGCCGCCCTGGTGCAAAATGCGGGTACTGTTGATAAATCGCGATTGCGCTCATTGACCTTAGGATTGGCTGATTCTCAATGAGTGAAATCGCCTGATTTCGCCAATCATCCCGACATTTGCATTCAGGTCATGGACTGGAAAGTTTGATTCTTGATTCTGTAAGTCCACCCCCGAGTTTGCGTTATCGAACTCTATTTCCCGAGTCTCAAGTTTCCAAACACCACGGAGCATGGTTTCGATGCGTCAGGCCCAGTTTCCGGATAAAATTTCCGATGGTTGCATCCGGAGCCTTGATGCTCGCAGGCACAAAACGCCGATCTCCTACGTGGCAGCAGTCACTTCTACTGGTCATCTTCGGCGGCATTGTCGGCTACTCGTGCTTTGAAAACCTGGACATATGGGGCAGTGGCCGTCAACATCAAGCTGTTTACGTGATTGGGTTTTTCGCTGGTATCGTGGCCTTCATCTCGGGAATCGTGAGCTTCTTCGCAATCGCCGCAAAAGCCGTCGGCTCGCCCATTGGATCCGGGTCCGCCATCGCCGCGCGGTCCCCCGCTATCCCTCGGCAGCCTCTTCCAAAGGCTGTCGTCGAACGACAGGCGTCCATCCCGAGCAGTGCCGCGGCCACTCTTATGTGGCTGCGCATTACACTCGCTGCCGCAGTAGCTCTTGCCTGCATTGTTTTTCTGCGGGATTGGGGACGGCCCCCGCTTACCTCAAGTTACGGTCGCGCTTACTGGCTGAGTGCCGTTTTGACCTTGTTACTGAGTCAACTACCCTATGCCGTCGCGCTCGTACGAACCTGGAAGGTCCCCGATCGGACCGGTCTTGCGCTTGCCATTGCCGCAGGCGCCACCCAGGTGCTCAGCTCCTTCTTCGCCGATCTGCGATACCATTCGCTTCGGCTGGACCAGTGGCCTTGGCTGAGCGGTTCACTCGGTTTTGCCGTGGTCCTATTGGCATCCTTGGGGTGGCGGCCCTTCTTTTCCCGCAAAGGCGATGTCGGTCTTTTGGTTTCCATTTTCTTCGGCTTCGTCGCCTACACCGCACTCGCGCAAATAGGCGTTGCTGTCTTCACGCGCATGCATCTGCTATGAAAGTCGCGGTTGCTCGCGTCGGTAGTTGTCGCAAAATCCCGATTACACTCATTGACTTGGATTGGCCAATTCTCGATGACTCGCAATCACCCGGTTTCGACAGCTACTTCGGGTTCTGTATTTCTGCCAAGTGCCCCCTTAGAACATCTGAACCCTGTGAGTCCGGTGCAAGTTCCAGATATTCGCGAAGGTGAGTAGCCGCATCGGTTGGATTGTGCTTTGCTTCGTAAATCTGGGCAAGTAAGAACTGAACCATCGGTTCGCGGTGATTCCTGTCGATCTCTTCGGCTTTCAATGCCCGCTTTTCTGCTTCGGGCAACCGGTTCAGATTGAAATAGGCGATCGCACTGAAAAAATAAGCATAGGGATCATTTAGCGGATCGAGTTCGAGTGCCCGGGTTGTGTCGCGCAACACCTCATCCCATCTTTCTTCCCGTCCGGCGATTTCAGCCAGGCAGAGATAGGATGGCAAGTAATTGGGATCGGCCTCAGATGCCTGCGAACAGGCTCTACGGGCTTGTTCTGGTTGTTGCTGCGCTTCCAGGATTTGGCCGAGCATGACCCATCCCGCAACATACTTAGGGTAGATTTGGACAGCCTTGCGCAGATGCTGCTCCGACGCAGCGAGGCGATGGCTCTTGAGAGCTGAACAGGCAGCGCCGTACTCCTTCTGCGCCTTAGGAGGAAGCTTTAGGCTGGATACGCTCGTAAGATCAGCGAGTTCGGGAAAGGGCTGGATGGAACACAGCTCTTGAGCGCTGCCACGTTCCATTGATCGCCCGTTGTTTGCAACCGTCAGGTCAATGGGAAGCCTCGGCGAGATCGCGGTTTGGGCCGAGTTCAGGGCCGGGCATCCATGGCAAGAGGCCGATTCTTGCGCTACCGCGAACTCACTGCAAAACAGGACTATCCATAGGGCGCCCAGACCCGCGCAATTCAATTTCAGGACTGCTCCCGTCAGGCCGTTGTGCTGGGTGGGATGACTGGTTTCCATAGGCACACCCCCATCTCACGCGATGGAGATAATTCTGTACCTGGGGCGAGCCAGACACAAGCACTTTGATGGTTGACGATAAGTTGACGATAAATCGTGATTACAGTCATTGACTTGTTAAATTGGAGTTGCGCCGCAAACATCTGTTCTTGAAGTCGTCCGTGATCGGCGGTAAGATTGCGTGCTCGACAGTTGCGCGAGCGATTAAGTCGCGCGAGGCGCCCGATGCCGCAAAATTACGTCCCAATCTTCATCTTCATCGCAGTGATAGTAGCGACTCTCCCGCCAACCCTGTGGTTATTCAAGCTCGTCCGGCCAGAGAATCCGAGCAAGACTAAGTTGATGCCTTACGAATGCGGCATCGATCCCATCGACAATGCGCGCGGCCGTTATACGGTGCGCTACTACATTATCGCGATCCTGTTCGTGGTCTTCGATGTGGAAACCATTTTCTTGTTTCCCTGGGCGGTAAAATTCAAGGCCCTCGGAGTCTTCGGATTCGTCGAGATCCTCATCTTCCTCGTTATCTTGATCGTCGGTTACATCTGGGTCTGGCAAAAAGGTGCGCTGGAATGGGTGTAACGCCGCCTGCGCCTGATGCTGAGTCGTTGGCCGAGACCTTTACCGCCAGCCGCTGGACTCAGGGTAATTTTCTTTTTCCCACTCGCCTGGTCGTCAGTCCGCTGCGCGTGAGCCGTGTAAAGTCGCGCTGGTTTGGCAGCAACGACGAGAGCATTGCCATGTCGAAAATTGCTTCGGTTCACATTTCCACTGGCGTGCTTTGGGCAGAGATTCGGATTGAATCCACCGGCGGCACCGATCCCATCACCAGTCACGGCCATCGCAAGAAGGACGCGCAACGCATCCGCGACTTGATCGAGTCTTATCAGGCGAAATCGCGCGCGTAGCAGGCAAGATCGGCGTTTGTGGAAAAAGCAGCGGACCATTTTTTGTGACCCGCGTCGTTGACACCGCATGCTCAAGCTGATAAAAATTATCGTTCTCTCCGAAACCCTGCGAGCTTGAGGTTTGCGCCTTCGCCGCTAATGCCGGACGAAATCAAATCGCCCTCTACACCGCCGCCGGAAGGTGATCCGAAGCCGACGGCGGACAAACCAGCCGTTCCCGGCGGCGTGAAAGCAACTGCTTCCGGCTCCGTTCAACCCGACACCAAGACTTCTACTGAAATTCCAGCCGCACCTCCAACACCCTCAATTCCAGCAAAACCTGCAGCTGCAGCGCCTGGATCGACTCCGGCAGCCAAGCCCGCGGCGGCTGCGAAGGCAGCGGCCCCCGCTCCGGTTCCCTGGGATTCGCCGATGATTGCGAAGTTCAAGGGGATGTACGGGTCTGGCATCGAGGCGCTAACCTACGCCGGGCAGAACTACATGGTGGTCGATCGCTCGCTGATTCCCGAGATTCTGCAGGTTCTGCGCAACGAAGAGCAATTCGACTACTGCGTTGACATCACGGCAGTGCATTACCCAAAGCGCGAAAAACAGTTCGACCTCGTCTGGGTGCTGTATTCCTTTGCGCGCAACGAGCGCATTCGGGTGACCGCGCGAATTTTAGATGGGGAGAGCTTGCCCAGTTCCGTTCCCATCTGGCCGACCGCCAATTGGCTGGAGCGCGAAGTGTTCGACATGTTCGGTATCAAGTTTGATGGGCATCCCGACTTGAAGCGCATTCTGCTGCCCGACGGATGGAAGGGATATCCTCTGCGCAAGGATTACGGCATCCTGCAGCAGGATAACGAGTGGGTGCAGATCAACCTTGGGATTGAAAGCGGCCAGTGAAAACAGAATGACCGACCGGAACACTTCGCTCTCGAATCTCGATCTCGAAACTCCCGAGAAGCCGTTTCTTGATGCGAACGAACTGGTCATCAATATGGGCCCGCAGCATCCCGCCACGCACGGCGTGCTGCGAGTGATCTTGCGCCTCGACGGAGAAAAGGTTCTCGGTCTGGAATGTGTGATCGGCTATCTCCACCGCGGCGTCGAGAAGATAGGCGAGCATCGCACGTATACGATGTTCAATCCGTACGTCGATCGCATGGATTACGTGGCTGCGGTTTCGAACGGGCTTGGCTATTGTGAAACTGTCGAGAAGCTGCTCAATGTCGAGGCGCCACCGCGAGCGCAATATGTTCGCGTAATTCTGACCGAACTCAACCGCATCGCCAGCCACCAGCTCTGGCTGGGCACGCATGCTCTCGATATCGGCGCCATCACGCCGCTCTTCTATACCTTCCGCGATCGAGAAGAGATCCTCAAGATTTACGAGAAATATTGTGGCGCACGCCTGACTACGCATGCCTTCCGCATCGGCGGCCTGCAGTATGAAACCTACGCCGGCTTCGAAAAGGACGTGAAGAATTTCCTCAATTTCTTTCGGCCCAAGATCGACGAATACGAGGAACTGCTCACTACGAATCGAATCTGGGTTGAGCGTACCAAGAATGTCGGGAAAATTTCGGGAGCAGATTGCATCGCGCTCGGCGTTACTGGACCCGTGCTGCGTGCCAGCGGCGTGAAGTGGGATTTGCGTAAGGCGCAGCCCTACGCCAACTACAAGAATTTCGATTTCGACATTCCGACCGGGCAGAACGGCGACACCTACGATCGATATCTGGTCCGTATGGTCGAGATGCGGCAATCGGTACGCATCATTGAGCAGGCCATTGATGCAATTCCCGAAGGCCCGATTATCGCTAAAGTTCCTAAGGTCATGAAACCGGCAGTGGGCGAGGTCTATCACTCCATCGAAGCGCCGAAAGGGGAGCTGGGGTACTTCATCGTCAGCGATGGTTCCACTCAGCCCTATCGTGTGCGTGTGCGTCCGCCCTCGTTCGTGAATCTACAGGCTCTCGATCTGATGTGCCGCGGACAACTTGTGGCCGACGTGATCGCCGTGATCGGCACGCTCGACATCGTTCTCGGCGAGGTGGATCGCTGATGGGGCAGGTCGTCCAATACATCCAGTCCTACCTCACCAGCAGCCAGACGCCGGGAGCTGCGGGCAACATGTTCTGGGTGCTGGTCTATATCCTGCTGGTTTTCGTCGGACTCTCGGTCGCTGTCATCGCGATGAATTGGCTCGAGCGAAAAATCCTGGCTCACATGCAGGTGCGTCTCGGTCCTATGAGAGTGGGTCCGCACGGCTTGATGCAGCCTATCGCAGACGCCCTCAAACTCCTGCTTAAAGAAGACATCATGCCCGCCGAGGCCGATGGGCTTATTTTCTGGGTGGCCCCGTTCATCGTGGTGCTCGCGGCCTTTACCGTGTTTGTGGTGGTCCCGTTTGGGCCCACGCATGCTATTACAGACATGAACATTGGCATCCTCTTTATGCTCGGTGTTTCTTCGCTGAGCGTGTTGGGGATCGTGATGGCGGGCTGGGCTTCCAACTCGCACTATCCGCTGATCGGCGCGCTGCGCTCCAGCGCCCAGATGGTGTCGTATGAAGTTGCCATGGGACTGGCCGTGGTTTCGGCCATTTTGATGACCAGCCTCAACGCCGAGGGAACCGGAACGCTCAGCATGATTGGCATCGTTCAGGCTCAGCAGGCGCAAGGCGAGTGGTTCATCTTCAAATTCTTTCCCTTGGGACTGATCGCCTTTTTCATTTTTGCGGTTGCTATGGTCGCCGAGACCAATCGCGCACCCTTTGATCTGGCCGAGGCCGAATCCGAATTAACCGCCGGCTTCCATACCGAATACAGCGGCTTCCGCTGGTCATTATTCTTCCTGGCCGAATACTCCGCCATGATCGCCGTCTCTTCTATCGCAGTCACACTCTGGCTTGGTGGTTGGCTGCGACCGTTCCCGAATATGCTTAGCGGCCACATTTGGGATCAGGTCTTCGCTCTCTTTCCGGGCATCACGTTTCTACTCTTCGCGGCGATGTGTTTTTACAACACGGTCCGGATGCCGAAGCACCCGCTTTTTCGAGTGCAAACCATCGGCCTCGCGGGATTTGGCGTCGTCCTCGGCTTGATTGGTCTGATTCTGTTTATTCCGGTTGTGAGCACCCGCATTCAGGACATTTTCTGGTTCTCGGCGAAAGTTGCCGGATTCATGTACCTCTATATCTGGTATCGTGGCACGTTCCCGCGATATCGCTTCGACCAGCTCATGCGGATGGGATGGAAGGTCCTTCTGCCGCTGGGCTTGGGCGTTCTGATTCTGACGGCCAGTGTAGCGCTGCTTCAAGAAAAGATATGGCACCCGTAGCCACACCATTTTTCTTTTACTTGCTCTCCGGGATCATGCTCATCGGGGGCATCCTGGTGATTACGCGCAAGAACCCGGTGCATTCGGCGCTGGCGCTGATTGTGACGCTGCTGGCGCAGGCTTCGATTTACCTGATGCTCTATGCGCCGTTCGTCGCTGGCGTGCAAATCATTCTGTATGCCGGCGGAATTATGGTGCTTTTCCTGTTCGTCATCATGCTGGTCAGCATCGACCGCTCGATGAAGGAGCGGCAATTCAATAGCCAGTGGGTAGTCGGGATCGTTGCGGCCACGGCTCTCGGCGGATTGTTTATCGCCGTTTACACGAAAGGGAAGGACATCTTTCCGGAGCACGCGCTGCCGATGGTGGAAAACGATAACACCCAGCAGATAGCAACGATGTTGTACGGACAGTACATGTTCGCCTTCGAGATCGCCTCACTACTCCTGCTGGTGGCGATCATCGGAGCGGTGGTGATGGCGAAGAAGAGAATCTGAAAAACCGCTTCTAGCTCCTAGCTTTTAGCTAGAGGCAAGAAGCTAGAAGCTGGAAGCTGCTATGGAATCGATGCTGCACATTACGACGCTACATTATTTGGTCCTCGGCGCTGCCTTGTTCCTGCTCGGCGTTATCGGCGTGCTGACCCGCCGCAATGTGGTCATTGTTTTGATGTCCATCGAATTGATACTGAACGCCGTGAACTTGAACCTGGTCGCCTTCTCGCGCCTATGGGGAGGATTGCACGGCCAGGTGTTTGCCATTTTTGTAATCACCGATGCTGCCGCGGAAGCTGCGGTCGGACTCGGCATTCTGATCGCCTTCTTCCGCAACAAGGAGACGGTGAACATCGACGAAGTGAATTTGCTCAAGTGGTAGGAAGGAAGCTGCTAGCTTCTAGCCACTGGCTCAGATCTTGAGGGCTGAAGTTTAGCTAGGAGCCAGAAGCTAGAAGCTGATTTCGAGAGCTGAATGCTATTTCTAAAATACATCTGGCTGATCCCGCTGCTTCCCGCCTTCGGCGCCACAGTAATGTTCTTCTTCGGCCGAAGGCTGCAAAAGGCCACGGTCAGCGCTGTTTGCGTGGGGACCATTGTGCTCGCGTTCGTGATGGCTTGCGGCGCGGTCCGGCAGTATTCAACCTGGTCGTCCGCGCCAGAGAATTACCATCAGCCTTATCAGACGATTCTCTACACCTGGCTCGGCACCGACACGGGCCACATGAACTACACAACCCACGATGGCTCTCCGGCCGCGTTTCAGGCGGACGCTGGTTTTCTGCTCGATCCGCTTTCCAGCGTCTGGCTGCTGTTCGTTACCGGCGTGGGGATGCTGATTCATATTTACTCGATCGGCTACATGGCGCATGAAGGCGGCTACTACCGCTTTTTCGGATACCTCAACCTCTTCATGTTTTCCATGCTGACGCTGATCCTGGCCAACAACTATGTGCTGCTGTTCGTAGGCTGGGAGGGCGTGGGGCTGTGCTCGTATCTGCTGATCGGTTTCTACTTCCATCGCAAGTCCGCAAGCGATGCCGCCGCGAAAGCATTCATCGTGAACCGCATCGGCGATGCCGGATTTTTGCTGGGCATGTTTTTCATCGCCTGGTACTTCGGCTCGCTGCGCTTTACCGAAGTCACGCAGATGGCGCATAGTGGCCGGTTCGTAATCGGCGATCCCATCATCACGGCCGCTACGTTGCTCCTGTTCGTGGGAGCCTGCGGCAAATCGGCGCAGCTTCCACTCTACGTCTGGCTGCCCGATGCCATGGAAGGCCCCACGCCCGTTTCCGCACTCATCCATGCGGCGACCATGGTCACGGCGGGCGTCTACATGGTGGCTCGCTCGAACGCTTTGTTTGTGCTGGCGCCCAGCTCAATGAAGACGGTTGCCATCGTCGGTGCATTGACCGCGATCTTCGCCGCTTCCATCGGCCTCGTCCAAAATGACATCAAGCGGGTGTTGGCTTACTCCACCATCTCGCAGCTTGGCTACATGTTTCTCGCGCTCGGGGTTGGAGCCTTCGCCGCCGGCGTCTTCCACGTATTCACGCATGCGTTCTTCAAGGCGCTGCTTTTCCTCGGCGCCGGCTCAGTGATTCACTCGATGAGCGGCGAGCAGGACATGCGCAACATGGGCGACCTTGGCCATAGCATTCCGGTCACGCACCGCACCATGTTTATCGCCACGTTGGCCATCGCGGGAATATTTCCTTTCGCTGGATTTTTCTCGAAAGACGCCATCCTTTGGGAAGCTTGGTCGCGGGAAGGTGGCGCGTATCGCCTACTCTGGGGCGTAGGTTATGTCACCGCTTTGATGACTGCGTTTTACATGTTCCGCTTGATGTACCTGACTTTTAATGGCCGCCCGCGCATGAGCCATGAGGTTGAGCATCATATTCATGAGTCTCCTGTATCGATGACAGCACCACTGGTCGCGCTCGCGGTCTGCGCCGTCTTCGCGGGATTCTTGGGCTGGCCCCACAGCCTCGGCGGTTCTGACCGGTTCACGGCCTTCCTTGAACCCGTGTTCGCTCCCGAGGCTCGGGTCCTTCAGGTGGAAGGCAGAACAGGTCAGCTGGTCCAAGGTGTGGAAGAAGAAAAGAATACCAGCACGGAGTGGCTGCTAATGGCGCTATCTCTAGGAGCTGCGGGCCTCGGCTGGGGCATGGCCTGGAGAAGCTATCACAATGCTGACAAGGGTTACACCGAGCCCATCGCCGCCGCCTCTCCGCGCGGCTACAATCTCCTCCTCCATAAGTATTACGTGGATGAGGGCTACGACTACGTCTTCACCGGCCGCCGCAAGCTGGGAGACGTTCGTCTCGGTGTGATGGGACTGGGCGAAGCATCCTCGTGGTTCGATACCCACGTGATTGATGGAGCCGTTAACGCCGCAGGCTGGATTACGCGTCTGACCGCGACCATTTCCAGTTGGTGGGATAAATGGATCATCGACGGCATCGGCGTCAACGGTCCAGCTATTTTGGCGCGCATGCTTTCTTATCCGGCACGGCTGCTGGAATGGGGTCTGGTCCAGTGGTATGCGCTGGTGATGACCGCGGGATTAGTAGGGTTTGTGTTTTATTACGTGTACCACTAAAGCTTCTAGCTGCTAGCTCCTGGCTTCTAGCAAATCGCGAACAGCCAGGCAGGAGGAGCTAGGAGCCAGAAGCTAGAAGCTGAACTTCATGCAAAATCACATACTGTCCATCATTCTCTTCACGCCGCTCCTGGGCGCGCTTGTGCTCTTGTTTGTTCCCAAGGAGAACAAGAGCGCCGTCCGCTGGATCGCTAATTTTTTCTCGCTGGGCGGCTTCCTGATCTCGCTGCCGCTGGTGCCGATGTTCTGGGCGCAGCGCTTCGAGCCCGGCTTCAAGTTCATCGAAGGCACGCCCAACAACTGGATCCCCTCCATCGGCGCCGGCTACGTGATCGGCATCGACGGAATCTCATTCCTGCTCATCATGCTCACCACGCTGCTGGGCTGGATCTCGATCCTCTCCTCCTGGACTGCCATCGATAACCGCGTCAAGGAATACTACATCTGGTTCCTGATTCTGCAGACCGGAATGCTCGGCGTCTTTATGGCGCTCGATTTCTTCCTCTTCTTCGTCTTCTGGGAGGCCATGCTGGTTCCGATGTATTTGCTGATCGGCATCTGGGGTGGTCCGCGCAAGCTCTACGCCGCCATTAAATTCTTCCTCTATACGCTGGCTGGCTCAGTGCTGATGTTGCTCGGAATCCTGTTCCTCTATTTCCACCATCACGCGCTGACCGGAATTTATACTTTCAGCCTCACCGCACTCTACGAGACCGCGCCGAAGATTTATTCTGATCCGGCCTACGGCCCGACCATCGCAACTTTACTTTTCTTTGCCTTCTTCTTCGCCTTCGCGATCAAGGTGCCGATGTTCCCCTTCCACACCTGGCTGCCGGATGCCCACGTGGAAGCGCCCACCGCCGGTTCCGTTATCCTGGCCGGCGTTCTGCTGAAGATGGGAACGTACGGCTTCATTCGCTTCTCGTTGCCGTTCTTTCCCGACGTGCTGATGCACACCAAAGTCCGCGGCTGGATGATTACTCTCTCGATTATCGCCATCATCTACGGCGCGCTCGTCTCGCTGATGCAGAAGGACATGAAGAAGCTGGTGGCTTATTCCTCTGTCAGCCATCTCGGCTTCTGCACGCTGGGAATCTTCGCGCTGAACTCCGCGGGCTTGAGTGGATCGGTGTTGCAGCAGATCAATCATGGCATCTCGACCGGCGCACTGTTCTTGATCGTCGGCATCCTCTACGAACGACGCCACACCCGCGAAATCTCCGAATACGGTGGCATCTCGAACGTCATGCCGGTCTATGCCACCATCACCATGATCATGTTTCTCTCCTCGATGGGACTGCCGCTGCTGAACGGATTTGTCGGCGAGTTCACCATTCTGCAAGGCACGTTCATGGAGAACTGGCGGTGGGGCGCATGGGCAGTGCCCGGCGTGGTTCTCGCAGCTGCGTATCTGCTGTGGCTTTACCAGCGCGTCTTCTTCGGCACAGTGACGAATCCGAAAAACGAAAAGTTGCACGACCTTACCCCGCGCGAAGTGCTGACCTTTGCTCCGCTACTCATCATGGCGTTTTGGATCGGCCTCTATCCCAAGCCGTTTTTCCAGATTCTCGAACAACCGGTAAATCAGATCGTGGCAAATGTGCATGCGCAGCGGCCTAGCGACGCGGTGAATGCGGCCATCCAGCATGAAATGACGACCACGCCGGTTGCGGCCACGACCGTCATGATCAGTCCGCGCACCGTGCCGGCGGAGAAAGGGAAGAAATAGTGGGCGTTCTTTCCCAATTCAACGCAAACGACCCCTTGCTGGTCCTGCCCATCACTCTGCTGACGTTATTCGCTCTGGGCATTCTGCTCATCGACCTGATGCTCTCCGCCGAGGAGAAGTGGGTGAACCCGCTCCTGGCTTTTGTGGGAGTGCTGTTTGCCGTCAAAGGCGTATGGAACATTCAGCATTGGATGCAGCTGAATCGATCGTTTTCCGCGGGTTCTCTTGGCATGATGGACACCCTGCTGGTGGACCGCTGCGCGATTTATTTCTGGTATCTGTTTCTGGCCGCCACAGCGGTTTCGATTCTCATCTCGGCGAAGTATATGAAGACCGAGCATGAAAACCACGGCGAATATTATGCCCTGATGTTGCTCTCGGTGGTGGGCATGATGTGCATGGCGGCAGGGTTTGACATCGTACTCATCTTCATTGGCCTGGAGTTGATGGCGATTTCCACCTACGTTCTCGTGGGTTTTTTGCGACGCGATCGCCGGTCGAACGAAGCCGCGCTGAAATATCTGCTACTCGGCGCATTTTCTTCAGGAATTTTCGCTTATGGTTTGTCCTTGCTGTACGGACTTACGGGGAGCACGAACCTGGGCGACATTGGCCAGCGGCTGGGCCGGATTGTTGCCAGAGATCCGCACAATCCAATCGCGATTATTGCCTTACTGACCACGGCCACCGGACTACTGTTTAAGATCGCCGCCGTTCCTTTTCATCAGTGGGCGCCGGACGCCTACGAAGGCGCGCCGACGAGCATCACCGGTTTTATGTCTGTGGCCGTCAAAGCCGCGGGATGGGCCATGCTATTGCGCATCATGGGCGCTACCTATCCTTCCTATCCCAACGTCGTGCTGGGACTCGCGGCAATGCGGCCGATCTACGTCCCACTCTTTGTCTTCGTTTCGATCGCGACCATGACGGGCGCCAACTTCGCCGCTCTGACTCAGACCAATACCAAGCGCCTGCTGGCCTATTCTTCCATCGCGCACGTCGGTTATATGCTGCTCGGTTTGATTGCAGGAACTTCCACTCAGCTCAGCCCGGACGGCGTGAAGGGGATCCTGATTTATCTTCTTGTCTACACCTTCATGAACCTCGGCGCGTTCGGCGTGATTACCTCGCTGCGGCACCGCAACGTCATTGGCGACGAGCTCGACGATCTCAACGGACTTTATTTGCGCGCTCCAGTCGAAGCCGTGCTCATGTTAATTTTCCTGCTGTCGCTTGCTGGGATCCCACCACTGGCCGGCTTCTGGGGCAAATATTTTATTTTCCTCAGCCT
>Ga0209656_10002116_pt1 | contig 12935 bp, 11 predicted proteins | sample BogFormECP12_OM2_FD_188239 | JGI IMG/M metagenome (GOLD analysis project Ga0209656, IMG submission 188239) | Bog forest soil microbial communities from Calvert Island, British Columbia, Canada - ECP12_OM2 (SPAdes) (version 2) | ecosystem: Environmental > Aquatic > Freshwater > Wetlands > Bog ... | reverse complement strand
GCCCTCGCCCAGACAGGAGCAGCCCAGACAGGAGCAGCCCAGACAGGAGCAGCCCAGACAGGAGTAGCACAGTGAAAGTGCAGATCAATCCCGAGCTCTGCCAAGGGCACGGCCGGTGCTACGACCTCGCCCCCGGCCTGTTCGGAGACGACGACGAAGGCTACGGGCAGGTCCTCGGCGACGGCACCGTGCCGCCGGAGGCGGCGGGCGACGCACGTCTGGCGGCGTTGAACTGTCCCGAACACGCGGTCGAGCTCCTCGAGGAGAGCTGACATGGCCGTCGATGACCGCTTCACCCCTGACTCCCTCCAGGCTGACGAAGACGAGCCACTCGGCACGCGCAGCGAGATCATCACCGGCCCGGTCCGCGACTGGGCGACCGACTTCTCCCACCTCGAGCCGGAGTGGTCCGCCGATCCCTACCCGATCCAGGACGACCTGCGGCAGCGCTGCCCGATAGCCCACACCGAGCGGTTCGGCGGCGCATGGCTGCCGACACGTTACGAAGACGTCGCGGCGATCGCCTACGACACCGAACGCTTCTCGTCGCGGTCGATCATCTTGAGCAACTTCCGGCCACCCCGCGAGCTGGCGCCGGTCGGCGGCTCGCCGCCGATCTCCTCCGACCCGCCGTTCCACCACGACGCGCGCAAACTGCTGCTGCCCGCGTTCACCAAGACGGCCGTCGGCAGGCAGGAACCGGCGACCAGGGCGTTCTGCCATTCGCTCATCGACTCGTTCGAGGGGCGGGATGTGGTCGACGCGGCCTATGACTACGCGCAGCACATCCCGATGCGGGTCATCGCCGACATGCTCGGCTTCCCTGCGGAGGACGCGCCGCAGTTCCGTGCGTTTGTCGAGGATCTGCTCGAAGGCATCAACCTGCCGCCGGATGACCGCATCGAGCGGGTCTCACGGCTGTTCGACTACCTGCTCGTCCAGGTCCACGGCCACCTGGACCAACCGCGTGACGACCTCACGACCTACCTGATCAACGCAGAGCTCTATGGCCGCAAGCTCGACCCGTCCCATGTGGTCGGCACGATGGCCCTGCTGCTCATCGCCGGCATCGACACGACGTGGAGCGCCATCGGCGCGTCATTGTGGCACCTGGCGAAGACTCCCGCCGACCGCGAGCGCCTCCTCGCCGAACCCGGGCTGCTGCCGGCCGCGACGGAGGAGTTCTTCCGGGCCTATGCGCCGGTCACGATGGCGCGGCTGGTCATCCAGGACACGCACTGGCACGGCGTCGACATGAAGGCCGATGACTGGATCCTGCTGTCGTTCCCGGCGGCCAACCGTGACCCGGCGCAGTTCGACCGGGCGGGCGAGGTCGTCATCGACCGCGAGGTCAACCGGCACGCCGCGTTCGGCCTGGGCATCCACCGCTGTGTGGGGTCACACCTGGCGCGGATGGAACTCCGGGTCGCCCTCGAGGTCTGGCTCGAGCGGATCCCGGCGTTCAGCCTTGACGACCCCGGCGCGGTGACCTGGTCCGCGGGGCAGATCCGCGGACCGCGAACGCTTCCGCTCCGGATCGGGCCGTGACCTGCGGGCACGCCCGACCAAGGTCCACCCGGCGGCGGCTTCTTCCGCCAGCCGGCCATCGCGCCGGTGGTGCCGAAGCTGCCGGCGGATGCGATCGTCACCATCGACTTCGGGTTCAATGGCACGATCCTGAACCAGGTCGGCGCGACGCCCGACGCGCTGCAGCAGGGCAACTGCACCGACGGCGAGCCTGGATCGCCTTTCGGGCAGGTATCGTTCTGCAACGGCGTCAACTTCTTCAACGCGGCCTTCAGCCTGAAGCGCGCCGGGCGGCTGTATGTGCCGTCGGCGGGGACCTCGAGGAATATGGTGCCGACCGCGGGCGCGCTGGGGACCGGCCGCGAGTGCCCGACGACGCGCAACTTCGACATGGTCGACCAGGACCCGGCTGACAACGTGACCACCAAGTACCTGCTCAACCCGGCGACCGGCCAGACCGCGCAGGACAACGCGCTCAACGCGGCTCGCATGCCGGGTGCTGACGTGCTGGTCAACGGGAGCGACAACGCCCTCATCGACGATTTTCTGGACCCCGCGCTCGGCTGCACCCCGTTCGAGGCGCCCGACCTGGGGAACAACGGCACGCTGACTACTTCCCAGGCGCTTGACGAACTGCTCGCCGCCAGGAACCAGCCGAAGAACGCGGCTCTGGTGCCTGAGAACGACGAGATGGTGCTGGACAACGGCGGCCAGTTCGACGAGGCCAAGACCGACCTGTACCGGTCTGAGCTCGGGCAGCCGCCGGTCAGCGCCCAGACCGATGCGAGCAGCAGCCCGGAGATGTTCTGCCAGAACATCGTCAACGTCCAGGCGCCGTTCATCGCGGCCAATGAGAACCTGTTCGCGGCCGGTCCCTCGCCGGTGCCCACGGTGGGGGACACCCTGTTCACCTTCCTGGCGAACCGGCTGTTGCAGTCCTTCAACAACCTCGGCTGCAAGAGCTTCGGCCTGACCAACCCCGTCGCCGTGGTCAACAACGGGGCCGGCGCGGCCACCGAGGCCACCTTGAACACCGCCCCGCAGACAGCCTCGTTCTGACCGCTAGCCGATCACAGGCGACTAGCCGATCACAGCGACGGCGCCTGCTCAGGGTGGCGGTGCCAGGCGAGCGAGGGATTCGCGTACGGCGGGCACGACTTGCTCGGCGAACAGGCGGGATTGCCGTTCCCGGTCACCTGAAGGCCATAACACGAAGGCGTTCATCTGCGATTCGGTGTGCAAGGTGACGAGCGTTTCGGCCCATCGTTCGACGGGTCCGTTGAACGCATCCCGGTCCTCCGGCGTGATCAGGCCCATCACGTTGTACAGGCGGGTGATCGTGGCCGGGTCGCGGCCGGCGTCGCGGGCGGCGCTGGTGATGATCTCGTTGAGCTCGGGCAGCCGCTCCGGTGGCACGTAGGGCGCGGACACCGACCAGCCGTCGGCCTTGGCGCCGACCAGCCGGACCGCGCGCGGGCCGACGACGCCCAGCCACAGGCCGATGTCGTGCGCGGGGCGGGGACCCGGCCGGACGCCCGGTACTTGGTAGTAGGAGCCCTGGTAGCTGTAGGGTTCGCCGGCCCAGCTGGCGCGGATGATGTCGATGGCCTCGCTGAGCGCGCCGGTGGAGTTCAGGTCCGGGTCAGCGCCGGCGACCCGGCTGAGGGCGCGAGCCCAGGGTATCGAGGAGGCAGTGCGAGATAGTGAACGCAAGTCGTTTAGTTAATGGAGGGGGCGGGATGGAATCGGGCGAGGCCGCCACAGATCCCCGCACGCCCGTCGTGGTCGGGGTCGGACAGTCCTCCGAGCGCCTCGGCGCGCCCGGTTACCGGCGGCGCTCGCCCGTCGACCTGGCCGCCGACGCCGCCCGGGAAGCGCTCACTGACACCGGGGCGGATCCGGCCGCGGTAGCGGCGGCGATCGATACGGTGGCTGGCGTCCGCCAGTTCGAGAATTCCGTTCCGCGAGCGCGGGCAGCCCTGGGCCGTTCGGATAATTACCCGCGGTCGGTGGCCGGCCGGATCGACGCGAGCCCGGCCCGCGCGGTCCTGGAGGTATCCGGCGGCCAGGCTCCGCAGCATCTGGTCAACGAGTTCGCCGCCGTGATCGCCGGCGGTGGCAGCCAGGTGACGCTGATCGTCGGGTCGGAGGCCATCTCCACCATCGAGCACTTCGCCCGGGCGCAGGAGCGGCCTGACTTCACCGAACACGCCGAGGGCAGCCTGGAGGACCGCGGGTACGGATTGCGCGGCATGATGTCCAGGCACCAGGCGGCGCACGGCCTGACCGGCGCGCCCAGCCAGTACGCGCTGATCGAGAACGCCCGGCGGGCCCGGCTCAAGCAGACCCGCCAGGAGTACGCGGCCGCGATGGGCGCGCTGTTCGCGCCGTTCACCGCGGTCGCGGCGGCCAACCCGCACGCCGCGGCACCGACCGAGCGCGGCGCAGCGGAACTGGTCACCCCGACCGAGACGAACCGGCCCATCGCCGACCCGTACACCCGGTACATCGTGGCCCGGGAGAAGGTCAACCAGGGTGCCGCCGTGCTGCTGATGTCCGTGGCCGCCGCCCGGCGGCTGGGCATTCCGCGCGACCGGTGGGTGTTCCTGCACGGCCACGCGGACCTGCGCGAACGGGACCTGATGGACCGCGCCGACCTGTCGGCCGGCCCGGCGTCGGTGATGGCCGCCCGGTACGCGCTGGAGGTGGCGGGCCTCGGCCCGGAGGAACTGGCCACGATCGACCTGTACAGCTGCTTTCCCGCGCCGGTGTTCAACATCTGCGACGGGCTCGGCCTGGCCCCCGATGACCCGCGCGGCCTCACGCTCACCGGAGGACTGCCGTTCTTCGGCGGCGCCGGCAACAACTACTCCATGCACGCCATCGCCGAGACCGTCCAGCGGGCCCGCCGCACCCCCGGCAGCTACGGTCTGGTCGGCGCCAACGGCGGCATCATGAGCAAGTACTCGGCCGGGGTGTACTCCGCCATCCCCGCGCCGTGGACGCCCGACCGCAGCGGCGAACTCCAGGAGGAGATCGACGCCTGGCCCGCGCCCGAGCAGGCCCGGCAAGCCGACGGACCGGCCACCATCGAGACCTACACCGTCAAGCATGCCCGCGACGGCGCCCGGACCGGTATCGTCATCGGCCGCCTCGACGCCGACGGCCGCCGCTTCGTGGCCCGCGGTGACGAGCACGACACCGCCCTGGAGGACCTGCTCACCTCGCCTGAGCCCATCGGCGCTCAGGTGTACGTGCGGTCGTTCGGCTTCGGAAACCGGGTCACCACCACCAGGGCCCGGATGGGCGCGCTGTTCCCGCCGGAGCCGTGACCCATTCCAGCGCCGCCCTCGACGACCTTATGAGCAGCGAAGACGCCATCGAAGGCCAGAGCGCGTTCGCCGCCAAGCGCCGCCCCAATGGCGCAACCGGTAAGGTCGTCACGCCAGGGCGGTGACCACGGCGATGACGGCGACCAGGGCGATGAGCATGTACAGCAGGTAGGCGTCCAGGCGTCCGGACTGGAGGCGCTTCGCGGCCGTCACGATGGCCATGAAGGACCCGAGCGCGGGCCGGTACAGGTAGGTCTCGACCACCTCCATGACATCGGAGGCGTACCTGAGATGCGCGGCCGTATCCGGGCTCACGTCAGCACGATCCGGGGCGCCGGAGCCATCGTCGCCCACGTCGTCTTCCAGCATGACTTCCCGCACCTCGGCGCGGGTGTGCAAGACGCCGGCCAGCACCCGGCGGGTGGGGTTGGCGTAGCCGAAGGCGGTGTAGGAGTCGGCGCCCTCGACGCCGATCGTCGCCGAGCGCCAGGCCGGGACACGGCGCACCCGCAGCAGCCGCCGCCCGGACACGGCCCAGGCGAACAGCCCCACCAGGAGCAGCATCATCGGCATCTCCACCCATAGCCAGGACGGCGACAGGATCGAGAAACCGGCGAACACGGGCTGCAGGACCCACGGGGACTTCAGCGCGCCCATGATCACCGAGGCCGGGACCGCGGGCGACAGCCCCGCGGCGATCACCCGGATCTCCAGCGGGGTCACCGCCGCGGTCACCAGGCAGCACACCGCCAGCACGACTATCGCCGCCTTCCCGGCCCAGGGGGGTCTGGGGGGACGGGCAGTCCCCCCAGGAGCAGGGGGGGTCTGGGGGGGATCCTTCCCCCCGAGACAACAGAGCCCGACCAGGCGGACGAAGGTGACGCCGGCGAAGCCGACGGTGAGGGCGACCGCGGCGCCGGCCAGGGCGAGCACTAGGCGGTAGCCGAGGCCGGGCACCCGGAACTGCTGCATCAGGGATTCCAGCAGGAACCACTCGGACACGAAACCGATCGTGGGCGGCAGCCCGGCTAGGGTTACCGAGCCCACGGCCAGGCCGAACCCGCTCCACGGCGTGCCCCGCGCCCGCCCGCGCAGTTCTTCCAGGTCGTCGTGGCCCGTTGCGGCCTCGATCCCGGCGGACGAGGTGAACAGCAAGGACTTGGCCACCGTGTGCGCGACCACCTGCAGCGTGGCGGCCAGCAGCCCGGCCGCGATCAGGCGGCGGTCCCCGGTCGCCGCGCCGGTGAGCGCGACGCCGAAGCCGGTGACGATGAGCCCGGTGTTCTCGATGCTGGAGTAGGCGATCACCCGGGACAGCCGGTTCTGCACCGCCGCGTGCGCGATGCCGAGCAGCGCGCTCAGCGCGCCGAGCACCAGCAGCACGCCCGCCAGCCAGCCGGGCGGCCGGCCGAGCAGGGCCAGCGTGCGCCACATGCCGTAGAAGGCGACGTTGACGCAGACCCCGGCCATGATGGCGCGGGCCGGGCCGGGGGCGGCGGCGTAGCCGCGCGGCAGCCAGATCTGGAACGGCACCAGGCCGGCCTTGATCGCGAACCCGGTGAGCAGCAGCACGTACGCGGTGGTCCGGGCCGCGCCGCCGGGGACGTGCGCGAACGAGGCCAGCATGATCGAGTGCGACCTGGTCGCCAGGAGCAGCAGCCCGAGTAGCAGCGCGGCCCCGCTGACCTTGCCGAACGCGATGGTGACCTGGGCCGCACCCGCCCGGCCCGGCTTGTTCCGCTCGGATCCGGCCAGCAGGTAGAAGGCGAGCGTCAGCGTCTCCCAGCCGAACAGCAAGGTAAAGGCGTCCTGCGCGGTCATGATGACCGCGACCGCGCCGAGGGCCAGCGCGTAGCTCGCGCCAAGTCCGCGCCGGGTGGCCGTATCGGGCCGGGCGGCCCAGCTGGCGAACGCGACCGAGACGGGCACGGCCGCGCCGAAGGTCAGCGCCAGGAACAGCCCGGACAGCCGGTCGGCGGACAGGGCGGCCGCCTGCTGGCCGGGCACCGGGTCGCCGAGCCAGCCCGCGACATCGAGCTGGACCGGCCGGCCCGCCAGGGCGAACCCGCCGAGGGTGGCCAGGCATGCCGAGCCCGCCGCGCCGAGCAGGTAGAGCGGCCCGGATCGCAGGAACCGGCCGCCGGCAAAGTCGGCCAGAGCAGCCAGAACCAGCAGGATCAGCCCGGCTGCGAACAGCCCGCTCATCGCGTCCCCTTCCCGCCGTCAGCCAGCGTGCCCACCGCGATCAGCAGGGCATTGAGGATGCCGAACGGACTGGGCGGCGAGCCCGGCAGCCACACATCGACCGGGACCATGGCGGCGATGCTCCCGGTAACCGCCTCGCTCTCGCTCAGCAGCCCGCCGCTGACGGCGTCGGTGCCGGCCGCGATGACGACCTTCGGATCGGGCATGCCGTCGTAGGTGGTGCGCAGCGGGCCGGCCATGCCGCGCGCGCCCGCGCCGGTGACCAGCAGCACGTCGGCGTGCCGCGGGCTAGCGGTGAAGAACACGCCCAGCCGGTGGATGTCGTAGACCGGGCCGAGCAGCGCCTGGATCTCCCATTCCTCGCTGCCGTCAGATCCGGCATCCACGTGCCGGATGTGCACGCTGCGGCGCAGCGCGGCGGTCCGCGCGCGCAGCCGGGCCCGGGCCGCCGCCACCGCCTCGTCGGTCTCGGGGGGTTCGGGGACGACGAGCGCTTCCCTCGTCAGGGCGGCCGCGCCGGGTCCGGTGGCGCCTTGCGACCAGGCGAACAGGTCGGGCCGCTCGGCCACGCACCGGCCGCACAGGATGCACCTGCCCTGATCGACCCGCAGCGGTTCGGCCGAGATCGCTCCAGTCGGGCATAGCGGCAGGGGGCCCATGGGGTCGGCGGACGCCGGGGCAAGCACGGGACCGCGCCAGGCGTCGGCGTAGGCGTCGGGTCTGGCCGGCCAGCGGGTGGTGACGACGCCGTCGCGCAGGCCGCGGAGCACCCAGATGCTCATAGGGCTACCCCGGCTACCGATAGGCCGAAGCTCGCCTCGATGAACGGAAAGTCGGTCAGGATGTCGCCGGCGAAGACCTCGTGCATCAGCACCAGGTTGTGGAACGACGCTGACCTGGGATGACAGCGGACGAGCCGGCCGGCGTCGATCTTCACGTCGTAGATGACCTCGCCTTGCGGGGCCTCAGCCCAGCCGACCGCGCGGCCGCTGGCGGGCTCGCACGGAAGGTTGAGCGGATCGGAGGACCGTTCGGCCAGATCTTCGGCGACCTGCCGGAGCAGGCCGAAAGAGGCGACCTGCCGGAGCAGGCCGAAAGACTGGTCCACCTCGTCCCACCGAACCCTCAGCCGGGCCAGCGCGTCCCCGGCGGCGTGGCCGCGGACGGGCGTTACGGCCAGCGACGGGTAGCCATCGTAGGGACGGGCGAGCCGGGCGTCGTCGGCGTACCCGGCGGCCTTGCCGACCGGGCCGAGTGCGCCATGCTGGTGAGCCCGTCCGGGTGACAGCGGCCCGGTGCCGCGCAGCCGGTCCAGGAACGAGGAGGTGGCCATCAGCGCTTCCGCGTCGGCGGTCACCGCGCGGCGGAGCGTATCGACCTCGGTGAGGATCTCGGCGGGCGGCAGCCGCGGCGGGGCACTGACCCCGCCGGGGATCACCACCCCGCGGCCGAACCGGCTGCCGGACAGCCTGCTGACCAGCCGCAGCACCCGTTCCTTGTGCAGGGCGAGCCGCGCGGTGGCCACCGCGAGCCCGGCCGCGTCGGCCAGCCGGACCGCGACGTCGAGGTGGTTGGCGATCCGCTCGAGCTCGGCGTGCAGCACCCGGACCAGGGCCGCGGCCGGGGGCGGCGCACAGCCCGCGATTGTCTCGACCGCGTGGCTGAAGGCTAGGGCGTGGGCAACCGAGGCGATGCCCTCGGCGCGCTCGGCCAGCAGCACCCCGTCGGCCGGGGTCCTCCCGGCAAACCGGTTCTCCACGCCGCGATGCTTGTAGAACACCCGCATGTTCAGGTGCGGGATCGCCTCGCCCGGGGTCTCGACCAGGTACTCGATCGATTCCAGCACCCCGGAGCGCACCGGGCCGTGCGGGATCGTGAAGATCCCGTAGCCCGCGACGTGCCTGGGCAGCGCGTGGTCTTCCGCCGAGCCGGGCCGGATGAGAGGCGTCAGCCTCGGGTGCCCCTCCGGGACCACGCCAAAGCGGTCGTGGATCTCGCGCTCGTACCAGAACGCGGCGCCGAGCCGCGGGGTGAGCGCGGGATAGCTGGCCGCGCCCGGCGGCAGCGCCGCTTCGAGCGTGTCGATGCCCCCGCCGGCCTCCCCTTCCCCCTTCACTGCGACGTGCGCGGACAGGACCAGCGCGCCGCCCTCGGGTTTGGTCGCGAACAGCCCCGCGAACCGGTCCCCGGCGCTGGTCCTGGCCAGGAGCTCGTCCCACAGCGCGGTGACGGCCGGCTGAGTGATCGTCATCGCGCCGCCCCTAGCTGGGCCACCGCGCGGTAGATGAGGCTGGTCAGTTCCGCTGGGGGATGCAGGCCGAGGATGAACAGGACCGCGATGCCCGCCACGACCGGGATCACCATCCAGATGCTTGGTTCGCCGCGGTCGAGCGCGCGCGGGGCCGGGGTGAACAGCATGCGCGTGGCCGAGGCGGTCAGGCCGAAGAAGGCCACCGTGACCAGCACCACCAGCACCGCCGCGGCGGCGTAATGGCCCGCGCCAAGACCGCCGTAGACGATCTGGAACTCGCTGCGGAAGATGCCCGACGGCGGCATCGCCACCAGCGCGAACACCGCGAGCAGGAACAGCGGCCCGGTCCAGGGCAGCACGTCGAGGCCGCCGCGCAGCAGCGAGATCTCCTTGCTGCCGAACTTCACCGTGAACACGCCCGCGCCCATGAACGCGCTCCCCTTCGCGGCGGCGTGCGCCAGCACGTGCAGCATGACGCCGGCCAGCGCGACCGGCGCGCCGAAGCTCACCCCGACGGCCAGGATGCCCATGTGCTCTACGCTGGAGTAGGCCAGCAGCCGCTTGATGTCGCGCTGGCCGAACACGTACAGCGCGGCGAGCAGCAGCGAGGCGACCCCGAAGGCCAGCAGCGCGTCGCGCGGGAAGCCCCCACCCACCTCCCCTCCCCCCTTCTCTGTGGCCGCGGCCACCTGATAGAAGCGCAGGATCGCGTAGAAGCTGACTGCGAGCAGCGACCCGGACAGCAGCGCGGAGACCGGCGTGGGGGCCTCGGAATGCGCGTCCGGCAGCCAGGTGTGCACCGGGAACAGGCCGACCTTGGTGCCGTAGCCGAGCAGCGCGAGCAGGAAGGCGAGCCGGACCGGGGTATGCGCCAGGTGCGGGCCGGCCCCGATGAGCGGGGCGATGGCCAGGTTGTAGTGCTCGCCGAGGACCTGGGAGCCGGCGTAGTAGGCGAGCAGCGTGCCGAGCAGGGCCAGGCTCAGGCCGGCGCTGGCGATCAGCACGTACTTCCAGGCGGCTTCGGCGGCACCGTCGCCATCCTCGGTCGGCAGAGCCTCGATCGCGACCAGCAGCGCCGAGATGATCGTGGTCACCTCCACCGCGATCCACAGCAGGGCCAGGCTGCTCATCAGCGGCGCGGCCAGCATCGACCAGGCGAACAGGTTCAGGCCGGCGTAGAAGCGCCTGGCGTACAGTTCCTCGTGCCGTTTGGTGTAGCCGACCGCGTACACCGCCACGGCCGCGTACAAGAAGCCGGTAGCCAGCAGGAAGATCGCGCTCACCGCGTCGACCCGAAGGTAGGACAGGTAGCTGAGGTCGCGGTGCGCGGTCGCCGGGACCAGCGCCAGGACCAGGGCGAAGCACGCGACCCCGGCAGCCACGGTGACCACGGAGGCCGCCCTGACGTTCCGGGTCGGCAGGACCGCGCAGATTATCCCGGCGGCCAGCGGGACGATCAGCAGGGCGAGCACGACGGCGATCACCGGTTCACCCCCGTCATCCCCGCAGCCTGGTCAGGTCGGCGGTGGACAGCGATTCGGCCCGGGAGTGATGGACCCGGATCAGCATCGCGAACACCACCACCGCGACCAGCAGGTCGAACAGGAACGCGGTCTCCAGGATCAGCGGCAGCCCGGCCGCCACCACCAGCGCCGCCAGCGAGATGGCGTTCTCCAGCGAGAAGAACCCGATGGCCTGGGACGCCACGTCCCGGCGCACGATCATCAGCCCGAACGCGACCAGCACCATCGCGCCCGCGATCGCCAGCGCGGTGGCGGGCGCGGCCGGACCCTTGATACCCATGGCGCCGAAGCAGAAGAACCCGAACGCGGCCAGCACGATCCCGGCCAGCACCGCGGAGGCCGGGCTCAGCGTCTGGCTGCCCGCGACGCCGAGCGGCTCTTCCCCGGCGCCGAGCGACTCCTCCTCATCGCCGCCGGTGCGAGAGAGCAGGCGGCGCAGCACCAGCGGCACCGCCACCACCTTCAGCGCGAAGGACAGCGCCGCCAGCGCGTACAGGTCGGGCAGGTTCCGGTCGGCGGCGATGACGACGGCCAGCACCGAGATCAGCGCGGACTGCGCCGCATAAAGCCGCACCTGGTCCCGGGCCAGCGCCTGGCGCAGCATGCCGAACTCGATCAGCAGCATCACCGCCGCGATCACGTTGGCCGCGCCCGCATAGACGCCGGGCGCCTGCACCGGGTCCATCAGCCACCCCCTAGGTACAGCGTGAACACGCCGAGCACGGCGAGCAGGAAGGCGCCCGCCACGAACTCGGTGATCTTGAACAGGCGCAGCTTGGCGAAGGAGTTGTCGATGACCGCGACCACGCAGCCCACTGCGGCGGCCTTGGCCAGCAGCGCCGCGATGGCCAAGATGATGGCGCCGAGGTGCTGGCTGGACGCCAGGCCCCAGGGCGCCAGGAACACGTTGGCCAGGATCGTGTACAGGATCAGCTGCTTCAGCTCGGAGCCCCAGGTCAGCAGCGCGAAGTACGGCCCGGAGTGCTCGAACGCCCGGGCATGCTCGATCATGCCGAACTCGGTGGTGCCGGTGTGCGTCTCCACCGGGATCCGGCCGGTCTCGTGCAGGATCACCATGAACAGGGCGGCCGCGGCCAGCAGGTGCGCCGGGCGGATGATCTGCCCGGCGCTTGACCGGACGGTCGCCGCGAGCGCGTACGGCAGGTCGGTGCCGGTCAGCAGGGCCACGGTGAACACCACGAACAGCACCACCGGCTCGGTGATGGCCGAGAACGTCTTGGCCCGGCTCGAGCCCATCTGCGCGTACGGGCTCCCGGTCTCCAGCGCGGCGGTGGCGACCACGAAACTGGCCAGCGACAGCAGGAACCCGCCGCCCAGGATGTCGCCCATGTACCCCAGCGGCAGCCCGTAACTGGTCAGCACCGGGATCAGCAGCGGGATGGTCAGGTAGGCCGCGACCGCGATCAGCGGCGCGGCCAGGAAGAACCAGCTCGCCCCCTCCGGGGCCAGCGCCTCCTTGCGGAACAGCTTGGCCAGGTCGTAGTACGGCTGTCTTATCCGCGGCCCCCGGCGCCCCTGCAGCCGCGCCTCGACCTTGGCGATCACCCCGGTCACGCCGGGAGCGCCGATCGCGATGGTCAGCACCTGGAGCAGTTGGATGAGGGGTATCGGGAGGGCCACGCTCACCGCGCGGCCCCGCGATCATTGCCAGGCGGTTCCGGCACGCCGGTCATGCGATGCCTCCTACCCTTCATGTCCTGGACAAGGGGTAGAGGCCATCAGCGCGACCGTAATCACGCGGTTTATGGCGAGCCTCATCGCCAAAACGTCATTGTTCCCTACGCCGCGCCCAGCCCGCAAACCGGCCCAGCCAGGCACAGGGCGCCCGCACCGCCGGCCAGGTTAGGGATAATCCGTGAGCAGCGAGGCAACTGCGATCTCGGCCTCCGTGGCGGCCGGGAGCACGGCCGGGAGCGCGGGGACGGCCGGTAGCTGGCCGTCGGACTCGTAGCGGCTGATCAGCCGTGGGTCGATGTAGGACTTGCGGGTCACTGACGGGGTGTCTCCGAGCCAGCCCGCCACCTCGCGAACGCCGGCGGCGATGACCCTGGCACGGTTCCGGGCGGCCGCCGAGGG
>Ga0209656_10002115_pt1 | contig 12941 bp, 9 predicted proteins | sample BogFormECP12_OM2_FD_188239 | JGI IMG/M metagenome (GOLD analysis project Ga0209656, IMG submission 188239) | Bog forest soil microbial communities from Calvert Island, British Columbia, Canada - ECP12_OM2 (SPAdes) (version 2) | ecosystem: Environmental > Aquatic > Freshwater > Wetlands > Bog ... | reverse complement strand
GGAGGGGCTGCTCGCTACAACTCAACCGGATCCGAAACTGACTGATGGTTCCGTGCGCTCCGGGCAGTTCCTGACAGACACGCCGCTGCGTTCGCCAGTCCGCCCCGTGCTAGAAGCGGAACTCCTGCCGTCACAGCCGAACACTACTCTCAATCGCAGATTAGGCGTAAGCTAAGAAACGCGTGAGAACTCTCCGCCAATTCGCAGGCATTTTGTTGGTAACGATCCTGTGCGGTTGTCCAGTGATGGCCTGCCTCGTACCGGATGCCGAAATGACAGCAGCGGAGCGCGAGTGCTGCAAGCGCATGTCCCATCAGTGTGGCTCGATGGATATGCCAGTGTCGCACTCCTGTTGCCAAAGAGAAGTCCAACCGACGCGTTCAATGATGGCAGCGGCGTTTGTCCATGCTGCGCCTCCTGCAGCGATCGAGGCCGTAGCCAACGCGCCGACATTCCCGAGTGTTGCTGAGAACCAATCCTCGTTACAGCGGCTGCACTCGCCCTCTGAGAGTCCACCCGGCTCTTCTTCAATCCTGAGAATCTAGTCCCGGCTTTCGTTTCGTTCCGGCGGCGCCGAAGTGCGTTCGCCTTACCTTCAAGTATCGGAGGAACGATGAAAGCTGCATTCTTATCTCTATCTCTTTGCCTGGCTGCGGCTGTAGGCGTCGCGGCCGATGACCCCTACGAAGCGGCGATCCTGACTTTGCCCCAGCAGCATTCGCATGAGAGGGCGCCGGTTGCGCCGCTGACCCTTGCGGAAGCCGAGCAAATTGCTTTGCAAGCCAACCCGCAAGTTCGACTGGCGGTGCGCAAAGTCTCGATGGCCGAAGCGCATATTTCGGGCGCGGGTGCCTTGGATGATCCATCGCTCATGTATCGCGGATGGCAGGTGCCGCTGTCACAGCCGTGGAACTACAACGCTGCCATGAACATGTTCATGATCGGACAGAGCTTCCCCGGTCGTGGCAAGCGGGCTCTGCGCTCCGAAATTGCGGGCGATGCCGTCACCGTGGCTAAGGCGGAGCTCGAAGCCACTAAGCGCAACATATTGGCTCAGCTTCGCGAAGCTTATTACGACATCCTGCGCACCGGCAACGAGCTTCAAGTCCACGATGAACAGGCAGCAATTGCGCGTCAGGCGCTTGAGGCTGCCCGCATCAAGTACGCGGTCGGAAAGGTTCCGCAGCAGGACGTTTTGAAGGCACAGGTGGCGCTCACCAAGCTCATTGAGCACCTCGTGATGCTTGAACAGGATGGTGAACTGGCTCGCGCTTCATTGAACACCCTCCTTGGCCGCAATCCCGACTTGCCAGTGGATGTGACCGGGCAATACAGAGTCGTGGCGCAGCTTCCAGCGATTGCGGAGCTACAACAGCTTGCCTTGGCCAATCGGCCCGAGCTTGCCGCCGGAATTGCATCGATCAAGCAGTCGGAAGCAGGACTGGCCCTCGCCCGGAAGCAATACACGCCCGATTTTTCTGCCAACGTCGGCTACATGCTTACGCCGAGTGGATCTCAATACCGCAATACGTACATGATTGAAGGCTCGATGACGCTTCCTTGGTTGAACCGGCGTAAACACGATTCCGAAATCGCCGAGGCGCAAAGCGCAATCACCGAGCAGCAGGCGGAATTCGATGCGACGCGGTCGCTCGTATTGCTGCAGATCCAGCAAGCGCGTGTGCGGGCGGATGCGGCCAGACGACTGGCTGAGCTGTATCAAAACACGCTGCGGCCTCAGACGGAAGCCACTCTCCGTTCTACGGTTGTTGCCTACGAGAACGACCGCACCGACATCCTCAATCTGCTCGATAGCCAGAACACCACTTTGGACATTCAGTACGCCTATTTCCGCGCGGCAGCGGAGTTTGAGCAACGCATGGCGGAGCTGGAGCTGGCGGTGGGGGCACCGATCGAGCGGGGCCCCTCAGCTTCAAAGGCTACGGACGCTGGGGAGGGAACGCGATGAATTACCGAAATGCCTTTATCGTGATGCTGGTCCTTGCGGTAGCTTTCGGCGCAGGACTTGTGTACTTCTGGAATCGGGCACAGCACCCGCCAGCACAGTCCTCAATGCCTGTTGCTGCCGCACAACCTGCTCCCGCGATGTCGCCTCCGGAGCCAGAGAGCGCTGCTGCTGCGCCCAAATTAACTCCCGTCCAACTCTCACCGCAGCGCCTGCAAAGCATTGGCGTGAAGTTTGTAGAGGTCACGCGCAAGCCGGTGCACGACGAACTTCGTGTTACCGGCAATGTGGAGGTTGACGAAGAGCGGCTCTCCTACGTGCAGACGCGCTTCCCTGGCTGGATACAAAGGGTCTTTGCTAACGCCACGTATCAATACATTCGCAAAGGCCAGCCGTTGTTCACCATCTACAGTCAGGACCTTGTCGCCACGGAACAGGAGTTCCTGCTGGCGCTCAAGAATCAAGAATCGCTGGCAAAAAGCCAGACGGGGACAGCGGCGCAAGAAGCGGATTGGCTTGTGGAGGCGGCCAGGCAGCGCCTGCGCCAGTGGAACGTGCAGGAGAGTGAGATTGTCCGGCTCGAATCAACCGGCCAGGTGCAGCGCGAAATCACGGTCGATTCTCCGGCTTCCGGCTACATCACAGAACGTAATGCACTTCCGAACCTGTTTGTGCAGCCCGAGACGAAGCTCTACACGATTGCTGACTTTTCGCAAGTCTGGGTCTATGCGCAGGTCTTCCAAACCGATGTCGGCAGGGTGAAGACCGGCGATCCCGCAACGATCACCGTGGATGCCTATCCCGGGCGCGTATTTCGCGGGCGTGCGCAGCAGATTCTTCCGCAGGTGGATGCCGCAACTCGCACGGTTCGGGTGCGGTTCGTCTTCGAGAACGCAAACCTGCTGCTCAAGCCCGGCATGTACGTCAATGTTGTCCTAAATGTGCCGCTCGGAACGCAGTTGGCGGTCCCGGCTTCGGGTGTATTGCAGTCGGGCACGCGCCAGATCGCATTCGTTGATCACGGCAACGGATATCTGGAGCCACGCGAGATCGAAACCGGTCTGCGCGTGGGCGACGAATTCGTCGTGCTGAAAGGGCTACGTGCGGGCGAGCGCATCGTGAGCTCGGCTAATTTTCTGATTGATTCAGAAGCCCAACTCCAAGCTGCCGTAGGGCAGTTCGCTCCGCCTCCGCCAGGAGCAGGCGGGGCAGGTGGAACTGCAGCAGTGACGGTTGCACAAACTACGAACATTGACTTCACCACCGATCCTTCGCCCCCGCGCAAGGGCAGCAACACCTTCCGCGTGAAGCTCACCGATTCCTCGGGTAAGCCAATTGCTAGCGCACAGGTCACGGTCACGTTTTTTATGGCCGCGATGCCGGCAATGGGGATGGCGGCGATGAAGACAACATCAACGCTCAGCGACAAAAGCAATGGTCTGTATGAAGGACCCGGAGAATTGGGCAACGGCGGCACCTGGCAGGTGACGGTCACGGCCCAGCAGAACGGACAGACGCTCGCCACCAAGCAGATGAACATGAGCGCGACGGGAGGCATGTGATGATCTCACGTGTCATTGAATGGTGCGCTCATAACCGATTCCTTGTGTTCACGGGCACGGTGTTATTGGTGCTGGCCGGCATCTGGTCGCTGCAGCACATCCCGCTGGACGCGCTGCCCGACATCTCCGACGCGCAAGTCGTGATTCATACGGATTGGGCAGGCGAGCCTCCCAACGTCATTGAAGATCAGGTGACGTACCCGCTGGTTACCACCTTCCTCGCTGCTCCGCGAGTAAAAGCGGTACGTGCGCAGACGATGTTCGGCGATTCCTACGTGTTCGTCATCTTTGAGGACGGTACGGACCTGTACTGGGCTCGATCGCGAGTTACTGAGTACTTGCAGCAACTTTCAGGTAGATTGCCGAGCGGCGTGCATCCCGTGATCGGCCCTGACGCAACGGGTGCAGGTTGGGTTTACGAGTACGTACTCGTGGACCACTCGCACCAGCATAACCTCGCTGACTTGCGCACCCTGCAGGACTGGTATTTGCGTTATCAACTGGAGACCGTGCCGGGTGTAGCTGAGGTCGCGACCATCGGCGGATTCGTGCGCCAGTATCAGGTGAACCTCGATCCCAACAAACTGCTGGCCTACGGCATCCCGCTTTCGACTGTTATCGACCGCGTACAACAGAGCACGAATGAGGTCGGCGGCAGCGTGCTGGAGTTGAACGGCGCCGAGTACATGATCAGAGGCTTGGGGTACCTGCGCTCGCTCGATGATCTCGCGAAGGTTTCTGTGAGCGCGAAGAACGGTACGCCCATCCTTGTTCGCGATCTGGGTACGGTTACGTTCGGTCCTGATGTTCGGCGCGGAGTGGCGGAATGGAACGGCGAAGGAGAAACCGTCGGCGGAATTGTGGTGATGCGGTTCGGGCAGAACGCGCTTGACGTAATTAATGGCGTGAAGCAGAAAGTGCGGCAGATTCAGGCCTCGTTACCAGCTGGCGTCGAGGTCGTACCCAGCTACGACCGCTCAGGATTGATCAACGCCTCCATCAAAACATTGCAACGCGATCTGCTGGAAGAGGCGATCATCGTTAGCCTGGTCACCATTTTCTTCCTCTTCCACTTCCGCTCCGCTCTCATCCCGATCCTGACCTTGCCTGTAGCCGTGATCGCTTGCTTCGTTCCGATGTACTACCTCGATGTCAGCTCGAACATTATGTCCCTAGGCGGGCTGGCGCTTGCAATCGGAGTGCTGATCGATGCAAGCCTGGTAATCGTTGAGAACGGCTATCGCCATGTGGCCGACGCGCAAGCAGCCCTGCGCGCCCATGACCCCGAGGCCAAGCTTCCCGCAAAAGAGCATAACCGCCTGCTCATAGCTGCCGCTCAGACAATTGGGCCAGCAATCTTCTATTCGCTGCTGATCATTGTTGTTTCCTTTATCCCTGTTTTCCTATTGCAGGCCCAGGAAGGGCGCATGTTCCGGCCGCTCGCCTGGACCAAAACGCTTTCCGTCGCCTTCTCGTCCTTGCTGGCTATTACGCTTGTGCCCGCGCTAATGCCGCTTTTCATCCGGGGACGGTTACGGCCAGAGTCGGCTAACCCGGCAGCCCGACTCTCAAAGCGCTTGTACTTGCCGGTTCTTCATTTCGCGCTCCGTCACCGCACGCTGACCATCCTCGTGAACGTGCTGTTCCTGGCGGTTACGATTCCTTTGTTCTGGCGAATCGGTAGCCAGTTTATGCCGCCTCTGTTTGAAGGATCGTCGCTCTACATGCCCAGCGCATTGCCGGGAATTTCGATCACCCAGGCCACGCAGCTCCTTCAGGAGCAGGATCGCATCATCCACTCATTTCCGGAAGTCGAGAGCGTCTTCGGCACTGTCGGTCGCTCCAACAGCGCCACCGACAATGCTCCGCTCGATATGTATGACACCACTATCATGTTGAAGCCGCAGGCCCAATGGCGTGCCGGTATGACTTACGAGAAGTTGATCGCCGAGATGGATGAGAAGCTGCAATTCCCGGGTTTGTCGAACACCTGGACGATGCCGGTAGAAAATCGCCTCGATATGGAGTTGACGGGTATCAAGACTCCGGTCGGCCTGAAGGTTCAGGGGCCGAATCTGCAACAGCTTCAGCAGTTCACCACTCAAATTCAGCAAACTCTCGCCGGGCTGCCTGAGGTGCGTTCGGCGTTCGCGGAGAAGGTGGCTCAAGGCTTCTACGTCAACATCGAAGTGAATCGACCGGAAGCCGCGCGTTATGGGCTCACAATCGCCGACGTTCAGCGGGTCATAACCTCCGGTATCGGCGGCATGGACATTGCCGAAAATGTGGAAGGGCGAGAGCGCTATCCGATCAACGTGCGGTATCAGCGCGACTTCCGCGACGACCTCAACGAGCTCGGTCGCGTGCTCGTCGCCACACCTTCGGGCGCGCAAATTCCGCTCGCGCAGATTGCCCGGCTATCATTCTCGCGCGGGCCTTCCATGATTCGCGACGAGGACGGGGCGCTCACCGGCTATGTTTATCTCGACTTGAATACTCGCAATTATGGCGGCTTTGTTTCCAAAGCCGACCAGCTTCTGCGACAACAGATCCACTTGCCGGCGGGCTACAGTTATCACTGGGCAGGTGAATACGAATTCGAACTGCGTGCGAAAGACCGCCTGAAGATCATCCTGCCAGTGGTTTTCTTCGTGATCTTCCTTTTGCTTTATATGGTATTCCACTCCGCCATGGAAGCGGCGGTGTTGATCTTTCCTACGCTTTATGCCATGACCGGCGGCCTGATCCTGCAGTGGCTGCTCGGGTACAACTTCAGCGTGGCTGTGTGGGTAGGCTATATCGCTCTGTTTGGCATTGCCGTAGAAACCGGCGTGGTCATGGTGGTGTATCTGCATGAGGCGCTGGATCATCGACTTGCAACCGGCAGCCCCATTTCGGAAGCAGATATTCACGAGGCGGCAATCGAAGGCGCGGTGCAGCGCCTGCGGCCGAAGCTTATGACGGTCACCGCCGTGCTCGCGAGCCTCGCGCCGATTCTCTGGGCGAGCGGCATCGGTTCCGATGTGATGAAGCCCATTGCCGCCCCCATTGTCGGAGGAATGGTTACATCCACGATTCACGTTCTGATTTTGGTCCCCGTCTTCTTCGTGCTGCTCAAAGAGCGCGCGTTGCGGCGCGGAACGCTCAGGCGAAACGAAGAACCGCAGGCTGTGTAAGTAAGAAACCTACTAGCAAAGAAGGAGAAATGAAGAATCTTGCATTGCCGTTGATTCGAAGGCATTCACCACCGCAGCAGCGGGGGGGCTCCGTGATGTGGTGCATCCTGGGTGCTGGAGCTCTCTTACTCAAGGGCCCTGACTTGCGCACCTGAAGCCGCGGCAGGCAGTACCTGGGGGGACCTCATTACCGGATAAGACCCGGTTGTAGACTACTGGTAACAACGTGCTCCATGGATACAAAAACACATTGGGAAAAGGTGTACACGACCAAAGCACCCGAGGCGGTCAGCTGGTACCGTCCGCACCTTGAAACATCCCTGGCACTGATCGGCCGGGCTGCAGATGCACCCTCAGCTGCCATCATTGACGTTGGCGGCGGCGAATCAACGCTTGTTGACGATCTGCTTCTTCGCGGGTACAAAAACATCACTGTCCTCGATGTCTCGCAGACCGCAATTGACCTCACAAAGAGCCGATTGGGTTCTGCCGCGGCGCAAGTGCATTGGATTGTCGGCGATGTCACGCACATTGATCTGGAACCACATGCGTATGACCTCTGGCATGACCGTGCGGTATTCCACTTTCTAACGACAGCAGAGCAACGAATTGCTTATGTCCGGCAGGTCACCCACAGCGTCAAGCCGGGCAGTCACGTCATCGTCAGTACGTTCGGCCAGGAGGGCCCTACGAAATGCAGCGGGCTCGAAGTCATGCGTTATGACGCCGATTCTCTTCACTGCGAGTTCGGCTCACGCTTCCGCCTCGTTGAGAGCTCCAAGGAGCTACACCAAACACCCTTTGGAACCACACAGCAATTCCTCTACTGTTACTGCCGGATCGACTAAGGCCGGGCACCTCATATGGCTACTGAAGAGAAGGCCACGCCGCCGGCAGTGTTGCAACGCATAATCTGGATTCAAACCATTACGCTTATCTGGATGAGTGTGGAAGCGGTGGTGTCGTTGGGAGCGGCGTGGATGGCTCGCAGTCCAGCCCTTCTTGCCTTCGGGGGCGACAGCGCGGTCGAGCTTCTCTCGGCGGCTGTTGTGTTGTGGCGCTTTAACTCAACATCTCACCGAGCGTATGCGGAGGAGCGAGCCAGCAAAATTGCAGGCGGCCTACTGTTCGTCTTAGCAGCCTTTGTCGTCACTGCGTCAGTCCTGACGCTTTTAGGGCACATCGTAGCCCGGCCCAGCGCCATTGGAATAGCGCTGCTCGTGCTTGCCGCAGTGATCATGCCTTGGCTTGCAGCACAAAAGCGGCAACTTTCAACGACGACTTTCAGCGCCGCGTTGAGGGCCGATGCTGCCGAGTCCGCAGTGTGTGGTTATCTCGTATGGTCAAGAATCTCAAACGCATTGAAAAGGCTCGGTTTCCGGTCTCATAATTTCCTCGCCCAGCTGCTTTCTGAAAGCATGTACAATCCGGGTTCCACGATCAAGTTTAGGGAGGCTCTGGAATGGTTTGGGCTCGCATGCTGGCTTACATCACCGGAACCGTAGACCAGGAACTTCTATTGAGGAACGAATATCTGGCCGCAGAGAACCGGATCCTGAGAGCCCAAATCAAAGGCAGGATGTTGTTATCCGATGCCGAAAAAGCTACGTTGGCTGAGATCGCCCACCGGCTCGGACGGAAAGCTTTGGAAGAACTGGCGGCTGTCGCGAAACCGGATACGCTGCTGGCCTGGTACCGAAAGCTCATCGCCACCAAGTTCGACGGATCGAAGTTCCGCAAATCCCGGGGTCGTCCCAGAGTTGACGAGGAAACCGAGCGGTTGGTGGTGCGGATGGCGAAGGAAAATTCCGGGTGGGGCTATGACCGGATCGTGGGCGCCATGGCCAACCTGGGTCTGCGGCTCTCGGATCAGACGGTGGGCAATATTCTTCGCCGCCATGATATTCCACCGGCTCCCCAGCGGAAGCAGGCGACGAGTTGGAAAGACTTTATCCGTGCTCACCTGGCGGTATTGGTGGCGACCGACTTCTTCACGGTGGAAGTGCTTACGCTAAGAGGGTTGATTACGTGCTACGTGCTGTTTTTCATTCATTTGGAGAGCCGGAGGATATGCTTGGCCGGAGTCACCCGTCATCCGGATCAAGAGTGGATGGAACAGATGGCGCGCAATGTGACGATGGAAGATACTGGTTTTCTGATCAACCGCAGGTACCTACTGCATGATCGCGACAGCAAATACTGCTCATCGTTTCGTCAGATAATCGAAGCAGGAAGCGTGAAGACCCTTGCCTTGCCGCCCAGAAGTCCTAATCTGAACGCCTATGCGGAACGCTGGGTAAGATCAGTCAAGGAGGAATGCCTGGCGAAGTTGATCTTGTTGGGTGAAGGCTCATTGCGGCGGGCGCTGCGCCACTACGAAGCCCACTATCATCAGGAAAGAAATCACCAAGGCAAAGACAACGTACTGCTATTCCCTTTGCCGACTCAAGCAGTCCGTGGAGAACAGGACAAGGTGCGGTGTCGGGAGCGGCTGGGCGGCCTGCTGAAATACTATGAGCGCGAGGCGGCATGAGCAGCCAACAAGGATATCCGATTCAGGCCATGGGGTTCTGGATGTTTGGCTTGCTTTCTGTGGTGCTGGCGGTTTTGAAACTTACGGTCGTGGGACAGTGGTCGTGGTGGAGGGTGATGCTACCATTCCTGGCGTTTCTGGGCCACAACGCGGTGTATCTCCTGGCTGGCTTCCTATGCTTCTGTTGGCTGAAGCATGAAGAAGAGGAGGAGGGGCCTACCACAGTGCAGAAGCATTCGAGGGAGGGGTACAACATAGCGGCGCTGTCATTTTTCTTCCTGTTTTTGGACAACCTGTTGCGACGCGTGGAAGGACAAGGCTGGAAGGGGTTCTGGCCGTGCTCGGGGAGATTCGAGGTGGTGGTCCTGTTTGGGATGTTGAGTCTGGTGGCACAGTTTGTGTACTGGTCGCGGATTGTCAGCGGCCTCAATCAAGAGCACGCCTGAAACCTGAAACCATCACGGTGAACTTTGAGGAGTTCAGCCCTACGCACGACTTTTTTGACTATACGAGCGCACAAGCAACCATAATCTTGGGCTATTTTGAATATCACTCTCCGCCCTCGCCGGTGACATATCCATTTTCCCAATGGTCCCGGTTAAGCTCGTAACGGTTGATCCGAAAACCTTCCGGTGCAGCCGCGAATCCAGCCTTTGACTTAAGTCGATCAATGGCTGCCTCAGCGTCCGCTTCGGAACGGTAAACGCCAATCAACAAATCCGCACCATCGCGGTCTCGTTTCTGAACGTACCAGAGCAGGAAAACTGACTCTCCGTTCATGCGGCTACCCCTACCGACTTCTCCACCAATAGTCCCACCAATTCAACCAAACTCCAAACGTGATCTGCAATTCCAGCTTCCATCGCGGGCGTTACCTGTAATGTATTCCACACTTCTCGCTCACTCGGGGAACGGACCCCGCTGGCAATTGTTTTTATTCGCGGCATGGCAAGGCGATCATGGAACCATTGTTAAGAACCCACGAGTCGTGGCTGCCCCGTGCATCAAACTTTTCCTTTCGACACAAGGCAGCTGCATTTGGTAGTGGCTTACTTTGAATTTGACTCCGTGTCGCGCTGTGCCATACTTGGGCTATGCCAAAGCGTATTAGCAATAGACCGACAGACGTAAATCAGGCCGCGTTTATGCAAGTGGAACGGTCAACCGCTGACAAGATTCACCGTACACTGCGTATGACTCCGGCGATGGCCGCTGGTGTCACAGATCGGCTGTGGGACGTTTCGGACCTCGTTGTCCTTTGGGAGCAGTACGAACGGAGGGCAGAGAGAGCGGCGTAAAGGTAGGGATTGATGCCCTTAGAGAAGAAACAGCCAGACTCCCCCCAAATCATGCAAAAAATTGTGCGCACAGTGCAACAATCCTTTTTTGTGCATTGCTATCTTGCCTGTGGGCATTTGATTACGGTTCACAAAATCGACCTCAAAGAACCGTTCCCAGCCTCAATTGAATGTTGGGCCTGCGAAGAAGAAAGAGGAATTAACTCAAAGTAGCCCACTACCCTGCATTTCAGTAACTAGCCCCTAGCTGCAGAGACTTGAGTGTGCCACAAAGCTCTTCGGAAGATTATTAGATTAATGACAACCAACGGTTTTCATTGTGGGAAGTTTGCTGCCGTCAAATGCCGAGCCAGCCCAAGGTTCCTACAAGCCGGTTTCTGGCCCGTGTGACGAGAGGATGTTGCTTTTAGTACCGTGTCCATTTCGGATAGAGTACGACATGGCCTGTTATCGACAGTTACCACATGAAAAAGCTGCCCTAAAGAGCGGCTTTAGAACCGCTGATCTGTACGCCTAGCAATTCATTTTGCTGCGAACGACCCAAATGATACCCGCCATGCCGCTGCCGAGCAGCAGCAGGCTGGATGGCTCAGGAACGCTACTGGTGGTCACACTGACATCGTCGAGGAGTGTCCCTCCTCTACCCGTTGTGCGTTGGCCCGAGAACGCCAACACCGTGCTCGTCGATGTTGCGCTAGAGGTAAAGGTATACTGCACGTAGTCACTGGGGAAATTGGTGCCGTTTGTCGGAGCCGTTCCACTGAACAGCGTCGAAGCGCCAAACTGGACCTGAAGAAAGTTCGCCTGGCCGTCAGCCACCCAGTAGGAGATTGTGTAGGTCTGGCCTATGACGGTGGGCAGAGTTTCCGTGATCGTATTATGGGAAGTGCTCCAATCCAGAAAGGCCATTTGAGTTCCTGTATGGGCAACGCCGACGTTGCCGCAGCCGGCATGGGAGTTATTACAGATCGCCCCTGTCCCGGCCGTGACAAACCAGCCGTCTCCCATATCCCCCGTGTAAGAGCCAGGCGTGCCGTTTTCAAAAACCGGATCCACTACAATATTTGCTGCGTTTGCCTGAACGACCGCTCCGGCCAGCATCGCGGCCAATAACCACACTGTCAAAGTTTTGTTGAGCATTGTCTCACCCTTGCGCTTCTTTCTCGGAACCTGAATTGGTCGATGGATGGAACTGATTTCGTGCAAGCACGTTTGTCACCACTGTTTGCCATTGAAACGAAAGATGGTTATCAAGTAATAGATAGAATGGTTACTGCAAAAGCCTGCAGTTCCTCAATCCTCTCAAGCTTCTCTAGGTGGGCTATGAACCTTCGGACGGTCCGTGTCGCCGTAAGTGTTGATATCAGGCCATGTCGCAACCTATCTGAATCGGACACAAGGCGTCCGCCCATGGAGCGAACGATTGGCCATGAGCGAAATGCGTTCCAAATGGCACGCCGAAGTCCCTGATCGCGTGGTTGCTGCCGATGGCCTCGTTGCCGGAGACTCAGACCGATGTGATAGTGCGCCCACACTAAGGGCGGCTACCAGCCATAGCGTTACCAACACCCAAAGTAATACCAAGAAATCCACCGCCTCCTCGACCCTCCGCAGCTGTCCCGACTTCATCATGGCGATACCATCTTGCGCGAGACGCGAGCCTTTGCCGCCGTGATTCCCAACAGCCGTTCCCAAGGTTCGCAGCCTCTACCAGCCGTTCGGTCACAACACGCTGGCGAGGGTCGAGGTCGGCCATAAGGGTCATGAGTCACCCACCTTCCACAGCTTGACTTCGACGGGTCGTCCCCTGTATCCGTCGTGGCACAGAAGGCACTTTAGCGCGTATGGCGTGGCGTGTCGCTGCGCTAGAGCAACTTTGGTTGGCTCAACCTTGTCCTTGATCTCGACTACGAACGGCAGCGATGGCATCCGAACGAGACCATTGTCTACGCCGGAAAAACGGATCAACCAATACAAACCGTCCGAGAGAGCTCCGTCGTCATAAGTGTGGGTTACGCGCCGTCACGCTGACGGTCAGGCCTTGAAGCTTTTGCTGTGCGACATGATGATTTCTGCCTTCCAACAGGAAGGGGGTCAAGTTCCGTTCGCAACTGACGATGGGAACCGCTACTGGAAAGGGCGGATTCGACCGTCAACGCGGTCCGAATTCTGATCCACGGCACCGAAGAGTAATCTATCGGTACTTGCGCTTTTTCTTCGCTATGCTGCTCGCATGCCGGACGAAGAAAAGTAACGTGGAGCCCTACTGATCGCTGCTTCCCACGTGGGTCAGTTGTCTCGAAGTCAGCTTCTGGTCCATCACGTTATTGGTGAAATCCTGCTGCGGCACATGTCCTCGAAGCCGGTTTGAACGGAGCCGCTTTGCGGCGGACGCTTTCGCGTGCC
>Ga0209656_10002113_pt1 | contig 12943 bp, 11 predicted proteins | sample BogFormECP12_OM2_FD_188239 | JGI IMG/M metagenome (GOLD analysis project Ga0209656, IMG submission 188239) | Bog forest soil microbial communities from Calvert Island, British Columbia, Canada - ECP12_OM2 (SPAdes) (version 2) | ecosystem: Environmental > Aquatic > Freshwater > Wetlands > Bog ... | reverse complement strand
GGCCGAGGCCCAGCCCCGCGTCCACGCAAACCACCATTAAGTCCAGGGCGTCAGGCAGTCCGAGACGGATTTGCTCCCGGCGCTTCTTCATCATGGCCGACAACCACATGTCAGGCGCAAGATAGGCTCCGCCCATCATGAGAGCTATCCAAAAAAACGTGAGCTGTTGGAAAAACGTCCAAGCCAGAATCACGGCTATTGGTCCCAGCAGGCGAGCTGCGAAATACGCGTTCATGCCGTTCTCGTTGCGCAAACCTGCCGCCAGAAAGCGCTTTCGCAGCTTTTCGTTGGTCGTGATTCCGAGCCGGGCGCGCAGGAGCTGGATTAGTTTGGACACTTGATCCCGTACGCCTCGGGAAACTCCTGCCCTGGTTTCGCCGGGCTGCGGAAGCAAGCGAGTGACTCCAAAGACACGCCTGGCAGCCCGGGTCGGCCGCGTCATGAACCAGATACATAGCAGCGCGGTGGCAGAGAACACGGTCAACTGTATGCTGAGCATTAGCACAAATTTCATCGACTCACACTCTGATCCTGACGATTTTGCGGATGACCAATCCACCCAGCACCATCATGCAGATTCCCGTATAGGCGAGTTTTCGCCCCACCGGATCGCTAACCAGAATGTTGGCGTATCCGGGATTCGTGAGGTTAATCAGACAGAACATAACGATCGGCAACAGGCACAATATCCAGCCAGTAAGCCGGCCCTGAGCGGTGTGAACGCGCAATTCACCCTGGATGCGCATACGATCCCGCAGTACTGCGGTTGTCCGGTCGAGAATCTCCACCAGGTTACCCCCGGTCTCTTTCTGGACCAGCATTGCCGTGATGACAACCTGCAGATCGGGTGATGGCACCCGGCGGCCAAGTTGCAGCAGGGCATCGCGGTGGGGTATACCGAAGTTTTGTTGCTTGTAGACTTCCGCAAATTCAGAGCGCAGTGGCTCAGCTCCCTCCTCAGCCACAATCTCGATGGCTGCACTGATAGAGTGTCCCGCGCGCAAGGCGCGAGAGATCAGGTCGAGAGCATCCGGCAGCTTCTGGTTGAAGCTCGCCAGTCGGCGCGCTCGCTTGATTCGAAGAATAAGAATGGGAAGGGCGGCGGCCACGATTCCAGCTATCAGTGCAGGGATGGGATCGGCGATCCAAAAACGTACGATCGAGAAGCCCATTAATCCTAAGGTTGCCGATGCGAAGAGAACCGTGCCTACACTCCACGAACTCTCCGCTTGAGCGAGCAGCAGAGATATCTTGTGGGCGCTGCTCCACTGTTCCAGTAGCTCGTTAAGCCACTTGATTTTGCTCAGGTTGGCATGCTTAAGGAATTCCACAGTGCCCTCACCTGCAAAACTGTCTTCCTTGCCGGCCAATTGCACTCCGGCGAGACGGCGTTCAATGGCGCGATCGGTGGCCGAGGGTCGCGTAAAGAACATTACGACCGCAAACGTCACCGCGGACAAGAAAATGAATACCGGAACGGTCAAGGCCATGAGGGAACTCCCCTATACATCGTGGGACACCTCGAGAAGGTTCATTGCCAACGGAATGCCCGCATCTTTCAGTTTCTCCGCGAATTTGGGAATGATTCCGGTGGACCTGAAGCGACCAAGAACTTTCCCATTCGGCCCCAATCCACGTTTTTCGAAAAGGAAGATATCCTGCATGCTGATGACGTCGCCGTTCGTGCCGGTTACCTCCGTGACATGAGTAACGCGCCGGGTGCCATCGCTCATCCGCGAGATCTGCACGATAATATGGATCGCGGAGGCAATCTGATGCCGTAGCGCTTTCTCGGGAAGGCTCAGGTTCGCCATCAGAGCCATCGTCTCGATACGTGACAGAGCGTCGCGTGGATTGTTGGCGTGGATCGTAGTCACCGAACCATCGTGTCCGGTGTTCATTGCCTGCAACATGTCGAGCGCTTCACCACCCCGCACTTCCCCGATGACAATGCGGTCTGGACGCATCCGAAGAGCATTGATCACCAGCTCTCGCTGATGGACGGCGCCCTTGCCTTCAACGTTGGGGGGCCGACATTCCAGCCGGACTACATGCTCCTGCTTCAACCGCAGTTCGGCTGAGTCCTCGATGGTGACGATGCGTTCCCGTTCCGAGATGAAGCCCGAAAGAACATTAAGCAACGTGGTTTTGCCGGCGCCGGTACCTCCCGAGACTACGATGTTCAGCCTCGCCTTTACGGCCTTCTGCAGGACCTCGAGCATCTCCGGGGTATACGCACCTTTGGCGATCAGGTCATGCGCGCTTAGCGGTGAGGAACCGAAGCGGCGAATGGAGAGGATGGGGCCGTCTACGGCCAGAGGCGGTACGATCACGTTGACCCGCGAGCCATCGGGCAGACGAGCGTCCACCATGGGCGAGGACTCGTCCACTCTCCGACCCACTCCGGAGACGATCTTGTCGATGATGTGCATGAGGTGGACATTGTCCTTGAATACGACTGATGTCTTCTCCAGCACCCCATTGCGTTCCACGTAGACGGTATGGAAGGTGTTTACGAGGATGTCATTGACCGTAGAATCCTGCAGTAGGGGTTCAAGGGGCCCCAATCCAAAAACCTCATCCATTACCTCGCGGGCCAGAGCATCGCGTTCCACCGCGCTGAGGGGGATTTCTTGCTGGCCGACCAGTTGATGAATGACGCTAAGTAGTTGCTGCCGGGTGCGTCCATCCGGTACCAGCATCAGCTTCTCCAGGTCCAGCTTGCTGATCAACTCGCGATGTACGGCTGACTTAAGGTCTTTAGCCCGCCTTGCTGGCACCTGGGGAGCGCGACCTTCCTGCTGTACCGGCTGCCGGGGAAGAACGGGGATGTTCAAAACGGATTCGGCCATGCGATCTAGGTGCCTTCTTCCCGGATAAAGTTAGTTCCAAAATGCAAATCTACGTTTCGTTTCGATTCGGGCGGCTTCTGCCGGAACCAGAGTGGAAGCCCAGTTCCTGATTTGGCTGCCGAACGCCGACTTCTTCTCGGGTGAGATCGGCTCACCCGTATCCACCGCCCGCATCAGTTCCGTAGAGCTGTTGGGCAGCGTCATCGAGACTGGATGCCGGATTGCCTTCTCAATATTTTCGACCGTCACCGTCCGTTGAGAACCAATCTGGTTGATAACGACCTTAAGTTTCGCCGGCGGCACTTCGCACGCCACCAGCCGGTCCACGTAGCGCGCAAGGTCCCTTAGAGCCGGCACCTCTGGAGTTGATACAAGGTAAAGCTCGTCGCAGCAGCCGATGATTGCCTGATTTAACTCGTCGAGGCCGCAGGTGCAATCGATTAAGACATAGTTGTAAGTGTCAGCTAGAAATCGAATCACTCGTCCCAGCGCGTCAGCAGAAATCGGATCCACTTCGCTCAACGAGTCGGGAGACGGAAGCACATCGGTCCCACTGGCATGATGGGTGACGTAGCTGTTCAGCAGGGTGAGATCGAGTCGCGAGACGTTGCGCAGCAGTTCATGAAACGTATAGCTGTGTGAATCCATCCCCAGTAGCATGGCTACATGTCCCAGGTGCGGATGCAGGTCGACGATCAAGGCTTTCTGGGCGTGCCGCTTGGCCAGGAAACTCCCGAGGTGAACGGCGATAGTAGTGGCCCCTGCGCCCCCTCTGACGCTCAGAAAGGCTAGGACCCTACCCGCGGCTTTTGCGGAGTAAAGCGGAGTTGACAGCCAGCGCGCCCGCAACTTCCGCAAGGAGCTTGAGAATTGATCGGCCTGCAAGGGTTTGGTGAGATACTCGCTGCAGCCAGCTCGCATCGCGTTCAGAATGAGGTCGGGATTCTCGTCTGCAGAAATCGCAATGAGTGTGGTCCGGCCGTTGACCAATGGTTGGAGCGTGGTTGCAGTTTGGATCGCCAGGTCTTTGCTCTTGTCGAAGTCAATCAGACAAACCAAGGCCTCAGCTCCTTGCAGCTGTTGCACCAGATGCGCATTCAGCGGGTTCTGGGAGTAGTCCGGAAAGGCATCTACAAACTTGACGCTTTCCTGCAAAGCCAACTGTCTTACGTTGTCGGCGACTCCTGGGTCGAGCCCGACCGTAATGAGGCACAGACCTTCGCAATCGAGATGGGGCAAATCCAAGCTCAAACTACACACCCCTCACTGATGCATATCGGCAGACGACTGTCCTGGCGTTATGTTCTTTGCGCCTGGTAATCCTTTGTCGAATTGCGACGGCCGCAGGAACGGCACCGGCCATGCTGGTATTGCCGGTCGCTCGCTGGTCGGGGTCTCCAGTGGTTCGACGATGGTCGGAGTGACGATGACGATCAGCTCGGTGACGGAATGGTTCAGGTTTCTGGAGCGAAACAACTGTCCGAGGATAGGTATATCGCCGATTCCGGGAATCTTGCTGAAATCGTCCGTAATGCGATGGTCCAGAAGCCCGGAAATCGCGAAACTCTGCCCATTCTTGAGTTCGACCTCGGTGTCCGCTTTACGTGTGGACAGAGAAGGAATGGTATAGCCGGAAATCTTCACGACATTGGTGTAGTCCAGCGCGCTGACTTCCGGGTTGACTTTCAGTCGAATGGTCCCGTCCGGATTGACGTAGGGCGTAAACTCCAGCTTTACGCCGTAAGGACGGAACTGGATCGTAACCGAGGTAAAACCACCATTGGATCCCTGGATCACAGGGTAAGGAAACTCGCCGCCCGCCAGGAACTTCGCTGCCTGCCCGTTGATGGTGGTCAGGTTGGGTTCCGCCAGCACCTGCAGAACTCCTTTGTCCTGCAGCATGCGTACGGTTGCTCCCAGGTTCAAATCCGAGTTGAAGTAAAAGAGGTTCAGCACATCTGCCACTAGCGCCTGAGTACCAGTCCCCCCAATTTGGGGAAAAGTAGGCGGGCTGAAACCTGAGGTGGTGATAGCCCCAGCGTTTTTCCCTACGCTGAAGAAATTGAAGCCGACTTGGGACAACTTGGTGCGATCCAGTTCAGCAATGCGTACCTTAAGCTCCACCTGCGGGTTGTGCCGGGGATCCACAACCAGAGAATTCACCACATCTTTTGAGTAATTGTGGGCCAGCTTCACCGCCTCCTCTACAGCTCCATCGCTGCCGACCACCCCTGAGAGGTAGACTCGCCCCTGTAATGCCTTGACATCGACATGGTCGCCGGGAAGCGCCTGGGTCATGGAGTCTTGCAGACCGGCAACATCCAAATCCGCTAGTACGGTATACAGGTTCGACTGTCCCATCTCATTCCACAACACGAGACTGCCACTCCCGGCCGCTTTCGCGGTGATGACCAACTGGTGAGGGCTGGCCGTCAACGAATCCAGCACGGCGGGATTGCTTACATAAACACGCCGGAGCCGGTCCGGAGTGTTGATGAAAAGGGACCGCCCCACCAGCAGGTGCAGGGTGGAAGGGTCATTTTCACCGGCTTTTTGCTGCGGCTGCGAAGCCTGCTCTTGCGCGGGATGACTGGGGTCGTACTTCAGCACGCGCTGTTGCACAGCGGCAGGAGATGGCGCTGACGAAGTCGTCTCTGACGGGACTGACGTGGTCGCGCCCGCAGCCGCTGCGGGTGAGGGTTGCGCAGTGCCTGGGGCAGATTCCGGGAGTATCTGGCCTGCTAGTGAGGTACTCATCAAGACCACGGCCGCTAATGCGATTCGCTTCACCGTTAATTCCCGCTTTCCTAAACCACGCACGCCTTTATTCGAACTGGCTCGTAGCATGTTTGTCACCCATGATCGTTTCCACCTCATAGGGGTGTTTCGTCTCCGCATGTGCTCGGGCCGCAGCCGAGGAATCAGGGGGGCGCGCCGCGCCCGAAAGCTCCGTGACTCGGACCGGCACGGCTGCAACCCGCCCGCGATCGCTGCCATTGCGGAGTACAAAATGGATGGAGCCTTGGGTACTCGCCAGGACGAGCTTCTGCGCGTCCTCCGGCTTCAGAAGCAACGTCACAACCCCGGCGCTCTCCGCCTTTCCTCCTGGTTCCGGATCTATCTTCTGACCTACGGTGAGGACCTCGACATCCTGCAGGACGATTTGCGTCGTGGGTGTGGGAACAGTGTCGCTGCGAAAGGTGACCAGCACATCCACATGAGAGCCGGGAAATAGAAATCCCGCCACCCCTACGACTTCGTCGGAGTGCACTGAGGTCGCCCGCATACCTTCGGGAATTTTGACTGTAAGACCTATCCCGGAGCCCGCCGCCGCCAAATATCCCTCGAGAATTGGTTGCCGCGCTGTAACCGGGTAGATCAGGGCCCTACCCACGACATCTTCGATCTTGCTAAACGCGCCCTCGAAAGGCGCTTTCGCAGGCCAATCCACCAACGTGAGGCTCTCTGGCTTGAGCACCTCGCCGGCCTGCAACGGCCGCGACGCTGCGACATACTTCTGCGTTGTCAGAACCGGCGTGCTCGCGGTCCTTCGACTGATCTTGCGGCTAAGAAAATAGGTGACCGCACCGGACAGCAGCAAAGCGGCCGAAAGGGCAACAAGAAGTCGGCGGGGGTTCATTTCATTGACCCAGTAGGGCACCGAACATTGTCATGGCGGTGCCTGCTCCAATCGCGATGCCATAAGGCAGGCGTAGAGCTCGTGAGTTTTGGACATTGAGGTCAGGATGGGGCTTCAGGCCAACAGATCCATGATGTGCAAGCAGTCTCGCCGCATTCGAAACAGTCTGTTTGAGCTGCCCCGCAATCACAGCAAGAGCAAGGGCGAATATCCCACCCGCAATTGCAGTTGCGATGAGTATCGCGGCAACATGGCTTAGGCCGGCGCAGGAGCTGACGGCGGTAATAAGCTTCACGTCGCCGCCACCCATCCCTCCCGCAAGGTAGAACAATAGAAATGCTCCGCCTCCGGCAAGGCCCGCAAATGCAGCACTGCTCAGTGAGCGCCAATCTCCCAAGACAAGATGCAGCACCAAGCCCAGCAGGATCGAGGAGCCCGTTAGCCAGTTAGGAATTTTGCGGAACCGATAGTCGCAAATCGCCCCACTGAAGGCGCAGAGGACAGCTGCTCCAAGATAAACCGTTTCCGCATTGATATCTGCCAATTTTGGTCCACCTTGCGGTTGCCAGGCGAACGGCAAAGCAATCCGGCAGCCTCCGCTGGGCTGACGACTTCGGCCTTCAGAATCCTGGCTGTGCGGTGACGATTGCATCCACCACCGCACAACCTGAGAAGCTACGGGCCCTGACCGATTGCTCCTTATGCCTTCTCGCCTTCATGGCCCCCAGCTTAGGCAAGTGCGTTCGTGAGTTAGGTGTTGATCGTTGCAGGCGTTCGAAATCGCGGTGCAACGGTCTGCACACTGGCTACTGCAGCGCCTGAGTGAGGTTTGTGTTAATCGTCGCAAACGCGTTCGAAATCGCAGTTGAAACGGTCTTCATGCTGGCTACGGCGCCCAAGGCAATCAAGGCAGCAACGAGAGCGTACTCGATCAGGTCCTGACCGGACTCATCCTTTCGCAGGTTCTTGAGAAGTTCCCACATAATCCAACCTCCGTTGACTGTGTCTATCTGACTTTGTTAGTCTTGCAGGCCGCGTGCCAGCAATGCTGGTTCCGGACCCAGTACCCCTACGAGAGCGCGCTGCTTCGATCGGTCGACATCTGACTGAATGCAGCGGAGTGTGGGGTTGCAACGCCGTTCAGACCAGCCGATCAAAGCCTCAACGAGTGCAAACTCGATAAGGTCTTGTCTGCACCCGTCCCGTCGCAGGTGTTTCGCACCTCGTAAGAAAGCCCGACGGCATTTCGGGCTCTCTTACCACAAACGAAAGCAGCGTTTGCGGATGAGCTGACGTGGCAACTCTGAGCTTTGTGCTCAGAGTCCACGTGCTATTGTGCTGCCATCTTTATCGGCCCACCGGCTCAAAACTTGAGCCGAGCTACGGCCCCCCCCGGCGTGCGGCCTGGGCGGATGCCTGAGGACTGGTTGACTACGAGTCCTAATGGGCAGGAATTCTCTTGTGACTACTATGCCTTCGTAGTTATGCCGATGTTACGCACAGAGGTTTCGTACCGCCCCTCGAGGTATAGGGTTTGCGTATGGTATAGAGGAGCGCTATGGTGCCTGGGTAGCGCTGTTGGACTGATTGTGGGTGGAGTCTTGTCCTCGCGCGGCTCTAAACGTGGAACATCGCTGGGGCAAGGCATTGCCTGCCGCCGTCAGGTCGAACTCTCGCCTTAGAGGATGAAAGAATGCAACGCCCAATGATCACATTCCGACTCGACGAACCGTACAACTACCCCGGCGAGGGCGAGACCAGGTTCAGCGAGGATAAAGAGTCTGAGCTACCTGGCGTAGTAACTGCCACTCGCCTCGAAACCGCCGCTTCACCTCCGCACCCTGCCGAATTTGCAAGAGATGGACCTCCTTTCCCCCTGCAGCAATCCCCTCGCCCGATGAGAGCGACGGACTGGATCATGGCGCTTTCCATGCTGCTGCTGTCGTTAGCCGCGGTTTACTATGCCATCACTGCAAACCGCTACAACCGTTCCCAGTTTCAGCTCATGGCAAGTTCTTCGCAGGCTGCGCTGTCTGCGGCGGAAGAGTCGATGCGCGGCGATGAGCGGGCCTGGGTCGGCTTACCTCTTCCCAGCGCTTATCCCTTGAGTAAGCAGGAGGGCGGATTCGCCATCAAATTGCACAATTTCGGCAAAACTCCCGCTCGCAACGTTCTCATCACGGACTACGTGGTAATCGAAGATCTTGACCAGCTCAGCGGCATTCAAGAGGCTGAGTCCCACCGTCCCATCAGCGCTGGGACCCTGATGCCGGGCAATGAATTCGACACCAATGTCTGGTTCAAGACCAGCCCAGAAGGTATAAGCAGCTTAGCGCAGGGTAAGGTACGTGCTGTGAACTATGCCCTGATCACCTACGAAGACATCTTCCACCACAGACACACCACCCAAAGCTGCTTCTACTGGCAGGGAGGACTGCAAACCCCTCGGCCTTGCGAAGAATTCAATACTGTGGATTGAGCGTTATGCTGACGCATTCGGACTTGCGAACCGAGCCTGTCGCATAACTGGCTTGTGGGCCGCCAAGAAAACTCTGTCACGCAAAGAGACACTTCCCTTACTGCGTTAGTCGAAGCAGTATCTTGGCCGCGATAGTCTGAAAGACTTGCACCAGTTCAGCGGTGCATTGGTTGGACGGACAATTGGGTGCGAATACCGCCTCTCCCGCCGGTTGGTTCGGATTGTAGTTCGGGCTGGCAGGATCGTTAGCGATCTGTTGCAGGAAAGCCTTGTCGACACTGTTGCCTAACCCGATGGAGTAAACCACCATATTTTCGGCGCGCATGGCGTTGGCGATTTGAAGGGCTCGATACTGGGCGTCGGAGGTAACGTTTGCGCGGGTAAAGGCCTTTCCCTTGCCATCGATTTGCGAAGTGAACGTGGTCACACCTGTACAGTCTGGCGTAGGCGAATGCGGAGGGTTTCCGTTCTTGTCAAGGGTACCCCAATCCGTTCCGCTGGATGGATCGAAGAAGTCAACCTGGGTCCCCGAGTCGTATCCTCCGTAGTTGTAAAGAGTGGCGCCCCACTTAGAAGTGCACTTGAAGGTATCCTGGATAATATTCACCCAACCGTCCGTGAAGTAAACCACTACCTTTACAACGTTTTGTCCCGGCTGTGCGACGACGCTGTCATTCTGGGCCTTCGCGTCAGCCAGGCCACCGGGGCCAAAGGTGCCGCCGGCGAATTTCATGGCCTTGACTGCATTTGTAATCGGAGTAATGAATTGATAGCCGATCGCCACATCCACAGTCGCATTGGAGGCGAAGCTGATCATTGCGACCTCATCGTCGTTGTTGTCGAAGTAATTGATGAATGTCGTGACCGCGGGAGGAAGCGCCGCCGATCCGCCATTGCCCGTCATTGAACCTGAGCGGTCCAATACCAAGGACATTACTAGCTTACCCCGTGTTGCCTGGGCGCTGTCACTGACTGCAAATGTTTGGAACTGGGGCAAAAGTCGCATGAAGAATGTACGGATGGTGGCTGTGGCGCTGACATTGACCAGCGTGTTGCCGAAGGGGTCCGTAGAGAAACTCACGTTTACCGTCGGAGGATTAGCGTCAAGAGCGGACAAATCATAGTTCCCATTGAACGAATTCACTGCTAGAGCTCCGGCCTTCGCTTGCCCCTGGGCAAGGTTCCTCATGGCTGTGAGGCAGGCGGCATCCACCGCCTTGGAAAGTTTCGCTTTGGTGGCGTAGGCGAATCCCACATCAACCGCAAAGGCTAAGAACAGCAATAGAAGAGTCAGGGAAACGGCTAGCATCACAACAATCTGCCCGCGCTCGTTCTCTCTGTCCCGGCCGCGACTGAAGAGCTTCACTTTCTCCACCTTGTCAGTAGTACGCCACGTCATACAACTTTTTCGGCAATACGACTTTAGTCAATAGGCTCCCGATCGGCGTGATCGGCTGGTATTTGTAGAAGACCTCCGTGACGTAAACCGTCTGGTTAAGTTGCGGCACTACTGTGGCTGGAAGCTTGGCTGGCCCTCCAATCACGCTTCCTATCAGGCTGGTTGCCCCTAGCCCACCCTGCGAAACTTGCCCGGAAAGCTGAACTTTATTGTTGTTGTTGAAAACCGACGACACGATTACCTGCCCGCCGGTGCTCAGGTTCAGGTCCGAGTCCGCAACTATTGCTGCTGCCGTAGCCGCCAGACTGGTTCCACGGGACGCCATGCTCGAGCCTTCCCCTGTCAGGTTAGTTATCACCTGTTGGATGTAAATGGCACGACTGGAATCGATCAGCCCAAACACCAGGATGAGCATCATCGTCGCCGAAATGGCAAATTCCACCAGAGCTTGGCCGGAATCGTTGTCCTTTGTCGTGGTGCGTGCTACCTCATCGTGCCCTGATGCCGTCATCTTGATTCGCCTCCGCTAACTGGTATTGCCTGGCGGGAAAGGCTCATTCTTAAAACTGACACTGACCGTAAACTTGTAGGCGCCGTTCTTGAAGAACTGTGCAACGATGGGTGTCATGAGTTGCAGGTTGGTGGTCAGGGAGACTGTTACCGTGTCTCCCGGACCGCCCGCGCTGCCGTTTCCCCCGGCAAGGCTGGAGATTTGGATACCGGCGACGCTAAGACCGATTGCGTTTTGCTGCGCAACTTGAATAATCGAATTCACGCGTGAGAGGTTCTGGCCATGGTGTTGTGGATCGGGCAGATGATTCCCCGTGCTGGCGTAACGCCCGGCCGCCCGCACCGCATTCTGAAGAGTCATTTCAACGTAGAACAAACGCGAAAAATCAAAGACAGCAAAGAATAGGACGAAAAACATGGGCGCGACGAGTGCAAATTCCAACACGGAGGTCCCCCCTGTCGTCGGGCCCCTGCGCCGCCGGACTCTTACGGCATCGGAGCCCGGCCACTCAGTCGAAGCCTCAGTTTCGGCCCCACGTCCGCGCATCACCGCCGCGGTCGATTGTTGCTGCTCACTTCGCATACCGGTTGCCGGTTTGTACAGAAAATAATCGGCAACACCCGCGCTGCGCTTTAGAGCTGCGCTTTAGAAGAGTGTCCTGTGACAAATCCGGAAAAGATTGTGAACAGCCCGTTAATACAAGGGTGTGGCCGCGTTTTTCGCTGCGCTTAGTGTGCAACCGATGCTCGGCGGATTACAATGAGTGTCTGTCTTTGGCTAAACCCTTATGAGCACAACCGTCAAACCCGCTCCTTCCAAGCGAAGGGGAACATCTGTTCGCAGCACCTCCGCAACAATTCGCGCGACCGCCGCGGCCGAAGCACATGGCCGCGCTCCCGCACAGGCGGCTCGCGAATTTGACGATCCAGAACTATTCATTAACCGCGAATTGAGCCTGCTGGACTTTCAACGACGTGTGCTGGAGGAGGCCCAGGACAGTAGCAACCCGCTGCTGGAGCGGCTGATGTTCTTGTCGTTCGTTGGCTCCAACGTAGATGAGTTCTTCATGGTACGGGTGGCCGGCCTGAAGCGGCAGCTTGAAAAAGGCGTGAGTGACCCGGGGCCCGACGGAATGAGCTCCGCGGAGCAGTTGCGCGCCATCCGCGCGTCGGTGATACGCCTCTATCGCGGCGCCCATGATTGCTGGAGCAAGGAACTCGTACCTGCGTTGGAGCAGGCTGGGATTCGTATCCAGCATTATGCCGACCTCACCGAAGAGCAGCGCTCCATCGCCGATTCCTATTTTCAGGAAACCGTTTTTCCCACATTGACTCCTTTAGCGTTCGACCCCGGGCGCCCGTTCCCGCACATTTCGAACTTGAGTTTGAATCTCGCGGTTCTTTTGCGCGGAGCCGATGGCGAACAGCACTTTGCGCGGGTGAAGATTCCCGACACCCTGCCGCAGTTGGTTCCGGTGAGCGTGGCGCCCAAAGCGAAGAGCCGCGCGAAAAAGCCGCCCGTTAAGGAACAATCCTTCGTCTGGTTGGAGCAGTTGGTCATCGCCAACTTGGGAGCTCTTTTTCCAGGCATGGAAATCCTCGATGCCCATCCCTTCCACGTCACGCGGGACGCGGACAGCGAGATCCAGAACCTGGAAGCTGGCGACTTGTTGGAGTCGGTCGAGGAGGGCGTGTGGCAGCGGCGGTTCGCTGATGCGGTGCGCGTAGAGATCAACGAGGCGATGCCGGCACCCGTGCTGGACATCCTAGTTGAGAACCTGGAACTCGATCGCGACGACATCTATAAGCTGACCGGTCCGTTATCGCTGGTGCGGGTACGTCACCTGACCCGGATTGAACGTCCGGATTTGAAGTTCGCCCCCTTCGTGCCCGCGCTGCCGGCAGCGCTCAAGGAAGCCGATGAGGAAGATATCTTCGCCACCATCCGTCGCGGAGACGTTCTTTTCCATCATCCCTTTGATTCATTTCAGCCCATCGTTGGTCTGCTGCAACAAGCGGCGAAGGACCCCAACGTTCTGGCCATCAAGATCACGCTGTACCGC
>Ga0209656_10002111_pt1 | contig 12950 bp, 8 predicted proteins | sample BogFormECP12_OM2_FD_188239 | JGI IMG/M metagenome (GOLD analysis project Ga0209656, IMG submission 188239) | Bog forest soil microbial communities from Calvert Island, British Columbia, Canada - ECP12_OM2 (SPAdes) (version 2) | ecosystem: Environmental > Aquatic > Freshwater > Wetlands > Bog ... | reverse complement strand
CAAAGCTGACCATCCGATCAGCACGGTTCGCGGTAATTCTCGACCGATAACGCACGCGATGCCACCAAGAAGGAGGTCAAGAAGGATCAGATCGCCAAGGGGCCACGCTCGCCCGAAATTGACGTATGGATCACGGCTCGCAGCGTCGACGGTAACCGTCGCCTGGACCAGATCCACGCCTGGCAACGCCGCTAATGCCGCCCATGCCTCAGGACGCTTGATTTTATCTATCGCGCAAAACACGTTCGCCAGGAATGGAGACATGGCAACCTGCGAGTTATCCGCGCGAATCAAGCCTTTGACAAAATCCTGCCAAATCACCCAAACCAAGACCGGGTGCAATGTCAACAGATAGCGCGTGGTTGCGCCTAAGACAACCCGGTCACGCTCAGCGCTAATCTTTACCGCAGGTACATGGGCTTGGACTAAATAATCCGCGATCGCCTGGGCGCTGCCTTTGTAAAATGAACCCACTTTCGCTTGTGACTCGATCGCCATTCGCAACGCAGGATCGGAAGTCTTGGCGCAAAGATCCTGGGCAAGACGAAGCCGGTCGCTGGATGACAGCTTGTCGAGGAAAGTTCCGATGCGATCGCTCAACGTCCGACCAAGAGTAGACCGGTACTCGTCGTGGACGGCGGCGATCATCCAGCGAGCGATCCAAATATTTAGGCCGATTGTTAGGAGTCCTATCGATATTGCGGAGACAAATGTCTGCCAACGGAACGCTTCTGCCCGTGATGCGCACCAGCCGATTTTCGTCGCAAAGCCGAGCAAAGCCGCTGTGATGGGCAGCCAGATAGCAAAAAGGACATTGATGTGCCGGCTGCCAATCGCCAAAAACAGGGCCACCCCATAAACGATCCATGCCACCAACCCGGACCCGCGAAGAATTGAAAACCCCGCAGCGATTAGCGCAAAAGTTGCAGATACGCTCAGTGCCTCTGATCCGCAACATTGTGCCTCTGTATAATTCGCGCTTGCGAATGCGAGCAATAGCGCAAACAGAGCGCGCAACAAACGGCTGTTGGTAAGCGACAGGACGGTGTAGGTCAGGGCAGCAATTAAGAGGATATGCTGGATTATGACCAGGAGATAGATACCCATTAGCGACGGCACCTGCTGCTCAAAAAGAGATTGCAATGTCCCGTGACCGCCGGTGCCGGCTAGCCAGGAAGCAACGGCGAATGGCATGCGGCCAAGAAAACAATAGACCGGTGGGAAATGCAGAATGTTCAGATCACATGCGGGGAGCGCCAACTGACCAAGCGCGTCGACATCCTTCCAAAGCGGTGCGTAAGAACTCAGGAGATAGACCGATGGAATCGAAAGGATTATTGCCGGCCATTTCCCAAGGAATGCAAGCATTGAGACCATAGCGATGACAGCACGTTTTGTCGTCAACAATGCTATTTCTCGCCCGTCGGGTAGTTTGACAACGAGGAAGACTGCCACGGCCAGCCAAGCCGCGAAGCAAGTGAGTGGAGCCCACTTCGAGACTCGAAGGGGTACTTCGATGCTATATTTCCTGCCATTTGTCCTCGGATCAGAGTTATCGGTACTTGAAAATAGTAATCGTCCGCGCTCAGGAACCGAAAAAATACCCCGCCCCACTTTGGCTACGCTGGCTTCCCTCTGCGAATACGAGGAAATGACTCCGCCGTTCTCTCGTAACCTGGCAGATGCGGATTGAGCGCCTCTGGGCGAATACTGCGGCGGCAGGGCAGATGAATAGGCGAACCCTCCAGCCCAGACAAATTTTGGCGTATCGAGTGCGATCGTCCTGCGAAAAGGATACCCGAACATCCCCTGGATGCCGCAAACCACAAAGGCCAGGGAGGCAAGCGAAAAGAGGCTTAAAACGAGCAGAGGGCGGCACTGAGACGAGCCATTTCGTCCGGTGGGGTGATCACGCGTCCGCTGCACAAAAATTTGAAGACTATATCAATGTCAGCTGATGCCAAGGACAATCTCCTAAGCCTTTGTAGGCGAAGCCTCCGGCTACCGGTAGGGAAACTCGTGCATCGTCCGTTTCACCAGCCTGCGGACGCGGACAACATCAAGAAACATTCGCGCGCTGTCGCGTACAGGGTGAACACGCGAAGCCTCCGAATTTGTCCAATGTACCGGTAGCTCGGCAATTACAAGACCCATCGCTCGAGCCAACAGTAAAACCTCTACGTCAAAAGAGAACCCATCAATTCGCTGGCGACCAAAGATCTCCTTGGCCGCGCGGTTTCGAAAACCTTTAAAACCACACTGGGTATCCCGGATGCGTAAGCCGGTCAACGTCTGCACGATCCGGTTGAAAACTTTCCCCATCCACTCTCTGCTCACTCTCTGTCGCTGGAGGATTTGACTGTCAGGATGCATGCGATTCCCGACAATCAAATCGATCGATCGGTCGTGCGCGAATAATGCGAGGCCGGCGTCCAAATCTTCCAACGGTGTGCTCAGATCAGCATCTGTGAAAAAGATGAGATCACCCCTTGCGCGAAGCATGCCACTGCGTACCGCAAAGCCTTTTCCACGCTGTTCGTGATGGGTCAGTACTCTCAAATCGATCCAAGACTTGACTGCGCTTTCCGCTAACGCGAGGGTTTGATCTTCACTCGGCTCGACGACGACGATTACCTCAATGGGGAACTTCCACAAACGGCTATGTTTTTGGATCCGTTGAATCGTGTCAGGCAGCCGGTCCGCCTCATTGTACGCCGGTACGATTAGTGAAAGTAGAGGTCGAATCTGGTTGGACATGTCCCGGTCTTCGCATATATATCTGCGCCTCCTTCCTAAATGCTTAGAACGGTGAAACGTCAACTGCTATTTCCAGCGCTGATCCTCCTTCTCGCCGCAATCGTCCGTGTGGCCTTCCTGGACATCAAGCCACCGCATTTTGACGAAGGGATTAACGGTTGGTTCTGTGATCAGATGGCGAAAACCGGTTTTTACGCCTACGACCCAACTAATTATCACGGACCGCTTCACTTCTATGTTCTTTTTGTTTCGCTTCAGCTATTCGGCCGAAACCTTTGGGCGCTCAGACTTCCCGTCGTCCTGGCGAGCCTGTTGACCATTTTCTGGATCTTCCTGTTCAGGCCGTTCTTGGGCCGAACTGTTTGTTATCTGGCTGCACTTGGGATGGCGATTTCTCCAGGGTTCATTTTTTATGATCGCTACTCGATTCACGAATCATGGCTGGTCCTGTTTCTAATTGTCACCTTCTGGGGCATCCTCGGAATCTCGACCTCCAGAGAACCGAGGTATTTTTGGGGATTCATTCTGGGTTTGACGGGAATGATTCTGACAAAAGAAACCTATATCATTCATCTCGCCGCGTTCGGCGCTGCGGGCTGTCTTGTTTTGGTGTTGCGTCGACTGACGCTGGAGGGGCGTTCGTTGCAACGCCCGGGCGTTGCAAACCCGAGAGCTGCAAGCAAGGGCGTTGCAAACCCGGGCGTTGCAAGCAACGCCCCTCCAGCACGAGACCGCCTGCAGGGGCGAACGCGGCTCCCTGTTCGACATATTGTCGGGGCGATTTTGGTGGGAGTGACGTTGATCATTTTCTTTTATTCCGGGAACTTTCGCTACTGGAGTGGTTTGGAAGGGCTCTACCAGACATTTCTTCCATGGACCAAGACAGCCGTCGACGCGGCCGGACACGGCAAGCCTGACTTTGATCTGTTCCCGTTGGTTCCGCCATTTGTTGCCCATGTTCCGGCTCTTGGAGCATTAGCTAATTTTAAATTGAATTGGTACTGGATACGTCTGTTGCTGGACTATGAGTGGTTCGCGATAGCCGGCTTATTGTTTTCGTTTCGATTCATCTTGGGCGGCAATCCTGCGCTTCGATTCCTTGCAATCTACGGTCTGGGAGTACTCCTGGCTTACAGCATCGTCCCGTACAAAACTCCATGGTGCATCATTTCGATTGCGTGGCCTTTCTTGTTCCTTGGAGCTGCTCTCCTTGAATTTATCGCGAAGCAATTAAATCGACTCGTAGCTGTGCTCGTAGCCTTGCCGCTGTTCGCTCACGCAGCATGGAAGTCGTACGACTTGAACTTCGTCAAGTTCGACAATGCAAAAGAGCGGTATGTGTATGTCCAAACGTTTCGTGAATATCGAAACTTTGTGGATCCAATCCTGGAAAAGGGAGCGAAAAACCCAGAGTCGAAGGCCAAACTATCGGGCCTCGTGCTTTTGTCCAGCTATTTTCCTATTCCCTGGGACCTGGGGGAATTTCCGAACATCGGCTACTACAATGCGGATAGCGCGTGGCCCCAGAAGCTGGACGCAGACTTCATCGTCGTGGACGAAGACAAAGCCGACAAATTGGAAAAGGGCCTCAAAGATCGATATTTCACCAAAGATTTTCGCCTTCGTGACGGTATGGACGAAAGTCGCGCGTATTTCCGTTACGAAACGTTCAAGGACATCTTCCCGGGTCGCAAGCCAGAATTCGAGCCGGGGCGATCAAACGAATGAATCTCTTAGTTGTTGTTCTCTGCTGGATAGCCAGTTCCACTCTCCTAGGGATTTTGTTTGGTTACTCAGCCCTGGGACTGACAACGGCGACTTCAATAGTCGCCCTTCTCCTTGGGTTAGTTCTTCCGGGCGTGCCGGCGTTTATGAAACTGAGGAAAAGTCGGTTTGAGCCGGCGCCACGCCTCGGGTTCTTCGCCTATGTCGTTTGCATTTTTTTTCTTGCTTTTGCGGTAAGGGAGTTCAGTCAGGTCATCTTCGTGACGAACGACTCGGTTCGCGTCATCTCTCCGAATAATATCGGAGACATCTGCCTTCATCTCACGCATATCAACTATCTGGCGAGCAACCCCCACTTCTGGCCGGAGAATCCAATTTTTGCTTTCGACAAACTCCATTACCCGATCGGTCTGAATCTGTTCAACTCTGAACTGAAATTGGTTGGCGTTGATCCCAGGCTAGGCATCATTCTCGTTGCGTTTCTGGGCTCGATCCTCACACTGCGGGCCCTTTTTCTCTTTAACGGCTCGTTTGGCGTAGCCGCCTTTCTTTTCAATGGCGGATTGGCTGGTTTTCTTTTCTTTCAATCCTTTGCCCTGAAAGACTATCAGGCGGATCTGGCTTGGAAATCGATTCCGCTTGCAATGTTCGTCACTCAGCGTGGCTTGCTGTACGCCGTCCCGGCAGGATTAATGCTCCTTCACCATTGGCGGACCATGTTGTTCGAGCGGCGACCGGAGCGATGTCTTCCGCTCTGGGCGGAATGCCTGTTCTACTGCACAATGCCGCTGTTTCATCTGCACACGTTTATATTCTTGTCTTTCCTTCTTTTGTGGTGGTTTTTGTTCGGCGACCCAAACTGGCGAGGTCACCTCCTTCGACTCGTTCTATTCTCTTCAATACCGGCCGCTCTCTGCGTGTACGCTGTGACCGGATTTGCCAAGACTGAAGCAATCGGCTGGAAACCAGATTGGATGGCCGGCCCCAAAGAAGCCCCGTGGTGGTTCTGGCTCCAGAATTTCGGGCTGTTCCTGCCGGCCTGTATCGGCCTGCTAATCTACCTCTTGATCCCCGCCAAACCATTGATGCGCGATGCAAAGCAAAAATTGCAGCTGTTATTCTTTCCTGCCGCAACGGTCTTCGTTGCCTGTTCCCTCATTAAATTTGCTCCTTGGGAATGGGACAATACGAAGCTTTTTTTCTGGGCCTACCTTGTAATGATGTTCTGCCTCTGGGAGGGATTCATTGTGAAATGGCACGTTCTCTTGCGAGCACCGGTCATTTTCGGGCTCTTTTTTTCGGGCTTTATAAGTCTCGCAGGCGGCCTTTGTTCAAATCCGGAGGGTTATGAGATAGGCCACGCAAGCGAATGGCGTCAGGTGGAAAATGCTACTCGCTCCTTCCCTCCGAACACCGTTTTCGCTGCCTACCCAACATATAACCATCCAGTACTGGTTGACGGGCACCGCGTTGTCATGGGTTACCCCGGCCATATGTGGAGTCATGGGCTTAACTATCGCCCGGTCGAAATCAAACTCGGGTCCCTGATGAATTCAGAGCCGGGCTGGGAACAAAACGCAAAAGAGCTCGGTGCCGATTACCTTTTTTGGGGGCCGCTCGAAGAAACAAATTATCCGGAGTCTGCGAAGGAATGGGAAGAACGCTGTCGATTGGTTGCCCAGGGTTCCTGGGGTCGCATCTTTGACCTACGCAGTTTGTCCGAGCAACCAGTGACGAGTAATCAGGAAGGTGCTCGAGCACCTTAAGGACTCAAGGACTCAAGAACTCGAGAAGAAACCGTGATCTAGCGCCGTCTTTCCCATTCCAGGATTCTTGAGCCTTGAGCCTTGAGCCTTGAGCCTTGAGCCTTGAGCCTTGAGCCTTGAGCCTTGAGCCTTGAGCCTTGAGCCTTGAGTTCTTGAGTCCTTGAGTTCTTGAGTTCTTGAGTCCTCTCAAACTGCTTTCTGCCCAAGCCCGAAATCCAACCGGCCCTTGGGAAACAACACGAGCTGTTTCAAATCTGTTTTCTGTCTCAAATAGAAGGGAATCCCGTAGCCGCCTGATACATGGTCGCGACCGGTGAGCACAACCAGCTTCACTTTTGGGTAGCGGTGTTTGAATTCTAGAATCCGGCTTGCCATCGTCTGGTCCCATACATTTTGCGCATCAAAATAGCGCCGCCGATCCGTTTCCTCGACTCCCGGATGCTCGCCGATCAGGGCAACGAAATTTTTGTACGCTCCCGCGTCCGCGACGAAACCGGACGGCAACATCGCCATCTCCTCCAATGTCAGCGGTTCCGCTCGAGCAATCTTTCGAACCAACTCCGGCGGCGCGTTCAGCGCGAGATTTTTAACGTGCGCCTTCTCCGTTGTTCGCAGAATCTGCTCATACAAGGGTGAGTAAATTCCCCAGCTCTTCTGAAAGTCAGTTTTCGCCAACAGCTCTTCGAGAGAGATTTTATGCGAGGCCCAAGCATCAATCGAGCTTTGTTGGGTCTCATCAAACATTTCCCACCCAATAGCGAATTTCATGTTTCGCCCCAACAACCCGTGAATTAGTTCCAGTTCGTACTCATGGTGAGCCGGGTCATCATGCGTTTCGCCGACATAGACGACATCCGCCTTTTCGACTGCGCGCCAGAATCGTTCATCCGGATTTGTAGCCGGGTTCCTTCGCTCCGTCGCGTGACTCCCTGATAGAAAGGCGCACGAACCCAGTGACAGACAGAGCGCGAGTGCGATCCAGGGTATGATACTTCGCATCGCCTTATTTAAGCGAAGCGTCCCGCCTTGCATAGGAACGTGTCGGGGCGTCGGGGGAACGTATCGGCGTATCGGCGTATCGGCGTGCCCACGCGCCGATACGCCGATACGTTCCCCCGACGCCCCGACACGTTCCTAGCTTGATCCCCGTCCCCTTTCAGTCAACCATACCTCCATGGCGTCTTTCGATCTCATCGTTCTCGGCGGAGGCCCGGCTGGGTACACGGGAGCTATTCGGGCCGCTCAACTTGGCTTAAATACCGCGATTATCGATAAAGGAGAGGTTCTGGGCGGCACTTGCCTGAACATCGGTTGTATCCCGAGCAAAGCGTTGCTGTTGTCGTCGGATCACTTTCATTTTGCTCAACACCAGGCCGCTCGACACGGGATCAAGTTCGAAAAGGTCAGCTTCGACCTGACACAAATGATGAAGCGAAAACTAGACGTTGTACGGCGGCTCACTCAGGGGCTGGAATTCTTGATGAAGAAAAACAAGATCACGCGCCTTTTTGGGATCGGCGAGGTTGTCGCTCCCGGGAAAGTCGTTTTGACGATGAAAGATGGAACACAAGAGGAACTGCAAGGCAGGCATGTCGTGCTGGCGACCGGCAGCGTTCCGGCGGAGTTGCCGAATATCACGATCGACCGTCAAACGGTCGTAACGAGTGAGGAAGCCCTCTCTTTCGATCAGGTACCCAGCGAGTTGGTCGTGATCGGCGCCGGCGCAATCGGACTAGAGCTCGGCTCGGTCTGGGCCAGGCTCGGCGCGAAGGTCACGATGATTGAGTTTCTTCCCAGAATCGCGGCTTTCTTTGATCCGGATGTGACCCAGGTTCTCCAAAAGGCGCTCGAATCCGAAGGCGTCAAGTTTCATCTCGAAACAACCGTAACCTCCGTTGCCGTTCAAAATGGCAATGCCAACGTCGACGCCATCGATAGGGGAAAGCAGAAACTGCAGTTCCGCGCAGATAAGGTCCTCGTCGCAGTTGGCCGAAAACCGTACCTATACGGAGCTGTCGCAAAGGGTCTCGGACTCAAGTTGACAGAGCGCGGTCGCGTCGCAGTCGACGAGTCTTACCAAACGAATATTCCGGGACTATACGCCATAGGAGACGTTATCGACGGTCCGATGCTCGCTCACAAAGGAGAAGACGAGGGTGTTGCATGTGTCGAGCGCATTGCCGGGAAAGCCGGACATGTTAACTATGACGCGATCCCAAATGTTATCTACACCAACCCTGAAGTCGCGGGTGTAGGTCTCACCGAAGATCTTGCTGAACAGAAAGGGATCGCCGTCAAAGTTGGTAAATTCCCGTTTGTCGCGAACGGCCGGGCGCTGGCCAATGACCAAACTCAAGGTTTTGCGAAAATCCTGGCGGATCCAAAAACTGACAAACTGCTGGGTGCGCAAATTATCGGGTTCGGTGCCTCCGAACTGATCCCCGAGGCTGTGACGATCCTTGAGTTCGGTGGCAGCGCCGAGGATCTGGGCAAGACGGTTCATGCCCATCCGACGATGAGTGAGGCAGTCAAGGAAGCGGCTTTGGCGGTGCACAATCAGGCTTTCTCGATCCCGCCAAGATGAAACAGATTACACACAGAGGTCACCACGGTCACGAAGGTAAGAAATTGTTTACTTCTGTTTTACCTTTGTGACCTTTGTGCCCTCTGTGTGCCCTTTGTGTGAGGTCCTGTCCTGGCGTTCTTGCTTCACGATGTCCGAATTACTAAATGGGATTTTGCTACGGCGCACCAGGTATTCTGATACGAGTCTGATCATCAGTTGGTTCACGGATCGACATGGGAAACTCAGAACCATAGCGAAGGGCGCGCTCCGGCAAAACAGCACGTTTTCCGGCAAGCTCGATCTGTTCTTCCATTGCGATCTGTTGTTGTCTTTCTCTCGCAAAACTGATCTCCATACGCTACGCGAAGTTTCTATCCGGACCACGTTCGAGCACATCCGGAAGGACTATCTGAAAACCTCAGTGGCTTCTTACTTTGTCGAACTCATCGACGGGGTCACTGAGTCAGATCATCCCGTACCGGAGATCTATCAACTGCTGTTGCGCGCTTTGGGTTACCTCGACGCAAAAATACCCGAGGCCAGGGGGGTGCTCTTCTTCGAGTCCCAACTCTGCAAATGTCTCGGCCTATACACTCCGGACTTGCATTCCGCCGCTGATAAACTCGTGGAGACGTTCGGCCGACTGCCCAGAACGCGAGCGAATCTGATGGCCCAATTCTAGTATTCAAGAAGTCAAGAACTCAAGAATTCAAGAATTCGAAAACTCTGCAGTTGCACGAGTTGGTATGCCCTTGAGCCGGCGCTAGGAGATTCGGCGGCGTTGCCAGTCGATTCTCAACGTATTGACTGTCATTGCAGCCGCGGGCTCCGCCTGCCTTCTTGAATTCTTGAGTTCTTGAGTTCTTGAGTTCTGAATTACTCGTACCTGAGCGCCTCGATCGGGTCGAGGCACGCCGCCTTGTGGGCCGGGTAAAGCCCGAATCCGACTCCGATCGCGGCGCAAACCAAAACCCCGGCGATGGCCCAACCCCAAGGGAAAACTATTGCGGCCTGTAGCCAGACTGCTAAACCGTTTCCAGCTAACACACCAAGAACGATACCTCCCACCGAGCCGAACAAAGATAAAAAAAGCGCTTCCAGAAGAAACTGCGTCCGGATGTCGCGATAACGCGCTCCTAACGACTTCCGTATTCCGATCTCCTTTGTGCGCTCAGCAACGCTGACCAGCATGATGTTCATAATGCCGACGCCGGCCGCTACCAGAGCAATCGCGCTGATAACGAATGCCCCGATTCGAACGGTAGCAGCGATGCTGCGAAAAACGCCGGAGAGTGAATCGTTACTGTAGATCTCAAAGTCATTTGCCTCTTCCGGACGCAGGCCGCGCGAGACTCGAAAAGCACCGATCGCGATCCCCATGGTTCGGTCGTAAACGATCTGGTTCTTTGCCTCGATCGCAATGTTCAACGATCGTTCGCGAGATCCGTAATTTTCAAAAAACTTTGTGATCGGAATAAGAGTTATGTTGTCTTCGTTTCCTCCGAAACTGCTCCCTTTCTCCGCAAGGGTCCCGATCACGGTATAGTTCTTCGCATTCAGCTTGATAACGTTTCCTACAGCTTTCCCCTGCGGGAAGAGTCGCCGGACAAGTTGCTGGCCGATTACGCAAACGCTGCGCGAGAACGCGATGTCTTCCGGCGAAAGATTACGTCCATCGCCGATCCTGAAGTTATTGGCTGCCAGGAACCCTTGATTAGTACCGCAAAGCTCGATGTTCGGATTCGTCTTTTTGTTCTCAAATACCGCTTGTGTACTGTCATCCCAGACCTTTGGACAGATTACTTCCGCCGCGTCTCCCATTATCCGAGCAAAATTCAAGTAGGTCTGGTAATCGATCTTCATCCGATTCCGGTACTTCTCGTCTCCCCAGACCTTGATCCCGCTCGGATACGCGGAAAACTGAAAGGTGTTCGATCCCAGAAAGCTTAGTCCTGTCTCAATCGACGACTGCAGAGCGGAGATCGCTGTCATGACGCTAATGATCGAAAAGATGCCAATCGTGATCCCTGAGGTGGTCAGAGCGGAACGCAGCCTATTTACGCCCAACGCCTTCCAAGCCATTTTAGCAATTTCCCAACTCTTCATGGCTACTCGTACCGCAGAGCTTCCACGGGATTTAAGCGGGATGCTTGCCAGGCTGGAACAAAACCGGAGATAATCCCGGTCATCACCGAGATGAATAGAGCCATCACGACCAGCATTGGCGAAAATTGCATGGGAAAGCTCGGGAAGAGAGCACCAATCAACACAAACAACCCAAAGGCCAGCCCAAGACCAACGATCCCGCCAAGCAGGCAGATTGAGACTGACTCAATCAGAAACTGGATGAGAATAGTTCTGCGCCGTGCTCCCAACGCTTTCCGAGTTCCGATTTCCCGAGTTCGCTCTTTCACGCTCACGAATGTGATATTCATGATTCCGATCGCACCGACAAAAAGCGCAAGCCCAGTAATAAATAACCCTGCGATCGCCAAGCCTGTTTTTACCGGTTCGATCGACGATCGGAGCACCTTTTGCTCGTTGATGGCAAAGTCATCCTCCTGTTCCGGCAAAAGTCCTCGAATACGCCGGAAATCGCCCCTCAGTTCTTCTTTTGCTTCAGTTATTTGTGTTTTGTCTCGGACCTTCACCCGTATCGAAGCGTTTTCCTCGTTCGACTTGAAATATTTAATGTACGACGCAAGAGGAATCACCACCTGCGAGTCCCAACTGAATATTCCTAGAAACGAGCCCTGCTTGGCAAATACTCCAATCACCCGGTACTCCTGATCGCGGACTCGAATCACCTTATCCATCGGATCTTCTCCGCTGAAAAGTGCGCCAGCGACATCCCGACCGATGACGCAAACGTTTCTTCCTCCCCGGCTCTCGGCCTCGTTGATAAATCGACCTTTCTCGCAGTTCGTCCGGGCGAGATAGGCATACTCATGAGTTGTACCCGTGGTATAAACGTTCGAAATCTGCCGCTTGCCGTAGGTGACCGTCTGAATGGAAGCCGGTGCAGCGACGGCCAGATCCAATAGAGAGTTCGGATTCTCCTCGATCATCTGGTTCAGGCGATCCGCAAAGGATAACTTGAAGTCAGGTCTATTTCGAAATTGCCAATAATCGTCGCCGGTGTTCCATGGCCACTGCTCAACGTACAAGACGTCGTCGCCAAATCCGGACATGCTGCGATCAAACCCGATGTCGATGCCACGGATCGCGGTGCCCATAAGAGTGACAGCGACGATCCCGATAATGACCCCTAAAGTGGTCAGTATCGATCTGCTCCGGTTCGCCGCGACCTGTTGAGCGGCGATGCGGAAGCTCTCCCCTAGCTCGTGGGGGATCTGGGGCATCAGGGAACGCGCTCTGACACTCATCCGCGTTCTTCGTCCCTTTCAATGAGACCGTCCCTCATTCGCACGATCCTTCTGGCTCGACACGCGACGTTTTGTTCGTGGGTCACCACGACGACGGTGTGACCATTGGTGTAAAGATTCTCCAATAACGCCATAATCTCCTCGCCAGTCCTGGAATCCAGATTCCCCGTCGGTTCGTCTGCCAGGATAAGAGCTGGATTATTGACTAGTGCCCGAGCTATAGCGACCCGTTGGCGCTGGCCACCAGACAGTTCGTTCGGTCTGTGCTGCATCCGGTCGCCCAACCCGACCGCATCCAGTGCCTGTTCGGCACGCTGCCGGCGTTCTTCCGCTCTTACCCCCGCATAGATCAAAGGAAGCTCAACATTCTGAAGACTGGTAGAACGGGGAAGCAGATTGAACGTCTGAAAAACAAAGCCGATCTTTTTATTCCGAATCTCGGCGAGCTCATCGTCCTCCATTGAGCTGACGTCTATTCCATTGAATTCATAACGCCCGGTCGTCGGCGTATCGAGGCAACCGAGCATGTTCATCAAGGTCGATTTCCCGCTCCCGGAGGGACCCATGATCGCCAGGTACTCGTTAGAATGAATCAAAAGGTCTACTCCCTTTAGCGCCCGGATCGTCGTGTACCCCATCTCGTATTCCTTGGTAATCTGATGGATTCGAATTACCACGTTACCCTTTGGCCGGATGAGCAGGTCGTCCGCCGTGATCTCAAAATCACTTTGCATCTTTCGGCTGCTCGAT
>Ga0209656_10002109_pt1 | contig 12954 bp, 10 predicted proteins | sample BogFormECP12_OM2_FD_188239 | JGI IMG/M metagenome (GOLD analysis project Ga0209656, IMG submission 188239) | Bog forest soil microbial communities from Calvert Island, British Columbia, Canada - ECP12_OM2 (SPAdes) (version 2) | ecosystem: Environmental > Aquatic > Freshwater > Wetlands > Bog ... | reverse complement strand
GTCCCTCGGCGTAGCCAACGGTTCCGAGTTGGACGATCGAAATCAAATTGAGTTCACGCGTTGATCGCCATTCCGTACACGCTATTGGATGCATCCAGCATCGCTTCTGCCAACGTGGGATGCGCATGAATGGTCCACATCAAGTCTTCTACCGTCGCTTCGAGTTCCATGGCTGCGACGGCTTCCGCGATCAGCTCCGTCGCCTGGGGGCCAATGATGTGAACCCCGAGAATTTCACCATAGTCGGCATCGGAAACGATTTTGATGAAACCCTCGTGCTGACCTACGATCGACGCTCGCGAGTTTGCCGTGAACGGAAACTTACCGACCTTCACGTTATATCCAGCTTCGCGTGCCTTGGTCTCGGTTAGGCCTGCGCTGCCAATTTCCGGATGGCAGTACGTGGCCCCCGGAATGTGTTCGGGGTTGATCGGTTTGCAAGGCTTGCCGGCAATTTTGGCAACAGCCACCAGCGCTTCCATTGCTCCAACGTGAGCTAGTTGCGGCGAGCCCAGCACGATGTCGCCGACCGCATAAATGCCGGGTTCGGCCGTATGCATCCACGAATCCGTCTGGATGAAGCCGCGCTCCGGTTTGATTTTCGTTTTCTCCAGGCCGACATTTTCTGTACGCGGTTTGCGCCCTACGGCGATCAGGATTTTCTCCGCCTCGATTCGCTGTTGCTTACCCTCAACGGTGATCGTCACGGCAATTCCGGCCTTCGTCTTTTCCACTTTTTCAACCTTTGCACTCGTGTGGAAGTTGATGCCTCGTTTGCGATAGACCCGCGCCAGCTCCTTCGAAACTTCTTCATCCTCGACCGGCACAAGCCGGGGCAACATTTCTACGATCGTGACTTCGCATCCGAAAGAACGATAAATCGAGGCGAACTCCACGCCCACGGCGCCAGCTCCAACGATGACCAGCGACTTCGGCATTTCTTTCAGGCTCAGGATTTCGATGTTGGTGAGAACCCGATCGTCCGCCGGAAGGCCTGGCAGCATGCGGGCTTCAGACCCGGTGGCCAGAAGCACGTGCTTGGCCTTGAGGTGGCCAGTCTTGCCGTCATTCGTCAATTCAATGGTGAAGATGCCGTTCTGCGCCGGGCCCGTGAGCTTGCCGTAGCCTCTCACAGTATCGACTTTGTTCTTCTTCATCAGGAATTCGAGCCCTTTGGCATGCTTGGCGACAATCTTCGACTTTCTTTCCTGAACCGCGCCCCAGTCGAGCGTCCGCGCATCCACTCCTTCAATGCCAAATTCCTTTGCGTCTTTTAAGCGATCCCATAGCTCAGCATTGAACAGTAGCGCCTTGGTTGGAATGCAGCCCACGTGTAAACAGGTTCCACCAAGGAATCCATCTTTCTCGATGAGCGCGGTTTTCAGTCCGTACTGGCCGGCGCGAATGGCGGCCGTGTAACCGGCAGGTCCGCTGCCAAGAATAGCTACGTCGTAGGTTGTTTCAGGCAAAGTGGTGCTCCTCTGTAAGAAGAGATGATGATGGGCAAACCAACGATTCTAGAACAGCGGTTTCGCAACGGAAAGGGCAAGTTAGAAAAAGAAAAATGGCCGCGCCCAGGCGGCCATCGTTAAATGTCAGTCGAAGTCAGTTGCCTTCGTTGCTGGCGCGCTTCCAGGAGATCAACTCACCGATGGTCGAACTGGTGCTCGATACCGGCTGCTTGTATGCTTCCACTTCGGACCGCGAAGCCTCTTCGCCAACCGCGCGGATGCTGAGTCCAACTTTCTTATCTTCCGGACTCATTTTGATGATTTTGAAATCATGCTCCACGCCCGGCTCCAGATGCAGCGGCTGGCCGTTCCCATCAACGGCCTCTGACTTGTGGCACAGACCCTCCACGCCTTCTGCAATCTCCACGAATGCGCCAAATGCCGCGACCCGCAGCACTTTCCCGTGAACCACGTCGCCAACGTGATGCGTTTCGAAGAAAGTCTCCCAGACATCGGGTTGCAGCTGTTTCACGCCCAGCGATAACCTGCGCTTGTCGGGTTCAATGGCCAGGACGATAGCCTTTACGCGGTCGCCTTTCTTCAGCACTTCCGAAGGATGCTTTACCCGCTTGGTCCAACTCAGGTTGCTTACGTGGACCAGGCCATCGATTCCATCCTCGATTTCGATGAATGCGCCGAAGTCAGTCAGGTTACGAACTCGGCCTTCCACCGTCATCCCCACCGGATATTTATCGTGCAGCGCATCCCACGGATTCGCCGCCAGTTGCCGCATGCCGAGAGAAATCCGCCGCTCCGTGGGATTCACGTTGAGTACGACGCATTCCACCTGATCTCCGACATTGACCAGTTTTGATGGATGCTTCATGCGCTTCGACCACGTCATTTCACTGACGTGAACCAGCCCTTCGATTCCTTGTTCGAGCTCGACAAAGGCGCCGTAGTCGGTCACGCTGATCACTCGCCCGGAAACATGCGCGCCCACGGGATAGCGGTGCTCTGCATCCAGCCACGGATCGGGCGTCAGCTGCTTGAATCCCAGCGACACGCGCTGCTTCTCTTTGTCGTACTTCAGAACCTTCACTTGAATCTGATCGCCGACGTTCACCAGATCGCGCGGGTGGGTCAGGCGTCCCCACGACATGTCGGTGATGTGCAGTAGGCCATCGAGTCCGCCGAGATCGACGAAAGCTCCATACTCGGTCAGGTTTTTCACCACGCCCGTCAGCACCGAACCTTCTTCCAGATGTTCGAGGGTCTTATTGCGCTTCTCGCTCTGCTCGCCTTCCAGCAGTTCCTTGCGCGAGACCACGATGTTACCGCGCTTCTTGTTGAGCTTGATGACCGTTACTTCAAGCGTCTGACCCTTCATACCCTCAAGGTTCCGGATGGGTCGCAGATCCACTTGCGAGCCGGGCAGAAACGCTCGCGCTCCCAGGATGTCGACCGTGAGTCCGCCCTTGGTTCGCTCAATCACGGTGGCTTGAATTGGCCGCTTTTCGTTGTGAGCTTTTTCTACTTCTTCCCAGGCATGTATGCGCGCTGCCTTCTGGTGCGAGAGGTTGATGTAGCCTTCCTCCGTGTGCCCCTTCTCGCGCATTACATCAATTTCATCCCCCGGCTTCACCTTGGGCTTCCCCTCGTGATCCAGCACTTCCGAGAGCGGCAACATGCCCTCTGACTTCGCTCCTACGTCGACCACTACGTGAGTCGAGGTCAGCTTCAACACCGTGCCTTTGATGACGCGGTCTTCTCCCACGGCCTCTTCGGTCTCCGTGGTGAAGCTCTCCAGGGCCGATGCAAAATCCTCGCTCGCAGGCTTATCGTCGTGAGCGGCCGTCCCGCTCTGTGCTTCTTGGGTGGATGCCGCGGCGGAAGCCTGGTTCGGCTCGGTCTGAGGTTGATGGGTCAAGTTTGGCTCGGATACCGTCGGTTCTGCTTCGGTTGCGACGGCGCTGTTGGATTCGGAGTTGTGGGCGGTGGTATCGTCGAACAAGGTCATGCCTCTCTGCTGAAGCCTCGCACTAAGTGCGGGGAGGATGCGGGGCCTGCTTGGCGGACTGCTGGAGTGAGTCGTTTGGTTGTGGTGGGCTCACCCTGGCGAGTGAGCTTGGACAATCCCAGCTGCCGGACGTTTTACAGAAACCCGCGTCCAAAGGGAACTCTTCGACTATAGCAACGCCTCGCAAACAGTGTCAAACGCAAATCTTGCATGTTACGAGAGTGTTTCAAACTTGCTGTTATCTGGAGTGGCGGAATATGTCCAGCGCCGCTAAAAATTCTCACACATTGGAGGCTTTCGCCTCTGGGGCTTTTAGAGCGCGCCATTTCAGCTCATGATCCGCATACTCGCGGAGCTGTCGTTTTGCCACCGACCCCCAATCTGCTACTCTCGCCCTTGCTATGGATTACCTCTGGACCCCTTGGCGCTATGCCTATGTCACCGCCGCCGAGAAAACCGTCGGATGCGTTTTCTGTAATGCCGTGAAGACTGGCGATGATGCCAAGAATCTCATCGTTCATCGCGCGAAGTATTGCTTCGTCATCCTGAATGCGTATCCCTACACGCCCGGCCACGTGATGATCGTCCCCTACGCGCATCTGGACGAACTGCAGAAACTGCCGCCGGAAGCCGCCAGCGAAATGATGGCCCTTTCGCAACGCATGGAATCCGTGCTGCGGGAGCTCTACCAGCCCGACGGCATCAACCTCGGCATGAATATCGGCAAAGCCGCCGGCGCGGGCATCGCAGGACACATCCACATGCACGTATTGCCGCGCTGGGTTGCGGATGCGAATTTCGTGTCGGTTGTGTGCGAAACGCGGATTCTGCCGGAGACTCTGGAGGAGACGTTCAAGAGAATGACGAAAGCGATGAAGACGTAATGACATTTCAGATTCTTGAATTTTAATCGGCCTCAGCTAAGCAATTCCTTCACCTCTTTCTCGTCGATCACCTTCACTCCCAACTCTTTCGCCTTATCCAGCTTCGATCCCGCGTCCGCTCCCGCAAGCACGTAATCCGTCTTCTTGCTCACCGAGCCTGTTACTTTCCCGCCCGCATCCTCGATCATCTTCTTGGCTTCGTCACGCGTGAAATGCGCCAGCGCTCCGGTGAGCACAAATACTTTTCCTGCCAGCTTCGTCCCGCGCTCCTTCTTCTTTCCGGTTAACGTAAGCCCAGCCTCGCGCAGTCGCTCGACCAGCTTGCGATTGGCCGCGATGCTGAAGAACTCGACAATGCTCTCGGCGATGCGCGGACCAACTTCATTCACATCCTGCAGTTCTTCCACGCCAGCCTTTTCAAGCGCTTCCATCGATCCAAAATGTTCCGCCAGAAACTGGGCCGTCCGCTCTCCGACCATTCGAATGCCCAGACCGTAAATCACCCGCTCTAGCGGCAGCTTCTTCGACTTGTCGATCTCATCCAGAATGTTTTGCGCCGACTTATCCCCCATGCGCTCCAAGCTGAGCAAGTCGGCCTTCGTCAGTTTGTAAATGTCCGCGACATTCTTCACCAGCCCGCGGTCTGTCAGTTGATTCACCAACGCATCGCCCATCCCGTCGATATTCATCACCCCGCGCGATGCAAAATGCAGGATTGTTTCTCGCAGCTTCGCCGGACAATTTGCATTCACGCAGCGGTAATCAACCTCACCTTCCGTCCGCACCACTTTCGTCCCGCACACCGGGCACTTCTCCGGCATTTGAAACTCTTTAAGGTCGCGCGGGCGAGGATGCTCTTTATCCTCGATCACCTTGGCCACTTTCGGAATCACATCTCCGCCGCGCTCCACCTGCACCCAGTCGCCTATCTTCACGCCCAGCCGCTCGATCTCATCCATGTTATGCAGCGTGGCATTTCTAACGGTCGTGCCGCCGATCAAAACCGGCGCCAGCATTGCCACAGGAGTGAGCTTGCCAGTGCGCCCAACTTGCACCCGAATGTCCTCAAGCTTTGTGATCCCAGCTCTCGCCGCATACTTATAAGCAATCGCCCAGCGAGGAGCTTTCCCCGTAAACCCGAGCTCATCCTGCAAAGCAGTTCGATCCACCTTCAGAACGATCCCGTCGATCTCATACGGCAACGAATCCCTTTTTGCTTCCCACTGCTGTATGAACTCCCACGCCTCGTCGGTCCCATGTACCAGTTTGCGATTCTGGTTCACCTTGAATCCCGCCGCGTCGAGCGCGTCCAGCGTTTTCCAGTGACGGTCAAAATATGTGCGCCCATCGCGCAACAGCATGTACGAAAAATAATCCAGTCGTCGTTCCGCCGTAACCCTGGATTCCAGCTGCCGGACCGTGCCTGCTGTGGCATTTCGTGGGTTCGCAAACAAAGACAAACCTTTGCCCTCCCGCTCTTCATTCATTCTCTTGAACGCGGCCAGCGGCATGAGGAGTTCGCCGCGCACCTCGAAATCAGCAGGAATTCCGGCCTTCTTCAACTTCTCTTTCGAGATCGAAAGCGGCACCGATCGCACCGTGCGCACGTTCAGCGTCACATCTTCACCCACACTCCCGTCACCGCGCGTGATCCCCCGCACCAGCTTCCCGTCCTGATAAATCAGCGCCAGCGACATGCCGTCCAGTTTTAGCTCACAAACGTAGTCCACATCGTTCCGACCGCTGAGTTCATGTACGCGGCGCTCCCAGTCGCGCAGCTCTTCCTCGCTGTAGGTATTGTCGAGAGACAACATGGGCGAAGAGTGGGGGACCTTGATGAAGCCCTCGCGCGGCTTGCCGCCCACCCGCTGTGTTGGAGAATCCGCCGTGATCAGTTCCGGATGTTCCGCCTCCAGATCCTTCAACAGGCGTGTCAGCTTGTCGAACTCAGCATCGCTGATTTCCGGCTGGTCGAGAACGTAGTACAAATATTCGTGGCGGCGGATCTTCTCGCGAAGCGCCTCAATCTTTTTTTCGACGTCTTTGCTCGGGGAAGCCATCGCGCAGATTATAGTCGGAGACCGGATTACGAAGACACTTGCGGACGCCATGCAAATTCTCGAAACCCCACGCCTGATCCTGCGCGAGTTCTCCATAGACGATGCGGACGCTCTTGCGCGCGTTCTCTCGGACCCCGAAACCATGCGTTTCTATCCCGCGCCATTGGATTCAACAGGCGTCGAACACTGGATCGCTCGTAACCTTCGGCGCTATGCCACTAACGGGCACGGCCTCTGGGCCATGGTCTTGAAAACGAATGGCGAACTCGCGGGGGATTGTGGTCTGACGATTCAGGATGTGGACGGAGCAAACGAAGTTGAGATTGGCTACCACGTGCGCCGCGATTTCTGGGGACAAGGTTTGGCGACCGAAGCGGCCCGCGCCTGTCGCGACTACGGATTCGCCAGCCTTTCTGTCGCTCGCCTCATCTCGCTCATCCGTCCCGAAAATCTGCCGTCACGCCGGGTCGCGGAAAAGAACGGCATGCTGGTGTGGAAGGATGTGATTCGACTCGGGATCCCGCACCTCGTCTACTCAATCCAGAAAGAGAGATACGGAGACCTGACGTGCGCTATACCCGCAGTCAAAGGCGAGATCGGCCGAACCTAGCCCCAGTGTTTTGATCTTTATTACGCCAGATCCTCCAGTTTCAATGTCTGACCCTTCCACGAGGACTCAAACTGTCTGTGGACGAATCCCGCGTCATAGTCGCGCTTTTGCTGCAGCAAGGCCTCATGCAATCCCCAGAGTGATCGTGGATTCCGCGGATTCCGCTCCAGGTCATCGCGGAATACTTTCTCCGCCCCGGCCGCGTCCCCATTGATCAACAGGGTAGCGCCGAGCGATTCCCGCACTGGAAAGAACCAATCCGGCGGCTCGCCATACTTGAGCGTGTCTTGAATTGCCACCGCATCCCGCAGCAGGGCAACCGCGCCACTATTGTCCTTCTTCGCGAGAGCGAGTTTAGCGCCCAGCACATCCTTCGCGATTTTCATGATGTCTTTCGCCTTGTTGTTGATCGGCATCTGGAAAATGACATCGGGAGGGGTGGCCGCTTCGGCATCGGAAACAATCTTGTACTCCGCCTCTGCTTCCGTGATCTTGCCCGTACCAGCCAGGGCCAGTCCCCGTCCTAGATGCCAGAAAACGGTTGCGGTTTTCATGCTCGCATCGGGCTGCGGCATTTTCAGAATTTCATTCCAATGATGGAAGCGAAGCTCCACCGCCATCGGAATCGTCATGAAGCCCTCCAGGGGCGGCATTTCTTTCACGTGTGGGCCGACGTTCTCGGCCAGCAGATCCGCATTTTTCCTCGACTCCTCATAGTTGCCGTTCATCGCCGCGCACATCGCGATGAAGTGCAGGTTGTGGCTGTAATACATCATCGGGTAGATGCCCTGCACCCCAGTGGCCTTGATATAAGCGCGATCGACAGCCGCTGCCTGTTCGTTGGTCTTCACCGCCGCTTCGTAGTCGCCGGTACGTATGTAAACGTGGGCCGGCATGTGCACGATGTGCCCGGCATTTGGCGCAAGCGCCGCCAGTCGATTGGCCCCCGCCAGGGCGCGCTCGGGATTGGACGAAGCTTCCACCGCATGAATGTAATAGTGGACCGCTCCCACATGATCGGGATCGCGCTTGATCACCGATTCCAGCGTGGAGACGATTTCATCGGTACCCGCCTCCGGCGTCCCGTCGGTATGCCATAGTCCCCAGGGGTGCAAATTCATGGCGGCCTCGGCGAAGAGCGTAGCTGCGTCCAGATCGTCGGGAAATTCGCTGACCAGTTGCCGCATCGCATCGCGATAATCCTCGGCAGCTTTTTTCAAATCCGCGGCCGGGTCTCCCGGAAAGCGTTTGGCCATGGCTTGGATATAGGCCTGATCGCTAGGCGTAGCGGCCGCCGATAAATCCACCGCCCTCTGCACTGCGTCATGTGCGCGCTTGTACCGGTCCGGATCGGCCGGATCGTTGTAGTTCGGTCCAACTGCCTCAGCAACGCCCCAGTACGCCATCGCCAGCTTTGGATCAAGTTCTGCGGCATGTTGAAACGAACGCGCCGCCTCGTCGTGATTGAAGGCGTAAATGAATCGCAAGCCTTGATCGAAGAATTGTTGAGCCTGAGAGTTCTTCGTGGTAACCGGATGATGCAGGTTCCCCAGGCCGGTTACCAGCACCACTGGATGTGCTCCAGCTCCAGCATGCTCCTGGGCTCGAGCACCTAGACACAAAAGCACCCCACAGAGAAAATGCGCCAGAGTTTTCATCTGGTCAATCCTCCTCATCCAAGTTTTCTGGTGCGGCGGTCAAAGGAGAGTTACAACATGGACCGCCACTTCCCCAAGTTGCCTCAGACTATTCCAAACTCGCCCACTTGCCAAGCCCATCCCGGGGCGGACGGGAAATGCCTCAGGTACAATCCATCTTCGACCCTCCATGCGTAAGGCAGCGCTGCTCTACAACCCCGATTCCGGCGGCAGCCGTAACCGGCGCCAGTCGGAACTGGAGTCCGTGGTCGCCCTGTTACGCGAAGCCGGCATCGAAGCGAACCTGATCCTTGCTCACTCCCGCGCCCATGCAGAAGAAAATGCGCGCCAGGCCGTGCTCGCCGGGTGCGACACCGTTTTCGCCTGCGGTGGGGACGGCACCATCCACAACATTGTTCAGACCTTGGCCAATACTCCTGTCGCACTCGCAGTTCTGCCGATGGGTACGGCGAACGCGCTGGCGCACGACCTTGCCCTGCCTATGAACATCGTCGCTGCCGCGAAGGCAGCTCTCCGCGGTAAGCCGCGCCGCGTCGCCCTCGGGCGTATTCAATACCGTGATGTCGATGGCAATACCGGCAGTCGTTTCTTCATTGTCGCCGCGGGAATCGGAGTCGATGCGCACCTGTTCTACAAACTTCAATCCGGAACCAAGCAACGGCTGGGCATGACCGCTTATTACGCCAAGGCCTGGCGCCTCTGGTTCACCTATGCCATGACGCGGTTCCAAGTCGAGTACACGGAAACCGGTTCGGATCTTCCTCAGCGCGTGGAACTCACAGAACTGCTCGGTGTTCGTGTTCGCCACTTTGGCGGAGTGCTCAACGAACTCGCTCCTGGCGCCTCGCTCGATCGCAGTGATGTTCGTCTTGTCCTTTGCCGCACCGCCAGTCGCCTCGCTTATCTTTCATACGTGACTCGCGCACTCCTTCGCCGCCATTGGAGAGTCCCGGGGATTGAGCTTGTCCACAGCAGCAAAGCAGTTTGCCAATATCTGCCAGCGAAACCAGTTGGAACTCCGCCGCCTAGTATCTACGTCGAAGCAGACGGCGAACTCCTAGGTACGCTCCCCGCGGAAATCACCGTGTCTTCAGACGCGCTAACAATATTGTCGCCTTAGTGCATTTTCGGTGGTCGCCCGGGTTGTCTAGCTGGCTGCGTCGATCGATTGAGTCCAAAGCGCCAAGCACGCATCTACCTACGCATGGCAAGCTTGACGAAATTCAACCTCGCCGAGGCCGTCGCCGTTCTCACTCGCACTCCTGCAGCCCTGGATGCGCTGTTGCGCGGGATGCCCAACATCTGGGTGCGCAACAACGAAGGAAAAGACAGTTGGAGTGCGTTCGACATCGTGGGGCACCTGATTGTCGGGGAACGCACTGACTGGATGCTGCGGGCGCGAATGATTTTGCAGAACGGCGAAGCGCGGCCTTTTGATCCCTTCGACCGCTTTGCGCAGGTGAAAGAGACTCAGGGCAAGTCACTGGAGCAACTCCTGGACGATTTCGCTCGCCTGCGAAAAGAGAATCTGGCGGCCCTGCAGGCATTGAGCTTACAGCCTGAAGATTTGAACCGGCGAGGAAAGCATCCGGCGCTCGGAGCGGTGACACTATCGGAACTGCTGTCGACATGGGCCGTTCACGACCTCACACATCTGCACCAAGTTTCCCGAGTGATGGCGCACCAGTATCGTGACGCAGTCGGCCCGTGGAATGCTTATCTGGGCGTGCTGAAGTGTACCGGTCATAGCGACCCTTAGGCGACCGAGACCAGCCGACACCTCCGTCACGGCGTTGGCATTTCGCTCTCTATCCCCATAAAATCTTTCTTGACCGCTTGGAACCCGTCACCCACTTTCTGACCGGCGCTTGTATGGGACGCGCCGGACTCAACCGCAAGACGGCGCTGGCCACGCTCACGCTTACGCTCGCCGCTGAAGCTCCCGACATCGACGTGCTTAGCCGTCTCCGTGGCTCCGCGTTCGGCTTCGCCCATCATCGCGGCTTCACCCACTCGTTCCTCGGGGTTCCACTCGACGCTGCTGTGGTCGTCGGCTTTGTGTACCTCCTCTGGCGTTGGCGGGGGCGCAAATTGAAAAATCCAGATCTTCCGCCGCGCTGGGGATTGCTCTTCCTCTACGCCTGCCTCGCCGGACTCAGCCACATCCTGCTCGACTTCACCAATAACTATGGCGTCCGCCCGTTCTGGCCATTTTCCGAAAAGTGGTACTCCTGGGACATTGTGTTCATCTTCGAGCCCATCATGTTCACCTGCCTGCTGCTCGGATTAATTGCGCCGTCCCTCTTCTCGCTGATCGACAAAGAAATCGGTGCCCGCCAACGAGGTCCGCGCGGCCGCGTCGCTGCTACCTTCGCCCTGATCTCCGTCGTGCTTCTTTGGACGCTCCGGGACTTTGAACACCGCCGTGCCGTCAACGCGCTCGCGGCCCGCACCTACAACGGCTTCGATCCGGCCAGAGCATCCGCCTATCCTGACTTGGCGAATCCATTTCGTTGGTACGGAGTGGTCGAGACTTCGAACTTCTTCGTCCTTGCCCCAGTGGATTCTCTCGGTCCCGAAGTCGATCCCGGGGGTTCTGAGGATGAGAGACTCGAGATTCGCTACAAGCCGGAAGAAACGCCCGTCACCCTCGCCGCCAAGCGTTCTTATCTTGGACGCGCCTACCTCGACTGGGCCCAATATCCCATCACCCAAACGGAAGTTCTCGAATCTCCCGCGCAAGGCTACATCGTGAACTTTCAGGACCTTCGCTACGCGCAGCTTCCCAGTCTGTTCAGTCGCCTGCGGGGCGGTCACGATAAGGCGTCGAAGCCACTTGGCGCGGGTGTTCAACTTGATCGTAACCTGAATGTTGTCGGCGATGTCTTCGGCTCGGGGCGGAAGCGCGTGACCGTCCCGGAACCTAGCTCGCAGGTCGTTGCACCGCCGCAGACCCTTGACGCCGCCACTCTTCAACGCCCACAATAAGTTCTGCGTCACCTGAGGTGCTCATGCTCGCTTATCTATTTGTCATCCTCGCGGTTGCCGTCCGATTCCTGCCGCACCCCTTTGCCTTCACGCCGGTTGGGGCTTCTCTACTGTTCTTCGGCGCCCGCGGCCCTCGCCGCCAAATGTGGGTACCTCTGGCTCTGCTCGCCGCCTCAGACGTGGTCTTGACCACGCTCGTCTATCGTTACCCGCTTACCTGGGATCACTTCGTGACCTGGGCTTGGTATGCCGCCATGTTGTGGCTCGGCAGCACTCTTCGCCAGAATGCCGGCGCCCTCAGGATCATGGGCTCAGCTCTCGCTGGATCCTTTGCTTTCTTTCTGGTAAGTAACTTCGCCGTCTGGGGCGCCTGGAAAGATCTCTACCCAATGACGTTCGCCGGACTCACGACTTGCTATGTTGCCGGCCTGCCCTTCTTCCGCCGCGCCGTCGAAGGTGATCTTTTGTTCACCGCGGCCATGTTCTCCGCGCCGGTGATCCTGCACTCGCTTGCCGGCTGGTTCCAAAAATCGAACGATCACATCGCTGCAGCGTAGCTTCTGTCGCCCGATAAACGGAGCCTGAAGGAGATCCAATAGGGAAGCGCACGACTTCAGTCGTGCCGAAGTCCAGACGAAAGATCTGCGGCTTCAGCTACTGTGGCCCGATTTTCCCCGCCGCCGCAACGCGAACCACAGCGCAACTCCAAACACCACTGCCCCCAGCACCCAATAAATATGTCTGCGGAACAATGCTCCCGTTAGTCCGACTATCTGCGGGCCGAACCACAACGTGAGCAAAGCCAGCACCAGAAATCGCACAAACCTCCCGGCAAAGATAGCTGCCAGAAAGTCTCGGAACCTCATTTCAAATACTGCCGCTCCCAGGACAAAGATCTTGAACGGCGTGGGCGGCGGCAGCATTCCCGGGAACATCAACGCCCAAAATTCATGTTGCTCAAACGAACGGTGAATTTGCAGAAATCGCTCCTCCGAAATACGCTTGCGCAAGACTTTTTCACCACCCTGATAGCCGATGACATACAGCGGGATACTGCCAAGTGCGGATCCCAGCGAAGCCATCACCACATAAAAAATCAGCCGCCGGTGATCCTGATAAACGTAATACGCCACGATCGCATCGACCGGCATACCCAGGAGCGCTGAGTCCGCGAAGGCGATCGCGAACACCCCCCAAATCCCAAGCGGTCCGAGAACATGCAAAATCCACGCTGTGTAACGCGCCAGAATGTGGCCAATCTTTTTCAAGGAGATTAGTGTACG
>Ga0209656_10002108_pt1 | contig 12955 bp, 8 predicted proteins | sample BogFormECP12_OM2_FD_188239 | JGI IMG/M metagenome (GOLD analysis project Ga0209656, IMG submission 188239) | Bog forest soil microbial communities from Calvert Island, British Columbia, Canada - ECP12_OM2 (SPAdes) (version 2) | ecosystem: Environmental > Aquatic > Freshwater > Wetlands > Bog ... | reverse complement strand
GCTGGTGGCCGCCTACCGCGACAGCGATATGGACGCGGCGCCTGTGCTGGCCGGGCTGCTGTCCCGATGGCGGGAACAAGCCGGAGTGCGGCACCTGCGGCTGGACAACCTGCCGGAACCCGGTTCCGTCGTCATGGTGGCGGAGATGCTGCGCACGGACCGCGAGATGGCGACGGGTCTGGCCAAGCTGATCGGCCCGCACACGTCCGGCAATCCGTATGAGACGGTGGAACTGCTGAACGGGTTGCGCCGCGACGGCGTGCTGACCCCTGGCTGAGCGTGGAGGCGCTGCGGATCTGGGTCGAGCACGGGCCCGTGCCCTGCCCTGCTCGACGCGGCGGGCACGCGGCCGTGGCCGCGGTGGCGCTGCGCGGCGACTACGCCGTCGGGTACCGGGCGCTGGGCCGGTTCCTGGCGGCAGGCGAGGCCCGCGGCTACGAGCCCGGCACCTCGCAGGCGCGCTTTTTGTTCGCTGTCCAATGCTGCTGGTTCGAGCCGCTCGAAAACGGCGTCCAGCAAGCTCAGCGGGCCCGGGAGGGGCTGCTCGCCGGGGGCGACCTGGCCACCGCCGGCTACACCTACCACACGACTGTGTCCTGCCTGCTGGACTGCGCGCCATCGCTGGACGCCTGCGTCGCCGAGGCGGAGGCGGGGCTGGCCTTCGCCCGCCGTACCGGCAACGAGCGGGTCGGCCAGCGGCTCGGTTGCTACCGGTGGCTGGCTGGCGTGCTGCGCGGCGAAAGCTCCGCCGCGGCGGAGGCGGTCCCCGCCGACCGGGACGGCAACCCGCTGGCGCTTTTCAACGCGCACCTCACCCGGGCGGTTGCCGCGGCCATCTTCGGTGATCTGGCCGGGCTGGCCCGGCACACCGCGGCGGCGATGCCGCTGGTGGCGGCCGCCCCGGGTGTCTACACGGTGGCCGTGGCCCGGCTGCTGCGCGGGCTGGCCCTGGCCGGGCAGGCCCGCACCGCCGGCGGTGACCAGCGCGCCGGGCTGCTGGCCGAACTTGACGAGCAGGTAGGCTGGCTGGCCGGCCGAGCCGCGGATGCGCCGGACAACTTCTTGCACCTGGTGCGGCTGGTCGAGGCCGAGCGGGCCTGGGCGGCCGGGGACTTCCGCGCCGCCGCGCTGGCCTTCGACGCCGCCCGCCGCGAGGCCGCCGGCCGCCAGCGGCCCTGGCACCGGGCCCTGATCGCCGAACGCGCGGCCCGCTTCTACCTGGCCCACGGCGCCGAACACGCCGGCTACGCCCTTCTTGGCGAAGCGCGCCAGGAATACGCCACCTGGGGCGCGACCGCCAAGGCCGCCCAGCTGGACTGGGCCTACCCGGCCCCGCGGCCCGCACCGGATGCCACCGCCGCCGGCGGCGGTGGCCGGCCCGGGGATCTTCCCCCGCGCCGCGCCGCGGTCACCACCGGCACCATCGACCTGCTCGGCATCGTGTCCGCCTCGCAGGCGCTGAGCTCAGAAACCAGCATTGAGCGGCTGCATGCCCGGGTGGCCGAGGTGCTCGGCGCGATGACCGGGGCCACCGGCGTGCACCTGCTGCTGTGGGTCGGCGGCCGGCAAGACTGGCTGCAGCCCGCCCCCGGCGGCACCGTCCCGGTCGGCGGCCCCGGCCACGAGGAGGCGGTGCCGCTGTCGGTGCTGCGCTACGTCCAGCGGACGGGTGAGCCGCTGGTGGCAGCCGACGCCGCCACCGACGACCGGTTCGCCCGCGACCCCTACTTCGCCAGCGCCGGGTGCTGCTCACTGCTGGCCGTGCCGGTCCTCAGCCGCGGCGTGCTGCGCGCGGTGCTGGTTGTGGAGAACCGGCTGATCCGCGGCGCGTTCACCGCCGAGCGGCTGGACGCGGTCCAGCTCATCGCCGGGCAGCTGGCCATCTCGCTGGACAACGCCCAGGTGTACGCCGAGCTGACCGCCTCCCGGGCCCGGATCGTGGCAGCCAGCGACCAGGCCCGGCGGCGGATCGAACGGGACCTGCACGACGGCGCGCAGCAGCGGCTGGTCTCCCTGGCGCTGCAGCTGCGTGCCGCCCAGGCCGCGCCGCCGTCCGAGCATGCCGCCCTCCTCGACCGCGCCGTCGCCGAGGCCGCCGCCGCGGCCGAGGAACTGCGCGAGATCGCCCGCGGCATCCACCCCGCGGCGCTGGCCGACGGCGGCCTGCGCCCGGCCCTGAAGGCCCTCGCCCGCCGCTCCCCGGTCCTCGTCGACCTGCAGGTCCGGGCGGACGGGCGGCTGCCTGAGCAGGTCGAGGTCAGCGCGTACTACGTGGTCGCCGAGGCGCTGACCAACGCGGCCAGGCACGCCCGCGCCTCCGCCATCACCGTCCAGGCCGAGGCCGACGGAGACGTGCTGCGCGTCACGATCTGCGACGACGGCGCCGGCGGCGCCGACTTTGCCCGGGGCACCGGACTGGCCGGCCTGAAGGACCGGGTGGAGGCGGCCGGCGGCCGGATCATCCTGCACAGCCCCCGCGGGGCGGGCACCACCCTGCGCGCCGAGCTCCCGCTCACCCCCGCTAACGGCGGCGTCACGGCGCCCTAGCCGCAGGTCCTCCCGGCCAACTCTGCCCAGCGACTCACCATCGAGGCGATAGTACAGCTCTGACACGCGGGCCAAGAGGACCAAGAGGTAACTGCCGCGCTGCTCACCGCCACCGGGCGGGCAGCAGGCGCCCGGGGGGACCTTGTCTTCATCGTGGCCTACTGTGGCGGCCCGCTTCGCCGAGTTAGAGCTGTACCGTTACCTCTATCGTGAGCCGGCGGGCAGCTCGGGCGTTTACAGACTTGCCGACTGCCGCTATCAGGGCAGTTTCGGCCACGATAACGGGAGCGCCCGCTTTTGAGCGGCCGGGTCGGGGGCAGGGTGGCCGGAAGGTGACGGCAGCACTTCGTCTGGTTTAACGGATGGCGGCCGGTGGCATCCGGCCTTGGATAACCTGGGGTCCAGTGTGCCGTCCGGTCTGGAATCGGCGCCTTGGGAAGGGACAGCTGTGTCGGATACCGGCATCGGGCCTGAGGACCCGGCTGCGGCGGTCGCGGCGGCGGCGCCGCGCGGACCGGCCTCCCCGGCGGTGCCCCGGTCGTCGGCCCAGTCAGCGCCTCGGTCACCGGCCTCGGCGGTGCCCCGATCGTCGGCCCGGTCGGCTGCGGAGCCCGAGCGGGCCGGGCACCCGGAGCCCTCGAGGGGCGGGCGGCGATGGAGCGACTGGCTGGTTATCGCCGTTCCCGCGGCTACGGCGTTCGTGGTCGGCGGGTACGAGCTCGGCGGACCCTCGCTCTGGCGGGACGAGGCGTACACCAAGGACGCGATCACGCGCCCGGTCAGCCAGATCTTCGCCCTGCTCGGGCACCAGGACGCCGTGCACGGCGCCTACTACATCCTGATGCACGTCATCGCGGCCGCGGCCGGCACCTCGGCGGTCGCCCTGCGGTTCCCCTCGCTGGGCGCCATGGTCATCGCCACCGCCTTCACCGCGGCGATCGGCCGACGGGCGGCCGCGATGGCGCTGGCCCCGGACGCCGGGCGCGGGAGCCGTCTGGACATCCCCGCGCTGACCGGCCTGCTGTCGGGCATGGTGTTCGCGACCGCGCCTTACATGACCTATTACGCCCAGATGGCCAGGTCCTACGCGATCGTGACCATGTTCGCCACGATCGCCACCTACCTGCTGATCCGGGCTTACCCCGATGGCCGGTGGCGGTGGTGGGCGGCATACGCGGCCGCGGTCGCGCTGACCAGCCTGTTCAACCTGTTCGGACTGCTGATCCTGGCGGCGCACGGCGTGACGCTGCTGCTGACCGACGCCCGCGGCCAGGGCGCGCCGGGACGCCGGATCGGCCGGGTACCGCTGCGCTGGCTAGCCGCCTCGGCGGCGGCGGTGGTCGTGCTCGTCCCGCTGCTTGACGTCGCGCACCGCGAGCAGAAGCAGATCGCCTGGGTGGTCCGGCCTGACTTCAGGACGATCGAGAAGCTCGTGTCCGACTTCGCGGGCTCGCGGGCCCTAGTGCTCCCGTTCGCGCTGCTCGCGCTGGCCGGCATCGCGGCCGCCTGTCTCGCGGACGACTGGCGCCCGCTCAACCCCGCCGCGATCGCGCTGCCGTGGCTGGTAGTGCCGCCCTTCCTGCTGATCGCCGGGTCCTTCATCAAGCCGGTCTACGTGGAACGGTACATCGAGTTCTGCCTGCCCGCGCTGGCCATCCTGGTCGGCACGGGCCTCGTCGGGCTGGTCAGGCTCGCAGCGGCCCAGCGGCTCACCCGGTCCGCGGCGGCCCAGCGGTTCATCCGGCCCGGCCTGACCTGGCTGCCGACCGCGATAGCCGCGCTGGTCGTAGCGGGGCTCGCGGTCATGCTCATCGGGCCGCAGGGCGCGATCAGGCAGACCGCGGCCCGCCCGGACGACCTGCGGCTGGCCTCGGCCATCGTGGCGGCCAACGAGCAACCCGGCGACGTGGTGTTCTACATCCCGGTCAACATGCACGTCCTCGGCACCGGGTACCCGGCACCGTTCCTGCGGCTCCGCGACATCGCGCTGGCCGAGTCCCCGATCGCCTCGGCCACCCTGACTGGCACCGAGATCACCAGTCCCGCGTTGCTGAAGAGCCGGTTCACCAAGGTCAGGCGCGTGTGGGTAGTCACCGGCAACAGCAACTACCAGTTCCCCGCCCCCTCCACGCCGGTCGACAAGGAGAAGATGGCGCTGCTAGCCGGGTGGCACATCCTCCACCGCTGGCAAGTCGGCGAGGCCATGCTCACCCTCTACGCCCCCTAACCGGCGCACCGAGACCGAACCAATGAGTGTGACTCTGTACCCGAAAGAGGCAATAGAGTGTCACACCCATTGGTTCCGCCCCGGTGTGAGCGCGGGCGTTATGAGTGGAATATCCGGTTTGGGATGTGATGGCAGCCGCGGAGGCGGGGTGGCCTGCGAGCGCCAAGCGGTGAACCGGGGGCAAGTGGTCTCGAGTTCAGGCGCCGGAGGACTCTGGGGCAAGCGGTCTCGAGTTCAGGCGCCGGAGGACTCCGGCTGCGGGGTGCCGAACCCGCTGGCCATCAGCTGCTCCCGGATCTTCCTGCGGCCGCGGTGCAGCCGGGACATCACGGTGCCGACCGGGGTCCCCATGATCTCGGCGATCTCGCGGTACGGATAGCCCTCGATGTCCGCCAGGTACACCGCCGTGCGGAACTCGCCAGGCAGGTCGCGCAGCGCCCGCAGCAGGTCAGAATCGGTGGTCCGGTCTAGCGCCTCGGCCTCGGCCGAGGGCACCGGCGGTGTGAGCCGGTCCGCCGACATCTGCCATTCCTGCAGGTCACCGCCGAGTGCTTGCTGTGGCTCACGGCGCCGCTTGCGGTATACGTTGATGAACGTGGTGGTCAGGATCCGGTTCAGCCACGCCCGCAGGTTGGTGCCCGGAGTGAACTGCTGAAACGCTGCGTAGGCCTTGACCGAAGTCTCCTGGACGAGGTCTTCCGCGTCGGTCGGGTTCCTCGTCATCCGGAGTGCAGCCGGGTATAGCTGGCCAAGCTGCGGAACCACGTCGCGCTCAAAACGCTCGCGGTCTTCGCTAGAATGTTCGGCTCGGCTCATGTTCACCCCGTTGGTTTGTCATCTCACTTTATATAGACGCATGACAGGCCCCGAAACGTACCCCCTGTTGCGGAAATCACGTCGCTGTCGGACGAAGCCGTTCCCGGCTCGTCGCCAGTGACAACACCATGATGCACACGCATGCTGAAAGCATGCTGAGATCCGGCTGAAGGGACCTCCTGAAGCGATCGGAGATACGGCTCCCCGGACCCGGGAAGCTCAGATCCAGCCGCGGCCTATCCGGTACCACATGTGGCTGTACCAGTCGTGATAGGGGATGACCTGGCCGGCCAGGATCGCATAGAAGTACCAGAACATCAGCAGCACGCACAGCACGTAGGCGCCGACGATGAGGGCCCCGGTCGACCGGCGCAGCGCGCTGGCCGTGGCCGGCCCGAGGATAAGTCCCAGGCAGAGCACGATAGACAAGATGAGGAAAGGCTCGAACTCCAGGGCGTAGTAGTAGAACTTGGTCCGGGACACCAGCGGGAACCATGGCGCCCAGCCCGCCAGGACGCCGAGCAGCACCGCGCCGGCCCGCCAGTCCCGGTGCAGCAGCCACCAGCCCAGGCAGAACAGCAGGGCCGCTATGGAACCCCACCAGATCGCCGGGGTCCCGATCGCGAGCACCTCCTGCGACCATTCCGGGCCGGTGTAGCCGGTCGGGCAGTAGTGCGCGGGGCCGGCCACCGGGCCGGTGTGGCACTCGTAGAAGAAGGCGACCGGCCGGGTGATCAGCAGCCAGTCCCACGGCTGCGACTGGTACGGGTGCGGTGTCTTCAGGCCCACGCCGAAGGTGATCGCCTGCACGTGGTACTCGAACAGCGAGTACAGGGGGGAGATGATCGGGATGTTGACGCCGTGCTGTTGCGCGTAGTCCCGGTCGAAGCCGGTGCTCGTCGCGAACCAGCCGCTCCAGCTGGCGATGTAGACGGCCAACGGGATCACGATGAACGTCACCGGCAGCCAGAGGGTCTCCCGGAACGCGCCGCGAACGAAGGACGTCAGCCCGGCCGCCCGGCGGGCGCCGATATCCCAAGCGGTCCCGAGCGCCGCCAACCCGAGGATGTACCAGACCGCGTCCCACTTCGTCGCCACCGCCAGGCCGAGGAAGATCCCGGCCGCCACCCGCCACCGGCGGATGCCGAGCCGGGGTCCAGTCTGGCCGCCCTCGCGGCGCGCGACCCCCTCGGCAAGCGTGGCGCGGGAGATGTCCCGGTCGATGACGATGCAGCCGAACGCGGCGAGCACGAAGAACATCAGGAAGATGTCCAGGATCCCGGTCCGGGACAGCACGAACTCCAGCCCGTCCAACGACATCAGCAGCCCGGCAATGCAGCCCAGCAGGGTGGACCGGGTCATCCGCCGGGCGATCCGGCACATCAGCAGGATGGCCAGCGAGCCGAACACCGCGCTGGCGAACCGCCAGCCGAAGGAGTTCAGCCCGAACAGCCACTCGCCCACCGCGATGAGCAGCTTGCCCATCTCCGGCTGCACCACGTACTCGCCGCACGCCGACGTGCCGTTGCACGGCGCGAAGATGTTCGTGTGCCCGGCCTGGATGATCGCGTTGGCGTTGCTGACCAGGTTCAGCTCGACCCCGTGGTTGAGGATGCTCCAGGCGTCCTTGGCGTAGTAGGTCTCGTCGAAGACGATCGCGCGCGGTACCTGCAACCGGTTGAAGCGCAAGAACGCGCCGAACGCCGTGACCAGCAGCGGGCCGAGCCAGCCCCACCGCCCGTCATCAGGTATCGGTGAAGCCAGCCGGGCTCGGAGCACCGCGAGCCGGCCGGCTTCGCCGGTGGCGGGCATGGCGGGCATGTCAGCCTGGGTTGCCGTCATCGGCCACATGCTACTGGCGGCGGTAAAGTCCGGCTAGCCGGATGGTGATGTGTGAGATCCAATGCGATGGACGGGGCGCGATACGGACATGTCGGGATCGGCGCCGGGTGAGGCGCACGAGGGTGAAGCGTACGAGGGTGAAGCGTACGAGGGTGAAGCGTACGAGGGTGAAGCGTACGAGGGTGAAGCGTACGAGGGTGAAGCACACGACGCTGAGGCGGACGAGGGTGAGCCACACGAGGGTGAAGCACACGACGCTGAGGCGGACGAGGGCGCCGGCGTACTGACGCTGGCCGCGGTCCCGATCGGCCGGGCCGAGGACGCGTCCTGGCGGCTGGCGGCCGAACTCGCCCGGGCCACCCTGATCGCGGCCGAGGACACCCGCCGCGTGCGCTGGCTGGCGTCGAGCCTGAACATCGAGCTCAAGGCCCGCATTGTCTCCTACTACGACGCCGTCGAGACGCGCCGCACGGCCGACCTGCTCGCCGAGCTGAAGGCGGGCCGGGACGTCCTGCTCGTCACCGACGCGGGCACCCCCGGGATCAGCGATCCCGGCTACCGGCTCGCCGCGGCCGCGGCCGCGGCCGGCCTGCGGGTGACCGCCTTGCCGGGCCCGTCGGCGGTGACGACCGCGCTGGCCGTCTCCGGGCTGCCTACCGACAGGTTCAGCTTCGAAGGGTTTCCGCCTCGCGGTAAGGGCGATCGGGCCAGGCGCTTCGCCGAACTGGCCGGCGACCGCCGCACCCAGGTCTACTTCGAGTCCGGCCGCAGGCTGGCGGCGACGCTGGCCGAGCTCGCCGCCTCCCACGGCGAGGACCGTCCCGCCGTGGTCTGCCGCGAGCTCACCAAGACCCACGAGGAGATCAAGCGCGGCACGCTGGCCGAACTGGCCGCGTGGGCGGCCCTGGTCAGCGGCGCGGACCCCCGGGAACCCAGGAAAAAGAAGGGCGGCGCAGCGTCAGGTTCCGTCCGCGGCGAGATCACGCTTGTCGTCGCCGGTACTCCCCGCCGGAGCCGGAGCCGGAGCCGGAGCCGGAGCCGGGTCCGCGACGGAAGCGACGGAAGCGACGGAAGCGACGCCGGCGACCCCGGCGCTGCGCTGCCCCCGCCGCGCTAGCCGCCCCGTTAGCCGCCGGGCCAGGTCACCGCCCGCGCTGCCCGGGCTGAACGCCAGCGCCGCCGCGAGGCAGGCGAACGGCACGGCCACCAGCACGTACCGGTAGTCGAACTCGGCGGTCGCCGCGGGGATGACGATCAGCGCGAGCGAGAGGGTCCACGGCAGCAGCGCCTCCCCGCCGAGCCGCCGCCAGGCCACCACCATGCCGCCCAGCCCGACCAGCAAGATGAGCCCGTAGACGGTGCCCGGCAGGTAGACGTGGTGCTCGTACCCCCGCATGACGTTGGCGAAGGGCGCGACGACCTGGGTGAGCGGGTTGCCGTGCACGTACGCGGCCGCGTAGTTGGTGTACGGCCCGAGCTTGGCGTCATTCCAGGACGGGACCGGCAGCGAACGATTGCCGAAGATGTACTCGTCGTAGGTCGCGGCGTTGGGGAAGACCACCCGCTGCCAGCCGAACACCCGCCAGGTGTCATCGAACACCGCCTTGGCGTAGTCCAGCGGCTGGGCCTCGATGGCGCGGATGGCGAAGTTCTCGGCCAGCTGGTTGGGCACCGGCGAGAACTTCGACGGCGGGAAGCGGTCTAGCGGCGACGGGGACGTCCAGATGTAGGCCTGCGCGATCGGCCGCTGGTCCGGCGGGACGGTGGTGCACAGCGCAAGCTCATCGGGAGGCAGGTGCATCTTGGAGCACTCGGCGAACGTCATCACCCGCGAGTAGAGGAACACGCCGGTGCTGTCGGTCATCGCGAACTGCCCGTGCTCCAGGTAGAACAGCCCGGCGTAGGCGACGACCGGGATGAAGCACACCACGATGGCGGCCGCGACCTTCCGCCAGCTGATCCGCCTGATGATCATATATACGGCGAACACCGCGAGCAGGGGCAGCCCCACCGAGCGCACGATCTCCGCGACGCCGAGCAGGGCGCCAACCAGCACGCACGTGAGCAACGACGGCACGGGGTCCCACAGCAGCAGCGTCGTCGCCAGCATGATCAGGAACAGGAACGGCACGTCGGCCATGATCAGGTGTTCGAGCTGGATCTCGAACCCGTCGTAGAGCACCGGCACGGCGGCCAGCGTGGCCAGCCAGGCCGGCGCCCTGAAACGGTGCCTGGCCAGTGCGTAGACCATCACGCCGACCGCCAGGCCCATAAGATGTTGCAGAATTGTTACAATGGCATAGGTGTGAAACGGCTGGAGGAGCTTCAGCCACATGGAGTACCCGGACACCCGGGTCGGGTCGAGCTGAAAGTGGACCGCGTTCTGCACGTAATCGAACGAGTCGTTGAACCACACCTGCCACCGGTAGCCGAGCTCGGCGTCGAGGCGGAGCAGGACGGCGGGAGTGAGCACGATGATGAACAGCCGGTGGCCGGACCACGCCCGGGCAGCGAGTCCGCGGGCGCCTTGCCGCATTCCCCCGCCGGGCTTTGTCGACCGGATTGACCAAGCTCGCCGCGCCGATGGCTCACGCGACGGAGCCGCAGGCATTACCCTCAAGCCGTACCCTCCTGTGCTGGGTTGATCACCCTGACAATGAACAAGCGGCCGGTTCTGTGCGTTCGTCCCTCGCCTACGGTAATAGATGCGCGACCAGGACTGCGGCCGGCGGCAGGATCCGCTGACGGTGAAGGAGACGAAAAGGTGGAGCTGACCGTGGTCATGCCTTGCCTCAACGAGGCAGAGACCGTGGCGACGTGCGTCCGCAAGGCTATTGGATTCCTGGCCGCAAGCGGTATCAGCGGTGAGGTCCTGGTCGCCGACAACGGCAGCACGGACGGCAGCCAGCGGCTGGCCGAAGAGGCGGGCGCCCGCGTGGTGCCGATCAGCGACAAGGGTTACGGCAACGCGCTGATGGGCGGCATCGTCGCGGCCCGCGGCAAGTACGTCATCATGGGCGACGCTGACGACAGCTACGACTTCACCAACTTGATGCCGTTTGTGGAGGAGTTGCGCAAGGGCGCGGACCTGGTGATGGGCAACCGGTTCGCCGGCGGGATCGCGCCGGGCGCGATGCCGCCGCTGCACAAGTACCTCGGCAACCCGGTGCTGAGCTTCATCGGCCGCCTGTTCTTCCGCAGCAAGATCGGTGACTTCCACTGCGGCCTGCGCGGGTTCAACCGGGACAGCGTGATGGCGCTCAACCTGCAGGCGACCGGGATGGAGTTCGCCAGCGAAATGGTGGTCAAGGCGACCCTGGCCGGCCAGCACGTGACGGAGGTGCCGACCACGCTGGCCAAGGACGGCCGGAGCAGGCCGCCGCACCTGCACACCTGGCGGGACGGCTGGCGCCACCTGCGGTTCCTGCTGCTCTACAGCCCGCGCTGGCTGTTCTTCCTGCCCGGCCTGGTGCTGCTCATCGCCGGGCTGGCCATCGGCGCGATCGTGGCACCGCATCCGTTCAGCATCGGCCCTGTGACCTTCGACGTGGACACGCTGGTGGCGGCCTCGGCGATGGTCGTGATCGGGTTCCAGTCCGTGCTGTTCTGGCTGTTCACCCAGGTGTACGCCGGCTCGGAGGGCTTCCTGCCCGAGGAGCCGAAGGTCCAGCGGGTGCTCGAGAAGCTGAGCCTGGAGCGCGGGCTGATGGCAGGCGGACTGATCGGCCTCGCTGGCCTGGCGGGACTGATCATCTCGCTGCTGTACTGGAACGGCCAGAAGTTCGGCCAGCTCAACTACGAGCACTCGCTGCGGCTGATGATCCCGTCGGTTACCGCGCTGATCGTGGGCTGGCAGGTGATTCTCGGCACGTTCTTCCTGTCCATCCTCGGCATCAAGCACACCCGTCATCCGGTGATCGTGGCACCGGCCGCCGTCTCGGACAACGCCGTCAACCACCGAGAGCAGTCACCGGCTGCCCCTAGGCTTTAGCCATGCGCACCATCTTGTCCGCTCCGGCCTGGCCTTATGCGAACGGCCCTCGTCACATCGGCCACGTCTCCGGTTTCGCGCTGCCCTGCGACATGTTCAGCCGGTACCAGCGGATGGCGGGCAACAAGGTGCTGATGGTGAGCGGCACCGACGAGCACGGCACGCCGATCCTGGTGCAGGCGGACGCCGAGGGCGTGTCGCCGCGGGAGCTAGCCGACCGGTACAACCGGGTGATCGTCGAAGACCTGACCAGCCTGGGCATGACGTATGACCTGTTCACCCGGACGACCACGCTGAACCACTACGCGGTGGTCCAGGAGATGTTCGTCCGGCTGCTGGAGAACGGCTACATCTTCCCGAAGACCACGCTCGGCGCGATCTCGCCGTCCACCGGCCGGACGCTGCCCGACCGCTACATCGAGGGCACCTGCCCCATCTGCGGTTACCCCCACGCCCGGGGTGACCAGTGCGACAACTGCGGCAACCAGCTCGACCCGGCCGACCTGATCAACCCCCGGTCGAAGATCAACGGCGAGACGCCGGTGTTCGTCGAGAGCGAGCAGTACTTCCTCGACCTGCCCGCGTTCGCCGAGGTACTCGGCAGCTGGCTGCAGGCCAAGGCGGGTCACTGGCGGCCGAACGTGCTCAAGTTCTCCCTCAACCTCCTCGACGACCTGCAGCCCCGGGCCATCACCAGGGACCTGGACTGGGGCGTGCCCGTGCCGCTCCCCGACTGGCGGGACCGGCCGGACAAGCGGATCTACGTCTGGTTCGACGCGGTGATCGGGTACCTGTCCGCGTCGATCGAGTGGGCCCGGCGCAGCGGCGACGCGGACGCCTGGCGCGCCTGGTGGAACGACCCGGACGCCGAGTCGTACTACTTCATGGGCAAGGACAACATCGTCTTCCACGCCGAGATCTGGCCGGCCATACTGCTCGGCTACAGCGGGCTCGGCGCCCGCGGCGGCGCGCCCGGCCCGCTCGGCAGGCTGAACCTGCCGTCCGAGGTGGTGGCGAGCGAATACCTGACGATGGAGGGCCGCAAGTTCTCCTCCTCCCGGGCCGTGGTGATCTACGTCCGGGATTTCCTAACCCGCTATGACGTGGACGCGCTGCGTTACTACGTGGCCATCGCCGGGCCGGAGAACCAGGACACCGACTTCACCTGGAGCGAGTTCGTCCGCAGGAACAACGACGAACTGGTCGCGACCTGGGGAAACCTGGTGAACCGCGCGGTCTCGTTCGCGGCCCGCAACATCGGGTCGATCCCGGAAGCGGGCCCGCTGACCGACCTCGACCACGAAGTGCTCGCCAAGTCCAGGCAGGCCTTCGGCCCGGTCGGGGAGCACCTGTCGGCCTCGCGGTTCAAGTTCGCGATCACCGAGGCGATGCGGACGGTGGCCGAGGCCAACAAGTACTTCTCCGAGCAGGCGCCCTGGAAGCTGCGCGAATCGGACCCGGACCGGATGCGGACCGTGCTGCACGTGGCCCTGCAACTCGTCGACGACGCCAAGACGCTGCTCACCCCGTTC
>Ga0209656_10002107_pt1 | contig 12963 bp, 12 predicted proteins | sample BogFormECP12_OM2_FD_188239 | JGI IMG/M metagenome (GOLD analysis project Ga0209656, IMG submission 188239) | Bog forest soil microbial communities from Calvert Island, British Columbia, Canada - ECP12_OM2 (SPAdes) (version 2) | ecosystem: Environmental > Aquatic > Freshwater > Wetlands > Bog ... | reverse complement strand
GGGCTGGCAGCTCAGGCTCGCCAAGCGCCGCCAGCGGGGGGGGCGCCGGGTCGTCGACGGCCTCCACCAACGCCACCACCTCACGCCCGGCGTCGGTCAGCGACACCAGCTTGCATCGCCGGTTCGCCGGATTGACGCGGCGCAGCACCAGGCCCCGCTGCTCGAGGTCGGTGACCGCAACGGTGGCCGCGGGCGCGTCGATCGCCGCCGCCTCGGCGATCTGCTTCACCGTCATCGCCCGCACGGCCAGCCGCCGCAGAATGCGAATCCTGCTGAACGGCAACCCGGTCCGCTCCACGACGGCACGCCGCCAGGTGTCCTTGTTGTCCATGACGAGCCTCGACAGCTGGCGCCACACCTGGTCGGCCAGCACGTTACGCGGCACGGGGGCTGCCCGCCAGATGCCCGGGCCCGGCGATCAGCGGAGCCACCCGCTCGGCGGACCGGATCGCCGGGCTCGACGTCGACACGATGGCCAGTGCGGTGATGACGACGCCGAGCGCCGCGGCGACAAACCACAGCGGCCGCGAGGCGGCCGCGAAGTCGGTGCCGGTCTCGGTCAGCGCAGCGCCGGCCAGAGACCCGCACAGCGCCACGCCGATGCTCACGCCCACCTGGCGGCTGGTGGAGGCGACGGCCGACGCCGCCCCGGCACGGTCGGTCGGCATCCCGCTGACGGCCGCGGTGGTGATCGGCGCGTTGACCATCGCGAAACCGATCCCGAACACCGCGAACATGCCGATCAGCGCCGAAACATGCGTCGCCGCGTTCAGCCGCGTCAACAGCAGCGTCGCCGTGGTGATCATGACCCCGGCGACCAACAGCGACGGCCGGGCGCCGAAGCGACCCACCAGCCGCCCGGACAGCGGCGAAAACAGCAGCGACGATCCGGCGATCGGCAGATACAGCAAGCCCGTGTGCACCGCCGAATAATGCCGCTCCCCCTGCAGATACAGCGACATCATGAACAGGAACGCGCCGTAAACGGCGAATGCGCACACCGCGATCATCGTGGCCGACGCGAATGGGATGCTGCGGAAGAACCGCAGATCGATGAACGGGTCGCGGCGGCGTAACTCGTAGCGGAGGAAAGCCGCGAACGCGGCCACCGCGATCGCCGATATCAGCAGGGTCGGTGCCGACGTCGCGCCCATCTCCCGGCCCTGGATCAGCACGAACACGACGGAGAACAGGAACGTCACGGCGAGGCCCTGGCCAACGGGGTCGATGTCACGCATCGTCGTCGAGCGCGACTCCGGGACGAAGATCGCGGTCAGCAGGATCGCCGCGGCGCAGATCGGCAGGTTGATCCAAAACACCGACCGCCAGCCGACGAACTCGATCAGCGCCCCGCCGACAATCGGTCCCAGCGCCATCGAGATGCCAACGACCGCGCCCCAGATCCCGACCGCGCGTGCGCGTTCCACCCGGCCGGTGAACACCTGGGTGATGATCGACATGGCGACCGGGTTGAGCATCGACCCGCCGATGGCCTGAACGAACCGCGCCGCAATCAGGGTGTGAATGTTGGGCGCCAGGCTGCACAGCAACGAGCCGGCCGCGAAGATCGTCAGGCCGATCTGGAACACGCGGCGACGGCCGAAGCGGTCCGCGGTGGCACCGGACAGCAGCAGCAGCGACGCGAGCACCAGCGTGTAGATGTCGATCACCCACTGCAGCTGCGACGCCGACGCGCCGAGCTCGGTGCGGATCGACGGGATCGCGACGTTGACGATGGTCGCGTCCATCGACACGATCAGCAGGCTCAGGCAGCAGGAGGTCAGGATGATCACCTTGCGGCGCCGGCTGAGCATGGTCATACAACGATTGTGAAACTACAACCTTCAGCGCGTCGAGCGACGCCCGGGGTGAGATGCGTCGCACCCAGCGAAGCCGCTGGTCAGCGCCCGTCGACCGGGGTGTAGTCGCGTTCGCCGTAGCCGGTGTAGATCTGGCGTGGCCGGCCGATCTTGGTGGGGCCCTCGTCGTGCATCTCCCGCCAGTGGGCGATCCAGCCGGGCAGGCGGCCCAACGCGAACAGCACCGTGAACATCCGCGTCGGGAAGCCCATCGCGCGGTAGATCACACCCGTGTAGAAGTCGACGTTCGGGTAGAGCTTGCGCTCGATGAAGAAGTCGTCGGTGAGGGCCACCTCTTCGAGCGCCTTGCCGATGTCCAGCAGGTCGTCGTCACCGCCGAGCTTGCCGAGGATCTTGTCGGCCTGTTCTTTGACGATGCGCGCCCGCGGGTCGTAGTTCTTGTAGACGCGGTGGCCGAAGCCCATCAGCTTCACGCCCTCCTCGCGGTCCTTGACCTTGCGGACGAACTCGCGGACGTCGCCGCCCTCGTTGCGGATCCGCTCGAGCATCTCGAGCACCGCCTGGTTGGCGCCGCCGTGCAGTGGACCCCACAGCGCGTTGATGCCGCCGGAAATGGAGGTGAACAGGTTGGCCTGCGACGAGCCGACCAGGCGCACCGTCGAGGTCGAGCAGTTCTGTTCGTGGTCGGCGTGCAGGATGAACAGCATGTCCAGGGCCCGGACGATCTCCGGGTCGACCTGGTAGGGCTCGGCGGGGAACCCGAACGTCATGCGAAGGAAGTTCTCCACCAACGTCAGCGAGTTGTCGGGGTAGAGGAACGGCTGGCCGACGGACTTCTTGTAGGCGTAGGCGGCGATGGTGGGCAGCTTGGCCAGCAGCCGGATCGTGGACAGCTCGACCTGCTCGGTGTCCATCGGGTCGAGCGAGTCCTGGTAGTAGGCCGACAACGCGTTGACCGCGCTGGACAGCACCGGCATCGGATGGGCGTTGCGCGGGAAGCCGTCGAAGAACCGCTTCAGGTCCTCGTGCAGCAGGGTGTGGCGCTGAATCTGGGTGGTGAACCTGTCCAACTGCTCCCCGGTGGGCAGCTCGCCGTAGATCAGCAGGTAGCTGACCTCGATGAAGGTCGACTTCTCGGCCAGCTGCTCGATCGGGTATCCGCGGTACCGAAGGATCCCGGCGTCGCCGTCGATGTAGGTGATCGCGCTCTTCGTCGGGGAGGTGTTGACGAAGCCCGGGTCGAACGTCGTGTAGCCGGACTTGGCCAGCAGAGAATCCAGGTCGATCCCGTCGGCGCCCTCGGTGGCGGGCACGATGTCGAGTTGCAGCTCGCCCCCGGGAAATTGAAGGTTGGCGACCTCGTCGGAAGTGGGGTTATCGGCCACGGGGATCCCTTCTTCGCTGCAGAGCGTGGTGACTGCCAACAAAACGGTAGTCGCAATTTCACCGGCGCGCCCACGTGGGGCGGAAAGGGCTGCTACGCGGGCACCCGCAGGGCCGTCATCAGGTCGGTGAACTGGGCAAACGTGTCCTCGAGGCGGGCTACGAGCATGTCTACGGTCACGTGCGGCCAGTCGGTGGTGGGGCCGAGGTCGGCGAGCGCGGTCAGCATGACGGCCGACCACACCGCGATCGCCAGATGCAGCTTGCGGTCGTCGAGGCCGACGCCCATCCGGTCGGCGAGCGCCACGGTGACGGCGTGGCGGCGGAATTCGCCGGCCGCCAAGCGCAATGCCGGTGACGACGTCACGATCCGCGCGGTCGTCAACAGCCGTTCGGCGGTGAATCCGCCCGGCGGCGCGGACGCGCTGGCCCGGACCATGTCGATGTGTGCGGCCCGAAGCGCCTCGAGCTCGCTCAGCCCGGCGGGCTGGCGGCTCAGTTCGGCCGCGATCGCGTCGACCAGGTCGTCGATGAGCGCCAACACCACGGCGTCCTTCGTGGCGAAGTACCGACTGAACGTCCGCGGTGACACGTCGGCCACGGCGGCGATCTGGTCGACGGTGGTGCGCTCAAACCCCTGCCGGTCGCACAGCTCGATCGCGGCATCGATCAGCATGGACCGTGTTCGCTGCTTCTTGCGTTCCCGCAGCCCGGGAACAGCCGCCCCGACTCCCTCCACCACACATCAAATCCTAACGCGCCAAGGTGGCATGCAGGTGCAACTGCCGACATCCGAAAAACGCGGGAGGCTAACTTTTGTCGAGTTGCGGCCCTTTGACATGCACGTCAACGGGGTGCCCGGCCGCCCGGTAGCTGACGAACGCCGGCACCGCCAACGCGGCGATCAGCACCCCGATCACCACCAGCACGCCGCCCCCGGCCGCGGCAACCGTGGTGCCGACCGCCGCCGCGGCCGCGCCGTGAACGGCGTCGGCGAGCCTGGGTCCGCCGGCCACCACGACGGTGAACACGCCTTGCAGCCGGCCGCGCAGTTCATCGGAGGCCGCCTGCTGCAGGATCGTCGACCGGAAGGCAGCCGACGCCATGTCGGCGGCGCCGCCGACGGCCAGGAACGCCAGTGCCGCCGACAGCATCGGGCCGGTCCGGCCGTGCGCGAAACCTGTGGCCGCCCCGAAGCCCACCATCGCCACACCCCAGACCACGATCGCGGCCACCACAACCAGGCCCTGGCGACGGATCCGCGGCAGCCAGCCCGAGAACACGCCGCCCGCCACGGCGCCGACCGCCATGGCCGCGGCCAGCAGCGCCATCGTGGTGCCGCCCTGCAGTGGCCCGCCGAAGCTCTGGTGAGTGATCTGCGGGAACAGCGCCCTGGGCATCCCGAAGATCATCGCGATCAGGTCGACGACGAACGAGATCAGCACGACCGTGTTGCCGGCCAGACAGCGGAAGCCCTCCAACACCGCCGCGAAACCCCACCGCGACGACCCGGGGCTGACGCCGGTCGCCGGCATCGGTGACAGCCCCACCGTCGCCCCGATCGGCGCGAGGCAGCACGCCGCGTCGATCAGATGTCGATCAGATACAGCGTCGACAGGTCGACCCACCGCAACAGCACCCCCGCCAGCAGCAGCCCGACGATCGCGCCGAACTGGAACACGGTCATGTTCAGCGAGTTGGCCGCGGGCAGTTGATCGCCGGGCAGCATTCGCGGGATGGCCGCCGAGCGGGTCGGCTGGTTGACCGCGTAGAACGCCTGCTGCACCGACAACAGCCCCAGCACCACCCAGACGTCGTTGAGCGCCAGCGCAGCCTGCGCCCACAACAGCACCGACGCCAGCGCCAGCCCGCACGAGGCGATGATCAGCAGGACCCGGCGGTCCATCGCGTCGGCCCACGCGCCGCCCCACAGCCCGAAGACGATCAGCGGCACCACCGCGAACAGCCCCGCGAGGCCCACGTAGGCCGAGTTCTGCGTCAACGCATAGATCTGAACCGGGACCGCGAAGATCGTCAGGTTCGCCCCGACGACGGTCACGATCCCGGACAGCCACAGCCGACGGAAGTCGGGCGTGCGCAGCGGTTCGACGTCGGCGAGCAGGCTCACGCGATCAGGGCTGTAGACGTTCGACGTGCCGGCCGGTCACGCGAATCCTGTTGTGTACCCGGTTCTCCCGGCCCTGCCAGAATTCGACCACCTCGGGGGCGACCAGGTAGCCGCCCCAGTTGGGGGGCACCGGCACCTCGTCGCGGCCGGCGAACCGCGCGGTGACTTCCGCGAGCTGATCCAGCAGCGCCGCGCGGGACCGGATCGGCCGGGACTGCGCGGACGCCCACGCGCCGAGCTGGGAGCCGCGCGGCCTCTTGGACCAGTAGTCCGCGGTGGCTTGCGGGCTGACCTTGCGCACCGGACCGCGGACGTGTACCTGCCGGCCGAGCGCATACCACGGGAAGGTGACCGAGGCGTATGGCGTCGCGGCCAGCTCTTCGCCCTTGGCGGAGTCGTAGTTGGTGAAGAACGTCACTCCGGTTTCGTCCACGCTCTTACACAACACCGTGCGGCTCACCGGCCTTCCCGCCGCGTCGACGGTGGCCAGCACCATCGCGTTCGGTTCGGCTACGCCGGCACGCTCGGCTTCGTCAATCCACTTGCGCAGCAAGGCAACCCAGCCATCGGCGAGCCAGTCGACGTCGAGGTCGGGACTGCCGTCCTTCTCCACCGAGCCGTACTCCACCCGCATCCCGGCCAGGTGCTCGCCGCCAGCAGCCGCTTGTCTCCCGCCCTCCGGAACCACCGGCACCACGCTACGCCGCGGCCGTTACCGACCGGTAGACAGTTGCGCGTGCCCGGGTGCGAGAATCTGCGTATGACTGCGGTGCCGGAGAATTTCGTCAGCGGACTCGAAGGCGTGGTGGCCTTCACAACCGAGATCGCCGAACCCGACAAGGACGGCGGCGCGCTGCGCTATCGCGGCGTCGACATCGAAGACCTCGTCGACAGGCGCGTCACATTCGGAGACGCGTGGGCCCTGCTCGTGGACGGCAGATTCGGCCACGGGTTGCCGCCCGCCGAGCCGTTTCCGCTGCCGATCCACACCGGCGATGTGCGGGTCGACGTGCAGGCCGGGTTGGCGATGCTGGCACCGATCTGGGGCTACCCGCCGATCCTGGACATCGACGACGCGACCGCACGCGACCAGTTGGCGCGCGCGTCGGTGATGGCGCTGTCCTATGTCGCGCAGTCGGCCCGCGGCATCTACCAGCCCGCCGTGCCGCAGCGCCACATCGACCAATGCACCACGATCACAGAGCGTTTCATGACCCGCTGGCAGGGCGAGCCGGATCCCAGGCAGGTGGAGGCGATCGACGCGTACTGGGTGACCGCCGCCGAACACGGGATGAACGCGTCGACGTTCACCGCGCGGGTGATCACCTCGACGGGCGCCGACGTCGCCGCGGCGCTGTCGGGCGCGATCGGCGCGATGAGCGGGCCGCTGCACGGCGGCGCTCCGGCCCGGGTGATCCCGATGATCGAGGAGGTCGAGCGCACCGGCGACGCGCGCACGGTGGTAAAGGGAATCCTCGACCGCAAGGAGAAGCTGATGGGCTTCGGGCACCGTGTGTACCGCGCCGAAGACCCGCGGGCGCGGGTGTTGCGCGCGACGGCCAAACGACTCGAAGCGCCACGCTACGAGGTGGCGGCGGCGCTGGAGCAGGCGGCGCTGGCCGAGCTGCGCGAGCGCCGCCCCGACCGCGCGATCGAGACCAACGTGGAGTTCTGGGCCGCGGTGATCCTCGACTTCGCGGAGGTGCCGGCCAAGATGATGCCGGCGATGTTCACGTGCGGGCGGACCGCCGGGTGGTGTGCCCACATCCTCGAGCAGAAGCAGCTCGGCAAGCTGGTGCGCCCGTCGGCGATCTATGTCGGGCCGGACCCGCGGTCGCCGGAGTCGGTGGAGGGCTGGAGCGAGATCGCCCACGCCGCGGTGTAGGTGTAGTCGGTGCGCGGTGGTTGCATGGGGGCGCGACACTACCGACAGGAGATCATCATGGCCATCGAAGTTCAGCCGTCGCTGTCCCCGCACCTGATCGTCGACGGCGCAGCCGCGGCCATCGACTTCTACGTCAACGCGTTCAATGCGGTTGAGCTCGGCCGGGTTCCGGGCCCCGACGGCAGACTGATCCACGCCGCGGTGGCTATCAACGGCTCCACGGTGCTGCTCAACGACGACTTCCCGGAGATGCAGGGCGGCAAGTCCCTGACGCCGATCGCGCTGGGCGGCACCCCGGTGACCATCCACTTGACTGTGGTCGACGTCGACGCGCGGTTCCAGCAGGCGATCGACGCCGGAGCCGGCGTCATCACGGCGCTCGAAGACCAGTTCTGGGGTGATCGGTACGGAGTGCTGCGCGACCCGTTCGGGCATCACTGGTCGATGGGGCAGCCGGTGCGCGAGGTCAGCATGGATGACATCCAGAAAGCGGTGAGCCAGCACTGAGGAAGCGCGAACGCAAGAAGATCCTCTACATCGACCTGGACAACACGATGGTCGACTTCGGCCATCGCATCGAGGGTTTGGACCCGCTGGTGGTGGCCAAGTACCAGGGGCGCATGGACGAGGCGCCGGGGATCTTCGCGCTGATGCGGTCGATGCCCGGCGCGATCGAGGCGTTCAACGAGCTCTCGGAGCTGTTCGACACCTATCTCCTGTCGACGGCGCCGTGGCGAAACCCCTCGGCCTGGCAGCACAAGATCGAGTGGGTGCACGAGCATCTCGGCAGCGAGGAGGACTCGCCGGCCTACAAGCGGCTGATCCTGACGCATCACAAGGACCTCAACCGCGGCGAGTTTCTGGTGGACGACCGGCCCAACAACGGCGCGGACAAGTTCGACGGCGAGTGGATTCACTTCGGGTCACCGGAATTCCCGGACTGGCCGGCGGTGCTCGAGTACCTGCGGGCGAAGGCTTAGCCGCGCAGTAGTGCCGCGAGGCGGTGCCGTGGGCGCGGCCGGGGCCCGGCGGCGACGGCGAGCATTTCGGCCACGGTGGTGAACTTGTCACGTGGCTTGCCGTCGGCCTCGCCGCGCTCGATTTCGGCGCGATCGATGACGCGCCAGCCGGCCCGGTCGACCACGTCGGGTTGCCTGTCCCGCACCAGCCTGTCGAGGCCTGCGGGCGTGCCGTCGGGATCGGCGAGCAGCCCGCGGTTGTAGTCGTCGACAAGCGCGTTGACGGTCTCCTGCGCGCAGGACTTGTTGGTCCCGATGAATCCCGTCGGGCCCCGCTTGATCCAGCCCGCCACGTAGCTGCCCGGCACCGGCGCCCCGGTCTTCTGATCCACGACGCGGCCGGCGTGGTTCGGCACCACCGCGGCGGCCTCGTCGAACGGCAGGCCGGTCACGGGCCGGCCGCGATAGCCGATCGAGCTGAGCAGCAGCCCGGCGTCGAGCTCGCGCGTCTCGTCGGTGCCCGTCACGACGAACTCGATGCCCTCGGCGCGAGCGCTGCCCAGCACACGACGCGGCGTGAGCCGATACGCGAGCCGGATCCGAGGCGCGTCGTCGGGGTCTTGCTGTGGGTCGTCGGCGACCTCCAGCGAGGACAGCAGCTCCAACTTGTGCCGGGTCAACGCGTCGGTGCAGGCGGCCAGCTCGGCGCGGACCAAGTCGTGATCCGCTGCGCCGAGCACCACCCGCGACGACGACGCCAGGCCGATCATCTCGGGAAGGGTGAACGCCGACTGCGCGGGCCCGCGGCGCGCGGCGACGACGACCTCGCGCACCTTGCTGTCCCGCAAGGCGCTCAGCGCGGTCCGTGACACGTCGGTGCCGGCCAGCATCCGCGGATCGGTGGTCAAGATCCGCGCGACGTCCAGCGCGACGTTGCCGTTGCCGACGATCACGACACGTTCACGGTCCAGCGCCACCGGCAGCCCGGCGAACTCGGGATGGGCGTTGTACCACGCGACGACCTCGGTCGCGGTGGCGGTGCCGGGCAGGCCGAAGCCGGGAATGTCGAGGCGGCGGTCTGCCGAAGCGCCGACCGCGTACAGGACGGCGTGGTGGTGGCGCAACAGCTCCTCATGCGAGATATGCTGTCCTACTTCGACATTCAGGTAAAAGTGGAAGTCGCGGTCCCGCGACATCCGGTCGAAGAGCCGGGTCACCCGTTTGGTGGTCTGGTGGTCGGGCGCCACGCCGGCACGCACCAGCCCGTACGGCGCCGGCAGCCGCTCGAACACGTCGACCACCACACCGCGCTGGGTCAGCAGTTCGTCGGCGGCATACATCGCCGCCGGACCGGACCCCACGACAGCCACCCGCAGGGGGCCGCCGCGGCGCGGCCGGATCAGCGGTGCCTCGACCACCCGCGCCAGTTTCGACGTCGGCGGCAGCTTCTCAGTCGGCGGCCGCTCAGGATAGAACGACGAGTTGATCTCGATGAACGGCAGCTGGGCGGTGGTCAGTTTGCTCTCGGGCGCGATCGCGCCGACCGGGCACGCCGAAACGCAGGCACCGCAGTCCACGCAGGTAACCGGATCGATGTGCAGCATCTCGGCCGTGCGGAAGCCGGGCTCGTCCGGCGTGGGATGAATGCAGTTCACCGGACACGCGTAGACGCAGGACCCGTCGCTACAACACGACTGGGTGATGAAGTGCGGCATGTGTTCTCAGTGTCGGCCTAGGCCGCCGGCACGGTGGATACGACGTGCTCGCGCTGCGGCTCGCTGCGGTAGCGCGACGGGCGGCCGTCGATCTTGCAGATCCGCCACACCAGCCGGGCCACCGGGCTCATCAATCCGACGTCGTAGCAGAGCATCCGGACGTCGCCGAACATGTCGCGCAGCATCTGCCGGGACTCGGGCGAACGGAAGAACAGCTCCTTGCGGACCGACCGCGGGATGTCGAACTCCCGCCAGAAGCTCTTCGGCGGCACGACGATGGCCTGGCACAGCACCCGCATGATCCACGGCACGTGGAGCGACAGCCAGAACCGGCGCCGCGGGCGCATTCGCGGCACCCGCTTGCGCAGGTACTCGTGAGCAAACGAAATGTGACGTGCTTCCTCGGCCACGTGGATGGCCATCACCCGCTCCATGACCGGGTGCAGCGACTTGGCCTCCCGCAGCACGTTCTTCTGGGTGTGGTCGATCGGTTCCTCCCCGGCGAGCACACCGAAGAAGAACACGACGGGCAGCGGGCCGGCCAGCAGGGGGATCAGCGGGGAGACCCAGCGCAGCAGCCTCGGCATGCCGGGGACATCCACCCCCATGCGGTTCACCATCTCCTGAAACATCATGGTGTGGTTGCATTCTTCGACAGATTCATGCAGGCAGTAGCGATATTCGGGCGAGCCGTTGGGCAACCAGAACGTGTACTGCATCAGGCCGCGAATCAGGATGCTCTCGAAGTGCAAGCCGACCTTGGCGACGTTGGCCTGCCGCCACATGCCGATCTTGATCTGCTTCTCCAGCGGCTGCGCCCGGTACCAGGGATGGCGGCCCAGCGGGTCGCTCGCGGGGAGCACCCAGCGCGGGTCGTTCTCCGTGACAGCGAACTGCGGGGCATCCCAGTCGATGTCGGTGTAGGGGTTGAAGTTGCGGCGCACCGAGCCCTCGGACAGCGTGTTCAGCATGTCCACGTACCGGGTGTCCTCGCGAACCTCCATGTTGCGCTTCCAGCGTTTGACCAGTCGCGTGCGGGCCATTCGAAACCTCCCGTGGGGTTTACATCAGGTCGCTCTATGTACAACGGTACCGCAGGTATCGGGTATTGTCCACCGCCGGAATCCGGACGTCAGACTCAATCACTAATCTTGAGGGCATGGCCGACACGCTGAACATCCCTGACGACATCAAACCCAAGGACGGTCGATTCGGCTCGGGGCCGTCGAAGGTGCGGCCCGAACAGCTGCAGGCGCTGGCGACGACCGCCGCGCCGCTGTTCGGCACGTCGCACCGCCAGGCCCCGGTCAAGGACCTCGTCGGACGGGTGCGGTCCGGCCTGGCCGAATTGTTCTCGCTGCCAGACGGCTACGAAGTCGTGCTCGGCAACGGGGGCGCCACCGCGTTCTGGGACGCGGCGGCGTTCGGCCTGATCGACAGGCGCTCGCTGCACCTGGCCTTCGGCGAGTTCAGCTCGAAGTTCGCCTCCGCCGTCGAGAAGAACCCGTTCATCGGCGAGCCGATCATCGACAAGGCGGAGGCGGGCAGCGCCCCGGAGCCGCGGTCGGATCCATCGGTGGACGTGATCGCCTGGGCCCACAACGAAACGTCAACCGGCGTCGCGGTGCCCGTGCGCCGCCCCGCGGGCAGCGAGCACGCGCTGATCGTCATCGACGCCACCTCCGCGGCCGGCGGCCTGCCCGTCGATGTTTCCGACGCCGACGCGTATTACTTTGCGCCACAGAAGAATTTCGCCAGCGACGGCGGCCTGTGGCTGGCGCTGCTCAGCCCGGCCGCGCTGGCCCGCGTCGAGGCGATCGACGCCTCGGGCCGCTGGGTGCCCGACTTCCTGTCGCTGCCCATCGCGGTGGACAACAGCCGGAAGAACCAGACCTACAACACCCCGGCCATCGGCACCCTGGTGCTGATGGCCGAGCAGATCGATTGGTTGCTGGGCAACGGTGGCCTCGAGTGGGCCGTCAAGCGGACGGCCGACTCGTCGCAGCGCCTGTACTCATGGGCCCGGGCGTCGTCGTACGCGACGCCGTTCGTCACCGATCCGGAGCTGCGTTCCCAGGTGGTCGGCACCATCGACTTCTCCGACGACGTCGACGCGAGCGCCGTCGCGAAGGTGCTGCGCGCCAACGGCATCGTCGACACCGAGCCGTACCGCAAACTCGGCCGCAACCAACTGCGGGTGGCGATGTTCCCAGCCGTCGAGCCCGACGACGTCAGCGCGCTCACCGAATGCGTCGATTGGGTTGTGGAACGGCTGTGAGGCCGGCGGCGTGTCAGCGCCGTTTTCGCTGGTCGCTGCGCTAGAGTGCCCACCTGACGGGCTCGGCGCCGCGGCCCGGAGGAGGTCGGCATGCGGGAACTGAAAGTTGTTGGACTCGACGTCGACGGCAAACGCATCATCTGCGAAACCAAGAACCCGGCGGAGACATTCGTGCTGCGCGCCGACGAGCACCTGCGGGCGGCGGTGTGTGGCGATCAGGCTCGTGCGGGTCAAACCCAAATCGACATCGAGGTCACAAGCGTGCTCACTCCCAAGGAGATTCAGGCCCGGATCCGTGCGGGGGCGTCGGTCGAACAGGTCGCCCAAAGCGCAGGCGTCGACCCGTCCCGGGTGGAGCGATTTGCTCACCCGGTGTTGCTGGAGCGGTCCCGCGCGGCCGAGCTGGCAACCGCCGCGCACCCGGTGCTCGCCGACGGCCCGTCGCTGATGACGCTGCTAGAAACGGTGACGACGGCGCTGGTGGCCCGCGGCCTCGAGCACGACGCCACGACCTGGGACGCGTGGAAGAACGAAGACAGCCGGTGGACGGTGCAGCTGACGTGGCAGGCCGGCCGCTCGGACAACCGCGCGCACTTCCGCTTCACGCCCGGCGCCCACGGCGGCACCGTGACCGCGCTCGACGACGCGGCCAGCGAGCTCATCAACCCGGACTTCGACCGCCCGCTGCGCCCGGTCGCGCCGGTGGCCCAACTGGATTTCGATGAGGCGGCGCCGCCGACCGGGGACAACGACGAGCCGCCCGCACAGCCGCCCCGCACGCGCCGCGGCAAGCCG
>Ga0209656_10002106_pt1 | contig 12964 bp, 11 predicted proteins | sample BogFormECP12_OM2_FD_188239 | JGI IMG/M metagenome (GOLD analysis project Ga0209656, IMG submission 188239) | Bog forest soil microbial communities from Calvert Island, British Columbia, Canada - ECP12_OM2 (SPAdes) (version 2) | ecosystem: Environmental > Aquatic > Freshwater > Wetlands > Bog ... | reverse complement strand
CGGGGCGAGGGTGAGGATAGCTCGCGCCTTTTGCACGCTCTTCGGGGTGACAACGGGCGCGACTTTCTCGCATGATGGCGCCGCCCGCGGTCCGGTCGTGGCGTAGGGAAGGAATTGAAATGACCGAGACTCTTGTCGAATACGCTTGCCAAGATCAGATCGCGACCTTGACCTTGAACCGGCCGGAGAAGCTCAACGCGTTCAGCGACGAGCTGGTCCGGCACCTGATGGACGCGTTGCGGCGTTTCGATCTCGACGCCGAGGCGCAGGTCGCGATCATCTGCGGCAAGGGCCGCGCTTTTTCCAGCGGTGCGGACGTGCACCAGCGTCAGCTGCGCCAGCGCGAAGAGTTCGAGGCGCTCGGCGGACCGCAAGGCTGGGGCGCTAATTCTGGCGATTTGTTGATCCGCTCGGTCAACTGGAAGCCGGTTATCGCTGCACCGCACGGCTATGCGTTGGGCCTCGCACTCGGCATCGTGCTGGAAAGCGACCTGATCGTTGCCGAAGCCGGCACCAAGTTCCAGGTGACCGAGACCTCGCGCGGCCTCGGCGGCGCCAAGTATTGGGCCTTGCTGCATTTCCGCGGTGCTGCCGCCTTCGCCAACGAAGTGGCGCTGACCGGCCGCTTCTTCACCGCCGAGGAGGCGCTCGCGGCCGGGATCGTCAACCGCGTGGCGCCGGCAGGCGAGCATCTCGAAGTCGCGCGCGAGCTCGCGGCCGCGGTCGCCAAGAACCCGCCGCTCTCGGTGCGCGCGACGGTGCGCACCCGCCGCTGGTACATGGACCAGATCGAGCGCGAGGTGACGATGCAGACGGCACCCTTGAAGCTCTATCTCAGCGAGGACTTCCGCGAGGCCGCCCGCGCCTTCGCCGAAAAGCGCCAACCCGGGCCATTCAAGGGCCGGTAAGGAGGAGCTGCGATGATCACCCCCGCCTATATCCGCAGCATGGCCGAATACAACGCCGAGATGAACCGCCGGCTCTACAGCGCCGCGGCGCGGCTCCCAGATGCCGAGCGGCGGATGCCGCGCGGTGCGTTCTGGGGCTCGATCCACGGCACTCTGAGCCACATCCTGTGGGGCGACCGGCAGTGGATGTCACGCTTCGACAATTGGCCGAAGCCGACCACCCCGATCAAAGAGAGCGCCCAAATGATCGAGGACTTTGTCGTGCTCGGCGCCGAGCGCGAACAGGCCGACACAGACATCTCGCGCTGGGCCGCCAAGGTCGACGACGCCTGGATCGCCGAGGACCTGATCTGGTTCAGCGGTGCTGCCAACCGCGAGGTCCGTGCGCCGCTCCGCCTGCTGGTGACCCATTTCTTCAATCACCAAACCCACCACCGCGGGCAGGCGCACGCGATGCTGACCGCCGCCGGCCAAGAGACCGGCGACACCGACCTCTTCCTGCTGGTCCCCGAGATCGTGGGCTAGCGCCCGGCCGTCAGCACGCGTCCGACAGCCGCAGACCGATCCCCGGCCACCGCGCAGCAGCAGTGAGATTCTCTCGCCGCGAACGCTCGCGCTCGGCCTCGTACTGCTCCAGCGCCGCGCGATCGGCGGCTGGAACCGAGGCCTGCGTGCGGACCAGGCAGGCGGTCGGGCACCGCGTCACGCCGTTGTTGCGGATGAACGCGGCCACCGCCGCGTCATAATCGCTGGAAGACATCGCCGGCGCGCTATCAGCCGGCTTCTCTCGCTTGGGGGTCATCGCGAAGCGTCCTGCTCGAATTGCCTCCGCATAACTGTCCAGCCGGAGCACCGTCCGCAATTGTGGAGACTCCCGGGGTTTCCGCCGGGAATCGGGCCCGGTGATTTTGGCTGACCCCGCCGCCGCGTTCCTCCGGGCGTGCTGCTTCGCGAACTCTGCGGCAGCCTCCTGCGCGAACTTTCCGCAAGTTTCCGATTCGTACTCTTGCCAGTGTTTTCCCGTCGATCGGGGTAATGGCTGGGCTCCGCGAAGGTGGCCGGGCGCGCCACTGCTAGTGCGGCCTCATCAGGCGGGGTAAGTCTGCCCTCCGATGAACACGGCAGAAGACGGGCTTCCGTTTCCGCAGCGCTATTGGGCGATCCTGACCCTCGTCACCGGCCTGGTTGTGTCGGTGCTCGACAGCTCGATCGCCAACATCGCGCTACCGACGATCGCGCGGGAGATCGGTGCCAGCCCCGCGCAATCGATCTGGGTCATCAATGCCTACCAGCTCGCTGTCGTCGTCTCGCTGCTGCCGCTGGCCTCGCTCGGCGACATCTTCGGCTATCGCCGCATCTACGTGATCGGCCTCGCGGTGTTCACGCTCGCCGCCCTCGTCAGCGCGTTGTCGCATTCGCTGGCGATGCTGGCGCTGGGGCGCGCGCTACAAGGCCTTGGTGCGGCCGGCATGACCAGCGTCAACATCGCGCTGGTGCGTTTCACCTATCCGCGACGGCAATTGGGGCGCGGCATCGCGATGACGGCGGTGGCGGTGTCGGTATCCTCCGCCGCCGGCCCGACGGTCGCTTCGGCGATCCTCGCGGTCGCCTCATGGCCTTGGCTCTTTGCGATCGATGTGCCGATCGGCCTCGTCACCCTCGGCCTCTCGCTGCGGCTGTTGCCGTACACCCCGCCCTCGCCGCATCGCTTCGACTTGGCGAGTGCCTTGTTGAGCGCCGTCGCCTCGGCGCTGCTGATCGCCGGGATCAACGGCATCGGCCACGGCCAGGCCGTCCCGTTCATCGTGATCGAGCTCCTGGGCGCGATCGGCGCCGGGTATGTGCTCGTACGCCGGCAAGCCGCGTTGAGCCTGCCGCTGCTCCCGGTCGATCTGTTCCGGCGGCCGGTGTTTGCGCTCTCGGTCACCACCTCGGTGTGCACCTTCGTCGCGCAAGGGATCGTCTTCGTCACCCTGCCCTTCTATTTTCAAGACGTGCTCGGTCGCTCACAGGTCGCGACTGGGCTCCTGATGACACCGTGGCCGGCGATGGTCGCGATCGTGGCACCCTTGGCTGGCCGGCTCGCCGATCGCTATCCTGTGGGGATCCTTTGCGGCATCGGGCTGGGTGTCCTAACCCTCGGCTTCGTTCTGCTGGCAGCCCTGCCGGCGCAGCCGCACGCCGCCGACATCGTGTGGCGGATGATGATCTGTGGGTCGGGCTTCGGGTTCTTCGGGTCGCCGAACAATCGCGCGATCATCACCAGCGCGCCGCGCGAGCGCAGCGGGGGTGCGGGCGCCATCCAATCGACCGCCCGATTGTTGGGTCAAACCGTGGGTGCGGCTTTCGTCGCCCTGATCTTCGGTTTTGCCGGACCCGCCGGGGGCACAGGCCCCACCGTTGCGATCCTGCTCGCCGCCGGGTTTGCGGCACTCGCGGGGGTCTTGAGCGTCCTTCGCATCTTCAATTTCGTTCGGTTCTCGCGATCCCAACGGCGGGCGGGTCGCACCCCTGCGGGCGAGCAACAACCTCGAGCCGCTGGCAAATGAGCAATCGGCTGTTGGCCGTCGCGGCAGATGTGTTGCATTGTCGCCGAGCAACTCCGATCAAGAAAGGACGATACGGTGACAGCGAAACTGTTGCTCGGCACGCGGTCATGAGATTGAGCGTCGTGACCTTTATGCGCCCCGGCCCGGAGGCGCGTGGCCGATCGCTGCAGCGCATCGTCGACTACGCCCGGCAGATCGAAAAGCGCGGGTTTCCAGGGATCTGGGTGACCGACTCGATCGGTCGCGGCCGGCCCACGCTCGATCCGCTCGTCGCCCTCGGCGCGCTCAGCGTCGCAACGCAGCGGGTCGAGCTCGGCACCGCGGTGCTGCAGGTGTCGCTGCGCCATCCGATCGAGCTCGCCCATCGCGTGCAGTCGGTTCAGGCATTGTCAGGGGGGCGGTTGCGTCTCGGCGTCGGCAGCGGCTCGACGCGCGCCGATTTCGATCTTCTCGGCGCCGATTACGACCAACGCTTCCGCACCCTGATGCGCTCGCTCGGGATCATGCGCCGCGCCTGGAGCGGCGAGCCGGTCAATGGCGGGACGTTGTCGCCCTGGCCGGGATGCGAGGGGGGACCGCCGGTGCTGCTCGGCGCCTGGCGCAACCGGCGCTGGATCGCCTATGCCGCAAAGCAGTGCGCCGGCTGGGTCGCTTCCGGCCTCTACAGCAGCTGGGAAGATCTCGAGGCAGGGATGCGCCTTTATCGCGACGCCGGCGGCAAAAACGCCGTTCTCGCCAACGTCCTCGTCGATCTCAGCAACAAGCCGGAACCCGGAAGCCTCGCCGAGCGGGCGACGATCTCGCTGGTCTGCTCGCCGGACGAGGCGCGCGTGCGGTTGAAACGGATCGATCAACTGGGCTTCGACGAGGTGCTCGTCGTCTCTCCGGGCGGCGCGCTCGACGAGATCGAACGGGTACGCGACTTCCTCTAGCGGCTTGTTCAGAGGACGAGCTGGGTCTGGGTGACGAGAGCCACCAGCCGGCCTTCCGAGGTCGAGACGCAGGTCTGCCAGACCATCGTTCGCCGGCCGCGGTGAACCGGTGTCGCCTCCCCGATCACCCGCGTTCCGACCGGCGCCGGTGCGATGAAGTTGGTCTTGCTTTCGATCGTCGTCGTCCCGGCACCCTCCGGCAGGTTGACGATCGTGCCGGTGGCGCCGAGCGTGTCGGCAAACGCCATGACGGCGCCGCCGTGAAGGACGGCGGGACGGGTGCAGAGATCCTCGCGCACGATCATCTCGGCGACGATCTTGTCGGGCGTTGCACTGACGAACTCGATGCCGAGCAGCTCGGCGAAGGGCAGCATCTCTTGCCTGATGCGGGTAAGCAGATCCATTCGCGTTTCTCCCTCTGACCCCGATGCGCGTCCTCTACATCACGGCCGAGCTCTATCCCTGGGTCAAGTCGGGCGGCCTCGGCGATGTCGCCGCGGCGCTGCCGCCGGCGCTGATCGCACAAGGCATTGATGTACGCTTGCTGCTGCCCGGCTTCCGCGGTTTTCTCGACGCATTCCCAGGCATCACCGATGTAGCCCGACTGCCAACGCCGTTTGCCGCTGAGCGGGTGCGGGTGGCTCTCGCTCGGCTCCCCGGCACCCAGAGCCTCGCCTATCTCGTCGACCATCCCGCCTTCTACGATCGGCCCGGCAACCCCTATGCGAGCCCGGACGGTAGCGATTGGCCCGACAATCACCGCCGCTTTGGACTGTTCGGCTGGGTCGCGGCGGAGCTGGCGCGCGGCGCCGATCCGAGTTGGCGCCCCGACATCCTGCACGCTCATGACTGGCATGCCGGGCTCGCTCCCGCCTACCTCACCGCCCGCCCGCCGGCGGAGGAACACATACCCACAGTCTTCACTGTCCACAACCTCGCCTACCGAGGGCCGTTTCCCGCGGGGATCTTCCCGGAGTTGGCATTGCCTCCCGAGTTCTTCTCGATCAACGGGGTCGAGTTCTTCGGCATGGTGTCGTTTATCAAGGCTGGTCTCTTCTACGCGGATCGCCTCACCACAGTAAGCCCGACCTACGCGCGCGAGATCCAGACCCCGGCCTTTGGCTGGGGCCTCGACGGATTGTTGCGCACTCGCGCCAATGTGTTGACCGGAATCTTGAACGGCGTCGATCCGCGCTTCTGGGATCCCCGGCACGATGCGAATCTGCCGCAGACTTACGGCACCGAGGACGCAGCGGTGGGTAAGCGAGCGGCGAAAACTGCTTTGCGGCACCGCCTCGGGCTCGCTTCGCTCCACAACGTGCCGCTGTTCGGGGTGGTGAGCCGTCTGACCCCGCAAAAAGGGCTCGACCTCGTCCTTGCGGCCTTGCCCGACCTTGTTGCCAGCCGGGGGCAACTCGTTCTGCTCGGCTCGGGCGACGGCGATCTCGAGCACGGCTTTTCCATCGCCGCCGAGCAGTACCGCGGGCAGGTCGGCGTCGAGATCGGCTACGACGAGAGCTTGGCGCATCTCATCATCGGCGGTGCCGATGTAATCCTCGTACCCTCGCGTTTTGAGCCGTGCGGGCTGACCCAGCTCTACGCGTTACGTTATGGCGCTCTGCCGCTGGTTCGTCGGGTCGGCGGCCTCGCCGACACCGTCGTCGACGCAAATGCGGCAAGCCTGGCGGAAGGCATCGCCACCGGTTTCGCCTTTGACGACGACAGTCCAAGAGCGCTGATGGCGGTGGCCGGGCGGGTCATCGACTTGTTCCCCCAGCGGGCGGTCTGGCAGCGCATGATCCGGCGCGCGATGACCCGCGACTTCAGCTGGGAAGCCGCGGCCCGTCAATATATCGACGTGTACCGAACGCTGCGACCGGACCTCCCACTCTAGGGTGCATCCCCTATCCGCCGAGGATCGTTCCCTCCGCGATGCCGGCTTCGGTCGCTTTGATCTTGGGGCCGTCGTCGAGGCGCACTCGCGAGACTTCGACGAAACCACCTTGCGCTAGGATGCGCATCCCCTGGTCGCCGACCGAGACCACCTCGCCGATCTTGCGGCCACGCACCACTCCGAAGGTCTGCGCGGCAATCTTTCGCGCATCGAACAGATAGAGTTTCTGCGCGCCGTGGTTCGTCCAGGCGCCGGGTGCCGGATTGCAGCCGCGGATCAAGTCGTAGACGAAATCGACATGGTTCGCCCAATTGATATGCGACTCGGCTTCGCGCACCCAGCCTTCATAGGTCGCTCGGCTTTCGTCCTGGGTGCTTTCGGTCGCTCGGCCCGAGCCGACGAGATCGGCGGCTTCGACCAGTGCCGCGACCCCGAGCGGGAAAATCTTGTCGAAATAGAGTGATCCGGCGGTGTCGTCGGGACCGATCACGACGCGCTTCTGCAGGATGACCGGCCCTTCGTCGAGACCGGGTGTCGGGCGAAAGATCGACAACCCGGTCTCGGTCCGCCCGCGGATGATCGCCCAGGGGATCGACGACGCCCCGCGATGGAGCGGCAGCAGCGACGGATGGAACTGGATCATCCCGTGCTTTGGGATCGCACAGAACTCGGGCGGAGCGAAGAGCAGAACATAGGCCATCACACCGAGATCCGCCTTGAGGTCGGCAAGCGCGCCTTGGGCCTCCTCGCTCGAATATTTGGCAAACCGATGGACCGTCAGGCCTCGCTCCTGCGCTGCAACGACGAGAGGGTCCGGTCTCGCTCCCGGCCGTTCCGGCGCCGCGAAAACCCCGGCGACCTCGTCCCCGCGCGCGGTAAAGGCTTCGAGCACGGCTTTGCCAAAGGCCTGCTGTCCGACGATGACGATGCGCATCTCCCTCCTCCGACTATATCCATCGGGTGGTGTTGCGCCCTCGCGAGCGGCGACACCGCCCCCACATCGGCACAGTTTCATGCTGAAGCGCCCTGGGGCAAGTGCGTCGCGCCAGCCCCGCTGGTTTCGCTCGCCGGCCGCCCTCTCGGCAGCAGCAAAGTCACTGCGGTCCCGCGGCCGACTTCGCTCCGGATCGACACCGAGCCGCCCGATTGGCGGGCGAAGCCGTACACCATGCTGAGCCCGAGCCCGGTGCCTTTACCCGCCTCTTTGGTCGTGAAGAATGGCTCGAACGCTCGCGCCGCCACTTCAGGCGGCATCCCCATCCCGGTGTCGGAGATTTCCAAACCCACAAAATCCCCGGCATTTGCCACTTGCTCCGACGCCTCCCCGGCGAGCGATACCCGATTGAGGGTGCGGAGGCGCAGCTCACCGCCTGCCGGCATCGCATCGCGGGCGTTGATCGCGAGGTTGATGACGGCGAGCTCGAGCTGGGTCGCATCGGCCTCTACCGGCCACAGATCAGGGGCCAGATCGGTGCGGATCGCAACACCGCTGCCGACCGTCCTGGTGAGCAGTTCGGTCATTCCCTGCAGCTCGGCGTTCAGCTCGATGGTCGCCCGACTCAGCGGCTGTCGCCGCGCAAAAGCGAGAAGCTGCCCGGTCAACCTTTCACCGCGCTCGACCGTTCGCAGCGCCATATCGACCCTGGCCTGCAGCTGATCATTCTTCTGCCGCCCGCTCAGCATTTCGAGAGAGCCCTGCAACACAGTCAGCAGATTGTTGAAGTCGTGGGCGACGCCGCCCGTCAGCTGCCCGAGCGCTTCCATCTTCTGCGCCTGGCGAAGTTCCGCCTCTGCCTGGGCTCGCCGATTCATCTCGCGCCTCAGGCGCCGCGCCGTGGTGCGCCAGCGCCAGCTGGCGATCTTGTGACGTTGGATTTGACGGACGGCAACCAGCGTCATACCGAATAGTGCGAGCGAGGCGGGCACTGCGAACAGCGAGTAGTTGACGAGATTGGCGCGCCAAGAAGCGATCACGTCATGCTGTGGAATGCCGTACGTGACGTAGAGCGGGTAACCCTCGATGCGCTGGTAGGCGTAAAAACGCCTGACCCCGTCCGCCTCTCCCCTTCCCCTGAACAATCCGTGGTCCGGGGCGCCCGCGATCGCCTGCATGAAGGGACTGTCCCGCGCGAACACCAGCGGGGCCGGCAATGTCGGATATCGCACCAGCATCGAGCCGTCGCTGCGCACCAGCGAGGCGGAAAAGCGCTGGTCTTGCGACACGGTGCGGTAGAACTCGCTGAAGTAGGCGGGTTTGGCGGAAACGACGATGATCCCGTTGAACCTTTTGTCCGGCGTCGATCGGCGCTCGCAGATGTCGAATTCGGGTGCATGGACGAGCGCCCCGATCTGCTCGCGTCCGACAAAGATTCCGACGTCCTGCTCCTGTTCGGCGGCGAAGCAGTCGCGGTCGGAGACGCCGATCGGCGGAATGGGAGAAGCGCGGCCGCTGACCCGGGGGTGTCCGGCGGCATCCGCCATCCAGACTTCGTCGATCGGCGGCAACGTGTCGAGATCCGACAGGAACCGGTGCAGCTCCTCGTCATGATCGATCCGGTCCCAATCGAGCCCGCGGGTCCGGGCATCGATCCAGGCAAGCACGGTGACATAGGTCTTGAGCGCATCGAGCGCTTGCTCGTGCAGTTCGCCGGCCTCGATCATCACCCGTTGTTCGGCCTGACGCTGGACAAAGCGAAAATTCTGCCCGGCGGCGATCGCCAGCAAGAACAGCGGCACGGCGAGCGAAGCGGCGAGAAGCCCGCGCAACGGCCAAGTCAGCCTCCGCCGCGGACGCTCCTGGATCGCGTCCGCCCGGTTTCTGCTGCCGCGGCCGAACCAACCGGAAACGCGGGCAGCCAGCGACGGGTGATCAGCGTCGATGGTCGCCACCGATGCTCCGCTCCTCTAGCCGGCGCACGGCCGCCAGCTCTCGTCGCCGGATGCCACCGAGGCCGCAAAGCCTCGATCCCCGAGCTTCATCTTGCGATGGATTCCCGCTACCTGGTCGGCAACAGCTTACGCGGAAGTCGCGGCGAGGTCGAACGCCGCGCTGATCGGCGGAGGCACGAGCATTGCGCGGCCATCAGCCGCTCGGCAACTCGGCCTCCGCGAAGCACCGGGGCTGGCCCAGCGGGATCCGCTCACTTTATCCGCCCGGCCCCGACGATGACGAAGCCGTCGCAATTCCCCTGTCCGCAGCGGAAAATTGCGTTTTCGCCGCCAAAAATTGCCCGGTCAGGGGTAAGAATCTATTTGCAATCAATCCGTTGAAGCCGATTTAGCCGAGCCGGCCGACAGCGGAAATCGCGCGCATTTTGGGGTGCCGGAACGGGGTCAGCAGCGGATCGGCAGCGGAACTCAGTAGACAGCCTCGGCCTTACTAAAATCCACATGACTGGTGCCCTTCGGGGGCGAAGTCGTGGATGGCCGGGACGAGCCCGGCCGAGGGCCATCGGTCCCGGGACGGATCGTAAGCATCGAAAGATCGTTACTGATTTCCGGTCGGACAGTTAGAACATTCGAGCAATACCAAAAGCGGCACGATGGCCCCCAGACATTACGCGGGCACCGCGGCGAGGTCGAAGGCGGCGGCCATCAGGGCGCACGTGTAGGGATGCTCGGGAGCGGTCATCACCCGCTCGGTCGGGCCGGCCTCGACGATCCGGCCGTCCTTCATGACCAGGATCTCGTGCGCCAAAGCGCGCACGACCCGCAGATCGTGGCTGATGAAGAGATAGGCGAGGCCGTGCCGGGTCTGCAATTCGCGCAACAACTCGACGATCTGCGCCTGCACCGACATATCCAAGGCCGAGGTCGGCTCGTCGAGCACGACAAAGCGCGGCTTCAGGACCAGCGCGCGGGCGATCGCGATGCGCTGGCGCTGGCCGCCCGAGAATTCGTGCGGGTAGCGCTCGGCGGCCTCGGGGTCGAGCCCAACCTCCACCAGTGCGGTCTCGATGAGCCGCCGGCGCTCGGTCGCACTCGCCGCCAGGCGATGCACCTTCAACCCCTCTTCGACGATCTGGGCGACCGAAAGCCGCGGCGACAGGCTGGAGAACGGGTCCTGAAAGACCACCTGCATCTCGCGCCGCAACGGGCGCAATTGGCGCTGGCCGAGGGCCGCGATGTCATGCTCGGCAAAGCGGATGTGTCCCTCGGCCGCGGTCAGGCGCAACAGCGCCAGACCGAGCGTGGTCTTGCCGGACCCGCTTTCGCCGACGACGCCGAGGGTGGTGCCCTGGCGCACCGCGAGCGAGACGCCGTCCACCGCCTTGACGTGACCCTTCACCCGGCGCAGCACGCCGCTGCGGATCGGAAACCACACCTTGATGTCCTCCGCCGCCATCAGCCGCGGTGCGGCGGGGTCGGCGGGTGGTGCGCGGCCCTTCGGCTCGGCGGCGAGCAGGTGCCGGGTGTAGGGGTGGCGCGGCCGGGCGAAGATCTCGGCGATCGGGCCAGCCTCGACGATCTCGCCTTGGGTCATGATGCCGACCTGGTCGGCCACCTTGCGGACGATCGTCAGGTCGTGGGTGATCAGGAACAGCGCCATACCGAACCGGTCACGCAGATCCTTGAGAAGCTGCAGGATGTGCGCCTGGATCGTCACGTCGAGCGCCGTCGTCGGCTCGTCGGCGATCAGGATGTCGGGCTCGTTGGCGATCGCCATCGCGATCATGACCCGCTGGCGCTGGCCGCCGGAGAGCTGATGCGGATAGGCGCCGAGCCGGCTCTCGGCATCGGTCAGGCCGACCAGCCGCAGCAGTTCGAGGGTGCGCCCGCGCGCCGCTTCTGTACGCATGCGCTGGTGGATCAGCAATGTCTCGGCGATCTGCCGCTCGAGCGTATGCAGCGGATTGAGCGAGGTCATCGGCTCCTGAAAGACCATCGCTATCCGGTTGCCGCGCACCCGGCGCAGCCGCTCGGGGGGAGCGCCGACGAGCTCATCCCCGGCAAAACGGATACTGCTCCCTGCCCCGTGAGCCGCAACAGGATAAGGCAGCAGCTGGAGGATCGACAGAGCGGTGACGCTCTTGCCCGAGCCGCTCTCGCCGACGAGCGCCAGGGTCTCGCCGCGGTCGAGGGAAAGGGAGATGCTCTTGACCGCCTCGACCGGGGGCGCCCCGGCGCGGCCGGCGAAGGTGACGCTGAGGTTGCGGATTTCGAGAAGGGGAGCGGCAGCCAAGCAAGCGACTCCGTCGGCGACCCTCACCCACCCAGCCCAGCGGGCTGGGTTCCCCCTCTCCCGCGGTGCAGGAGAGGGGCTTTGAGATCAGCGGGTTGTAGCCCCTCTCCCGCACTGCGCCCTCTCGGCATGGCGCGAGCTCTGCTCGCGCCCGAGGGTTGGCGCATCTGCGATGCGCCAGGGGTGCCGCGCGTAGCGCGGCGGGTGAGGGCCTCGGTAGTAGGACCTTCGTTCACAGCACCACCTTGCGCGGGTCGAACGCGTCGCGCACCGCTTCGCCGACAAAGATCAACAGGCTCAGCATCGAAGCCAACACGAAGAAAGCGGTCAGGCCGAGCCACGGCGCCTGCAGGTTGGCTTTGCCCTGCGCCAAGATCTCGCCGAGCGACGGTGACCCGGGCGGCAAGCCGAAGCCGAGGAAATCGAGCGATGTCAGGGTGGTGATCGAGCCGTTCAGAATGAACGGCAGAAAGGTGATCGTCGCCACTGTCGCGTTCGGCAAGACGTGGCGAAGGATGATCACGCGGTCGGGAACGCCGAGTGCGCGCGCCGCGCGCACATAATCGAAGTTGCGCGCGCGCAGAAACTCGGCGCGCACGACATCGACCAGACCCATCCAGGAGAACAGCAGCATCAGGCCCAGCAGCAACCAGAAGTTGGGCTCGATAAAGCTTGCCATGATGATCAGCAGGTAGAGCACCGGCAGTCCCGACCAGATCTCGATAAAGCGCTGAAAGCCGAGATCGATCAGCCCGCCGAAATAACCCTGGACAGCGCCGGCCGCGACCCCGATCACCGAGGAGAGGCCGGTCAGGACGAGCCCAAACAGCACCGATATGCGAAACCCGTAAATCAGCCGCGCCAGAACGTCCCGCCCCTGATCGTCGGTGCCGAGCCAGTTGACGCTCGACGGCGATGAGGGTGCGGGGCTCGGCAGGTCATAGTTGATCGTATTGTAGCTGAACGGGATCATCGGCCAGACCATCCAGCCCTTGGCCGCCGCGATCAACTCCTGTACCGCCGGATCGCGGTAATCGGCCGCGGTCGGAAACTCGCCGCCGAACGTCGTCTCGGGATAATCGTTGAAGATCGGGAAATACCAGGCACCCTCGAAGCGGACGACGATCGGCCGGTCGTTGGCGATGAATTCGGCGAACAAGGTGACGAGGAAGACCGCGAGAAAGATCCACAGCGACCAGAAACCGCGGCGGTTGCGGCGAAAGCTGTCGAGCCGGCGCCGGGTGAGCGGGGTGATCTTGTGCCCGAGGAAGCGATCGGCCGTCGGGGCCGCGTACCGAGCCGGTTCCGACGAAGCCGTCATCCCCGGCGGAGCGCACTAATGGGTCGTGCGGCGCGGAGGCTCGACGTTCGACCGCCGACCGAGGCGCTCGTTGCCGAAGTGATCGCGGACCAGGATTTCGGCAATCTGGACGGCGTTGAGTGCCGCACCCTTGCGCAAATTGTCGGCGACCACCCACAGATTGAGCCCGTGCGCGACA
>Ga0209656_10002105_pt1 | contig 12964 bp, 11 predicted proteins | sample BogFormECP12_OM2_FD_188239 | JGI IMG/M metagenome (GOLD analysis project Ga0209656, IMG submission 188239) | Bog forest soil microbial communities from Calvert Island, British Columbia, Canada - ECP12_OM2 (SPAdes) (version 2) | ecosystem: Environmental > Aquatic > Freshwater > Wetlands > Bog ... | reverse complement strand
CGACAACGAAGATATTTGCATGATGTTGTCGCCCACCCATCCCATCGCACAACTCATTCGCGATGCCAGCCTCTTCAGCTCTGAACGCGAGGCCAATGCCGCGACCGCCGGGCTCATCGGATGGCTCTCCGAGTTCGGCGCCGTCATGATTCCCACCGTCGGCTTCTTCATCCGCTCGCAGGCTTTCTTTCACGCTCTCATGGTTGCCCGCGATACTCCCGCGTTCTGCGGGAACTCCAACACTCTTGTCGGCCTCGGCTTTTCGGATGACGAAGCGGACCGCTTTGAGGACGAGCTGCGCCACTTGGGCGTTCTCGTCTACGTCTCCTGCTCGGAAAGCGCAAAAATATCTTGGGCCTGCGAGGTCCTCCGCCACACTGGCGCGCGCGAAGCCTCCACCTTGCGCGAGACCAACAGCCTGAGCGCCACCGCCGCAGCCTGAAAGCTCGTGTGGGACGGACACTCTTGTCCGTCGCTTTTGATTTTTTAGCTTTTTGATTGTGCGTGAACCGTAACGCCGCGAACCCGCGCGTCAGGTGTCGACTTACTCTTCGCCGCGATCCTGCTCTTCATCCCGCCGTTTTCCATAGCGGAACGCAAATCCCACTCCAAATACCATGATGCTGATCGGTGGCACCAGCATCACCAGAATAGCCCGGTTCAGCGCCCGCTGGCCTTCCTTGGGTGTGCTTCTCGCGACCGCGTTGCACATCGCACATCCTTGCGCCAGCGCCGGCATCGTCAGTAGCCCAACGATCGCCGTCAACCCCACCGCGCGGATCTTCGCTCCCACACCGCTCATGGCTTCTTTAATGAACCCCCAGCCTCAAAATCCGCCCCGCATCCGGAAAGAAGAAGAAATACATAATGACAAAGCACGTGGTCACCGAGATCACCAGCAGCCAGCGCATCAGTGGTTTTTCAAACTTCAAGTGCATGAAGTAGGCAATGATCAAAGCCGACTTGATCACCGACAGCACCAGCAACGCTTCGAGCATCCGCACCGGCTCGAAAATCTGTCGATAGCCGAGCCAGACCTCAATGGCGGTCAAAAACAGCAGCGCGCCCCACACCCAGAAATACTGCCCCTTGCTATCGTGCGTAGTGAACTCTTCTGTTGCGGCGTCGTGCATCATGTTTTCTCCGAAACTTCTCTAAGCCTTGTCATCCTGAGCGAAGCGAAGGACCTATGCAACTTGTTTGCACCATCCCATCCTCGCAATCCCCTTACACTTTGGTCGACATCAAATACACCAGCGGGAAAATAAACATCCACACCAGATCGACAAAGTGCCAATACAATCCCGATACCTCAACGTCGTGCGCGTCATAATCTTTCGGCTTCAGAAAAAGAATGATACTGGCCACAATCAGCCCGATCAGCAGCGCATGCACTCCGTAGTGAAAAACGTTGTCCGACGGAATCAGAAAAAATCCCACCAGCCATAGCGCTCCCAAAATCGGCAGGAACCACTTCCGCAGCGCCACCACTCCCAAATAAATCACGCCGATCGTCACGTGCAGCATGTGCATCGCTGTCAATCCAAAAAACGTCGCCGCAAATTGCGGCACGCCCGTTGAGATTTTCGTGAACTCGCCCTCACTCTGCCCGGCTGGCTTGGGAAATCCCGGCAACGTCAGCCCTTCATGGATCAGCTTCGTCCATTCCATCCCATGCAACACGATGAATGCCGTGCCAAACGCCATGGTTGCCAGCAGCCAGTTCCGCGTCCACGACCGGTCATGCCGTTGAGCCGCAAACACCGCCATCACCATGGTCAGCGAACTCGAAAGCAGGCAAGCGGTCATCACCGTCGCATTGATGATGCTGTCTTTGCCAAATGGAGTCGGCCACGCCGTATAAATGCGGTTGTAGCTGAAGGCAAACAGCAGCGCTCCGAACGTCAGCGAATCCGACGCCAGAAACAGCCACATGCCAACTTTTTTCGAGTAGGCCCCAAACAGCGGCGCTTCATATTCGCCCGCAACTCCGTGCACCGCGACCGCGTCATGTTGCAGCGTGGCGTCAGCCATTCCCCAGTTTCCCCTTTCCGTTATCGTGCAAAAGCCAGCAAGCCAAAAACATAAATCCACAGCACCGCCATGAAATGCCAATACCATGCCGTCACGTCAACCACAATCCTCCGACCCTCAATCGGCCGGTGCAGCAGGGAAGTGACCGACGCCCAAATCAATGCAACAATCCCACCCGCCAGATGTACCGCGTGCGCCGCGGTCAGCAGATAAACAAACGAGCTGTTCGGATTGGTGTCGACGAAAAATCCGCGGGCCTTAAGTTCACCCCATGCCATCCACTGACCCACCAGAAATCCAAAGCCCAGCAGCACCGTCACGCCCAGCCACGGGAAACTCTTCTCTTCGCCCAGCGAAATTCCCGGCATCGACTGCAGCGGAGCCAGCGCCGCCCGCCGCTTGATCTCCCGCCGCGCAAACTCCATGGTCACGCTGCTGATCAGCAACAATACCGTATTAATTCCCAGCAACAGCCAGGGCAACTGCACCATCCCCCAGTCGCGTACGTAGGAATTCGTCGCGCCATCAAACGTCGGCAGCCCTTGCCGGACCACATACGCGCTGGTCAGCGAAATAAAAACCATGCTGACTGTCGCGATCCCGCAAATCAGCCCCAGCCGCGCCCGCCGCAACCGCGCGCCATAATTCGGAAAATTTGACCCCTGTGAGCTATCGCCGCCATCCCCACCGCTCGGTGGCACGGGAATGTCCCCGCCGCGGCCTAGCTTACTTACCGGAGTAGTTGGACTATACGTTGCCATAATCACTTCAGATGCTCCAGTGCGTCGCCAGAGTTAACCAGGATTTTGGCTGGCGCACTGCTTCAAGTAGTTAACGAGTTTTTGGGTGGCGCAGCGCTTCAGCGCTGCGATAACCCTCTTCCGCCGAAAGCCGGGCTTTAGCCCCTGCGGTGAATTCCTCCTCAGTGCGCCGGCGTCGTTGCCGGATCCGTCTGCATCACGTAATCCCGCGGCGCTCCCGGAACCCCATATTCATACGGCCCGTGGTTCACCACCGGGGTCCTTCCGCCAAAATTGTCGTGCGGCGGAGGCGTCGTCGTTGTCCACTCCAGAGTCGTCGCCTCCCACGGGTTGTCGCTCGCCTTCGGTCCCTTGAACATGCTCCAGAAAAGATTGATCACAAAAATAAACTGTGCCGCCATCGTGATGATCGCCGCGTACGTCATGAACTGGTGAATCGGCATCAGCTTCTGCAGGTACGCCACCTCCGTATATTGCGAGTAGCGCCGCGTCCCTCCCGCGATGCCGAGATAATGCATCGGCATAAAGATGGCGTACGTTCCTGCCAGCGTGATGAAGAAGTGCACCCGTCCCCAGGTTTCATTCATCATCCGCCCAAACATTTTCGGGAACCAGTAATACGTCGCCGCAAACATTCCAAAGATCGCCGCCACGCCCATGATCAGGTGAAAGTGTCCGACCACGAAATACGTATCGTGCAGTTGAATATCGAGCACCGGCTGCGCCAGAAACGGCCCGCTCAATCCGCCGGAAACAAAAAGGGAAACAAACCCGATGGCATACAGCATCGGCGTCTGAAACCGAATATGCCCCTTCCACATCGTCCCCAGCCAGTTGAATGTCTTGATCGCCGAAGGCACTCCGATGCACATGGTCAGAATAGAAAACGCAAACGCCGAATACGGACTCATGCCGCTCATGAACATGTGGTGGCCCCACACCATGAATCCGAAAAAGCCGATGGCCAGCATTGCGTAGACCATCGCTTTATATCCAAAGATCGGCTTCCGCGAGAACGTTGATAAAATCTGCGAGGCCACGCCCATCCCCGGCAGGATCGCGATATAAACTTCCGGATGTCCGAAGAACCAGAACAGATGCTGCCACAGCAGCGGCGAACCGCCCTTGTGCCCCATGATCTGTCCGTTCACCACTACCAGCGGCACATAAAAACTCGTACCCAGGTTCCGATCCATCAACAGCAAAATTCCTGCAGAAAGCAGTACCCCGAACGCCAGCAGTCCAAGAATCGCCGTGATGAACCACGACCATACCGTCAGCGGCATGCGCATCAGAGTCATGCCCTTTGCTCGTAGGTCCAGCGTCGTCGTAATAAAATTCAGCGCACCCATCAGCGACGCAACGCAAAAGATCGCGATGCTCGTGATCCACAAATCCGCTCCGAGTTGTTCCCCCGGCCCCGCCGAAGGCAGCGCGCTCAGCGGTGCATATCCCGTCCATCCATGCAGGGGCGCGCCGCCAGTCACAAAAAATGCCGCGATGATGGTCACGAACGCCACGAACGTCGTCCAGAACGAAAGCATATTCAGTACCGGAAACGCCATATCCGGCGCTCCAATCTGAATCGGCAGAAAATAATTTCCGAACCCGCCCTGCGGCGCCGTCGTCAGCACGAAGAACACCATGATCGTGCCATGCATGGTCAGCAGGCTGAGATAAGTTTCCGGCTTGATCTCTCCGACGAGCGGCAGCGCTGCATTCGGCCAAACCAGATGCAGCCTCATCAGCAGCGACAAGAACATGCCCACCCATACCGCCGTGAGCGCCAGAAAGAAATACTGAATGCCGATGACTTTGTGATCCAGGCTGAAAATGTATTTCCGGATAAAGCCCTGAGGAGCAGCGTGCGCATGAATCGCAACCGGGGTCGCCATGTTATTGTTTCTCCGCCTCCCGTGCCGCCAGCCACTTATCGAAATCTTCCTGGCTGACCACGTGCACCATCCCGTGCATCTTGTAATGTCCTAAGCCGCACAATTCAGCGCATGCAATCTCATACTCGCCAATCGCCGTCGGCTTGAAGTGCATGTGAATATTCAATCCCGGCACCGCATCCTGCTTGAACCGCAGCGACGGCACAAAGAAAGAATGAATCACATCCACCGCGCGCAAGCTGATATCCACCTCGCGATCTACCGGCAGATACATCGTGCCCGTCACTACATCATCCTTCGAGGCCGGGTCGGAAGTGTTCAGTCCCACCGCTGCCTCGCCTCCCGCCGAAGGATCCATCAGCTTCGGACTCGTGGCTCCATACTTTCCATCTGGTCCCGGATAGCGGAAGTACCAGGCAAATTGCATGCCCGTCACCTCCACCTGCACCGCGCCCGCTCCTGCCGGATCCCAGCGTTGGCTCGCCCACACCGGACCGCCCATCAGATTTAATCCGATGAACAAAATCGTGGTAAGCACTGTCCAGATAATTTCGAGCTTGGTATTGCCGTGCGAATACAGCACCGGCGGTGAGGAAGGTTTCTGCTGATATCTCCAGACGATGTATCCCAGAGAGAGTTGCGCCGCCAGAAAAACAATTCCCATCAATACGAATGTGAGGGCAAATTGTCCGTCAATGAAGTGCGCGGCTTCGGCGGCCCCGGCGGGCAGCCACCATGTCTTGGCGACGAAGAAGTAAGTGCTGGCAAGTGTGATCACCCAGATCACAGCCATTAACGCGAGGCCCATTCCCCAGTCCTCCGGAACAGAAAGACGAAGCGAGACGATCTCCCCACGGCCGTTGCCGCGCCCCACAGCGCTAAGCAACAGTCGGCGGCGAGTTTACCACAGCTAGCCAACGAAAATGCAAGTTGCTTTGCAAGAAAAAATACCGCATCGATGCCGTTGCCATTAAATTAAAACTTGTCATTCCGAGCGAAGCGAGGAACCTGCTGTCCCACGCAGCGCCGGAAATGCCGTCTTGACGTACGTTTCAATTAATTATTTTTCACTCCACTCCGGCACCCTCCCCGGCGTCCAAGGTGCACCCGCAGCCTCCATATCTTTCTCCAGCTTGGCCAAATCAACCTCAACCAGAGTATGAAGCTTTCCAAGTTGTCCCGTGAACTCAGCCGCAGCAATGTTGTAATCCTCAACATGGCTCTGCGCCGGCCTCGCCAGCGAGAATCTCTCGCCCTCCATAATGGCCTCGATCCGGTCATTGATCGACGACGCCACCGGCTCATTCCGCTTCTGCGTTTCCGAATCTCCACTCAGAGCGCGCAGAATCACCCGATTATTCCTCTCGATCGCATCCGCCTCCGCGTCCAATTGTTTTTCCGCCGCCGGAGTATCCTTCAGCGCTTCACGAATCAACTTCAGCCGATCTTCCACTTCGTGCGCCGTATGCGTAGCTCCGGAAACTGCCCGGTAAAGCCGCGCCACCTTGCGATGAAATTCCTCCCGCGCCGCCAGATCCCCTGCACTCATCGAACTCTGCCCATCCGTCACCACTTTGAAACTCTGCACCGCCCCAAGTTCGGTCACCACTCCATCCACATCCTGGAAACACTTCACCGAGTACGAGCCCGGCAGCACCAGCGTTCCATTCGTCGAAGCCGGAAGAAAATCTTCTTCGTCATCCTCTTCATGCTTCGGAAGCGCCACCACGGGATACCTCAAATCCCACGCCGCCCGCTGAAATCCGGCCTCGATGCTCCCGTCCACCCGCCGAATCGCCGTCCCCGATTCGTCGTAAACTATAAAGTAAACTTCTGGCTTCTTCTCCTCAGCCTCCGCCCGCAATTCATCATTTGAGGGATAAGGCAGCGTCTGATTCTTCTTCGCCGCTTCCTTCTCCGCCTCTTGCCGCTTCTCTTTCTTTGTCTTTAATTTATCCTTCAAATAAGCTGTGAACACCGCGCCGTAGGGCGGATTCTCCGCCGTATAAAACGCTTCTCCCTGGAACCCTTTCTTCGGTTCACCCAGCGGATGCCGCTCGATGTACAGCAAAGCATCCTTCACCGGATAGGTCGCCGCCGTTTGCTCCAGCGATTCCGCCTTCGTCTGCCGCAGCGCCGAAATATCGTCAAGCACATAGAACCCGCGTCCAAACGTTGCAATCACCAGATCGCTCTCCCGCGCCTGCAGCACCATATCGCGCACCGCAATCGTGGGCAGCCCGCCCTTCAGTTGCACCCAGCGCGCCCCGCCATCCACGCTAAAGAACGCTCCAAATTCCGTCCCCGCAAACAGCAGGTTCGCATTCGCCGCATCTTCCGCAAACGCCAGCACCGACCCGTTCTCCGGCAAATTTCCCGCAATCGATGTCCACGTCTTTCCCGCGTCCGTCGACTTCAACAAATAAGGTTTGAAGTCCTCATTCTTATGATTGTCAAACGCCGCGTACACCGTATTCACATCGTGCTGCGAAGCCACCAGCCGGCTCACATATGTCATATCCGGCACGGCCGCAAACTTTTCATACTTCGTCCACGACTGTCCGCCGTCGTTCGTCACCTGAATCAGCCCGTCATCCGTCCCCACATAAATCAGTCCTTCTTTTTTCGGCGACTCCGCCAGCGCCACAATATTTCCGTAGAACGACGTCGACGCGTTCTTCGCGACCGCATCTGGCTCCCACACCTTCCCCATCACCGGCAACTTGTTTCGATCAATCTGCCGCGTAAGATCTCCGCTGATCGCCTTCCATGTATCCCCGCGATCATCGCTGCGAAACAATTTATTCGCCGCAAAGTACAACCGCGTATGCGAGCGCGGCGAGATGATCACCGGCGAATCCCAATTCCACCGCAGCGGAGGCTCTCCCCTACCCTCCTGCGGCTGCAGCACCAGCTCCTGCCCCGTCGGTTTGTCATGCCGCACCAGCACTCCATATTGCGATTCCGAATAAATCGTGTTCGGATCCACCGGATCCACCACCGACCGGAATCCATCCCCGCCCGTGGTCACGAACCAATCCGAATTCATAATTCCGTTGATATTCCGCGTCCGCGCCGGCCCACACCATGAAAAATTATCCTGTGTTCCGCCGCACACGTTGTAGAAGGGAACTGCGTTGTCCACCGCAACATCGTAAAACTGCACCGTCGGCAGGTTCGCCTTGAACTCCCAACTCTTCGCGTCATCCCAGGTCTCATACATCCCGCCATCCGACCCCAGCAGCCAATGCTTCGTGTCGTCCGGATCAATCCAGATCGCGTGATTGTCCCCGTGATGATTCGTCTCCTGAACTTTATGCAATGTCTTCCCGCCGTCGAGAGACTCGCGCAGCTGCACATTCATCACAAAAATTCGATCCACATTCTTCGGATCGCAAACCACTCTCGCGTAGTACATCGCGCCCACATCGAATTCATTCTTCCGTTCCCACGTCGCCCCCCGATCATTCGACCGGAAGATTCCGCCCTTTTCATCCGCCGCCTCAATCGTCGCGTACACCACATTCGGATCAGCCGGAGAAACCGCCAGCCCGATCCTTCCCATATCCACCGTCGGCAATCCCGATTTCAATTTGTTCCAGGTCGCTCCCGCATCCGTCGACTTATAAATCGCACTCTCCGGTCCACCATCGATCAAAGTAAAAACATGCCGCCGCCGCTGATAAGCCGCCGCATAAAGAATGTCCGGATTCGACGGGTCCAGCGCCACGTCCACCACGCCCGTGTTCTCGCTGATGGTCAGCACCGCCTTCCAATTCTTCCCCCCATCGACGCTCTTATATAAGCCCCGATCTCCGCCCGCTCCCCACAGCGGCCCCTCCGCCGCCACATACACCACCTTCGAATCCCGCGGATCAATCACCACCCGCCCAATATGATCCGACTTCTTCAATCCCAGATTCTGCCAATCCTTGCCCCCATCATCCGACCGGTAAATTCCATCCCCATACGCCACGCTGCGCTGCGAATTGCTCTCGCCCGTTCCCACCCACACCACCGCCGGATCATTCGGATCGAGCGTCACCCATCCAATCGAATACGACGCCTCCTTATCAAACACCGGAGTCCACGTCGTCCCATCATTCACCGTCCTCCACACTCCGCCCGACGCCACGCCCACGTAATACTCAAACTTATCCTTCGGATTCACCGCGATCGACATCACGCGCCCCGAAGCCACCGCCGGTCCGAGAGACCGAAACTTCAGTCCGGAAAAAGTATCGGCCGTCATCCCGCCCTTTTTCTCTTCGTCTTTCTTTTCGGGGGCAGGCGCGGCTTTGTTTTGATCCTTCTTCTGATTCTTCTTCGCCGCCGGCGCAGGCACCGCAGTCTTGTCCGCATCCTTATCCTGTGCGAAAGCAGCGGAGCCGATCAGCAGAAAAGCAAGCACGAACATCAAACAGCTTGCGATGGGAGAATGCTTTGGGGTGGCGCAGCGCTTCAGCGCTGCGATCAAAGCGTTTTCGCAGAAGTGGGCTTTAGCCCCGGAGGTATTCAGTGCAAGACTCTCAATATTCGGTCGACTCGATTTCACGAAGCGCTCCAATCCAAAGATTTCCAAAACCGATATGTATACAGGATTCCGCTCCAACTGAGAAGCCGGGTGCCCCACCCTTGCGCGCCCTTCGCGCAGGGTGGGGAATTTGACTTCCGAAAAGCATCACAGAATCATCCAGTGCGTGGGGATTCTGACTCTTAACCTACCTCCCAAAATCACGCTAAAATCATCCGATGCCCCGCAAGCCCGAAATCCACGGCCACGAAACCCGCTACCTCAAACTCCAGAAAAACAACTGCTTCGTCTGCGGCCAGAACAATCCCGATGGCATGCGCCTCAAGTTCATCCTCGACGAAGCCCGCCAAACCTTCATCTGCCGCTTCCGTCTCAGCAAGCGCTACACCGGACCACCCGGCCACTGTCACGGCGGCGTCATTGCCTGCATCCTCGACGACGCCATGGGCAAGGTCAACAAGCTACACCACGTCGTCGCCCTCACCAAAGAGATGACCGTCGAATATCTCAAGCCCGTCCCGCTGCACAAACCCTTGCGGGTTGAGGGCAGGGAAGTCATCGTCCACGGCCGCCAGCACATCAACACCGCCGAAATCCTCAACGAGAAAAACGAAGTCCTGGCCCGCAGCCGCGGCACCTTCATCGCCATCGACCCAGAAAAAATGTTCGCCAAATATGCAGAACGCTAGCTGCGCTCAATTCATGTGGGGACAGCCGCCCTCGGCTGTCCAGCACACGGAGCCCCGTAGGGGCGGCAGACAATAGCCCAGGACGTAAGTCCTGGGTAAGCCGGAGAAGAGGGGAACCGATCGTCCCTGAAGGGGACTTCAGCTGATACCCCCTATGACTGCTGTCTTCTCGATCATGTCATCCGGCGGCAGACATATTTGGTGGGACGGCGGATATACCGTCGATCGTCCCGTCTCCGTTGTAAAATAAAGTGTTGACGGCGCTACGCGCCAATCCTTCGCGCTTGCGAAAAGGTACCCACGGTATCCACACATGTCCCAGAACAACGGAAAAACGACCAACGGTAGCTCCACCAGCCTCCGCCTCAAGACCGGCCTCGCCGAAATGCTTAAAGGCGGCGTCATCATGGACGTCACCACCGCCGAGCAGGCCGCCATCGCCGAAAAAGCCGGAGCCGTCGCCGTCATGGCCCTCGAGCGCGTGCCCGCGCAGATCCGCGCCGAAGGCGGCGTTGCCCGCATGGCTTCGCCCAAAAAAATCCGCGAGATCATGGCCACCGTTTCCATCCCCGTGATGGCCAAGTGCCGCATCGGACATTTTGCCGAAGCCCAAATCCTGCAGGAACTCGGCGTCGACTACATCGACGAATCCGAAGTCCTCACTCCCGCCGACGAAGCCCACCACGTCGATAAGCACGCCTTCAACGTTCCCTTCGTTTGCGGCGCGCGCAATCTCGGCGAGGCCCTGCGCCGCATCGCCGAAGGCGCAGCCATGATCCGCACCAAGGGTGAGGCCGGCACCGGCGACGTCGTCCACGCCGTCAAGCACATCCGCCAGATCGTGCAGGAGATGAAAATCCTCACCGTCCTCGGCGAAGAAGAGCTCTACGCCAAAGCCAAAGAGCATGCCGCGCCCTACGAACTGGTCAAGATGGTCGCCAAAACCGGCAAGCTCCCCGTCCCCAACTTCTCCGCCGGAGGCATCGCCACGCCCGCCGACGCCAGCCTCGTCATGCAGCTCGGTGCCGAAGCCGTCTTCGTCGGCAGCGGCATCTTCATGAAGGATTCCACCACCTTCGCCGATCCCGCCGAAGCCGAAAAGCGCGCCCGCGCCATCGTCAAAGCCGCCACCCACTTCAACGACCCTAAAGTATTACTTGAAGTCAGCGAAGACCTGACGGGAGCGATGAAAGGACTGGCGATCGCAGGGATGGATGAAGCGCAGATGCTGCAGACGCGCGGATGGTGATAGAGGAGTGGCCACTCTTCGCGCTTTTCGAAGGCTAAGACCAATCGAATGCCGGCGGCGCAGCCTTTGGGTGGCGCAGCGCTTCCAGCGCTGCGATCAAGCGCCCATAAACTAACCGGCTTTAGCCGCTGGGATGCTCGGTACGATCTTCTTGCCCGAGTACAACTTACTCAGCCGGTGGAAGATTCAGTTTTGTTCTGTCTTCGGATGTAGCAGACTCCAAGCGAAAGTCGTTCCGGCCCACGTCATTCACAACCCGAAACTCTCCTAAGCACTTTTGGCCTGACGAGGAGATCACCACCCGCACAAGATAGCGACCGGCTGGCAGCTTCCAGTTCGGGTTCCGCCACGCGAAGGAATAGGCATCGTCGTTCCAGCCGTAGCATTCGGGTTCGCCATCGAACCTTGCCGCGACGTCCAGGATTTCCTCCTCACCGGGATATACATCCATTCGCACATCTGATGCCGTCCGGGCAAAATCCCGAATTACAAATTGGACGTTTCCCCTTAAATCCGTGACTTGGCTCGCGACAGGTTGGGGAGAACTGGCCCAGCGGACCGTCATTTTTCTTCCAAAAACATCCTGCCCGTCAAGATGGTGAAACGTTATTTCGCCTCGACACTGAAGCGCCGCGCCCCGCTGCATCCAACGCAATACGGCTGGCAGCGAATTGTTTCGCAACTTCAATCGAAGATGTCTTGCGTCGCGAGCTGGGGCATTCGCCCTGTAGAGCACGTCGAGAGGTGGACGCTCAATGCATAACTCTAATTTCGGTCTGCGGAAATATTCGATCGCAATCGCGGTCGCAATCGTGATCAGACCGCCTATTAAGATGTCGAGCACAGTGCCCATCGTGCGGAAATTCTAGCATCAGGGCCGGTCGCCAGCCCTTCACGCCCTTGGAAGAGCGGGATCATCCGAATGCCTGAACCCCAGGCCTTTGGGTGGCGCAGCGCTTCCAGCGCTGCGATTCAATTCATCCATAAATTAAGCGGCTTTAGCCGCTGAGGTGCACACTCCTGCATTCAGAATCGCCCTCAATGCAAAGTCAGAACCTCAGGGGCTGAAGCCCCATGATCTTCAAGGAACCTTTAATCGCAGCGCTAAAAGCGCTGCGCCACCCAGCGCTGAGATTCAAGCGCCCTTGTCGACCCGCTTGAGCCGCTGAGGTGCCCCATCCAACTGAACCCCCGGATGCGCCGAACTGTATGGGTATTCCTCAGGAGCAGCGACTAAGCCCCGCTTCACGGCATTCCACCGAATATATTCCCGGAAAGCAAAATACTCCTCAATGTCCCGCGCGCGCCGGTCATAGTAGCTGGGTTGCCAGATTTCATGCGCAAACCCCAAGTCCTTCCTCGCCCGAAAAGAGAATCCACCTTTGATTAACTGCATGGCTCTTTCCAGAGTTTCACAAGGACTCATCAGCAGGTGGAAGTGATCGGGCATCACAACGAATTCATGCAGTAGATATTTGTTCCGCCCACGATAACGAAATAAAACAGTGACAAACAGTCCGGCCATCCTCTCGGACTGAAGGATGTTCCGCTTCTGAAATGTCGAGGCCGTGATGAAATAACAGCCATATCCGGTATTTCCGCGAGCAGGGGCGGCCATAAGGCACCTCAGCGGCTGAAAGCCGCCATCCTTCAGAACCTTATCGCAGCGCTAGAAGCGCTGCGCCACCCCAAAGCAGAATATGTTTTACGGCTTCCCAATCTGGCACATGCGGACACTGTTAGCGCCGAGACACGGCGCACCTGCGTCACGCCTTCTTCAGCAGTGTCGCCAGGCTCCGCGG
>Ga0209656_10002104_pt1 | contig 12965 bp, 14 predicted proteins | sample BogFormECP12_OM2_FD_188239 | JGI IMG/M metagenome (GOLD analysis project Ga0209656, IMG submission 188239) | Bog forest soil microbial communities from Calvert Island, British Columbia, Canada - ECP12_OM2 (SPAdes) (version 2) | ecosystem: Environmental > Aquatic > Freshwater > Wetlands > Bog ... | reverse complement strand
TCGCCGGCGCGACCGCGAGCGTCAACATCAGCGCCGCGTCGATCGCGGCGCCGACGGTGGGATAACTGCCCTGAAACTCGTCGCCCACCGTGAACCCGGGCGCATCGATCGCGGCGTCGGCCACGATGAGCAACGCGTCGTTGAGCGTGCGGTGAAGCTCTCGTCGATCGGTGTGGCGCCGCGACCCGACGACATCGCCGATGAGGGTCGCCCGTGCCCCCGATGAAGCCTCCCACTTCACTTCACTCATATGAAGATTATAGCTTAATTCCCAAACAATTAAGCCATGAACTTCACTCCACCAGCGCAGACGCCGCCTGCAGGTGCTTGATCGCGTCGCCGACGATCGACTCGATCAGCTCCGCGCACGACGGCAGATCGGCGATGATGCCCGCCACCTGGCCCGACGCCATCACGCCCGCCTCGGTGTTCCCGTCGACCATGCTGGCGCGCAACAGCATCGGTGTGTTGGCGGCCATCAGCACCTGCGACCAGGTCAGGTCCTTGCCGTGGCGCATCGCGAGCCCGTCGCGGACCATCGTCCGCCAGCTCATCCCCCACAGCTTCTTGAACTTCGCCGCATTGCGCACCGCGGCCGAGAAACCCTTCGCCCGCGACCCGCTCTCCAGCCGTTCCACCAGCGCGGTCCGCAACACCCGGTGGGGCATGCCGTCGACGCGGGTCGTGACGACCGTGCCGTCCAGGGCGGCGTCCAGATAGCGCTGCTTGATCACATCGGGCACGGTCGAATCCGACGTCAGCAGGAACCGTGTGCCCATCGCGACACCGGCGGCGCCGTAGCACAACGCGGCGGCCAGACCGCGTCCGTCGAAGAAGCCGCCGGCGGCCACCACCGGGATGTCCACCGCGTCGAGCACCGACGGCAGCAGCAGCGTGGTCGCGACGGGCCCGGTGTGGCCGCCGCCCTCGCCGCCCTGCACGATCACCGCGTCGGCGCCCCAGCCGGCCACCTTGCGCGCGTGCTTGGCCGCCCCGACTGACGGAATGACGACCACCCCGGCTTCTTTCAGCCGGGCGATCAGCTCGGCCTTGGGCGCCAACGCGAACGACGCCACCCGGACGCCCTCGCGGATCAGCAACCCGACGCGCTCTCCCGCGTCGGTCGCGTCGGCGCGGATGTTGACGCCGAACGGCTTGTCGGTCGCGGCCTTGACCTTGGTGATCGCCGTCGCGAGCTCCTCCAGGGTCATCGTCGCCGACGCCAGGATGCCGAGGCCGCCGGCGTTCGCGGTGCCCGACACCAGCCGAGCGCCGGCCACCCAACCCATCCCGGTCTGCACGACCGGGTGCTCGATGCCGACCAGCTCGGTCAGAGGTGTGCGCAACCTCATGCCCGTACTTCCTTGTCCCGCAGACCCTTCGGGTCGATGACGTCGCGAATCAGCCGAAGCTCCTCCGGTGTGGCCGGCCGCGTCGGCCCGGCCTCCGACAGTCCGTACACCTCGAACGACGTCGCCTCCCGGACATCGTCCGGGCTGACGCCGGGGTGAAGAGACACCGCCCGCATCTGGTGGGCCGGTCCGCCGAAGTCGAACACGCCGAGATTGGTGACCACGCCGCGCACGTCGACGAACCGGAACGCCGGGTTGTCGCCGTCCACCTTGTCGTAGCCGATGCCGGAAACGACGTCGACGGCGTCGCAGAACACCCGCCTGGAGTGATTGCCCACCCAGTAGCTGGTGGCGTGATTGACCGTGTTGCCGGGGGCGCCGCGCACGCCGAACATCTGCCGTGTGGGGTGCTGCAGCGGCCCGAACGCCGACAGGTTCTGGTTGCCGTACCGGTCGATCTGGTTGGCGCCCATCACGACATGGCGACGTCCCCACGCCAGCGTCTCGAACACCCGCCCGAACGGCATCCAGCCCTCGATCGCCCCGGACCCCCCCAGCGCGGGCGTGTCGGCGAGCAGCAGGGCCTCGCCGTCGGTCAGCAGGATGTCGGGCGCAAAGGTGAGCCTGGCCAGCCGCGCGCCGATCGCCGCGATCGTCGACATCGGGCTGACCATGATCTCGCCGGCGTCCCGGAACAGTTCCGCGCAGGCGACGACGCACGCCTCGGCCCGGCTGATGGAAGTCACGAGGAGTCCCCCTCTGCGAATCGGCGCACCGCGGCCTGGTAGTCGTCCTCGGTGCCCGACAGGTACACCGACACGAACTCCGCCCATGCGGCCGGCTCCGCGGCCGCCGACGCGTAGTGCCGCTGAAACCTCTCGTCACGCCCGTAATCGGGTGCGGCCGTGGTGAAGTGGGCCCCGCCGGGCGCCGCGACCACCGCGTCGACCATCATCCGGTTCACCAACAGCGCCTGCGCTGGCACGGCCTTGACCAACTCGTCTGTCGACACCACCTTCTCCACCGACAGGTAGCGGCGCTCGGCCGCCATCAGGAACAGGTCGTCGAAGTACGGGTCCACGCCGGTGTAGGCCGCGTTACCCGCGGAGTCGCCGAGATTCAGGTGCACGAACGCCGCGTCCAATCGCAACGCCGGCATCGCGACCAGTGTTTCAAACCCGCCGTCGACCGGATAGGGCGATGTGACGGTCTTCAGCTCGCCCTCCCAGAAGTCCGGCACCGAGCTGCCCAGACCGGCGCGGATCGGCAGGAATGGCAACCGCTGTGCGGCCGCCTGCAGCCCGCACCGCAGCATGCCCTCGTCCATCTCGCGGGCCTCGATCGCGCCCGAAGTGCGGGCCTTGGCGAACCACGGGTCGTAGAACGGCGGCGAATCCAGCGAGACGAAACCGTAGTACACGCGTCGCACCTTGCCCGCCGAGCACAGCAGCCCGATGTCGGGCCCGCCGTACGTGACCACGGTCAGATCGGTGACGTCGGTTCGCAGCATGGCCCGCACGAATGCCATCGGCTTTCGCCGCGAGCCCCAGCCGCCGATGCCGATCGTCATACCGCTGCGCAGCTGCGCGACGGCCTCGTCGAGGGTGGTCCGCTTGTCGCTCATGAGTTCTTGACGAACGCCTCGCGGTGCTCGTCGGAGACCCCGGCGAGATTGAGCTCGAACGTAAAGCCTTGCTCCATACGATAACTGGAGTTGACCCGCTGCACATCGATGAAGTTCAGCGCCTCCTTCGCGGCCCGGATGACCCGGGTGTCCTTGGCCGCGATGTCACGCGCCACCTGCAGTGCCGCCTCGTCGAGCTCATCGCGCGGCACCACCTCGTGCACCGAGCCGAAATGGTGCAGCGTCGCCGCGTCCACCGTCGCGGCGGTGAAGAACAGCCGGCGCATCATGTGCTGCGGCACCAGGCGCGACAGATGCGTCGCCGCGCCGAGGGCGCCGCGCTCCACCTCCGGCAGCCCGAACGTCGCATCGTCGGAGGCGACGATCACGTCCGCGTTGCCGACGAGACCGATACCCCCACCGACGCAGAAACCGTTCACCGCGGCGACGACCGGCACCGCGCACTCGTAGACCGCCCTGAAAGCGGCGAAGCAGCCGCGGTTGGCGTCGATCAAGGCGGTGAAGCCCTCGGTCCGCTGCATCTCCTTGATGTCGACGCCCGCGTTGAAGCCGCGGCCCTCGGCTCGCAGGACCACCACGTGGGTGTCGGGTTTGTTGCCGGCATCGGTGACGGCGGCGGCCAGTTCGAACCAGCCGCGGGACGGGATCGCGTTCACCGGCGGGTAGTCGACGGTCACGGCGACGATTCCCGGCTCGACGGTGGCGGACGTAATGGTCATGGCACTTCCTGGGGTCGCTACCTAAGCAAGCACTTGCTTGGTAAGCTAGCACAGTGCAAGGCGCCGGCGGTGAAGTCCCCCTGAACTTCGGGCTCGCCGGCAGGGTGGTGCTGGTGACCGGCGGCGTGAGAGGGGTCGGCGCCGGAATCAGTGCCGTGTTCGCCGATCAAGGCGCTCGAGTGGTGACCTGCGCCAGGCACGCCGTCGCGGGACTGCCGTATGAGTTCCACCCGTGCGACGTGCGTGACGAGGACTCGGTGGCCGCGTTGATCGACGCGATCGTCCAACGGCACGGTCGGCTCGATGTGTTGGTGAACAATGCCGGTGGGTCGCCGTATGCGCTGGCCGCCGACGCGTCGCCGACGTTCCACCGCAAGATCGTCGAATTGAATCTGCTGGGCCCGCTGCTCGTTTCGCAGCGAGCCAACGCGGTGATGCAGAACCAGAAGACAGGCGGGTCCATCGTCTCGATTTCCAGCGTCAGCGGGCGCCGGCCGTCGCCGGGCACCGTCGCCTACGGGGCGGCCAAGGCGGGCGTGGAGAACATGACCGCGACGCTGGCGGTCGAGTGGGCGCCGAAGGTGCGGGTCAACGCGCTCGCGGTGGGCATGGTGGAGACCGAGCAGTCGGAGCTCTTCTACGGCGACGCCGAGTCGCTCGCCGCGGTCGCCGCGACGGTGCCGCTCGGCCGGCTCGCCACACCCCGCGAAATCGGTTGGGCTGCTGCTTTTCTCGCGTCTGACGCCGCGTCGTACATCAGCGGCACGACGATGGCCGTGCACGGCGGTGGCGAACCGCCACCCTACCTGGAGGCGTCCAGCGCCAACAAGAACGAGAACAGTTGAGGAGAAACGGATATGGGACTGCTCGACGGCCGGGTTGCAGTGATCACCGGCGCAGGCCGCGGCATCGGGCGGGCGCACGCGCTCGCGTTCGCCGCCGAGGGCGCGCGGGTGGTGGTCAACGACATTGGCGTGGGCCTGGACGGTTCGGCGGGTCACAGCCCGGCCTCCGAGGTGGTCGACGAGATCAACGCGGCCGGCGGCGAGGCGATCGCCAACGGCGACGACATCGCCGACTGGAACGGTGCGCAGAACCTGATCCAAGCCGCGGTCGACACGTTCGGCACCCTGGACGTGCTGGTCAACAACGCAGGGTTCATCCGCGACCGGATGCTGGCCAACACCAGCGAGGAGGAGTGGGACGCGGTGGTCCGGGTCCACCTGAAGGGCCATTTCGTGACGCTGCGGCACGCGGCCCAGTACTGGCGCGGGCAGCACAAGGCAGGCCAGGCCGTCGACGCCAGGGTGATCAACACCAGTTCCGCCGCCGGTCTGCAGGGCAGCGTCGGCCAGGGCAACTACTCGGCGGCCAAGGCCGGCATCGCGGCGCTCACCCTGGTCGCCGCCGCCGAGCTGGGCCGCTACGGGATCACGGTCAACGCGATCGCGCCGGCTGCCCGCACCCGGATGACCGAGAAGGTGTTCGCCGAGACGATGACCAAACCCGAGCACGGCTTTGACGCGATGGCGCCGGAAAATGTTTCACCCCTTGTGGTTTGGCTGGGCAGCGCACAATCACGCGATGTCACGGGCAAGGTTTTCGAGGTCGAGGGCGGCCTGATCCGGGTGGCCGAGGGCTGGGCGCACGGCCCGCAGGTCGACAAGGGCGCCCGCTGGGATCCCGCGGAGCTGGGTCCGGTCGTCGGCGACTTGCTGGCCAAGGCGCGCCCGCCGGTCCCGGTGTACGGCGCCTAGTTCGGCTCGCAGACCACCAGCGGGATCACCCGGTCGGTCCAGGACTGGTAGTCCTCGTAGGTGGGGTACATCTCGACCAGTTGCGGCCAGTACCTCTGTCGTTCCTCGTCGGTGGCCTCTCTCGCGTTCAGGTCGAGCACCTCTTTTTTGATTTGTACGGCCACCTTGGGATTGGCCTTGAGGTTCAGATACCACATCGGGTTCTTTTCGGCGCCGGCTTTCGAAGCTGCAACGATCACCCGGTCGCCGTCGCGCAGGAAATACAGTGGGCTGACGCGCGGTTGGCCGGTCTTGCGGCCCGTGGTGGTCAGCAACGCGACGGGGATCTTCTGAAACGTGCCGCCCAGACCCTCACCGCCCCCGCGACGGTACATCCAGGTGTTGAGCCGCGACATCCATTTGATGAGGAAGTCCGTGTAGCGCGTATTCATGAACGGCGGTGGTGATTTCGGCATGGCGGTCATCCTATGCTGGCGGGGTGGTGACCGTGTCCGATACCGACCGCATCGCGGCGGCAGACGCCTACGTCGACGCACTCGTCAGCCATGACGGCGATTCGGTGCCGTTCGCGCCCGGATGTGTCCGCATCGAGCAGGGCGTCAGGACCGGCTTCTCCGGAGATCACCTGCGCCGCAGCCTGAATCGCGGTCCGCAGTACCGGGTTATCGCCGCGACGACCGATCGCGCCTACTCGATCGACGGCGACGAGGTGCACGCGACCTTCACCGTTGTGACCAGGGCCGCGCTCGGCGGGCGGCGGGTGGTGGCACGTGTCGACGAGACGTTCCTGATCCCGGCGGACGACGGCAGGATCCACCACATCCGGGTGCGCTTCCACCCGCGGATCAGAAGCGACTAGATCCGTTCGATGATCGTGCCGGTCGAGAGTGCACCGCCCGCGCACATCGTGATCAGCGCCGTCCTCTGATCGGAGCGCTCGAGTTCGTGCAGCGCGGTGGTGATCAACCGGCTGCCGGTGCTGCCGACGGGGTGTCCCAGCGCGATCGCGCCGCCGTTGACGTTCACCCGTGCCATGTCCGGGTTGTGCACCCTGGCCCACGACAGCACGACGGAGGCGAAGGCCTCGTTGATCTCGACGATGTCGATGTCGCCGATCTTCATGCCGGCCTTCTCGAGCACCTTGGCCGTCGACTGCACCGGCCCGTCGAGGTGGTAATACGGCTCGGCGCCCACCAGCGCCTGGCTGACGATCCGTGCCCGCGGCCGTAGGCCCAGCGCGCGAGCCTTGTCCTCATCCATCCACAGCACCGCCGCGGCGCCGTCGGAGATCTGCGACGACGTTCCGGCGGTGTGGATGCCGCCCTCCAGCATCGGCTTCAGCTGGGCCAGGCCGTCCAGGGTGGTGTCCCGCAGCCCCTGGTCGCGGCTGACCGTGTGCCGTTCGCTGGTCGGCTGCTTCTGCTCGTCCAGCACCGGGGCCTCGATCGGGCTGATCTCCCGGTCGAACCTCCCCTCGGCCCACGCCTGCTTGGCCTTCTGCTGCGAAGCCAGCCCGAACTCGTCGACGTCCCCGCGGGTGATGCCGCGCCGCTTGGCGATCCGCTCGGCCGCCTCGAACTGGTTCGGCAGGTCGATGTCCCAGGACGAGGCGCGGATCACGGAGCGGTCGGGACCGGCGTTGGCGCCGAGCCCGACGCGGCTCATCGCCTCGATCCCGCACGCGATGCCGACGTCGATCGCGCCCGCCGCGATCAGCCCGGCGATCAGGTGATTGGCCTGCTGACCGCTGCCGCACTGGCAGTCGACGGTGGTCGCGCCGACCTCCTCCGGCAAACCCGCGGTCAGCCACGCGACCCGGGAGATGTTGTTGGACTGCTCGCCGAACTGCGTCACGCAGCCGCCGATGACTTGTTCGACATCGCCGGCGTCGATGCCGGCCTTCTCAACCAATGCCTTCTGCACCGCTCCGAGCAGCTCGGTTGAATGCAGGCCCGACAACCATCCATTGCGCTTGCCAATCGGGCTGCGCGTGGCCTCGACGATGACAGGGTTACCCATTCCGCCAGGCTAGAACACGTTCCATTACTCTGACAAGCGAGGATGCAAACGTGCCTTTTGTCTGCGGTAGGGGCATGTTTTACTGGCACTAGAACACGTTGTATTGAGGAGTGCACTGATGCCCACCCCCAACCTGCCCCCCGGCTTTGACTTCACCGACCCCGACATCTACGTCGAGCGGTTGCCGGTCGAGGAGTTGGCCGAGTTGCGCCGGACCGCGCCAGTCTGGTGGAACGAGCAGCCTGTCGGCAAGGCCGGCGGCTTCAACGACGGCGGCTACTGGGTGGTGACCAAGCACAAAGACGTCAAGGAGGTGTCGCTGCGCAGCGACGTCTTCTCCAGCTACGAGAACTGCGTGATCCCCCGGTTCAACGACGACATCGCCCGCGAGGACATCGAGGTCCAGCGGTTCGTGATGCTGAACATGGACGCGCCGCACCACACCCGGCTGCGCAAGATCATCTCCCGTGGGTTCACGCCCCGGGCCGTCGGACGGCTGCGCGACGAACTCGGCCAGCGTGCCCAGAACATCGCGAAGGCGGCCGCTGCGGAGGGTATCGGCGACTTCGTCGAGCAGGTGTCAGCCGAGCTGCCGCTGCAGGCCATCGCCGGGCTGCTCGGCGTCCCGCTGGACGATCGCGACAAGTTGTTCCGCTGGTCCAACGAGATGACCGGTAACGATGACCCTGAATATGCCCACATCGACCCGAAGATGTCCTCGTTCGAGCTGATCCAGTACGCCATGCAGATGGCCGAGGAAAAGACGAAGAACCCGGGCGACGACATCGTCACGACGTTGATCAACGCCGACATCGACGGCGAGAAGCTCTCCGACGACGAGTTCGGGTTCTTCGTCGTGATGCTCGCGGTGGCGGGCAACGAGACCACCCGCAACTCCATCACCCAGGGCATGATGGCGTTCATGGACTTCCCCGGCCAGTGGGAGCTGTTCAAGACGGAGCGCCCGGAGACGGCTGCCGACGAGATCGTCCGCTGGGCCACGCCGGTGACCTGCTTCCAGCGCACGGCGCTGGAGAACTACGAACTGTCCGGTGCCCAGATCAAGAAGGGGCAGCGGGTCGTGATGTTCTACCGCTCTGCCAACTTCGATGAAGAGGTCTTCGACGACCCCTACACGTTCGACATCCTGCGCAACCCCAACCCCCACGTCGGGTTCGGCGGCACCGGTGCGCACTACTGCATCGGCGCCAACCTGGCCAAGATGACCATCGACTTGATCTTCAACGCGGTGGCCGACCAGATGCCCGACCTGACTCCGATCGCCAAGCCGGAGCGGCTGCGTTCCGGGTGGCTCAACGGCATCAAGCACTGGCAGGTTGACTACCACGGCGATTCGGCTGCCAAGTGCCCGGTGGCCCACTGATGGACTTCAGCCCCGAACCCGCGCAGCGGGCTGTCGCGGATGTCGTCACGTCGGTCATGGATCGCAACGCCGAGTCCGGCGATCTGTGGTCGGCACTGGCCGCCAGCGGCGTGACCACGCTGGCGCTGCCGGAGCGTCTTGGCGGCGACGGCCTGGGCATTTCCGAGGTCGCGACGGTTCTCACCGAACTGGGTCGGCACGGAGCGGTCACGCCTGCGCTGGCCACGCTCGGCCTGTCCGTGGTGCCGCTTCTGCAGTTCGCCACCGACCAGCAGCAGGACACCTATTTTTCCCGCGTGGCCGGCGGCGGGGTGCTGACCGCCGCGCTGAACGAACCCGGGACCGCATTGCCGGACCGGCCGTCGACGACGTTCGTCGGCAACCGGCTCACCGGCACGAAGGTCGGGGTTCCGTATGCGGCGCGGGCGGATTGGATGATCGTGACTGCCGACAACGCCGTCGTCGTGGTGTCCCCGAAGGCCGACGGCGTGAAGGTCGAGCCGACGCCGGCATCCAACAACAGCGACGAGTACGTGGTGACGTTCTCCGATGTGGCGGTGCCCGACTCTGATGTGCTGGCGGGCGTGGACGCACACAAGATCAACCGGCTGGCGCTGGCGATGGTCGGCGCATACGGGAGCGGCCTGGTGGCCGGGGCGTTGCGGCTGACGGCCGACTACGTCGCCAACCGCCACCAGTTCGGCAGGCCGCTGTCGACCTTCCAGACCGTGGCGGCTCATCTCGCGAACGTCTACATTGCCTCGCGCACCATCGATCTGGCGGCGAAGTCGGCCGTCTGGCGGCTGGCCGAAGGCCGCGACGCCGACGGGGACCTCGACGTTCTGGGCTACTGGCTGGCGTCGGAGGCTCCGCCGGCCATGCAGATCTGCCATCATCTGCACGGCGGCATCGGGGTGGACATCACCTATCCGATGACGCGGTATTACTCGACTGTCAAGGACCTCACCCGCCTGCTGGGCGGTCCGTTGCATCGTCTTGAGCTGGTGGGAGCACAATGTTCATCGACCTGACGCCCGAACAGCGGGCACTGCAAGCCGAACTGCGCCAATACTTCTCCGGCCTCATCACCCCCGAAGAGGCCGCCGAGATGGAGGCCGACCGGCACGGCACGGCCTACCGCGAGGTGATCCGGCGGATGGGCCGCGACGGGTGGCTCGGGGTCGGCTGGCCCGTCGAGTTCGGCGGACGCGGTTTCGGTCCCCTCGAGCAGCAGATCTTCGTCAACGAAGCGCAGCGCGCCGACGTCCCGCTGCCCGCCGTCACGCTGCAGACCGTCGGCCCGACGCTGCAGATCTTCGGCAGCGATGCCCAGAAGAAACGGTTCCTTCCGGCGATCCTCGCCGGTGAGGTCCACTTCGCGATCGGCTACACCGAGCCGGAGGCGGGCACCGACCTGGCGTCGCTGCGCACCACCGCGGTGCGCCACGGCGACGAGTACATCGTCAACGGGCAGAAGATCTTCACCACCGGTGCCCACGACGCCGACTACGTCTGGCTCGCGTGCCGCACCGACCCGGAAGCGGTTAAGCACAAGGGCATTTCGATCCTGATCGTCGACACCAAGGATCCGGGTTACTCGTGGACGCCGATCATTACCAGCGACGGCGCCCACCACACCAATGCCAGCTACTACAACGACGTGCGGGTCCCGGTGGACATGCTGGTCGGCGAGGAGAATGCCGGCTGGAAGCTGATCACGACGCAGCTCAACAACGAGCGCGTGATGCTGGGTCCGGCCGGAAGGTTTGCCGGCATCTACGACCGCGTGCACGCGTGGGCGTCCAAGCCCGGCGGTGACGGCGTGACGCCGATCGACCACGACGACGTGAAGCGGGCGCTGGGCGAGATCTACTCGATCTGGCGGATCAACGAGTTGCTGAACTGGCAGGTGGCTGCGGCAGGAGAGCACATCGACGTCGCCGACGCCTCGGCCACCAAGGTCTTTGCCACCGAACGCGTCCAGTACGTCGGTCGGCTCGCCGAGGAGATCGTGGGCCGCTACGGCAACCCGGCCGAGCCGGACACCGGGGACCTGTTGCACTGGCTGGACCTGCAGACCAAACGCAACCTGGTGATCACGTTCGGTGGTGGCGTCAACGAGGTGATGCGGGAGATGGTGGCCGCTGCGGGGCTGAAGGTCCCCAGGGTCCCGCGATGAGCCGATGAGCCGATGAGCCGAGGACACCGATGAGCCGAGGAAACAGCCGAGGAAACAGATGAAAGATATCGACGAGGCCGTCGCGCAGGTGAAGGCGGCGGGCCGCAGCAAGCCGCGCACGGGACGGGATCCGGTGAACCGGCCGATCATGAACAACTGGCTGGAGGCCATCGGCGACCGCAACCCGATCTACGTCGACGAGGCGGCGGCCCGCGCCGCGGGACATCCCGGCATCGTCGCCCCGCCAGCGATGATCCAGGTCTGGACGATGATGGGGCTCGGCGGCACCCGCCCCGACGACGATCCGCTGGGTCGCATCATCGGGCTGTTCGACGACGCCGGCTACATCGGGGTGGTCGCGACCAACTGTGACCAGACCTACCACCGCTACCTGCGCCCCGGCGAAGAGGTCAGCGTCAGCGCCGAGCTCACCGACGTGGTCGGGCCCAAGCAGACCGCGCTCGGCGAGGGCTACTTCATCAACCAGCGGATCACCTGGCAGGTCGGCGACGAGGACGTCGCCGAAATGAACTGGCGGATCCTGAAATTTCGGCCGGCCCAAGAGCCCCGAAAGCCCCAAGAGCCCCGAAAGCCCCAAGAGCCCCAAGAGCTCCGGGACAACGGCGACCACGGCGTGCCGGACGACCTCGACCCCGCCAACATGATGCGGCCCGCCGCGTCGCGCGACACCGCGTTCTTCTGGGAGGGCGTCGCCGACCACGAGCTGCGCATCCAGCGGCGCGCGGACGGCACCCTGCAACACCCGCCGGTTCCGGCGCTCTGGCAGGACAAACAGGCGCCGATCGACTACCTGGTGGCCGGCGGACGCGGGACGGTGTTCAGCTTCGTAGTGCACCACGCGCCCAAGGTGCCCGGCCGCACGCTGCCGTTCGTGATCGCCCTCGTCGAACTGGAGGAGGGGGTGCGCATGCTCGGCGAGCTTCGCAACGTCGACCCCGCGATGGTGGAGATCGGGATGCCGGTGCAGGCGATGTATATCAACTTTCCGGCGACCGACGCGGCGCCGGCCTGGACGCTGTACGCATGGGAGCCCGCGGCATGAGCGCCCCGGCCATCGAGGTGGGTACGAAGCTGCCCGAGCTGAGCCTCTTCGGAGACCCGACGTTCATCATTTCAACGGCGCTGGCGACTCGGGATTTCCAGGACGTCCACCATGACCGCGACAAGGCGCAGGCGAAGGGGTCCAAGGACTTCTTCGTCAACATCCTCACCGACACCGGGCTGGTGCAGCGGTTCGTCACCGACTGGGCCGGACCGTCCGCGCTGATCAAGTCGATCTCGTTGCGGCTCGGTGTGCCGTGGTACGTCAATGACACCGTGACGTTCTCCGGCGAGGTGACCGCGGTCGAGGACGGTGTGGTGACGGTGAAGGTGTTCGGCCGCAACAGTCTTGGCGATCACGTGATCGCCACCGTGACCCTGGCGATCGGGGGACGGTGATGCTTTCCGGCAAGGCGGCGATCGTCGGCATCGGTGCCACCGACTTCTCCAAGAACTCGGGCCGAAGCGAGTTGCGGCTGGCGGCCGAGGCGGTGCGCGACGCGCTCGACGACGCGGGGCTTTGCCCCGCCGACGTCGACGGTCTGACCACGTTCACGATGGATTCGAACACCGAGGTCGCGGTGGCCAGAGCCGCGGGAATCGGTGAGCTGAAGTTCTTTTCGAAGATCCACTACGGCGGCGGGGCGGCCTGCGCGACCATTCAGCAGGCCGCGATCGCGGTGGCGACCGGGGTCGCCGACGTGGTGGTCGCCTACCGGGCGTTCAACGAACGCTCGGGCATGCGGTTCGGCCAGGTGCAGACCAGGCTGACCGAGAACGCCGACTCCACCGGGGTGGACAACTCGTTCTCCTACCCGCACGGGTTGAGCACGCCCGCGGCGCAGGTG
>Ga0209656_10002103_pt1 | contig 12973 bp, 10 predicted proteins | sample BogFormECP12_OM2_FD_188239 | JGI IMG/M metagenome (GOLD analysis project Ga0209656, IMG submission 188239) | Bog forest soil microbial communities from Calvert Island, British Columbia, Canada - ECP12_OM2 (SPAdes) (version 2) | ecosystem: Environmental > Aquatic > Freshwater > Wetlands > Bog ... | reverse complement strand
TTGATCCGGCTCATCACCGAAGCCGGCCGCGTTCCCTTTGAGCGCGACACCCTGTACCGGCCGGTCACGCGAACCGAAACCACGGTGACCGTTGCGGTGTAGTCACTTCTTCTGCTCCGGCGCCGGCCGCTTCCTTCCCGGCATCGGTGGCCAGCCCAGTGACTGCCCTTGCAGCAACGCGACTGCATTCTCGTACCGCTTACCCTCGCCGTCGTGCACTGCGAAACGCCGCAGATGTTCCGCCGAGCCGCTCCACAGGGAGACGCCTGCGTACGCGCCATCTTTCCGGAGGATGTAGTAGCTCATGTCAACGTACGCCAGCTTCTCCATGTTGCCGTTGTAGTTGCGCACGATGCGCTTCAACGCGTCCAGGCCTGCTTCCTGCGGTGACATGCCATGCCGCATGTTCTCCACGATGGTGTGCCCGCCAACGACCTTGATGTTCTCCTCGCCGTTGCCGGTCGCGCCCGCCGAACCAACGTCCTGATCGGTGTAGCTGCCTGCGCCGATGATGGGCGAGTCGCCGGCGCGCCCGGAGATCTTCCAGGCAAGGCCGCTGGTCGTCGTTGCGCCCGACATCTCGCCCTTCTCGTTCACCGAGGAGCAATGAATCGTCCCCGTCGGCGGTCTCAGCACACGCTCGATCGCCGCCATGCGACGCTCCGGCTCGATGCCGATCTTCGCGGCGAGTTCTTCGATCCTCCGCATGCGCTCGTCCTGCAGTTCCGACTCGTTGTCACCTCCGTTCACCGGAAACTTGAACTTCGGGCTGGCCAGTCCCGGTCCCCACCAGTCGTCGTTGGACATGGTTTCGCGCCACAGTTGCCAGATCTTGCGCGAGTGCTCGGTGAGCAAGTTTTCTCGCGCGAAGCCCATCTTGAAGCCGAACTTCTGCGCGCCCTCGCCTACCAGCATTACGTGGCCGGTGTGCTCCATCACGGTTTTCGCCAGCAGCGAAACGTTCTTGATCTCCTCGACCCCGGCGACCGAGCCGGCCATCCGCGTCGGCCCATGCATGCAGCACGCATCGAGCTGCACGACGCAGTCCTCGTTCGGCAGGCCACCCAGCCCGACGCTGTCGTCGTTGGGATCGTCTTCCGGTCCGGTGATGACTTGCATCACGGCGTCCAGGGTATCGCCGCCGCTGGTCAGCACGGCGTAGCCGCGGTCGAGATAGTCGTACCCGTTGTGGGCGCAGATGATGACAGGCTTCTTCGGCAGCACACCCGGCGGTGGCGCGCTCTTGTCGGGCTTGCTCTGGGCTTGCAGGTCGAGCGCGAGCGACGCCGAAGCGGCGGCAGTCGTGGCGATGAAGTCGCGGCGGGTGAATCTCATGGCTGTCTCCCAAGCGAATCTCTGACGGCCAAGCAGCATAACACGGTGCCACGGCCATGCACACGGACGTGAGATTTTGTCCGGTCTTCACTTGGAATCAAGACGGTAGCGAGAAATTCCCCCCGGCAACTACTTGAGCCCCAGGGGTTTACACGTTGATACTTGAGCGGCAAGGAGTTAGGAGCAGTCATCAGTAGCCAGTGGTCCGTTGTCAGTGCGTCAGAGCAAACTGTCTTGCCGAATTGTCGATGGCGATTGCGTTCCTGGCGTTTTTCACCCGGGCGAAATGTCCCTCCCGTCGTCCTGCACCTTGGCTCGAACATTTGCGGCGCACGCGCGCAGGCGCACGCGCCAGGAACCAACCGCCTAGGCGCGGCAGAGTGGGCTCTGTCGTCCCGACGGGGGAAGGCATAAACCGCAGATCCCTCGACTCGGACTAAAGTCCTCACTCGGGATGACAATTCGAAAGGTTCTAGCTATGGGAGAAGTCGTGGAAGTCGAGAGGGAGGGGCTGGCCGTCTTCGTCGAGGGCGATGACGGGCTGTCCGGTGGAGAGAGCCGGATCGCGGGTTTCCTTCTCTTCCTTGCGGAGAGTTTTCTTCTGCGCCTTCTCGGCTTGCCGCTCCTGGCGGGCGCGTTCTTTGGCGCGCTTATTAAATGTAGTTCGTGAGCCGGCCATAGTGTTTCCCTCCTGATGGCAGAGTAAAGATTATCTATCCTGTGAGAAAAAGCAGATCCCTCGCTACGCTCGTGATGACAAGTCAACAGGAATGATTCGCTGCGTTCGTGATGACAAGTCAACAGGGATGATTCGCTACGCTCGTGATGACAAGACGTAGGGATGCCGTTCTTTGCAATCTCAACAAGACGAGACCCCGGAACGATGCCGGGGTCTCAAGATCCGGTAGAGTTAGACTACCTGAACGTTTTCGGCTTGCAATCCCTTGGGGCCGGTGATGACCTTAAACTCGACGGCCTGGCCTTCCTGCAGGCTGCGGAAGCCCTCGGACTGAATCGCAGAGTGATGGACGAAGACATCGTCTCCGTTCTCCCGGCTGATGAAACCAAAACCTTTCGCGTCGTTAAACCACTTCACTGTTCCTTTTTCCACGTTGTTATCCTTTGTTCTAAATGTGTTCTTGCAGAAGTGTGTCAGGAGACTTGGAGTGGCAAACGCGGACAGAATCGGCGGTGAAACTCAAAATCGCAAGTCAAACTTTGCGAGATACTGGATACATGGTAACACGGGGGGCGAGGATTATGGAGATAAATCGGCGCCGAGGTCGAACTGAGCGCCTGAAAACCTGTGGCGCTCCTCCACCCCAGCGAGCCCAAGTCACCCCAGCAGACGCGAATGCGGCGTCTGCCAGGGGCCCGGCTTCGCGGCTGGCTTCGGAGTAGCGCCGTCAGCGGCCCGTCAACGCTGAAGGAGAGGTGGAGGCAGATCCTGGCCGAGGCGAACCGCATACCACATAAGCATCTATGAACTCTACAGCCCGGAATCTCTACTGCTCAGACCCAACAAATCAGTGACGCGAATGTCCAACTTGTTGCGCTCTTTCCAATTTTGGGAATCTTTACAAATCTTTACAAAAAATCCTGTAACGCTTTTGGCGAAATTTGCGTTTATTCTTGTGCCCCGGTTGTCAGGGGCTGTGGGGCCGTCACCGCTCTCTACAAGCACGTCGCCGGAACTGTCTCGCCGTTCTACTGTCGCCCTCTTTTTGACAAGGGATGCCGACTTTACAACTGGCTACTGACTACTGGCAACTGACTACTGGCTACTGCTCTTCCACCCCACCTGCTTGCCCTTGTTCTGTTCATCGAGCCACTTTTGCAGCGGGGCAAAGTACTCCAGCATCGCGCCTGCGTCCATCTGACGCTCACCGGTGAGAGCATACAGCGCGTCGGGCCATGGCTTGCTTTGGCCCATCTCCAGCATAGTGTTCAGCTTAGCGCCGGCGGCCTTGTTGCCGTAGAACGAGCAGCGATAGAGCGGCCCGCTGAATCCGGCCTCACGGCACATGGCACGGAAGAACTGAAACTGCAATATCCGCGCCAGGAAGTAACGGGTATAGGGAACATTAGCGGGTACGTGATACTTGGCTCCGGGGTCGAAGTCAGCTTCGCTGCGCGGCACCGGAGGGGCGATGCCCTGATACTTCTCGCGCATCTCCCACCAGGCTTTGTTGTAGTCGGCAGTCTTGATGTCGCCGCTGAAGACCTTCCAGCGCCACTGATCGATAAGCAACCCGAATGGCAGGAAGGCAACTTTGTCGAGCCCCTCGCGTAGGAGGAAGCCGATGTCGTCAGTCTGCGGAATGGTAGCCAGCAGCCCGACTTTGTTCAGGTACTCCGGCGTGATAGCTAACGCGATGGTATCGCCGATGGCCTCGTGGAAGCCGTCATTGGCGCCGTTCTTGAACAGGAAGGGCTGGTGCTCGTAGGCACGCTGGTAGAAGTTATGCCCCAGCTCGTGGTGAATGGTAACAAAGTCTTCACCTCGTACCTGGATGCACATCTTCAGCCGTAAGTCGTCAAAGTTGTCAATGTCCCATGCGCTGGCGTGGCAGACCACTTCGCGGTCCTTCGGCTTCACGAACAGCGAGCGCTCCCAGAACGTCTTGGGCAGCGGAGCGAAACCCATGGAGGTGAAGAAGCCTTCACCGTATCTCACCATGCCGAGGGGATCGACGTTCTTCGCCTTCAGCAGATCAGTAACGTCATACGGCTGCTTCTGCTGCGGCGGCGCGACCAGGGTGAAGATGTTGCCCCACTCCTGCGCCCAGGGATTACCCAACAGGTCGGCGCGAATCATGCCGTTGGCGTCCACTGCCGTCGGGCCGTACTTCTCCACCAGCTTGGTGCGGACGTAGGCGTGCAGCGAATCGTAGAGCGGCTTCACTTGCTGCCACAGACGCTCTACTTCCTGCGAAAACTGCTCCGGCGTCATGTCGTATCCCGCGCGCCACATGGCGCCAAGGTCGCTAAAGCCCATCTCACGCGCGCCCTTGTTGCCTAACTCCACCCAGCGGGCATAGCGGTCGCGCATGGGCGGAGAGATGGTGCGCCAGCCGACCCACAGATCTTGCAACTCATCGGGATCGGTACTGCTGGCCATGATGCGCTCGATTTCGGTGATATCGAGACACTTGCGGGCGTGCTTCCCGGTCTTCGGGCAATACTTGCCTTTGCCGTAATCGGCCTCAAGCGAGGTCCCGATGCGGGCCAGCTCGGCCAGTTCCTTGGGATCGCTCGGCGCCGGCGCCGGGACCGCAGCCAGGAGCTTCAGCAGGAGCATCTTGCGCGCCAGTACGTCGGGCAGCTTCAGGCTGTCGTAGCGCGTCGCTTTCTTGGCCAGCTCGGTGGTGGCGCCGATCAGCACTTCGTTGGCGTCAGCGGCCATCTGCTCGGTGTCGTCGGTGATGAAGTTGGCCTGTACCCAGGCGGCGCGGGCGGCCTTCACCGTTAGATCGTTGAGCCGGATTTCGGCGTCGTGGATGAATTGCTCCGCCTCAGCAACGGTCGGGGCGGATTGAGTTGTGGTTTGTGGATCAGCGGTAGCGGCGTGAGCGTTCATGAGAGCACCAGGAAAGAACAGCACTAGAGAAGCAAATGTTGCGATGACAGACAACAGCCGGACGGCATTGCGCATGGCAAACGACCTCCGGGAAAACATTGTAAATGGCCGGAAGCCGCGATTCGCATTTCGCTCTTCGCTCTTCGCTTTTCGCTTTTCGCTATATGACGTTGTCATCCCGACCGAGGCCTTCAGGCCGAGTGGAGGGATCTGCGGTTGGCCCTTGCGGCGTCAGAATTTCTTCGCCGTAATCCGGTCAGTCCCAACGTACGGCCACAGCACTTCCGGAATCAGGACGCTACCGTCGGCCTGCTGATAGTTCTCGACAATCGCAACCCAGGTGCGGCCAATCGCCAGCCCGCTACCGTTGAGTGTGTGTACCAACTCGGTCTTCTTGCCGCCCTCGGGACGATAGCGAATGCCCGCCCGCCGCGCCTGGAAGTCGGTGAAGTTGGAGCAAGAGGAGATCTCACGGAACAGTCCCTGCCCCGGCAACCACACTTCCAAGTCATACGTCTTGGCCGACGCGAACCCCAGGTCGGCGGTACAGAGAGCGACGACGCGATAGTGTAACCCCAGCTTCTGCAAGACGGCTTCGGCGTTACGCGTCAGCTTCTCGTGCTCCTCCGATGCGTGCTCAGGCTTGGTGAACTTCACCAGCTCCACTTTTTGAAACTGGTGCTGGCGAATGATGCCGCGTACGTCTTTACCGTAGGAACCGGCCTCGCTGCGGAAGCACGGCGTGTACGCCGCCAGCGAAATCGGCAGACGCGCGCCGTCGATCGTTTCGTCGCGATAGAGGTTTGTGACCGGCACTTCGGCGGTGGGGATGAGGTACAGATTCTTGTCGCCGTGCGGAACTTTGAACAAGTCGGCTTCGAACTTAGGGAGCTGTCCGGTGCCATACATCGAGTCGGCATTGACCATGAACGGCACTAACACCTCGGTGTAGCCATGCTCCCGCGTATGCAGGTCGAGCATGAAGTTCATGAGCGCCCGCTCCAGCCTGGCGCCCAGGTCCCAATACACCGCGAAGCGTGCTCCGGTGATTTTTGCCGCGCGCTCCAAGTCGAGCACGCCCAGATCCTCGCCCAACTCCCAGTGCGGCTTGGGAGTGAAATCGAAGCTGGACGGCGTCCCCCAGCGGCGCACCTCGACGTTATTGGCCTCGGACGTACCCGGGGGAACGCTGTCGTCAGGAAGATTGGGAATGCCGGTCAGGATGTCGCGCAACTTCGCATCGAGCTCTTCGACGCGCTTCTCGGCTTCGGCGATTTTTTCGCGCAGCTCCTTGGTCTGGCCGATGAGCGCCGTCGCATCCTGCTTGTCCTTCTTGAGCCTGGCGATCGCCTCCGTCGCCTTGTTACGCTGGGCCCTCATGATTTCAGCTTCGGTGATGGCGGCACGCCGCTCGGAATCGAGCTCTTGAAAATTTTGGACGATGGCGGGGTCCATGCCGCGCTGGCGGAGTTTTTCTTCGACAAGTGGCAGATGGTCACGTACAAAGGCTAGGTCTAGCATAAGAGATCAGGTTACCCGAAGAAGCGACTAGCAGCTAGCAACTAGTGTCATGAATTGGAAGCTCGTTGCAAAATCCAGGGCCTTGTATCAGGGCACGACTTCAGAGGTCGCTGAAAAAGTCGAAAAAGCAGATCCCTCACCGACTAAAGTCGGGCAACGGCACAGCTAAAGCTGTGCCCTTTCAAAACGCTGCTGAAACGACTTTTTCAGCGACCTCTGCGGTGCCCTTTCACAACCGATTTATGAGATGGCCTCTAGTTGCGGTTTCTCTCCACCGACTCGAAATCCTGCTGCTTGCTTGCCAATTGCGCGTGCCATTCGGCAGCGACGCGAACAAAGGCACAAAACAGCGCGCGCGAAGTGGCATCGACTTCATAGGTCCGCTCGGGATGCCACTGCACGCCGAGTACGAAGTGGTCGGGCGCGGTGCCTTCAATCGCTTCCTTCACGCCGTCCTCGGGACACCAAGCCACCAGGCGCAAGCCGTCGCCAATTACCCCCGCTGCCTGATGATGGCTGGAGTTCACCGTCACGGCCAGCTCATTGCCCTCCGGCAGCACGGCCGCCTTGAGTAGAATCTCTGCCAGCCTCGATTGCGGTTCCACCCGCACTTGATGCGCCTGCGCGACCTCGCGCCCCGCTTCATGTTTCACGCCCTCCGGCAGCTCCTGGTCGAGCGTTCCGGTACGCCAAACGTTCAAGGATTGCATCCCATAGCAAACCCCGAAAACGGGTTTGCGCATGTTGTAGGCGTCCTGCAGCAGCAACTCGTCAGCGTTGTCGCGAGCCGCGTCAGCAGGTGCGGTACTGGGATGGCGCTGCGCGCCGTACTTCTCGGGATCAATGTCGGCAGGACTCCCAGGCAGCAGAACACCATCGCAAAGCTTTACTGCCTGGGCGATCTCCGAGTTGGTAGCCTTCACCTCGATGATGACCGGCTCGCCGCCCGCTGAGCGAACTGCGTGCTCGTATTGCGGGAGGGCCCGCCACACGTAGCTTGGCCGGCTGGAGTTGGGAATCGGTATGGCGATGCGAGGTTTCATGCTTACATTGAAAATCATCCACCACAGAGACACAGAGTCACAGAGTTTTTTAGATGGTCTTCTCTGTGACCTCTGTGCCTCGGTGGTGAACCGTGCTCGCCACGCTCTTGGCGCGCGAACTGAGCATCTCTGCAACCGCGTTGCGCACCTCTGCTGCCAGCTTGTCCAGATCGCGCAGGCGCATCCCTGTGGTCGGTATTGGCTTCCCAATGATCATCTCCACCGGCCCCGGTATCGCGTAAAAGCTATTCATCGGCAACAGCTCGTAGGTCCCGATAATCGTAATGGGTATCACCGGGACCTGTTCCGCTATCGCCGCGAAGAACGCTCCCCCCATGAACGGCTGAAGCTGGCCGTTCGGGGAGCGTCCGCCTTCTGGAAACACCATCAGCGGCAGCCCCTTGCGCAGGGACCTGCCCGCACGCTTGAGGCTGCTCACCGAGGCGTGGGCATCGCCAAAGACAATCGGGATCTGCCCCGAACGCTTCAAGTGCCAACCCATAAACGGGTAGCGGAACAGCTCCTTCTTCGCCATGATGCGGAACTGCCCAGGAATCATCGCGAGGAGCACCGGGATGTCCAGCGCCGAAAGATGGTTCGCCGCATAGACCGCGGGATGCGCCGGGTCAATGTGCTCCAGCCCCTCGACGTGCACCGGGACAAATCCGGTCTTCAGAATCATGCGGGCCCACAGCCGCGCAAATCCGTGCTGCACGCGGCCGCTGACATCGAACAACGATGACAGCAGTGACAGGATTCCCAGCACCAGCGTGTAGAGATACACCAGCGGTACATACACGAAGTACGAGCGTAAGCGGCCAAACAGGGTACCCCTGCGTTGCTCGCGCCCAGCGACTTCTTGCACCTGTGTGTTCATCGTGTCACGCTTGCACACCCATCAGCGTCATGGCTGCGCCCACCAGAAAGATCGATCCGGTCACCACAATCACGCCATCGGGCTTGCTCAACTCCCGCGCGCGGGCCAGCGCGGCAGCGAGGTCCTCTTCGGCGCAGATCGCTGTTCCGGTGCGCGACGCCGCCTGCAACAATTCGCTGGCCGTCGCAGCGCGTGGATTGGCAACCTGAGTTACCACCACGTGCTCGGCCAATGGGAACAAGATCTCGGCAAGCTCGTGCAGCGGCTTGTCGCGCATGGCGGCAAAGACGAAGGTCAGCTCACGATTAGGGAAATTTTCCGAAAGCGACGAGCGCAGCGCCCATGCGCCCGCAGGATTGTGAGCCACGTCGAGCACCATCTCGCGCTGATGGGTCGCGTCCGACGGCGGCAGCACCTGAAACCGCCCCGGCCAGTGCGTTTCGCGAATTCCCTGCTCGATCTGCTTGGCTGTTGCCTTGAAGCCGAACTGTCCCAACTCTTCTGCGGTAGCAATCGCTAGCGCCACATTGCGCAACTGGTGCCGCCCGGCGAGCGGCGAATCCACCGCAATCTCCTCGCCCATCACGGCCAGCGGATACCGGTTGCGTCCGCGCACCGGCACTCTGCGGCCCGCCAGATACGCCGCCGCTCCCGGTGATACCGGCGGAACATACTGCGTGGCGCTCACCCCGCGCGCATTCTTCTCCTCAATCGCGTGCCCGATCACGTCATTGGCCTGCGGATGCTGCGGCAGCGTCACCACCACTCCGTTGGCTCGGATGATGCCCGCCTTCTCGCCGGCGATCTCAGCGATAGTGTTGCCGAGATACTTCTGATGATCGAGCGCGATATCGGCAATCACCGAGATGAGCGGCTCGACCACATTGGTCGCATCCAGACGGCCGCCCATGCCGACTTCGAGCACGGCGATCTCGACTCCGACGCTGGCGAAATATTCGAACGCCATTACCGTCAGCATCTCGAAGAAGCTGGGATGCCACGGCAGCTTGCCCTCGTGCAGAAGCTCTTGCGCCGTGCGCTCGACGCGTTCATGGAGGACGCCGAACTCCACGTCACTGATGGCCTCGCCGTTCACCCGAATGCGTTCGTTGATCGTGATCAGGTGCGGCGAGCTGTAGAGCGCAGTCCTGTATCCCGCCACTCGCAGAATGGAAGAGAGCGTTGCCGCCGTCGAGCCTTTGCCGTTGGTCCCCGCAATGAGCACGCTGGCGAAGCGCCGCTCAGGATGGTCCAGAGCTTCCAGCATCGCCCGCACGTAGGCCAGGTCGAACTTGTGGGTCGGCGTCGAGGCCAACTCGTGCCCGAGCGCATAGAGCTGTTCCACGGTGTGGTGGTAGGTCATGCAGGTGAGTTCAGATTACAACATTCGGGAGCGGCACTTAGCGTTTGGCAGTTGGTGCTTGGTGTTTAGGCCTGCAGATTGCAGACTTTCCTTAGGACTGTCATCCCTGTCACGTCACTAAGGGTGGTGACCAGCTTCACTGACATCGGCGAGTGGAACTGTACACTGGTGCAGTGGGCTTAGTGCCTGCCTGTAGGTACGCGAGAGCTGCGCGCCGCAGAAACATCTTTGACAATATGCTAAGTGCTAAGTGCTAGGCTTCCCTGCCAGTTCTTTCTTCACCGCCTCGCTGACCAGTTTGCCGTCGACGCGTGCGCCGGCGAACTTCGCCATGACGTTCTTCATCACGGCGCCCATGTCCTTCATTGTGGGAGATCCCATCTCGGCGATGGTGGCGCGCACCGCGGCGACGACTTCCTCTTCACCGACGGCCTTGGGCATGTAGCCCTCGATGATGACGATTTCTTCGGCCTCTTTTCTGGCCAGCTCGGGGCGGTTGCCCTTTTCGAACTGCTCGATGGAGTCCTTGCGCTGCTTGATCATGGTGGTGAGCACCTGCAGCTCTTCTTTCTCCTCGAGCTTGCCGCGCTTCTCGATTTCCTTGTTTTTCAGCGCGGCCTTCATCATGCGCAACGTGGAGAGCCGAAGCTCTTCTCTTTTGCGCATGGCGTCGACCAGGTCTTTTTGAACTTGCTCAGTAAGGCTCATGGCGCAATTATAGATTGGCTAAGAATGTTGAACGGGTAGTGCGGGCCTGCACGCTTGGGCTTCAGCCCCTCGGGTGCCGTGCCGCCGGGTCAAAGCCCGGCTCCCCTCAAGAGTTCTCGAGGGACGCGGCGCTGAAGTGCCGCTCTACCCATGCCAGCAAGGTTTATAGTTTTATCCGGCGCTTTCGCTGGAATCTACAACTCAAAGGTGGTTGCTTATGCTACGTAAGACGCGTCTTTTTACACCGGGCCCAACACCCCTCCTGCCCGCTGCCCAAAATGCAATCGCTGCTGCCGATATGCATCACCGGACAGCGGAATTCCGTGAAATCTTTACCCGAACCCTGGCCGATCTGAAGACCTTCATCGGCACCCAAAACGATGTTCTCATCCTCGCCTCTTCCGGGAGCGGCGCGATGGAAGCTGCGGTTTCGAACCTGACTTCGCCAGGCGAAAAGGTCGTCGTACTCACCGCAGGCAAATTCGGCGAGCGCTGGCGCGATCTGGTCAAGGCCTTCGGATGCCAGGTGGAACTGATCAGCGTTCCCTATGGCGAGACCTTCGACCTGCGCGAAGTGAAGCCTAAGCTGGAGGGAGCCAGCGTTGTGTATATGCAGGCGACCGAAACCTCGACCGGCGCGCGTCACGACGTAAAGGGCGTGGCCTCGCTGCTGAAAGGCACCAACACGCTGTTTGTGGTGGATGCGATCACCGGATTAGGCACCACCGACTTTGACGTGGATGGCTGGGGCATCGACATGCTCATCGGCGGCTCCCAGAAGGCGGTCATGATTCCTCCCGGCCTGGCCTACCTTTGCGTGAGCGAGCGTGCCTGGCAGCGCATGGAAATGGCCAAGCAGCCACGCTATTACTTCGATCTGCGCAAGGAGCGTAAGTCGCAGGTCAAAGGCGAGTCGGCCTTCACTCCGGCCGTTGCGCTGGTCTGCGGGCTGGCTGCGGCGCTCGACTACATTCGCCGCGCTGGCAATGGCAACCTGGCTGACGGACGCGATGCGCTCATCCACAACGCGGAAACCTCGGCTGCGATGGTGCGCGCCGGAGCCAAGGCACTCGGCCTGAAGTTGTTCGCGCCGACCTGTCCCGCGGCTGCTGTGACCGCAATCCTTGCGCCCGCGGGGACCGATTCCAGCGCCATCGTCAAGGAATTCCGCGAGCGGTTTGCCATGGTGGTCGCCAATGGCCAGGGTGACATGAAGGGCAAGCTCTTCCGCATCGCCCATCTCGGCTACTACGACTACCTCGATGCCATCGGCGTGATTGGCGCGCTGGAGCATGTGCTGCTTAAGGTCGCGCCATCCCATACCTTCGAAATCGGTGCGGGTGTCCGCGCGGTGCAGGAAACCTTTGCCGAGCAATTCGCTGAGGCGGTGAGAGTATGAAAATCGTAATTGCTGATAAAGTCTCTCCCTCCACGCTCAAAGTCTTTGCTGAGCACGGCGACTGGACCGTCGTTTCTCCCGACAAGGAGGCGCTTGCCGGGGAAATGACCAATGCCGACGCCATTCTTGTGCGCTCTGCCACCTTCGTCGATGCCGCCATGATGGACAAGGCGCCCAAGCTGCGCGTCATCGGACGCGCTGGTGTGGGCGTCGATAACGTCGATCTCGATGCGGCCACCAAACGTGGCATCGTGGTAATGAACACGCCCGGAGGCAACGCTGTTGCCGTTGCCGAGCACACCTTCGGTCTCATGCTGTCACTGGCGCGCCAACTCACCCGTGCCGACGCAACCATGCACGCCGGCAAGTGGGAGAAGAAAACGCTACAAGGTACGGAGCTTCGCGGCAAGACGCTGGGTATCGTCGGATTGGGACGTGTTGGGGTCGAAGTCTCCCGCCGCGCCCTTGCCTTCGGCATGAAGGTCGTCGCGCACGATCCGTATGTGGCGCCCAGCCTGGCCCAGCAGTTGAACGTCACACTGGCGCCGCTGGATGAGCTGTTCGCCCAGTCGGACTACATCACGCTGCATGTCGGACTGACCCCGCAAACCCAGGGCATGATCAACGCCGACTCACTTCGCAAGATGAAGAAGGGCGCCCGCCTGGTGAATTGCGCTCGCGGCGAATTACTCAATGATGCTGACGTCATCGAAGCCCTGCAGTCCGGGCAACTGGGCGGCGCGGCACTTGACGTCTACAGTCATGAGCCGCTCAAGGACTCTCCGCTGGCGACCTTGCCTAACGTCATTCTGACTCCGCACATCGCGGGTTCGACTCATGAGGCACAGGAAGCCGTGGGGGTGCAGATCGCATTGCAAGTCCGCGAATACCTGCTGAAAGGCGTCATCCAGAACGCGGTCAACGTGCCTTCCATCAGCGAGGAAGAGTACGAGCAGATGCTGCCGTACATCCGGCTCGCCGAGCGTCTGGGCACCTTCCTGGCGCAATCCGGCGAAGGCGGTGTGGAAGAGATCGGCCTCAGCTACAGCGGCGAGATTGCCGAGTGGAAGACGGCGCTCATCCGCAACGCAGCCGTGGCCGGCGCGCTTAATCAGCTCGCTCACGCGCACGAGCGGGCCAACCTGGT
>Ga0209656_10002099_pt1 | contig 12982 bp, 14 predicted proteins | sample BogFormECP12_OM2_FD_188239 | JGI IMG/M metagenome (GOLD analysis project Ga0209656, IMG submission 188239) | Bog forest soil microbial communities from Calvert Island, British Columbia, Canada - ECP12_OM2 (SPAdes) (version 2) | ecosystem: Environmental > Aquatic > Freshwater > Wetlands > Bog ... | reverse complement strand
TCTTCGAGCTGTTCCTGGGGCCCACGATGGGCTACACCTGCGGCTACTACGAGAGCAAGAACACCACCCGCGACGAGGCGCAAAACGCCAAGTTCGACCTTGCACTGGGCAAGCTGGACCTGCAGCCGGGAGCTACCCTGCTCGACATCGGCTGTGGTTGGGGCGGCGGCGTGCAGCGCGCGATCGAAAAATACGACATCAATGTGATCGGCCTCACCCTCAGCGAAGGTCAGCGCGAGTATGCCATTGAAAAGCTGGCCAAAGTTCCGACTACCCGCAACGTCGAGGTGCGGCTGCAGGGTTGGGAGGAATTCGACGGCAAGGTCGACCGGATCGTGTCGATCGGCGCGTTCGAGCACTTCAGCCGCGAGCGCTATCCCGCCTTCTTCGAGATGGCCTACAACGCGTTACCGCAAGACGGCCGGATGCTGCTGCACACCATCACCACGATCAGCGGCATGGACGACGCACAGAGCAAGGGCATTCCGCTGACCCTCGAATTGGCCCGGTTCGTCCTGTTCATCATGAAAGAGATCTTCCCCGGCGGGCAGTTGCCGTCGGCGTCGATGCCCAGGGAATACGCCACCGCGGCCGGGTTCACGGTAACCCGGGACGACGAAATAGGGCTGCACTACGTTCGGACGCTCCAGGACTGGGCGGCGGCGTTGACGGCGCACCACGACGAGGCCATCGCGGCCCAGTCGCAGGAGGTTTACGACCGCTACGAGAAATACCTCAACGGCTGCGTGCGGTTATTCCGCGAGGGGTACACCAGCGTTCATCAGTACACGCTACAGAAGTAGCCCCGGCCGCACGCCGATCGGGCGGTTCGCGAATCGATCAGGACTGGCCCCGTACGCCCAACTCGCCGTTGAGATATTGGGCGCGGCATGCCCGACGCGCCAGCTTGCCGCTGGTGGTTCGCGGGATGACGCCGGCCGCCACCAGCAGCACATCCGCCAACGGCAGGCCATGCCGGCGCGATACCGCCGCCCGGATGGTATCGATCACCGGTTGCAGATCACCCCGGCCCGCGCCCACCGCCCGTTCGGCGACGATGACCAGACGTTCGCCGGCCTCATCGGCGGGCGCTCCCGGCACCTGGTTCGCCGGCACCGAGAACGCCGCGACGTAACCCGATCGCACCGCCGACGACGCCTCGGCCGTGGTGGCCTCAATATCCTGCGGATAGTGGTTGCGGCCATCGATGATAATCAGATCTTTGATACGCCCGGTGATGTAGAGCTCACCGTCGAGGTAGACGCCGAGATCACCGGTCCGCAGCCAGGTGGCCTCGCTCGGCGCCCCGTCCGCATGGCTGCCGACCGGCAGTCGACACTGCAGCTTGTTGCCGAACACCCGCTCGGTTTCCTCGGGGCGTGCCCAGTAGCCACGGCCGATATTGTCGCCATGCAACCAGATCTCGCCGACCTCCCCGTCGGGTAGCTCCGCCTCGGTGTCGGGGTTGACGATGACGCCCCACTGGCTGCGGGCGATCCGGCCGCAGGAAACCTGCGCGATGGCGTTGGGCACGTCCGGCGAGACCCGAACCGCACGCCCGACGCCCAACTGATCGCGGTCCAGGTAGATAAGGGTTGCCCCAGCGGCGGGGTCGATGGTCGAGACAAACAGGGTCGCCTCGGCCATGCCGTAGGACGGCTTGACCGCCGTGCTTGGCAGGCCATACGGGGCGAACGCCGCGTTGAACTTCGCGATCGAGTAGATGCTGACCGGTTCGGAGCCGTTGATCAGCGACACCACATTGCTCAGGTCGAGGTCCTCGCCGGCATCGGGGAGCCCGCGCTCAACGGCCAGGTCGAACGCGAAATTCGGAGCCGCCGCGAATGTGCGGCCGTGCTGAGACTCGGCTGCTAGCTGGCGGATCCACCGCTGCGGCCTTCGGACGAACGCGATCGGCGACATGAGCGTGACCTGGGTGCCGAATACCGCCACGCACACGATCATCAGCAGGCCCATGTCGTGGTAGAGCGGCAACCAGCTGACGCTGCGGATGTCCCAGTCCATGCCGGTCGAGATCACCATCTGCAGCACGTTGGTGCCGATCGCCCGGTGGGTGATCTCCACACCGACCGGGGCGCGCGTCGACCCCGAGGTGTACTGCAAATACGCAACGTCGTCGGTGTCGAGATGAACCGCGGCGAATGTGGCGCCCACCGAGTCGGGGACTTCATCGATCGCGATCACCCGCGGTCGGCGGCTGCGCGGTAGCGACCGAACGAACTGCTGAACCGCCGCACCCGCGGCAGTAGTGGTAAGTATCACTGCGGGCTGGGCATCGGCGAGCACCGTGTTTAGGCGCTCCGCATGCGCGGGAAACTCCGGCGCGAACAATGGCACTGCGATGTCGCCGGCCTTGATCGCAGCGAAGAAACCGACGATGTAGTCGATGCCCTGCGGAGCCAGTATCGCCACCCGATCACCCCGGGAGGTCACCTGCTGCAGGCGCGCACCGACGGCCCGCAACCTGGTGCCCAGCTCGGCCCAGGTCAAGTTGATGGCCTTACCGTCGGCATCCTGGGTGTAGTCGAGGAAGCGGTAAGCGATGGCATCGCCGATCTCGGCTATGTGGCGGTCCAGAAATGTCACCAGGTTGACGCCTTCTGGCAGGACGATGCCGCCATCCGCATCGAGGTAGTCGGTCAACTCCAGCCGGCCTCGCCGACCGCCACCTTCGTTACCCAAGGCACTTCCCATGAGGGGATCTTAAGAGACGGCGGTGCGTTCTACTGTCGCTGACCCACGATAACGCCCGGGTAATTACGCCTCGGCGAAGTTGCGGGTGATCGACGGGTCGACCGGGATGCCCGGGCCGGTGGTCGTCGAGACCGTAATCTTCTTCAGGTAGCGGCCTTTTGACGACGACGGCTTGTGCCGCAGCACCTCGTCGAGCGCCGCACCGTAGTTCTCGGCGAGCTGCTTCTCGTCGAAGGACGCCTTGCCGATAACCAGGTGCAGATTGGCCTGCTTGTCGATCCGGAAGTTGATCTTGCCGCCCTTGATGTCGGACACCGCCTTGGTGATGTCCGGGGTGACGGTGCCGGTCTTGGGGTTGGGCATCAGGCCACGCGGCCCGAGGATCCGCGCGATCCGGCCGACCTTGGCCATCTGGTCAGGCGTGGCGATCGCCGCGTCAAAGTCCAAGAAGCCGCCCTGGATCTTCTCGATCAGATCGTCACTGCCGACCACGTCGGCGCCGGCCGCCGTTGCCTCGTCGGCCTTGTCGCCGACCGCGAACACCGCCACCCGGGCGGTCTTACCGGTGCCGTGCGGCAGGTTGACCGTGCCGCGGACCATCTGGTCGGCTTTGCGCGGGTCGACGCCGAGCCGGATGGCCACCTCGACGGTCGAGTCCTGCTTGGTCGACGACGTCTCCTTGGCCAGCTTGGCCGCTTGCAGCGGGGTGTAGAGGTTGTCGCGGTCCACCTTCTCGGCGGCGGCGCGATATGCCTTGCTGTTCTTGCTCATTCGTTATCCAATCTGATGTTGGGTTGTGGTTGAGAAGCGGGCCGAAGCTGGCCCTCCCACTCTGTTCAATTGTCGGACTTCTCCTCGGGCCGTAACTGCCCGCATCGTCGTCCTCCGGTCCAGACCTACTCGACCGTGATGCCCATCGACCGTGCGGTGCCGGCAATGATCTTGGCGCCGGCCTCGATGTCATTGGCGTTGAGGTCGGCCTTCTTGGTCTCGGCGATCTCGCGAACCTGATCCCAAGTCACTTTGGCGACCTTCTCCTTGTGCGGCTCGGGCGAGCCCTTGCCGACGCCCGCAGCCTTCAGCAGCAGCTTGGCCGCCGGCGGCGTCTTGAGCGCAAAGGTGAAACTGCGGTCTTCGTAAACGGTGATCTCCACCGGGATGACGTTGCCGCGCTGGGCGTCCGTCGCGGCGTTGTACGCCTTGCAGAACTCCATGATGTTGACGCCGTGCTGGCCGAGTGCAGGACCGACCGGCGGCGCGGGGTTGGCTTCGCCGGCCTTGATCTGCAGCTTGATCAGCCCGACGACTTTCTTTTTCGGGGCCATGAGTTGGTGTTGTTCCTTCCTTGTTGCCCGGCTCCTCATCAGGCCACTACGTGGCCTGCATCGTCGCCGGGCGCCTAAAGCTAAAGTTTCGAGACCTGGGTAAATCCCAGTTCCACAGGTGTTTCGCGGCCGAAGATGGACACCAGCACCTTGAGTTTCTGTTGTTCGGCGTTGACCTCGTTGATGGTGGCCGGCAGCGTGGCGAACGGCCCGTCCATCACGGTTACCGACTCGCCGACCTCGAAGTCGACCTCGAGCACCGGACGTTCCAGGCCGCCTTCGCTGGCCGCGGCAGCGGTGCTCGCCGCGCCCTTGGCGGGTTTCTTCGCCGCGCCCTGCGGCAGCAGGAACTTGACCACGTCATCCAGCGCCAGCGCCGACGGGCGCGAGGTCGCGCCGACGAATCCGGTGACGCCCGGGGTGTTGCGCACCGCCGACCAGGAGTCGTCGGTCAGATCCATGCGGACCAGGATGTAGCCGGGCAGCACCTTGCGGTTGACCTGCTTGCGCTGGCCGTTCTTGATCTCGGTGACCTCTTCGGTGGGCACCTCCACCTGGAAGATGTAGTCGCCGACGTCCAGGTTCTGCACACGGGTCTCGAGGTTGGCTTTGACCTTGTTCTCGTATCCGGCGTAGGAGTGGATGACGTACCAATCGCCGGGTTTGAGGCGCAGGTCGGCTTTCAGCGCAGCAGCCGGGTCGACGTCTTCGGGTTCGGCGGCTTCGGCCGACTCTTCGGCCGGCTCTACGGGCTCAGCCGCCACGGTAGCGGCATCCTGCGCCACCACGTCGTCGGCAACCGCGTCCGGCGGGCTTGGCTCGCCGGCGACCTCGTGCAAGGCCTGTTCGATGTCGACCGTCTCACCCACGGGCAGATCGCCGTCGGAGGTAGTCACGGTTTTTTCGGTCCTTCCTATACTTCAGCACTTCAGCTCTCACTGGTTCGGCGTCAGCCGAACACCAGCAGCACCAGTCTGCCCAAGCCCAGGTCCACCAGGCCGATCAACGTCACCATGAACACCAGGAACGCCAGCACCACCGAGGTGTAGGTGCCCATCTGTTTGCGGTTGGGCCAGATGACCTTGCGCAGCTCGGCGACAACCTGCTTGAGGTAGTTGTAGACGTAGATGATCGGGTTGGTCGACTGTTCGGATGATTTGCGGGCCTTCTGAGCCTTCTTATTAGCCTTCTTGGGCTTCTTGCCCGCCTCTTCCTCTGCGCTGCTCTCAGTGAGCTCGACGGCACCGGACGAGCCTTCGTCATAGGTGTCGTCAACCTCGGCTCGCTGACGGGACCGCTTGCCGGTCGGGCGCTGCGGGCGCGTCACCACTGCCGTGCGGCCGCCGCTCTGGTCGTCGGCTCCGCCGTCGGCTGCGGCGTCGGCATCGTCGCGTTCGTCGCTCACCGCATGCTCCTTCGTTCAACTTCGTGGTCTAGTGATCACCTTCCAGTGTCCACCATGGCACGTCCTCTGTGTCAGCAGGGGCGACAGGACTTGAACCTGCAACCTGCGGTTTTGGAGACCGCTGCTCTGCCAGTTGAGCTACGCCCCTTCGCCGGTTGGCAGGCCAACCTGCTGGTGCCGGGGCTTCACACATGAGCGCGCGCTCTCCAATTGAGGAAAAACACGCTGGTAATGGGAAAACCCCGAGGTCCGAGTGTACATCGGAGCAGGTCTCAGGTACTAATTACGCCGTCCTGACGACCTGCCCAGACTCCATGTCCCACTTGAGATTGATCGAGTCGTCGCCCTCGTGACCCATCACCGTGGTGTAGGCCTCCAACACGACCTCTCCGTCCTGGTTGGTGCAGATGTTCCTGGTGACGACGATGTCGGCGCCGAACCGTTCGGCGACGGAGTGGACCTCCATCCGGGCATGCAGCACATCGCCGGCAAGGATCGGCTTGTGGTAGACGAACCGCTGGTCGACCTGGACCATCTGCAGCGTCTCGTAGCCGGTGTCAACCTTCCGCATGAAATCCGCCTGGACGATCTTCCCGAGGATGGTGACGAAAGTCGGCGGCGCGACGAGGGCGTCATACCCGAGTTCGGCGGCCGCATTTTCATCCAGACAGGCCGGGTCGTCGGCCTTGACCGACTTGGCGAATTCGCGCACCTTCTCCCGGCCCACCTCGTAGCTATCCGGGTAGTCCCAGACCATTCCGCGGATGTCGGTGTTGATCGCCACGCTCAGGCCAACTTCGCCGCTGCGATGGCACGGCCGAAGATCTTCTTGCCGCCAGTGGTCGCCGTAATGGCGATCGTTACCGACTTGCTGTCCGGATCGACCGACTTCACTTTCCCGCTGAACACGATCTCGGCGCCCTTGCCATCGTTGGGCACCGGCACCACCGCGGTGAAGCGGACGTTGTACTCGGTCACCGCACCGGGGTCGCCGACCCACGAGGTGACGTAGCCCCCACCCAGGCCCATCGTCAGCATGCCGTGCGCGATCGCCATGTCCAGCCCGACGACCTTGGCGATCTCGTCGTCCCAGTGAATCGGGTTGAGATCACCGGAGACACCCGCATAGTTCACCAAATCCTGACGCGTCAGTGGGTAGACCTTCTCCGGAATCTGGTCACCCACCTTCACCGAATCGAACTCACGCAGTGGCATGGCTGAAACCCTCTTCTCCGTCTTCACCGGCACGGCCCGCCAGGGTCGTGTAGCTCTCCTGTACGACGTCACCCGCTTCATTGGTGACGATGTTCTTGGTGACGATGATGTCGGTGCCGTGCGCCTGTCGGATCGAGTCGACATAGACATCGCAGTACAGCTTGTCGCCAACCTGGATTGGCGCCAGAAACTTCAGCACCTGGTCGACCTGCACGATCTGCTCGTCCTGGATGCCGATGTTGGCGTGTGCGAAGAACGCCGACTGTGCCTTGTAGCCGAAAACGGAGATGAACGTCAGTGGCGCCGGTAGCGCGGAGTAACCCAGCTCCGCGGCGGCCTTCTCTTCGAAAAACGCCGGGTCGTCGTTTTTGACGGCGGTCGCGTACTCGCGGACTTTCTCCCGCTCGACCACATAGTGATCGGGGTACCGGTAGTGCATCCCGACCACGTCTTTGCCCAACGCCACGGCTCTAAAACCTACCTAGTCAGTCTCAGTATCGGCTCGTGACCGGTGTCAGCGCGTCTCGCGGTGGGCCTGGTGCTTGCCGCAGTTGGGGCAGAATTTCTTCAGCTCCAGCCGGTCGGGGTCGTTGCGGCGGTTTTTCTTCGTGATGTAGTTGCGGTGCTTGCACACCTCGCACGCCAAGGTGATCTTGGGCCGTACATCGGTACTGGAGGCCACGTCGGTTCTCTTTTCGGGTTGTCTCGTTGTTGTGTTGTAGCGATGGCCGGACTCGAACCGGCGACCTAACGATTATGAGTCGTTCGCTCTAACCGACTGAGCTACATCGCCTCGCGACTGCATTGCCTTCGTTCTGGGCCGCCTGCCTGCTCGGCGTCCGCCGAGCCCCCTAACGGAATCGAACCGTTGACCTTTTCCTTACCATGGAAACGCTCTACCGACTGAGCTAAGGGGGCACACCCGTAGCGATCAGTCGAGCCGCGCCGCGGGCCTAAAAGAGGGTACAGCCTGGGCCGCGAGGGCACCAAACCCAGCGGTTATAGGCTGAGCGAATGCCTGATTCCGACCGGCTGTACTTCCGCCAATTGCTTTCCGGCCGCGACTTCGCCAAGGGTGACGGGTTCGCGATGCAGATGCGCAACTTTGCCTACCTGATCGGGGACCGCCAGACCGGCGACTGTCTGGTGGTCGACCCGGCATACGCGGCCGGCGATCTGCTCGACGCACTCGAGGCCGACGGCATGCAGCTGTCCGGCGTGCTGGTCACCCATCACCACCCCGACCATGTCGGCGGCTCGATGATGGGCTTCGAACTCAAGGGGCTGGCCGAGCTGCTGGAGCGCGTCAGCGTCCCCGTCCACGTCAATTCGCAAGAGGCGCTATTTGTTTCGCGCGTAACCGGGATCAGCATGGGCGACCTCACCCAGCATGAGCATGGCGACAAGGTCAGCGCCGGCGATATCGAGATCGAGCTGCTGCACACCCCAGGCCACACGCCGGGCAGCCAATGCTTCCTGCTCGACGGCCGGCTGGTTGCCGGTGACACGCTGTTTTTGGAAGGCTGTGGCCGCACCGATTTTCCCGGCGGCGACTCTGACGAAATGTTCCGCAGCCTGCAAAAGCTTGCGCGACTGTCTGGTGATCCAACGGTGTTTCCCGGACACTGGTACTCAATCGAATCGAGCGCGTCGTTGTCGGAGGTCAAGCGATCGAACTACGTCTATCGCGTCGCCGATCTCGATCAGTGGCGAATGCTGATGGGCGGGTAAATAAGCACTTACGGGTCCTCCAGCGAATTTTCACGCCCGTAAGTGCTGTGATATAAGCGGGAGGTGGATTCTTCGATGGGATGGATCCAAGATCGTTGGCACCAGTTGGCGGGCACTGGGTCCGGTACCTGGCTGATGTTGGCCGTCTGGGCCCTGCTGTTGCTCGGCGTGGTCGCGCTCGTGTTTGCCAATCAACAGATCCGGCGCAACCGCCGGTTGGCAATCGAAGAGACCCGTCCGAACGTCGGGATGTTCATGGAGCCGCACGCGGCCGATTGGCATTTGATCGAGCTGGTGGTGCGGAACTTCGGTAAGACCTCGGCCTACGACGTCTCGTTCACGTTTCCACACCCACCGACCGTCGCCGAGTACGAAAACGCCACCGACGGTTACGCCGATGTCGTCGAACTGCAACTCCCCCGCCAGTTGCCGACCCTGGCGCCGGGCCAAGAGTGGCGCACGGTGTGGGATTCGGCGCTCGACCGCTCCGAGCTCGGTGAGGGCATCGAGTCGCGTTTCCCCGGCACGCTGACCTATTACGACCGCGTCGAGACTCCCCGCGGGTGGAAGCTGTGGCAGCGTCGCCGGCGTCCGTTCGAAACCAAGGTGGTGCTGGACTGGGCCGCGCTGCCGCCGGTGCAGCGGATCGAATTGATGACGAACCACAACCTGGCCAAGCGGGAAAAAGAGAAGCTGGAACTGCTACGCAGCTTGCTGACCTATTTCCACTACGCCACCAAGGAGACTCGCGCAGACGTCTTCCGCGGCGAGATCGAACGGATGAACCGTGCGATCGAGGAAACCAAGGATCGATACCGCATGCGTCAGATCGAGGCGCCGCCGACCGACGTGAGTCTGCGTTGGGGTGACGCCGAAGACGAACTGGGTAAACACCGCGGCGAGCGCGTCGTCTAGCGACGCCGCCACGGCCGGCACCACGTCGATCTGATTCAATCGAGGCTATGAGCGGCCCGGTCACCTATCGCCTCGACGACTCAGTCGCGTTCATCACGATGGACGACGGCAAGGTCAACGTCCTCGGGCCGACGATGCAGCAGGCCCTCAACGAAGCGCTCGATCACGCCGACCGGGACGACGTCGGCGCCGTCGTGATCGCCGGAAACCACCGGGTGTTCAGCGGTGGGTTCGACTTGAAAGTGTTGACCTCCGGCGAGATTCAGCCCGCGATCGACATGCTCAAGGGCGGCTTCGAGCTGTCGCACCGGCTGCTGTCCTATCCCAAGCCGGTGGTGATGGCCTGCACCGGCCACGCCATCGCGATGGGTGCGTTCCTACTGGCCAGCGGCGATCACCGGGTGGCGGCCCCGGCCTCCAACATCCAGGCGAACGAGGTCGCGATCGGTATGACGATCCCTTATGCGGCGCTCGAGGTGATGAAGCTGCGGCTGACGCGGTCCGCCTACCAGCAAGCCGCGGGGCTGGCGAAGACGTTCTTCGGCGAAACCGCAATAGCCGCCGGCTGGCTCGACGAAATCGTGATGCCCGATATGGTTCGCAGCCGCGCCGAGGAAGCCGCACGCGAATTCGCCACCCTCAAGCAGGGGGCGCACGCCGCAACGAAATTGCGCACCCGAGCCGACGCGCTGGCCGGCATCCGGGCCGGGATCGACGGCATGGCAGCAGAGTTCGGCGTTTAGGCTCCTGGTCATCGGAAGCGCTGGAGGTATTGCGGCCAGTTCCAGGTCGACAAGAAGGCCTCCGCTGCATGGTAGCCACGCTGATAAAGCAACTGCATCTGCTGTTGCGAGAGGTTGAAGTCGAGAAAACTGATCTCGGTCGAGTCGACGCGAATCGCCCGCGCGCTAACCCAGGGCTGGTTCAGGTAGGCCTGGTCGCGGCCGACGATCATCGTAGTGATCAGCTCTTCCAGCAGCGGCGGACCTCCGAAGAGCCAATTTACCGGGCCCAAGGCCGGAATCACCTTGTCGTTGCCCTCAGGAAGGTTGGGTAGCAACGTGACACCGAACGTCGGCCAGCGTGGTGGTTTGCCATCACACCGGTCGAACGAGTCGATCGGGAAGTTCGACAGCAGGCCGCCGTCAATCAGCGTCGACGTAAGGCCGCTGGTGCTTCTCAGCTTGGCCACCCGGAAGAAGAACGGAATCGACATCGAAGCGCGAACCGCGTCGGCGACCTCCTGCTCGTCGGGGTCCAGCCCGTAGAGCCGGTGGTAGTCCCACGGCAGCCGCACCAGCTGGCCAGTCGTCACATCGGACACGGTGACCACCAACCGGTAGCGCTGCTCCGGCGGCAGGTCTTCGTCGTCGAGCGCCAGATCGCCGAAGGTGCGCACGCCCAGGTTCTTCAGCTCAGAACGGATCCACTCGCGCGCGAAATCGCCTTTATAGATACCAGTTTCGCTCAACACACCCCACGCGGGTCCAAGCAGCGGAATACCGGTGATCGGCGTCGGGTCGAGGAATTTGCGGTAGGGCAACGTCATGGTGAGCTGCTCGACCTGCTCGGGGGTGAGCTGATCGACGCCGGCCGCCAAGATGGCGCCGACGATCGAGCCTGCCGACGTTCCAGAGACGCGCTGGATGCCGTACCCGGCTTCCATCAGCGCGACGACGGCGCCGGCCAGGCCGATGCCCTTGACGCCGCCACCGGATAGCACAAGATCCGTCTTCAGTGGATTGGAGGTCATGTGCGCCGACTGTAGCCGCTACGGGTTCGCTTGCCTCAGATGACGCGTGCCGCCTCGTCGTAATCGAATCCGTTGGTCATCGGTTTGAGGTCGGCCACCCGCGGCGGCGCGTTGGGGTCGAGCAGCGCCATGACGACCTCGTAGCGCCTGGTGACGTCGTCACGGTCGGTGGGCTCGGTCACCGAGGACAGGTTCAATCGCTGGATCGCCTCGGCTTCGCGAAGCAGTACCGTCCGGCGTTTGCGGTCGGGGGTCTGTTCGATGACTTTGGCCAGTGCGTCAAGTTGCCGAATCATGATGGCGGGCATGCCGACTCCGGCCTGGCGGATGGTGTCGAACGTGCGCTCGACGAGTCGGTCGAAATCGGCGACGAACGCGATCACGCGAATGTTGCCCTCTGCGTCGCGCCGGATCCGTTGCGGACGCCACGAGGTAGAGATCCGGCACAGGCAATCGGCAATCCAGTCGATACACGTCATTCCCGTGAACGTGTCGTTGACCGCCGGCGACAGCGCGCGCAAGGCGATCTCGACCAACTGATCGAAGCCGAACGAAATATCTTGCGGGAGAGTGCGATACGCACCGGTGACGTGGCCCAGTGCGAGACGATCGGCGACAGCTGGGGCGGCCTCTGGCGGCCACACCCAGGCCACTACCTGGCCGGCAACCAGGAAATGCCCTGGGCGGTAGGGCAACTGCACCACCGCATCCGCCTTGGTAGCGATCTTGACCAATATGTCATGGCGGATGACCTGGAGATAACCACTGCTCGGCGTGCGGATCGGGGCACCGAACTCCTCCAACTTTTCCAACAGCTCCTCGCACGACGGGCCGCGCGCCGCGCCGACACCGTACGATTCGCCGCGATCCAGGTTCGCGATCTCCACGGCCAACCTTCCAGCGATGCGCGCAATCACCACCGGAAGCTGAATCATCGCGGCGATGTGATTGAAGAAAAAGATCAGCGTTGCCACGTCGACCAACGTCAGGATGAACGTCACCGTGATCGACAGATGTGGAACGAAATCGCCATGTGGGCCGCCGCCCACCGAAACCAGCGAGATGGTCGCGTAGGAAAACGACGCGACGAAAGTTCCCAACGAAACTTGAGTTCCCGGGTCGCGCACGAAGTTCCGCAGCATCCGGGGCCCGAACTGCGTCGAGGCCAGCGTCAGGGCCACGATGGTGATCGAGAAGACGATGCCGACGACGGTAATGATCGCGGCGGCGATGGTGGCCAACACGGCTCGAGCCGAGTCGGCGCTGCCATTCAGCACCCACGACGGCAGCCGGATAATCCCGTCATATGCCATGCGATCCACCGTGTAGGTGAGGGCAAACAGCAGGACGACCGCCAGCGTTTGCACGATCGGGACCAGCCATAGATTGGTCCGAAGCTGCTCGCGCCGCCAATCGGGCTCGAAGTAGGCGGTACCACGCATCTAGTGGATTCCTTCGGCAAGCGGCCCGAGTGCTAAGGCCGGCAAAAATGTCAGCGCACATAGAATAACCGTCACCGCAGCAACCAGACCGACGAATTGCGGTCGATGGGTGGGCAGGGTTCCGATGGACGCCGGCGTATGACCCTGGCGGGCCAGCGATCCAGCGAGTGCGAGCACCAGGATCATCGGCAGATACCTGCCGAAGAGCATCGCCAGGCCCAAAGCGGTGTTGTAAAACATGGTGTTTGCCGACAGACCCGCGAACGCTGAGCCGTTCGTGTTGCCCGCGGAGGTGAATGCGTAGAGCACTTCCGACAGGCCGTGTGGGCCGGTGTTGGCCATGCTGGCACGTGGGCCCGGCAAGGCCATCGCGATTCCGGTGCCAACCAACACCGCCAGCTCCGTGGTAAGGATAAACGTTGTCGACAAAGTCATTTCGCGGGCTCTGATCTTTTTGCCGAGGTATTCCGGTGTGCGCCCG
>Ga0209656_10002098_pt1 | contig 12985 bp, 12 predicted proteins | sample BogFormECP12_OM2_FD_188239 | JGI IMG/M metagenome (GOLD analysis project Ga0209656, IMG submission 188239) | Bog forest soil microbial communities from Calvert Island, British Columbia, Canada - ECP12_OM2 (SPAdes) (version 2) | ecosystem: Environmental > Aquatic > Freshwater > Wetlands > Bog ... | reverse complement strand
GGTGCGGGCCGGGCGATCCACCGCGGCCGACGCCTACCTGGAGGCGGTCCGGGCGGCCGACGGCCTCATCATCTCCTCGCCCGGATACCACGGCGGCATCTCCGGGCTCATCAAGAACGCGATCGACTGGCTCGAAGAACTCGCGCACGACCAGCGTCCGTACGTCGACACACTCCCGGTCGGGTGCATCTCGGTGGCTGGCGGAGCGCAGACCAGCGTGTCGGCCATGGCATCGCTGCGCACTGTGGTGCACACGCTGCGCGGGTTCCCGACGCCACTCGGGGTTGCCATTAACGCGGTCCCCGGTCTGTTCCGCGCCGGCGAGTGCACCGACCCCGCCATCCGGGCGCAGCTGAGTCAGCTAGGCCGCCAGGTCGCCGAGTATGCCGCCTTGGTGCGCACCGCCCGCTCGGCCGAGCCGGTTGGCTAGCCGGCCGGCGGCCGGGGACGAGCCGTTCCCCCCCCGCGGGCTGCTCGCCGGCGTCACCGTCGTCGCCGTGGAGCAGGCGGTGTCGGCGCCGTTCTGCACGCGGACGCTGGCTGACCTCGGCGCCCGGGTGATCAAGATCGAACCGCCGGGGCGGGGCGACTTCACCCGCGACTACGACGACATCGTCAACGGCATGGCCGCTCACTTCGCCTGGCTGGGGCGGGGCAAGGAGTCCGTCACCCTCAACCTCAAGCACCCGGCCGGGCTGGAACTGCTGCACCGCCTGCTGGCCCGCGCCGACGTCCTGATCAGCAACCTCGGGCCGGGCGCGACCGCCCGGCTCGGCATCGGCCAGGCGGCACTCGCCGCCCGGTACCCGCGGCTGATCACGCTGGAGATCACCGGGTACGGCACCGCCGGGCCGCTGGCCCACAAGCGCGCCTACGACCTGCTGGTGCAGGCCGAGTCCGGCGCGTGCGCGATCACCGGCTGGGAGGGGCGACCCGCCAAGCCCGGGCCGCCGATGGCGGATGCGTGCACCGGGCTGTACGGGGCGGTCACCATCCTGGCCGCGCTGCATGACCGCGAACGCAGCGGCCGCGGCCGCACCGCGGAGCTGAGCATGTTCGACGCGATGGTCGACCTCATGGGGTACACGCTGCACCACACGCGGGCCACCGGCGTCAATCAGATCCCGGTCGGTATGGGGTCGCCGGCCGTGGCACCGTACGCCGCCTACTGGACCGGCGACGGCCAGACGGTGGTGCTCGGCACGACCAACGACGCCGAATGGCTCCGCCTGGCGGACATGATCGGGCGGCCCGAGCTCGGCGCCGACCCGCGTTACGCGCGCAACCCCGGCCGGGTCGCCGCCCGCGACGCGCTCGACCAGATCATCGCCGAGTGGTGCGCGGCCCGGCCGCTGGCCGCGATCCAGCAGGCGGCCGACGCGGCCGCCATCGGCAACGCCCGGTACAACACGGCCAGCGACGTCCTGGTCCATGAGCAGATGTCCGCCCGGGGCCGCTGGCGGGAGGTCGATTCGCCGGCCGGCCCGGTCCTGTCCGCCCTTCCCCCGCCGGTGGTCAGCGGCACCGAACCCGCCATGGGGGCGATTCCTGGTCTCGGCGAGCACACGGTCACGGTGCTGACCGAACTCGGCTGTACCGCCGAGCAGATCGCCGCGCTGCGCGAAGCCGGCACGATCTGAGCGCACGACAGCTGCCGCTACGACGGGCGCCCGCCGTTGACCCACATGATCGAGCCGGTGGTGTAGCTCGACGCGTCCGACGCGAGGTAGACGATCGCCGGAGCGATCTCCTCGGGACGTCCGACCCGGCCAAGCGGGATCTCGGGCAGGTACCGCGGCAGCAGGTCGTCGCCCGCCGGGCCCCCCGTCTCGCTCTGGACCAGTCCCGGCACCAGCGCGTTCACCCGCACCTTGGGCGCGCAGAACTGGGCGAGGTACTGGGTCATCGACCACAGCGCGGCCTTAGACGCGCCGTAGGCGAGGGACGTGCCGCGCGGTCGGAAGGCGGCGCCGCTGAGCATGTTGATGACGCTGCCGCCGCGCCCGTCCATCATCGCCGGAATGAGCCCGGCACACAGCCGGTACGGCGCGAGCAGGTTGGTCGCCAGGGTCGCTGTCCAGTCCTCGGGCGTCACCTTCAGGACCGGCGCGGTCCGCGCACCGGTCTCGTGGGCGTTGTTCAGCAGCACGTCGACCTGCCCGAACTCCGCGCCGAGCCAGTTCACCAGGGCGCCGACGCCTTCTTCGCTTGACACGTCGCAGGCCCGGGGCGTCACCGTCGCGCTGGTCTGCTCCGCGATTTCGGCGGCGACGGCATGCAGCCGGCCTGCGTCGCGGGCGAGCATCACGACATGCGCCCCGACCTCGGCCATCGCCCGCGAGGCCGCGAGCCCGATGTTGCGGCTGGCGCCGGACACCACCGCGACCTTGCCGTCCAGCCGGAGCAGTTCCGGCACCGACTTGTTTCCCACGCCAGCTCCTCGTCAGCGCAGGGCCACGGCGCTCACCGGCGACCCGACAGCCCCGGTGACCGGCAGGACATGGGCACTGAGGAAGCAGTCCCAGCGCTCGTCGGCCGCGCAGGCGGCGGCGAGGTCCTCCAGGTACCAGTACTCGCCCAGCCACAGCCCCATGTCGCGGATGCCGACCATGTGCAGCGGCACGAAGTAGTCGGAGTAGTAGCCGGTGAGCTCCACCGTGGCGTTGTCCGCGGCCACCGCCGCGACCTCGCGCTCGTGCAGCCAGTCGAGGCAGTCGAAGTCCAGCCCGGACTGCTGCGCCCGGAACTCCCGCCACGATCCGGTTTCGCGCCAGATCGCCATGCCGCCCGTCCGCACCAAGAGGATGTCACCCGGGCGGACCGCGACCCCCTGCCGCGCGCACATGGCATCCAGGTCAGCCGCCGCTATCAGTCCGCGCCGCGGCACGTCCCCCTGGTTGAGCCGCACGTAGTCGAGCAGCACGGCCCGGCCGCTGATCAGGCCGGCGGCGTGCTCCACGCCGTTGCGGGCGGCGCCGTCCGCGCCCACCGCCGTCGCCGGGACGCCGTTGTAGAGCGTCCCGCCGTAGTAGATGTGCGCGAGCCCGTCCCACTGGGTGGAGCACTGCAGGGGCATCATGATGTAGTCGTCGGTGAAGCGGGCGCCGCCGGTCAGCTCCGCGCCGCCGCTGTCGGCGCCCGTCGCGGTCATAAAGTGGAGCGGGCCGCCGCGCACCGACGAGCTGGGACCGCGCGCGTCCAGCGGCAGCGACAGCGACACCGTGGCGCCGGTGCCGACGCTGTGCGCGGCCGCCGTGCGGCTCTGCTCCGATATCAGGTTGAGCGTGCCGATCTGGTCGCCGGTGCCCCACCGGCCCCAGTTCGACAGCCGCCGCGCCGTGTCCGCGAACGCGTCCGATCCCAGTTGCTTTTCACCCAGCACCACCACTTCACACCGCCCGTCACGTTGTGGGTCGCCGACGGGCTGGCTCGAAGCGGCTGTCAGATCAGCCGCACTTGAGCCCGTCGAGAAGCATCGAGGCGAAGTATTCGCCTACTTCACGAAGAGTGTGACGCCCGCCCGGCCGGTACCACCGGTGTACCCAATTGCACATTCCGATGATTCCGTACATCACCACGCGAGCTTCGATATCGGACCGGAATATGCCCGCCTCCTGGCCTTCGCGGATTATCTGCAGCAGCGAGGCGTGATACCGCTTGGCCAACTTAGCGAAATCGTCGGCGGCTTCTCCGAGCTTTTCCAGGTTCTGTCCGAGAAAGACGAAGCTCTCCGGCCAGCCTTTCTCGTAGGAATCCAGGTGGCTGACGATCGCGTCGCGAAGCTTGTCCTCCGGCGAGGCGCCGGATGCCATGATCGTGTTGATCCGCTTCTCGATGTCGGTCAGCGGCCCGCGGACGAGCTCGACCAGCAGCTCCTCCTTGCCCCGGACGTAGTAGTAGACACTGGCCCGGTCGATGCCGACCGCCTCCGCCACGTCACGCAGCGTCGATTCCGCGTATCCCTTGGTCCGGAAGACCTCGGCCGCGCCGGCCAGGATCTGCTGCCACCTGGCATCGGCGGCCCGGTCCCCGGAAGACAGCATCCGCTGGCGTTCCCGACGTTCTCCCAGTGTCATGCTCGCGCCGCCTCCGTACCGTTCCGGTTGGCCTCGATTCTAGCGGTCCAGCCGAGCCGCGGATCCCGCTGCACTGGGCCGGATACGGCGCAATAGTTTCAGTCGGTCATTGTTTTCCTCCTGTCGTATCGGTGGCCGATTTCGCCGCACGGCCGAACGCATTCTGCGCGGCCTCGCGGGCGAAGTTGGAAGCGTGGGCAATCGCGTCCAGGTGGGCGCCGGCGCGGATCGCGTCGCGCACCGACAGCGACGAGGAAAGGTGATCGACGCCGGCTTTTTGCAATTGCAGCCAGCCCGCCGGCATCAGCGCCAGCGCCTGGGCGTAGTCGCGCACCGCCTCGCGGAATCCCTCGGCCGGCAGGACGGCGGCCGCCAGGCCCCAGCGCTCGGCGTCCGCGGCCTCGATGGCGGTGGCGGCGGGGTTCAGCAGCAGGGCCTTCGCCCGGCGCGGCCCCAGCAGCTTCGCCAGCAGCGGGGCGAAGTAGCCCGCGCCGATGAGGGCCCTGGGCAGCTGCAGCCGGGCCGACGGCGTCATGAAGCCGATATCGCAGCTGAGGAACATGAGCAGACCGATGCCGATGCACGGCCCCTGGGCGGCGACGATCACCGGCCTGCGGGACTCGGCGATCGCCCCGCACACCGCCGCGGAAGTGTCGAGGATCCGGTTGAGGTCGGTGACCGCGTCCGGCTCGTCTGCGCGGGCCGCGGCGAACTCGTCCAGGTCGAGGCCGGCGCAGAAGACGGGGCCGTCGCTGCGCACCACGATGACCCGGACCTGGTCATCGGCGTCGGCGGCGCGCAGCCGCTGCTCGAGCAGCTGGAACATCGCCTGGGTGAGGGCGTGGCGCTTGGCCGGGTTGTGCAGCTCGATGAACTCCACGCCCGCCTCCCGGCCGCCGGCGATCGTGCCCGCGCCGTCGGCGCCGCTCACGCCAGGCTCCACTGCCAGCGGCACAGGATGTCGGTGAGCGCCAGGCAGGCGTCCTGCTGTGCGCACCGGGCGGTCGGGCTGAGGTGGTCCAGGCCGAAGAAGCTGTGCCCGACCCCGGGATACCGCAGCAGCTCGATGCGGCCGCCGTCGGCGCTCACCCGCGAGGCCCACTCGCATTGCTCGTCGACCAGCGGGTCGTACTCGGCCTGCACCAGCACGGTCGGCGGCAAGCCGCCGAGCCAGTCGCTGCGCAGCGGCCAGGCGTAGGGCGAATCCGCCGCGGCGGCACCGCCGGCGGCCAGGTACTGCCGGGCGTACCAGTGCATCCCGCTGCGGCCGTCGATGTCGCCCCGGTCGAAACGCCGGTAGGAGGACCGGCCGAAGTCGTCGTCGAGCACCGGCACCACCAGCAGCGCCGCCCGCACCGGGAGCGGCTCCTTGCCGTCACGCAGCCGCAGCAGCGCCGCGGCGGCCAGGTTGCCCCCGGCGCTCTCCCCGGCCGCGATCACCGTGCCGGGGTCGCCCGGCAGGCCGCACTCACCGGAGGCGAGCCAGCGCAGCGCGGTCAGCGTGTTCTCTAGCGCGGCCGGGTAGGGGTTCTCGGGCGCCAGCGGGTAGTCGAGGGAGACCACGGTGGCGGCCAGTCCCTCCGCGAGGGCGCGGCAGGACCGCTGGGTCGCCGCCGTGCTGCCCGCGACCCAGCCTCCGGAGTGCAGGTAGAGCACCAGCGGGCCGTCGGCGGGGCCGACCGTGGTGCGCATCCGCAGCCGTTCGCCGCGCCAGCATACGGTCTGCTCCGGCTCGGCCGTGTCGTCGGGCAGACATGACATGCGGGCTCGGATGGCGGCCCGGCGCCGTGCCTCGGCGGCGTCCATCGCGGCCGAGGACAGGGGCGGCGTGGCCCCGGCCATCGCCTTGCTCAGCTCACGCAGCGTCGGCTCGAGTGGCACCGCACCCCTCCGTCCCGCGTCCGGTCAGCCGACGACATCCGCCAGCCGCCTGGTGTCGGCCGCGCGGGACCGCCCGGGAGCGATGAGGAAGCGCGTCGGGTTCAGCGTCACGTCGGCGCGGGTGAACGAGCCCGAGATCGGCTCCGTCGCCGACAGCCCGGCCGTCTGGCCGCCGGTCCACCATAGGCTGTCGAACTCGCTGACCGCGGGACGGCCGCGGTCGGCGCGGCTGATCTCGAACGCGCGCTCGAACTGGGCGATCCACGGCTGGTCCCGGAAGACGACCGGCCGGAGCCCGGCCACATAGAGTACGGCCGACGGTGTCACCGGCTCGGGCCCGAGCAGGCTGGCCCGCAGCAGGGTGTGGCCGGCCTCGACGGTCAGGTCGATGCGCTCGTACCGGCGCTCGAGCTTGATGTCGGCCACGGTGGAGACGTAACCCCAGCGGGCCTCCATGTCGGCCGCCACCCGCGGGTCGTCGATCGCCGCGCCGAGCACGTAGCGGCGCGCCCGCGCGCCCGCCCGGCACTGGATGCCGACCTCGACGGTGCGGAACGAATCACGCTCGGCGGTGGCCGTGACCTCGTACGCCATGATCACCAGCACGCCGGGGTTGAGCGGGTGCAGGGCCGGCGGCAGCAGGCCGCGGCACACCTCGACCGGCGCCTCGGCCGTCAGCTGCAGGACCGTCGCCGGCATCTGCGGCGTCGGTCTGCGGCTGAGCCCCGGGCTCAGCCGCCCGGCCCGCGACACGTCGATCTGGTTCATTCCGTCAAGCGGCATCTCACGCTCCAGCCAGGGTCACCGCGCCGGACTTCAGCCGCGGCAGGACCTTCTCGGCGAACAGGTTCATGCTCCGCCGGGCCTCGTCGGCGTCGAGCACCTCAGCGGAGTTGATGATGAAGTTGATTCCGTCGACCCCGATCGACTGCCAGCGCTCGATGGTCTCCACGATCTGGTCGGGGGTGCCGACGCAGGCACCTTCGGGGACGCCCTTCGTCTTTTCCGAGCCCGCGTCGCGCTGCGCGATGGTGGGGATGCCGCCGAGGGTCGGGTAGGACGGGGTGACCACGACCTCGCGGGTGTGCAGATTCTGGTCGGCCAGGTACTGGAACTCGGTGGCGAGCTTGCCGCCGCGCTCGGCCGCGTAGTCCGCGTCCTCGTGGCAGTACAGGAAGTTGACCGTGTGGACGGTGTTGTTCTTGTGCCGGAACGAGTCGAGTTCGAGGCCGGCCATGATGGCGCGGTACTTCTCGATGCGCACGGCGAGCGCGTCGTAGCCGGAGAAGTTCACCCCGAGCCAGCCGAGGCCACGCTCGGCGGCGTCGATCTCGGTGCCTGGGCTGCTCACCGCGACCCACATGGGCGGGTGCGGGTGCTGCATGGGCCGGGGCAGGATCTGGCGCTCCGGGATGGAGAACGTGACGCCCTGGTGCGAGAACAGCGGCGAGGCCCACATGCGCGGGATGGTCTCGACGTATTCCGACCAGGACTGCTTAGTCCGGTCGGGATCGGCGTAGAAGCCGCCGAGCTCGGTCCAGGTCGACGAGCGGCCGGTGCCGAAGTCCACCCGGCCGCTGGAGAGGATGTCGAGCACGGCGATGCGTTCGGCCACCCGGACCGGGTGGTTGATCTCGGGGACGCAGACGACCACGCCGTGCCCGAGCCGGATCCGCTCGGTCGCGCTCGCCAGCGCCCCCAGCAGGACCTCGGGCGCACCCGAGTGCGAGTACTCCGCGAGGAAATGGTGCTCGACCACCCACACGTGGTCGAAGCCCAGCTTGTCGGCCAGCACCGCGTCTTCGACGCTGTGCCTGAACACTCGCGCCTCCGCCTCGGGCGTGGCCGGCCTCGAGACGGAAAGCTCGAGGAAGAGACCGAATTTCACCTGGGTGCCTCCACATCAGCCCGCGGGAAAACCGTTCACGGTCTTCGGTACGCGTGTTCTCGATTCAATATCTAGCCCATCCGAGCAAGCCTGTCAACGTCAACGTTGACGATGGTGATGATGATGGCGCTGCCGCCAGGCCGCGCGCACCGCGGGCAGCACCTGGTCGGTGAGCGTCGCGACGACCGCCTCGCTCTCGGGCAGGGTCGACGTGGCCGAGTCCTGGCCGGCCGCTACGCAGAAGATGAAGTGGCGGACGCCAGCGCCGGCGTACGCGAGCAGCTGGCCGGTGACGTCCGGCACGTCGCCGGCCGCCATCCGGTCGCTGGACACCGGGAAATCCTGCCCGTAGGTCCGGCCGAGCCAGCGGGCCGCCTCGGCGCGGGCCGCGTCGCGGTCGGGATTGACGTTGACGAAGATCATCGCATACCAGCCGAAACCAGACAGATCGCGGCCCGCGGCAGCGGCCGTCTCGGTGATCGCCGCCACGGACGCGGCGTAACGGCGCGACGAGTACAGGTAGGGCATCCACCCGTCGCCCAGCCGCGCCGCGCGGCGGACCGCCGCGTCCTGCCGGCCAGCCACCACGATGGGCGGCCCGCCCCGCTGGGCCGGCGCGGGATGGATCCGCACATCGCTCATCGGGTAGTAGCGGCCCTCATGGGTGACCGGCTCGGCCGTCCACAGCCGCCGGAGCAGTGGAATGGCCTCGTCCAGCCGCCGGCCGCGGGTCTCGCGGGGCACCTGGCAGGCGCGGTACTCCTGCGGCGACTCGCCGCCGACGCCGACGCCGAGGATCACCCGCCCGCCGGTGACCCGGTCGAGGTCAGCCACCGCCTTGGCCACGATGGCGGGCGGGTACAGCGGCAGCAGCAGGACCGACGTGCCCAGCAGGACGCGCTCGGTCGCCGCCGACATCCGGGCGAGCGCGGTGAGTGCCTCCGCGGTCGGGTTGGCCGCGGCGATGTGGCCGCCGACCCAGAGCGAGTCGACGCCCCATCGCTCGAGCCGGGCGGCCCGCCGCGGGTCGCCGTTGAACAGGACGCCGAACCGCAGCTCGCCGGGCGGGGCGCCGCCGTCTCCCGGCACCGGCGCGGCTACCGCGGCTCGGCGGTCAGCAGCACCGCGGCGGGGTCGTGGTAGAAGCTGCCCGCCCCGACCAGCGCCGTCCGCGCGCCGGCGGCCTGGCGGTCGCCGCAGTCGCCGCGCAGCTGGCGCACCGCCTCGGCGTAGTAGCCGGAGCCGCCGGTGCGGCCCTGGGACAGGTTGCCGCCGCTGCTCGCGACCAGGGTCCGCCCGTTCAGCCGGAGGATGTTCTGCTCCTTGTCCCACGACGACTGGAACAGGTCGGTGGCCTCACCGGGACCGCAGAACCCGGCCGCCTCGGTGAACGCCACCGCGTTGATGCTGTAGCCGTCGTAGGGGTAGAACAGGTCGGCGTCGTCGACGGTCAGGTCGGTGCGTTCCCACAGGCCGGCCATGGCCCGCCAGGGGCTGAACTGGCCCCAGCCGAGGCCGTTTTCGTAGAACTCCCCGATCCGGGTGCCGCCCAGCGCCATCGCGTCGACGTAAACGGCCCTGCCGGGCAGGTCCCGGGCGCGCTCCGCGGTGGTCAGGATCAGCGCCTCGCCGGCGTCGACCGGGACGTCCATGTCCAGCATCTGCATCGGCGCCCAGATCTCGCGGGACGCGTGGTAGTCCTCCAGGGTGATCGGGGTACGCACGGCGGCGTTGGGGTTCCTGGCGGCATGCGAGCGGTTGTTGACCGCGATCCGGCCGAAGACGTCCTTGGAGACGCCGTAGTCGTGCATGTACCGGGCCATCCAGGCCGCGTACGGCTCGCCGTTGTGGTACCAGCGCTGCGCCAGGTCGGTGTTGCGCCAGATGCCGGGTCCAGCCAGCGCGGCGGCCCGCTGGCGGAACGGGTCGGCCGCCGCCGACTGCGACATCTCGGCGCCCCGCCGGTACGCCTGCACCAGCAGCAGCGTGTCGCACAGCCCGGTCGCGACCGCCTGCGCGGCGTAGACGAAGCAGGAGCCGAGCCAGCTGTTGAGCACCCAGGTGGTCTTCTCGATGCCGAGCGCGCCCTGCACCGCCAGGTAGGTCGCGTCGCCGACGGAGAAGACGTCCCGGCCGCTGCCGCAGATGCCGTCGATCTCGGACTTGTCGATTCCGGCGTCCTTGATCGCGGCGACGGCGGCTTCAAGTCCCAGTCCGAGGTAGGTCTTCCTGGTGTCCCTCAGGTACGGGGTGGACCCGACGCCGACCACCGCGACCTGACCGCGCAGCGGATTCCTAGCCAACCTGGGCCTCCTCGTTCAGTTGCGCCGGACGGAACGCCGGGACCTGCAGGCCGTCGCGCTCGATCCAGGTCAGCTCGACCGGCATGTCGTGGCGGAGATCCTCGAACGCGACTCCGTCGACGGTGGAGAGGTAGCGCAGGCCCGGCTGCTCGGCGAGTTCCACCGCGACGAGCACGACGGTGCCCTGCCGCTGTCCCGCCCGGTCGTTGGCGCGCGTGTGCTGAATCCGGGTGAGCAGGTAGACCCGGCCGTGTCCGCTGACCTCGGTCGGTGTCACCGACCAGGACCAGCATTGCGGGCACAGGGGCCGGTGCGGGTAGATCCAGTAGCCGCAGTCATCACAGCGGTTGATCAGGAGCCTGCGCTGGAGCAGGCCCCGGTAGTGCTCGATGTTGTCGTAGGTGATCAGGACATCGGGGAATCGCTCGAAGACGTCGTCATCGCTGACGGACATGGCACCTCCGTATGGTCGGACTCAGCCCCCGGCCGGGGCGTCGTGAGGGCGAGCTGCTGGATCTTGACCCGGTCGAACTTGTTGCTGCCGAGCCGCGGCAGCGAGTCGACGAAGATCACCTCACGGGGGATCTTGAACCGGGCCAGGCGGGACTTGAGCCAGTCGAGCAGGGCGGCCTCGTCCAGCTCGGCCCCCTCGTGCAGGATGACGTAGGCCCGCCCGATCTCGGTCTTGCGCTGGTCGGGTACGCCCACCACGACGCAGTGGAAGACCGCCTCGTGCTCGGCGACGGTGCGCTCCACCTCTTCGACCGAGACGTTCTCGCCGCCGACCTTCAGCATCAGCTTCAGCCGGCTGATGTAGGTCACGTAGCCGTCCTCGTCGATCGAGACCAGGTCCTCACTGTGCACCCAGCCGTCATCGTCGGTCATCGCCGCGGTCGCCGCCGGGTTCTTCCAGTAGCCGCGCATGGTGTTGCCGCGCACCCAGGCCTCGCCGACCGTGCCCGGCGGCACCTCGGCGCCGGTCTCCGGGTCGACCGCCTTGACCTCTTGCCCGCGCAGCGGGCGGCCGTTGGTGACCCTCTGCTTGCCGGGCGGGTCGCCCGGCCCGCAGAGGGTCACCGCCCCGTAGCACTCGGTCAGCCCGAAGGGGTTGATGACCAGCGAGGCGTTGGGCATGAGAGTGTCCGCGCCGTGGCCGCCGGGGCGGCTCATCCGGACCGACGAGAAGTCACGGCCGGCCTGCAGGGCCGAGGTCACCAGCTCGTTGGCGAGGATGCCGAACAGGACGGTGCACTTCTCCGACTCGACCAGTTCGCCCGCCAGCGGCGGGTCGAACGCCTCGGTGAAGACCAGGCGGCCGCCGGTCTCCAGCATGGTCTGGATCCCCCACAGGCTGCCGCCGCCGTGGAAGAAGGGCATGGAGCTGAAGAAGGCGTCGTCGGCGGTGAGGCCGAGGCGCTCGGTGTGCACCTGGCCGTAACGGACGATGCCGCCCTGCTCGAGCATGACGCCCTTGGGCCGGCCGGTGCTGCCCGAGGTGTACTTGATCATCGCCAGGTCGGCACCGGTCACGGCGGCGCTGGCCGCTTCGGCCGCCGCGGCGGCGTCCGGGGCGCCGCCGGCCAGCGTGCTCCACTGGTGCAGGTTGCGGTGGCTCGGCTCGCCCGCGCGCTGGTAAACGATCACGTTGCGCAGGTCCGGCAGCCCGGGGCTCCAGAACGCGCCCCGGGGCGCGGTGGAGAACTCCGGGGCGATCCGGGTGAGCGCGCCGACGAAGTCGATCTTCCTGAACCGGTCCTGGACCACCAGGTGCCTGGCCTCGGACTGGCGCAGCATGTAGCCGATCTCGGGCGGGATCAGCCAGGTGTTGAGCGGGACGAGGACCGCGCCGAGGCGCATCACCGCGAAGTAGGTGATGATCCACTCCGGCCGGTTGGTCATCCAGATCGCCACCCGGTCGCCGTGCCTGACCCCGATGCCGAACAGTCCCTCCGACAGCCGCTCCGCCCGCTCGGCGGCCTCGGCGTAGCTGAGCACGCGCCGCCGCTGGTCGTCGTCGACCTGCACGTACGCGACCTTATCCGGATGCCGCCGGGCATTGCGCGCCACGATCTGCCAGACCGTGCTCTGCCTTCCGTCCGTTTCGCTCATGCTCACCTCATGCGTTGCGACAGATAGCTGGCCTCGATCTCGGTCAGCCGGGTGGCCAGCTCCGCGGCCGGGCCCGCGATCTGTACCCGGCCGCGCTGCATCACGATCACGTGGTCGGCGATGCCGAGGGCCGTGCGGAGGTGCTGTTCCACCAGCAGCACGGCGCAGCCGGCGTCGGCCGCCGCCCGGACCGCCCGCAGCAGGCGCCGGACCACCAGCGGCGCCAGAAGGTCGTCTTGCCGACCGTGGTCCCGCTGAAGCCGCCCGTCCAGCCCTCGTTGTTGAACACCATCGCGTCGATCGCCGCCCCCAGACCGAGGGTCACGATCGCCAGGTTCACGCCGCGGGTGCGCACCGCGGGCACCGCGAAGACGACCCCGACCAGGGCCGCGCCTGCGATGCCGGCCAGGAACGCGACCTCGAACGGCCAGTGCTGGGTCGCCACCAGCCGCCCGGCCACGTACGCCCCCATCCCGGCCAGCGCCCACTGCCCCAGTGAGAGCTGTCCCGCGTACCCGGTCAGCACGACGATCGACAGCAGCACGATCGCGGTGGCGAAGGTCACGGTGAACGAGTCGGTCCAGGTCGGGCCGAGCGTGAGCGCGAGCACGAGGAAGACGGCCGCGCCGAGCAGCGGGAACGAGCGGAACCCGCCGACCAGGGCGGCGGCGAGCGAGGCGAGCACCATCGTCGTCATCAGCAGCACCGACAGCTCCAGGATCGGCGCG
>Ga0209656_10002097_pt1 | contig 12985 bp, 14 predicted proteins | sample BogFormECP12_OM2_FD_188239 | JGI IMG/M metagenome (GOLD analysis project Ga0209656, IMG submission 188239) | Bog forest soil microbial communities from Calvert Island, British Columbia, Canada - ECP12_OM2 (SPAdes) (version 2) | ecosystem: Environmental > Aquatic > Freshwater > Wetlands > Bog ... | reverse complement strand
GGGCTCTTCGGAAATGAGCGTGCAGCGGTGGTTGGCGGATATCCGGGGTGGGGGTTCGTGTCGTTGAGCTGAGGTGGGGCCTCGGTGGGTGACGATTCAGGTTCCTACACGCCGCTTCACCAACACCACCGAGGTGACCCTTGCCTGAGGCTACCGCCTGCCCGCCTGCTGTTGTTGCCGACACGATCATGCGCACCATCGAGCTGGGCGTGACGATCACCGACGCTGCCGTCGATGAGAAGACCACGACGATCTTCTGTGTGCCGGTAGCCCGTGATCCGCGGTGTCCGGGCTGCGGTCGAGAGGGCCGCTACCGCGACACCGTGACCCGGCTGTTGACGGATCTGCCGGTGGCCGGCTACCCGCTGGTGCTGCAGGTGGGCGTACCTCGCTACCGTTGCCTAACCCCTGAGTGTGGGCGTGCGGTGTTCAACCAGGATCTGGGCAAGTTGGCGGCCCCACGGGCTTCGACGACGCGGCGCTGTGCCCGGTATGTGTTGCGGCGGTTGATGATCGACCGCACCACCATTTCGGCTATCGCCGCGGAATTGGGTGTGTCCTGGCATACCGTCAGCTCGATTGCGATGCGTGCGACCGCGGCCCTGATCACCGCGACCGGGCCAGATCGGCTGGCCGGGGTGAAGGTGATCGGTGTCGACGAGCACCGCTGGGCGCCTCGGCGTCGCGGCACCGAGGGGTTCGTCACGCTGATCATCGACCTCACCCCTACCCACGACCAGACCGGGCCGGCACGACTGCTCGACCTGGTCGAAGGACGCTCAGCGAGCGCACTGTCGTCGTGGTTGGCCGCCCAACCCAGCGACTTCGCCCAGGCCGTGGAGGTCATTGCGATGGACGGATTCGCCGGCTACAAGACCGCCGTTACCCAGGTCATCCCGGACGCGGTCACCGTGATGGACCCCTTCCACGTCGTCGCCTTGGCCGGGGTCAAGCTGGATTTGATCCGCCAACGCATCCAGCAGCAGACCCTTGGTCGGCGCGGACACACCGGCGACCCGCTCTATGGGATCCGGCGCATCGCCCGAACCCGCCTGCAGCTGCTCTCCACACGCCAATACACCCGGCTGACCGAGGTGCTCGACGGCGACGAACACCTCGCGGTCAAGGTCGCCTGGCTGATCTATCAGAAGATCATCGCCGCCTACGCCGACCCGAACCGACGTCGCGGCAAGAACGCAATGACCAGGCTGATCGCCTCGATCCGGCGTGGCGTGCCAACCGGATTGGAGGAGATCGCCCAACTCGGCCGCACGCTATCGCGCCGCCGAACCGACATCCTGGCCTTCTTCGACCACCACGCCTCCAACGGACCCACCGAGGCCATCAACGGCCGCCTGGAAGCCTTGCGCCGCAACGCCCTCGGATTCCGCAACCTCACCCACTACCGCTGGCGCTCACTACTGCACAGCGGAGCACTCCACCAACTTGTCAATGCACTCTGAATTACGAAGAGCCACTGAAGGGCGTGCCCGGCGAATGGCACCTCTTCGCCGTCGCCCCTCCGTAGCGGTGGGTTTCGGGCGAAACTCATTTCGCCTGCCTTAAGCGCTTGTGCAGCCGGGACAGGATGGGCCGGGGATTGGTCTGGGGGGTCCCCGCTACTTCTTGGCCGCCGTGGTCTTCGCCGTCGTCGGCGCTGCGGTCGGTAGCCCGGTGACGTGGCAGATCGCGGCGGGCCTCTCGACCGCCAGGTTCAATCTTTCCTCGACCAGTACGCGAACCACGTTATCGGTGAAATCCGTTCCGGTTGTACAGAACGAAGTTGAACGGGTGAACCTTGCCGGTCTCCGGAAAGGTCACCGCAGCGTGGACCTGGCGCGCTTGTGCCCGTTTTCGGCTCCGGGCGCTGAGTATGTAGTAGGTCGCGGCGGCGATGGCCGCGCCGCCGGTCCCGATGGCAGTTGCCCACTCGGCGGCATTTCCCCAAACGTCCGCGTAAAACGGAAACCCCCATAGCTCGCCCCACACCGCGCCAAAGTATCCGACCGCACGCGGCGGGCCGATCCCCGCCCCAGGTGCGGCCACAGGCAGTCAGAACTAAGAAACCCAGCAAACGGCTCTGCGAGCCTCACCGCCCGGGGCCTGTTTCGTTTGTGCCCAAACTGTGCCCACGGATATTCGACCGAAATAGCGTTTCTACCAGCGCAGATACCGGGACCACGGCGGAGCCTCCTGTCAGGATTGAACTGACGACCGCTCGCTTACAAGGCGAGTGCTCTACCACTGAGCTAAGGAGGCCGTCACCGTGTACTGCCCGGAGCCGCCGGACTTGTCGGACTCGTGGGACTCGTCGGGGTCGCAGGGATCGTTGGGGTCGCAGGGCTTGTTGGGGTCGGAGGGCTGGTTGGAGTCGCAGGGCTGGGAGGACTCGTGGGCGTGGGACTCATGAGGCCTGGCCCTTCGCCACACCAGTCGGCCACATCTTTCGGGTACTGGTCTAGCGGCCCAGGACAGCGCTGGCCCGGCGGGAAGTTGGCACCGGCGTTGAGCAGATCGCAGGGGACATAGACCTGCTTGCCTTTAGGGGTGTTGGTCAAACACTTCGTCGGCGGCTCGGCACGAGCCGCGACAGGGACGACGGCCGCCACCAACACAATGCCGAGCGCCCAAGCAAGGCGGCGATAGGTCATGAGAACTCCTCTAATGCTGTGGAGCCCCCTGTCAGGATTGAACTGACGACCTTTCGCTTACAAGGCGAGTGCTCTACCACTGAGCTAAGGAGGCCGGTTTTAACCGGTGTCAGCCTAACGGCTCACTCGTCGTGGTCGATGACGCGCTGGGAACGCACAGTCCGCGGCGGCGAGCGCCGTGACGGGCGGCGGCCCGGCAACGGAATCCGGTCGGCGATGTTGCTGAGCGGGTTGACCACCATGGTCAGCGATATGACTGCATCCTGCAGCGTTGCGATCGCCGGCTCCAGCGCCTCCATCCCGGGCACCAGCCGGCTCAGGGTGTCCGCGACGGCGGCGAGCTGCTCGAGCGGACCGTTGCGGGCTGTCAGCTTGTCGATCAGACCACCCTCCGCCAGCAGTCGATCGGCCAGCCCGTCTTCGGCGAGTAGCCGATCAATCAGCCCGTCGTCGGCAACCAGCTGGTCCACCAGGCCGCCGGGCTTCAGCGCGCGTTCCAGCCCACCACCCTCGGCGGTCAGCCGGTCGAGCAGGCCGCCTTCCTGGGTCAGCATGTCGACCACCCCGCCCGGGCGCAGCAGCCGATCGATCGGCCCGTCGGTAGCCAGGGCGCGCCCCATCGGCGCGTCGTCGTCCAACAACCTGGCCAGCCGGTTGGCCCGGGTGATCGCGTCGTCGATGCCCAGCATGTGCGCGACCGCATTCGGGCCGCCCGGCGTGCTCGCCTCGCCCAATGTTCGATGGGCAATGCCGAGCGCCGACGTCGCGACGCCGAGGCCCGCGTCGGCGGCAGCGAGTCCGACCCGCACGGGCGCGGTGGCGAGGGCGGCCAGGCTTTTGCCAAGGTTCATGCCCCGAGTGTATTCGCGCCGGTCGCGGCGTTTTGCGACTGTCGCAAAACCAACTGACAGCAACCTCACAGCAATTGTCGAGGCTGTCTTGAGCTAAGTGCGAGCAAATAGACAGATGGGATCGGCAGTCGCAGAAGAAACCACTCCGGAGGCGCGGGTACTCGTCGTCGACGACGAAGACAACATCGTCGAACTTCTCTCGGTCAGCCTCAAGTTCCAGGGCTTCGAGGTGCACACCGCGACGAATGGACCGGCGGCGCTGGATTTGGCCCGCGACGTCAAACCGGATGCGGTGATCCTCGACGTGATGATGCCCGGCATGGACGGATTCGGGGTGCTGCGCCGGCTACGCGCCGACGGCATCGACGCCCCTGCGCTGTTCCTCACCGCCCGCGATTCGTTGCAGGACAAGATCGCCGGGCTGACACTGGGTGGCGACGACTACGTCACCAAGCCGTTCAGCCTGGAAGAGGTCGTCGCTCGGTTGCGAGTTATCTTGCGGCGCACCGGAAAAGGCATCATCGAGCGTCGCAACGCCCGGCTGACGTTCGCCGACATCGAACTCGACGAGGACACCCACGAGGTGTGGAAGGCCGGCCAGCCGGTGTCGTTGTCGCCTACGGAGTTCACCCTGCTGCGCTACTTCGTGATCAACGCCGGCACCGTGTTGAGTAAACCGAAAATCCTGGACCACGTCTGGCGCTACGACTTCGGCGGTGACGTCAACGTCGTCGAATCCTATGTGTCGTATTTGCGCCGCAAGATCGACACCGGCGAGAAGCGGTTGCTGCACACCCTGCGCGGGGTGGGCTATGTGCTGCGCGAGCCGCGATAAGACGCAGCGCGGCTGTGCCGTGAAATAGCGCAGCGTAGACGCAGAATATGCAGATGCCGAGACACTATCGGGCCGCACTGCCGCTAAGAGTCGGCTTGGTCGCCGCCACCCTGCTGCTGGCAGCGTGCGGGCTGACCGCCTCCGGCATCGCCGTCACCGAGATCCTGCGACACAGCCTGATCAAGCGAGTTGACCAGACGCTGGAAGAGGGGTCGCGCCGCAGCTGGGCGCAGGCACCGCCTGGGACCTCCTCGTCGCGCCGCGGTCCGACGCCGGAGGGTCCGCCGTCGAACTTTTACCTGCGTGCCATGTCTCCCGACGGGCACACCTGGACGGTCGTCAACGACAGCAATGCGCAACCCGCATTGCCCGACAACAACGATGTGGGCGGCAAACCGACAACGGTTGGATCGGTCGACAACTCCGGCGTGGCGTGGCGGGCGGTGTCGGTCCATGGGCCGCATGGTCGGTTAGTCACCGTTGCTTACGACCTTTCCGACGTGCAGGCGACGGTCCGGTCGCTGGTCTGGTTGCAGGTCGGTATCGGCGCCGCGGTGTTGGTTGTCCTCGGGCTGGCGGAGTATTGGTCGGTGCATCGAAGCCTGCGACCGTTGATGGAGGTCGAGCAGACCGCCGCGGCGATCGCCGCCGGCCAGCTGGATCGCCGTGTGCCCGAACGGGATCCGCGCACCGAGGTTGGTCGGCTTTCGCAGGCGCTCAACGGGATGCTCGCTCAGATCCAGCGGGCGTTCGCGTCGTCCGAAGCCTCGGCGGAGCAGGCGCGGACCTCAGAAGAGCGGATGCGGCGCTTCATTACCGACGCCAGCCACGAGTTGCGCACTCCGCTGACCACGATGCGCGGGTTCGCGGAGTTATATCGCCAAGGCGCCGCCCGCGATATGGAAATGGTGATGTCGCGAATCGAGAGCGAATCGCGGAGGATGGGCCTGCTGGTCGATGATCTGCTGTTGCTGGCCCGGCTCGATGCGCACCGGCCGATCGAGCGCAACCGCGTCGACCTGCTGGCGCTGGCCAGCGACGCCGTGCACGACGCGCAGGCGGTCGCGCCGAACCGCAATATCACGATGCAGGTATTCGACGGCCCCGGCACTCCCGAGGTGCTCGGCGACGAGCCCCGGCTGCGTCAGGTGCTCGGCAACCTCGTGACCAACGCTCTGCAGCACACGCCGGAAAGCGCCGACATTGTTGTGCGGGTCGGCACCGACGCCGAGGACGCGATCTTGGAGGTCGTCGACAAGGGGCCCGGCATGAGTCAGCAGGACGCGCTGCGCATCTTCGAACGGTTCTATCGCACCGATTCGTCGCGCGCGCGGATCAGCGGCGGCAGCGGTCTGGGCCTGTCGATCGTCGATTCGTTGGTTAACGCCCACGGTGGCATCGTCACCGTGACCACGGCGCCCGGGCAGGGCTGCCGCTTCTACGTCTGCCTACCGCGCATCGCCGACGTGCCCGCCCACGCCCGTTCAGCCAGGTAACGTTCGCACCTGTGCACGATTAGAGGGGGACGGGGGTCGATTCGATGACGACTCAGAATAGAAGTGCCGGTCTAGTCGACAGCGGTGACTCCGCAGATGCCCTCGCTGCGCTGTATGCAGCTGAACGGTCCGAGGTGCAAAGCATTCTCGGGCATGCGCTTAGCCTGATTAGTATCTTTATGGCCTATTCGACTTTCATTGGTGTTACCTGGGCGACCAGGCCGAATACAATACCGCACTATCTGATCCCGTTTATTCCTGTAATTGCATTTTTGGTGGTAGCGTAGCATTCGCAGCTGAACAGTCGAATCTGGGCGCACAATCAAGTGATCTTCATCCTCGAACAGCGGCTTCTAGATCTGATCCCTAGTATCGAAAATCCCACCAGGCTTTGGATCGGGCATACCAGTGGCAGGCTCGTAGTTGAGCTGCCGATCCTGTTGAAAGAGCGAAGGTTTGGGATGCCCGCCGCCAGCGTTATCACGTACGGAGGAATGTTGGCGATCGTTCTGTCTCTTACGGTTGCAAGTATTGTCGTCCCCATCGCCGTAAACCGGGATTGCCAAATGCTCGCGTCGATAATGGCAGTTTTGTATCTTATCGCGCTGTCGCTACTGTTGGCCTCGTATAGGTCTTCATTCGACATTACCGCGAAGAAGATGGATGAATGGGCGACATCGGCTCGGAAGACCTTTTCCGGTCAATTCAATCCGTAAGGGTAACCCACCCCTCGGGGCTCAGGCCAGTTCGGCGAGGGCAGCCTTGATCTTGGCTTGCGCCTCGTCCAAGGATGCCGGAGATGGGTTGTTATCGACATTGGCGAAGCCGAAATCGCTCAGGCTGCGGGTCGGAAAGACGTGGACGTGCAGGTGGGGAACCTCGAGCCCGGCGATGATCACGCCGGCGCGCTCGGCGTCGAACGCCCGGCACACGGCCCTGCCGATCAGCTGGGCCACCGACATCACCCGGCCGAGCACCGCTGGGTCGACGTCTTGCCATTGATCGAGCTCAGCTCGCGGGACGACCAGTGTGTGGCCCTGGGTCATCGGCTGGATAGTCAAGAAAGCGACGACCTCGTCGTCCTCGTACACGAACCGGCCCGGCAGTTCCCGGTTGATGATCTTGGTGAAGACGGTGGTCACGGGCGCCGCTCCTCCTCATCGCTTGGCTCTGCATCGTCGCGGACGCGCGACATGGGCTCCAGCATATGAGTCCCGCACTTCGCTGTTACGGACAGGCGGCGAGGACTATCGTCGAATGTTAGCTGGTGCGAATGCCGAGGGTTGGCAGCGGCGCTGCGCGACCAACCCACGCTGACATGCATGGAGGCGAGATGTTAACTGTCACAACATTTCTCAGCAGTCCCGAGGCGGTGGGTGTTTGGAACGTGGTTCCGCAACGTTCGTCCATCCGGTTCGAGAACAAGACGATGTGGGGCGCGATGAAGGTCCGCGGCGACTTCACCGAGTTCAGCGGCGGCGGGGAAATTCAAGACGCTCGAACGGTATCCGGCCGAATCGAAGTCAAGGCGGCCTCAGTGCACACCGGACTCGGGAAACGCGACGAAGATCTGCGGTCGCCGGCCTTCTTCGATGTCGAGAAGTATCCGAACATCACTGTCGTGATCAGCGGCGGTGAGGCCACCGGTGCTGACACCGTGCGCCTGCACGCCGATCTCACCGCCAAGGGCATCACCGCGCCAGTGCCGCTTCAGGCCCACGTCGAGGTGCTCGACGGCGGCGAGGTGCGATTGACCGCACGGACGACGATCGCACGCAAACAGTTCGCCGTGGAAGGAAACATGTTCGGCATGGTGGGCGCCAAGACGGCACTGAACGTCAGCCTGGTGTTCCATCACCAGAACTAGCCGGCAGCGCCGTCGATCAGTCCGGAAAGCTCTGCCACCGACCACGGTGGTGAGTCGTGATGGTCTCGGTAGCCGATCAAGGCCGGCGTGGCTCGGGGGTATCGCCCGACGAAACCGCCTGACGCAACGAAGATTTCGCCGGTGACCCGCTCGGCGAGATCGCTGGCCAGATAGACATAGGTGGGAGCGACGTAGTCCGGTGGTGCTACGTCCAGCGATCCCTGCATCGAGACTTCGTCAAGCAGCCCACGCCGGTTCAAGTCGATGATCTGGGCTTCGTAGTCCGGCCCGGTGGACAGCCGCGTCCTGGCACCCGGGCACACCACATTGGCCCGCACGCCGCACCCCTTCAACTCGGCGGCGATCGCCAGCGTCAGACTGTTGACCGCGCCCTTACCGGCCGGGTATCCGCTGCCGCCGTAATCACCGAGAAACGCGAACGAGCTGGTGTTGACGATGCTGCCGCCGCCTTGCTCGACCATCTTCGGGGCGGCCGCACGGCAGGTCGCGAACACCGTATGCAGGTGCGACTCCAGCAGCTCGCCGAACTGGGCCGGGCTGATGTCGAGGATGGACGAGCCTCGCGGTTCGGCGATGCCGGCGCAGTTCACCAGAATGTGGATGGCGCCGAACTCGTCAATACACCTGTCCACCAACGATTCCGCTGCCGACTGATCGGATGGTGAGCCGGCATGCGCCACCGCGCGCCCACCGCCGGCGGTGATTCCCTCGGCGGTGGTGCGGGCGGCGTCTGCGTCGCGGCCGTTGACCACCACGCCGGCGCCGTGCCGTGCCAACAAGGTCGCGACGGCTGCACCGATACCGCGCGACCCGCCGACCACGACGGCGCCGCGGTCGGCCAGCAGCGAGCTCACTCCTCGGTGCCGAATGTCATCATGTCGAGGTTCCAGTAGCCGCGCATATTCGTGATCAGCCCGGCGTCGTTGACCTTATATGTGAACACACCGCGGACCTTGCTGGTGATCCCGTTGTCAAACTTGCTCTGCAGCACCAAGATATGCGCGATCTCGTTGGGGTCACTGGACGGGAAGGTCTCCTCGCAGGTGATTGTCAGCTGGTTGGCGGCGATGTTGGTGTCGTAGAAGCCGGCCATCCCGTCCTTGCCGCGCACGCCGGTGCCGTCGGGGTTGGTAACAGACTTGCCGATCGGGTCCTCGACGACGACGTCGTCGGCCATCAGGGCCAGCCAGCCTTCCCGGTCGTGGGCCTGCACACAGCGCCATGACGACTGTGAGGCGGTCAGTGCGGGGGACTGCTGAACGGTTTCCTGGGACATGGCATTTACCGGTCGGCGTCGGTGTAGCGGATGACGCCGCGAATGTTCTTGCCGTCCAGCATGTCCTGGTAGCCGTCGTTGATCTGCTCCAGCTTGTACTGACGGGTGATCATGTCGTCGAGGTTGAGCTTGCCGACTTTGTACATCGACAACAGCTGCGGGATGTCGTACTGCGGGTTGCCGCCACCGAAGATGGTGCCCTGCAGGTTCTTCTGCATCAGGGTCAGCATCGCCAGGTTGAGGGTGACGTTGTTGTCCAGCAGGCTGCCGATGGCGGTCAGCACGCAGGTGCCGCCCTTCTGGGTCAGGATCAGGTAGTTCTCCACATCGGCGCCGTGTAGCTCGCCGACCGTAACGACCACCTTGTGGGCCATCAGACCGTAGGTCACCTCCATGATTCCGCCCATCGCGGCGAAGACGTCCGGGTACACGTGCGTGGCGCCGAACTTGAGGGCCTGGTCGCGCTTCCACTCGACCGGGTCGATCGCGAAGATGTAGCGCGCGCCGGCATTGACTGCGCCCTGCAGCGCGGCCATGCCCACGCCGCCGACGCCGACAATGGCGACGTCCTGACCCGGCCGGATGTCAGCGGTGCGAACCGCCGAGCCGTAGCCGGTGGTCACGCCGCAACCGACCAGCGCCGCCACTTCGAACGGCACCGACGGATCGATCTTCACCACCGAACTCTTGTGCACCACCATGTACGGCGAGAACGTTCCCAGCAGCGTCATCGGAAACACGTTCTGGCCGCGGGCCTGAATCCGGAACGTTCCGTCGCTAACCGCTGCGCCGTTGAGCAGCCCGGCCCCCAAGTCGCACAGGTTGCGCATGCCCGACTGACAGGTCGGACAACTGCCGCAGGACGGGATGAAGGACAGCACCACGTGGTCGCCCGGGGCGATGCCCTCAACGCCAGGACCCACTTCGGTGACGACGCCGGCGCCTTCGTGTCCGCCGAGAACCGGGAACCCGCCCATCGGGATGCCGCCGGTCACCAGGTGGTGGTCGGAATGGCACATTCCGGCCGCTTCCATCTGGATCTTGACTTCATCCTTCTGCGGGTCGCCGATCTCGATTTCCTCGATCGACCAGGGCTGGTTGAACTCCCAGATCAGAGCGCCCTTTGTTTTCATAGCAGACCTCCATCAGCATGCCCTGACCCGTGTCTCGGTGTAAGGGGCCGGCCTGGGCCGGACGGCAATTTAGAACGTGTTCTCATTCGCAGCCCATTATGACGTGCGTCACCGTGTTGTAAACAAGGGGGGAGCGTCATCGTGGCCGGAGATCACCAGATGGGTACCGGAGCCTGTCCCAGCGGGTAGTAGCCGGGCAACTTCTCCCCGGCCACGCTGCGTTCGATCCGTTTCTGCATGCCGATGCTCAGATCGCCCGATTCGATCAGGGACGCGAACATCTTCGCCACATGACCGAAGTCGAAGAAGTCACGCTGCCACTCGATGAGCTGGTCGCCATTGAGACGGAACCAGCTGCCGCCGATGCCATAGATCTCGTCCTGACTTCCGTCGGTCTTGTTGACGATCTGCTTCCAGAAGCCGACGATTTCGCCCTGCTTGTCGTCGATGAGTACCTTCTGGTACTCGTACACCCAGTTCTCCAGGCCTTCCATTTCCATGCCGAGCGCGACGTCACGAATCTCGTCGACGCCGACACACATCACGTCTTCCTTGGGACCGATGTTCCAGCCGTACGTGGCCTCGGGCGCATAGAAGTCAGCCAGCGGCTTCCAATCGCCCGCTTTCTCACAGTCCTTGTTCGCCTGGAGCCAGCGGTCGACCCATGCCTCGAGTTGCTCACGCGGGTGTGACGCCATTATCAGTCTCCCTTATCTTCTTCGATGAATAACGCTCGGGTTGGGCACATTTCGACCGCCCGTTCGATCTCCTCGCGGGCATCCTCCGGTGGTTCAGCGTCGACGATCTCGACCTTGCCCCGTTTGGGTACCCGGAAGTAGTCCGGTGCCTCCAGCTCGCACATGGCATGGCCTTGGCACAAATCCAAGTCGGCGCCGACCCGGTATCCCATGATCAGCTCTCGGTGCGGCGGCGGTAGCGCACCTTCGCGGGCGAGGCCAGCTGCACCACCATCTTGGAGTGGTCGTTGCGGTAGCTGTCCGCGGGCTGCGCCATCTCGAACTCGTACTCGCGCAATAGCACCGAGAAGATCGCTTTGATCTGCATCTGTGCGAACGCGGCTCCGACGCAGCGGTGCCGGCCGGCGCCGAAGGGAATCCACGTCCACCGATTGGCGATGTCGGCCTGCTCCGGCTTGTTGTAGCGGTCCGGGTTGAACGAGTTGGGTTCGGGAAAGTCTTCGAGGATCCGGTTGGAGATCGCCGGCGACGCCGCGACGAAGTCACCTTCGTGAATCGGGTAGCCCTCGACCTCGAATTCGCCCTTGGCCACCCGCATCAGGATGATCAGCGGGGGATGTAGGCGCAACGTCTCCTTGAGCACATTGTCCAGCTTCGGAATCTGGCGCAGCGCATGGAAACTCACCTCCTGCCCATCGGCGTACAGGTCGTCGAGTTCCTTGACTACCTGCGCGTAAGCGTCGGAGTGGCGAATCAGCTCGATCAACGTCCACGACGAGGTGCCCGAACTGGTGTGGTGCCCGGCGAACATCAACGAGATGAACATGCCGGTGATCTCGTCGGCGGTGAAGCGGGGATTGCCCTCCTCGTCCTTGATCGACACCAGCACGTCGAGCATGTCGCGGTCGCTCTTGTCCTTGGGCGGGTTCGCGATCCGCTGATTCATGATTTCCTGCACCAGCGCCACCAGACCTATGCGGGCCTGGTCGCGGCGCTGGAAGCTTTCAATCGGCAGGTAGGCGTCGACGTAGCACAACGGGTCTGTGCCGCGCTCCAACTCGTGGTAGTAGTGGGCGAACCGGGAATCCAACTGCTCGCGGAACTTCAGCCCGATCAGGCAAGCGGTCGAGGTGTAGATGGTCAACTCGGCGAAGAAGTCGAGCAATTCGATCTCGCCCTCGTCGCCCCAATCGGCGATCATCTTGCGGACTTCGTTCTCGATCGTCGCCGCGTGACCCTTCATGTGCTCGCCCCGCAACGCGGTGTTGTGCAACATCTCGGCGCGGCGCTCGGGGCTGGCGTCGAAGACCACGCCCTTGCCGAAGATCGGCGTCATGAACGGATAAGCCTCGGCCTGGTCGAGATCCTCGTCGGCAGAACGGAAGAAGAACTCGTTTGCTTCGGCGCCGGACAGGAAGATGACGTGTTTGTCGGCCAACTGGAACCAGCCCACGTCGCCACACTCGTCGCGGGTGCGCTGCATCAGGCCGATCGGATCGGTCCGGAACTCCTCGAGATGACCGTGCTCTTCTTCGCCGCCGGAAACCCGCGGCACGATGGCTGTCTTCGCCGTAGTTGCATCAACCATGTCCGGGCATCCCCTCTTCACCGAGTGCGAGTTTCTGGCGGTCCTTGTTGTCGGCCAAGGGCGCCTCCGGCTGAAGTTCCATGGTGACCACGAAACCGCCCCTTGGTGTTTCGGCGACGAACGCAATCGCCCGGGCGAGGTCGCCTGGCCGCAGGAAGTAGTCGTGGCGCGCCTGCCCCCATTTGGCCCAGTCTTCTAGCGCCGGCCCAATCGATTCGGCGGGCAGGCTCCAGCCCATCGCGGTCTTGGTCGGGCCGGGATGCACGATCGAAGCCCGCACGCCGGTGCCCTCGAGTTCCATCTGCAGGTTGGTCACCATCGCGACCAGCGCGGCCTTCGCCGCGCCGTAGGCGCCCATGTGCGGTCGCTGCCGCAGAGCAACATCCGAACCCACGAAAATCAGGTCGCCGCGTTGCCGCTCGACCATGCCGGGAAGCACGGCGGTGGTCAACCGGTTGGCCCCGATCAGGTGAATCTGGATCTGCGATTCGAAAGTGGCGGTGTCGATTTCGTGCAGTCGCCCGAAATAGGTGTCGCCGGCGCCGGTGACCAAAACCTCTATGTCGCCC
>Ga0209656_10002094_pt1 | contig 13005 bp, 13 predicted proteins | sample BogFormECP12_OM2_FD_188239 | JGI IMG/M metagenome (GOLD analysis project Ga0209656, IMG submission 188239) | Bog forest soil microbial communities from Calvert Island, British Columbia, Canada - ECP12_OM2 (SPAdes) (version 2) | ecosystem: Environmental > Aquatic > Freshwater > Wetlands > Bog ... | reverse complement strand
CGGTTCGCCTGACAGCCGCCGTGCGGCATCTGGCCGCCGAACCCGCACGTTTCAGCCAGTTTTTTCTGTGCACGGCAGGCCGCACGAACTCGCGAAGCCGCTTGTCCGGCATGACCGCCGGCGAGGTTCGCAAGCAGGCGGCTGGTTTGATGAACCACACCGCCGCGCGACGCGGCCCCGGTAGCTATCGTCGAGAGGGCATCCGTCCCGAGCTCGCAATTCAAACATTTGCCGCCGTGCGGTGGACTGCACGTCCTTCTTGGCTGCGAGGAGGTGGACATGGCCAGGCAAGACATCGCGGCGCTGCTCACCCTTGGTGCGGCCCTGTTGATCGCCGTCGGCGACGTCATCCAGCAGCGATCCGCCCATGACGTGACCGACCAACCGGTCGGCGCCTTCGCACTGTTCACCCGGCTGCTGCGCAATCGCCGGTGGTGGGCGGGCAGCCTCGTGGCCGCGGCCGGGTTCGGCCTGCAGGCCGCAGCGCTGGGGCTGGGCTCGGTGCTGCTCGTGCAGGCTCTGTTGGTGAGCTCGTTGCTGTTCGCGTTGCCGATCAACGCGAAGGTGTGCCATCGCCGGATCACCCGCTGGCAATGGATCTGGGCCGTGCTGCTGGCGGGTGCGGTTGCGGTGATCGTCACGGTCGGTAACCCGCAAGCCGGGCAAGCTCGGGGGTCGCTGGAGGCGTGGGCCGTCGTGGCCGCCGTGATGGGTCCGGCGCTGCTGCTGTGTCTAGCCGGCGCCCGGATTGTCTCGGGGGCCGCGAGAGCCGTGTTGCTGGCGCTGGTGTCCGGGTCGTTGTGGGGCTTGTTCGCGGTGTTGACCAAGGGTGTCGTCGACCAACTCGGCCTAGGCATCTGGGCACTGCTGCGCGCGCCGGAACTGTACGTCTGGGTGGTGGTTGCGATCGCCGCGACAGCCTGGGAACAGTCGGCCTTCCGGGCCGGCGCGCTGACCGCCTCGTTGCCCACGGTGACCATCGCGGAGCCCGTCGTCGGGTCGGTGCTCGGCGTCGCCGTGCTGGGCGAGACGCTGAACACCAACGATGTCGGCTGGGTCGTCCTCGGTGTGGCGATCGCCGTGATGGTGGTGGCGACGGCGCAGCTGGCCCGCAGCGAAGCCGCCGCGGCCGCCCAGCCGGGGGACAGCCCCCAGCGGCCGGCTCGCGCGTCGGCGTGATGGCCTGTTGACGACCATCGCGATCAACCCGCCGCCGCCAGTGATGGTCCATCCCCCCGCTGACGGGTTTGCGTTCCCCGCGGGGGGTGCTACATTTCCTCCGATAATGAGAACCATTTTCATTAGTGGGAGGACTCCGGTGAGCGCTGGGCGACGGTGCGGGGCAGTGGTGGCGGCGGTCTGCGCTGCCGTGGTGGTAATCGGCGCGGCCGGTTGCAGTAGCAATGCGCCGAAGTCGTCGTCGGGTAGTTCGGGCGGCTCGGCGCCGGCGTCGAAGCTTGCGGTCATCGCCACGATCAATGCATGGGGCAGCATCGCCTCGCAGTTGGGCGGCGAGAAGGTCCAGGAGACCAGCATCATCACCAATCCCGACACCGACCCGCACAGCTACGAACCGTCGGCGGCCGATGCGCGGACGATGGCCGGTGCGGCGGTGGTGGTGGAGAACGGCATCGGTTACGACGCGTGGGCGGACAAAATGCTGGCATCGAACCCGAATCCGCAACGGACGGTGCTCAATGTCGGCGACCTCGTCGGGGTGGGCGAGGGGGGCAATCCGCATCAGTGGTACTCCCCGGATTCGGTGGCCAAGGTGATCGACGCGATCACCGCCGACTACAAGAAGGCCGACCCCAACGACGCCGCCTACTTCGATCAACAGCATCAGCAGTTCCTGGACCAGGGCCTGTCGCAATATCACGCGTTGATCGCCGACATCAAGGCGAAGTACGCCGGGACGCCGGTGGGCGCCAGTGAATCGATCTTCGCCCCGCTCTCGGATGCGTTGGGGCTCAACCTGATCACGCCGCCGGAGTTCTTGAAGGATATCAGCGAGGGCACCGACCCGTCGCCGGCCGACAAGGCCACCATCGATCAGCAGATCGCGACCAAGGCGATTAAGGTCTACGTGTTCAACAGCCAAAACAGCACGCCCGATGTGCAGGCCCAGGTGGACGCGGCCCGCAAACAAGGAATTCCGGTGGCCACGGTGACCGAGACCCTCGCACCGGCCAACGCGACGTTTCAGGACTGGCAGGCGACGCAGCTGTCCGGGCTGGAAGGTGCCCTGCACACCGCCACGGGAAAGTAGGTGACCGCGACGACTACCGGAAGCCGCGCCGCTGAGTTGACGGCCGACGGTGGGCCCGCCGGGCGCCCGGCCATCCGGATGCGCAACGCCGCCGCCGTGGTGGGCGGGCGCACGGTGTGGTCGGGGGTGTCGGTCGACGTCGGTGCCGGCGAGTTCGTTGCAGTCCTGGGACCCAACGGTTCGGGAAAATCGACGCTGCTCAAGGTGCTGTTGGGTCTGACACCGTTCACCGGAACGGTTGAGGTGCTCGGTGAGCGCGCGGGCCGCAGCAACAGACGCATCGGGTACGTGCCGCAGCGACGCGCGTTCGGCACGGACCTGCGCATCCGCGGGATCGATGTGGTGGCGCTGGGGTTGGACGGCGCCCGGTGGGGAACGCCGGTTCCCGGGCTGCGGCGCCTGGTTGCGCCGCGTCGATACCGTGAGCGGCGCCGGCGTCTCGACGAGGTGATCGACCTGGTCGGTGCCGCCGAGTACGCGCGCCGCCCGATTGGCCGCTGCTCGGGCGGGGAACAGCAGCGGCTGCTGATCGCGCAGGCCCTGGCCCGCCGGCCTGAGCTGTTGCTGCTCGACGAGCCGCTGGAAAGCCTCGACGTGGCCAGCCAAGCCTCAATCAGCGCGCTAGTGAACGACATCTGCCGGCGCGAAGGGGTCACGGTGATGATGGTGGCCCACGACGTGAACCCGATCCTGGCGCACCTGGACCGCGTCATCTATCTTGCCAACGGGACCGCGGTGAGCGGCACTCCCGAGCAGGTGATCACCGCCGAGCAGCTCAGCTCGCTGTATGGCATTCCCGTCGAGGTGCTGCGTGACCAGTCCGGGCGGCTGTTCGTGGTGGGGCAGCCCGACGTGCCGGCCCACCACCACATCGGGGAACACCGGTGAACCCGGCGCCCAGCTGGAACCTCATCACCGATGTCCAGCAGATGCTGGCCTACCCGTTCATGGTCCATGCGGTGCGTGCGGGCGGCATCGTCGCCGTGCTCGCCGGTGTCGTCGGATGGATGATGGTGCTGCGCCGGGAAAGCTTCGCCGGGCACACCCTGGCCGTCGTCGGATTCCCCGGCGCCGCCGCTGCGGCGTGGCTGGGCGTGGCGACCGGTTACGGCTATTTCGTCGGCTGCGTCGCCGCGGCGGCGGCCATCGCGACGTTGTCGCCACCGGCACCCGCCGGCGGCCGGGGCGGATTCGCCGAAAATTCCGCAACGATCGGCACCATCCAAGCTGTCGCACTTGCCACCGGCCTGCTGTTCGTGAGCCTGTATCACGGCTTCCTGTCGGGGCTGACGAATCTGCTCTTCGGCACCATCGCCGGGGTGAGCAGTTCGCAGGTGGAGCTGCTGCTCGTCGCGGCTGTCGTGTGTTTGGCCACGCTGGCCGCCATCGGGCGGCCGCTGCTGTGGACATCGATAGACCCGGATACCGCTGCCGCCCAAGGCATTCCGACACGGTTCGTGGCGGTGGTGTTCCTGCTGGTGCTCGGTATGGCCGCCGCGGGTGCCAGCCAGGTCACCGGCAGCCTGCTGGTGTTCGCGCTGCTGGTGTGCCCGGGCGCCGCCGCCCAGCAGCTGACGTCGCGGCCCGGCCCGGGTATTGCGCTTTCGGTGCTGATCGCGCTGGCCGTGACCTGGGTGGGGATGGGGTGCGCGTTTTTCACGCCGTATCCGATCGGGTTCTGGGTGGCCACCCTCGCTTACGGGACATATGTACTGGCGTCCGCCTATCGGGCCGGAGTCGACCGCGCGAGCCTGCGCGCCCGTCCGTGGCACGCCGTTGATCGTGCGGCGGCGACATGACCCAGGCCGCCCTGCAGTACCGCGCGATCGGGCCGACGACCGCATTGGGCGACATGCTCCACCACCCGTTCATCACCCATGCCCTGCTCGCCGGCAGCGCGGTTGCAGCGCTGTGCGGGCTGGTCGGATACTTCCTCGTGCTGCGCGGGCAGGTGTTCGCCGGTGACGCGCTGGGCCACGTCGCCTACACGGGCGCCATGGGCGCACTCGCCGCCGGTTTGGATCCCCGCGCCGGGTTGTTCGGCGCCACCATAATCGCCGGCCTGGCGCTGGGCGCCGGCAGCAGCCGCGGCGCCGACGATGTCGCCATCGGCTCGTTCTTCACGTGGATGCTCGGCTTGGGTGTGCTGTTTTTGACCTACTACACCACCCACGGCAGCGGCCGCAACGGCACCGCGAACGTCAACGTGTTGTTCGGCAGCATCTTCGGCATCAGCGACAAGGCCACCGTGATCGCCGTCTCGGTCGCTGCCGGTGTCGGCGTCGTGCTGATCGTGATGGCCCGACCGCTGCTGTTCGCCACCGTCGACCCCGCTGTCGCGCAAGCCGCCGGCGTGCCGGCTCGATGGCTCGGAGCGGTGTTTCTCGCTGTGGTCGGTGCCACCGTCGCCGAAGCCACCCAGATCGTCGGCGCCCTGATCGTGCTCGGGCTGCTCGCGGCGCCGGCAGCCGCTGCAGCGCGGCTCACCGCCCAACCATGGCTGGCATTTTGGCTGTCCGCGGTGTTGGCCACCGCCGCGATCTGGGTGGGCGTCACCTTGGCCTATCTCATCCCCGCAGCACCGGCCAGCTTCACGATCATGATCACCGCGGCCGCAATCTACCTGCTCGCCGCGATCGTCGGTGGAAAGGAGCGCAGCGATGCCCGCGCCACCGGCACCGAGGCGGCCGCGTCGACCAACCGTTAAACAACAAGCTGTGGTCAAGGCGCTGCGTCGTAGCGACCGCTTCCGCAGTGCCCAACAACTCCACCATGAGCTTGGCGAACACCGGCCGGTCCGCGTCGGGCTGACCACGGTCTACCGCATCCTGCACACCCTCGCCGAGAAACACATCGCGGAAGCCCAGCGCGGCGAAGACGGCGAGATCCTCTACCGGCTTCGCACCACGGCGGCCCACCGACACTACCTGCTGTGCCGCCGCTGCGGTGACGCCGTGGCTTTCAGCCCTGGCGCCTTGGAACACCACACCGCCGAGCTGGCCCGACAACACTGCTACACCGACGTCACTCATCACATCGACCTCTACGGAACCTGTCCCCGATGCGGCGACCCATAAGTGCCGCGCCGCGGGGCACGCAGCGCTTCACGAGGTGTAGTAGGCGTAGGTGTTCGCGGGCGGGTCGATGGGCGTCAGGCCGGACACCTGCAACGTCGGCACCGACGCGCGCCTCACGGTCCCCTCGACACTGACCCAACTGTTGTCGGCCAGCGGGGCCGTTTCCGTCGGGTCTGCGAGCCGGATGCGGGCCAGCTGGGCATCGGCTGCACAGCAGATGACGACCACCCGCGCCAAATATGTTGCACCGCTGTCGTTGAGGACGAAACCCGTGACCGTGATAAGCCGATTGTCGAGGGTGCCCGCGGTGTCTCTAGCCACCCGTTCCAGCACGTTGGGCAACGACACGACCGGGGCCCGTTGGGCCGGCAGCGGTGGAAATGGCCGGCGCAGCACATCGGTGGACACCGCCACCACCGTCGGGGTCGCCGCGCCTGCGCCGAGGGCGGGCGGGACCACGAAGATCAGCACCACGATGGGCACGGCCAGAAGCCAGACAATCGCCGATCGATGCTTGTGCCCGTGGTCGCGGTGGTGCTCGTGATCGCCACGCCGGGCGTCACCGACGATCATGGTGAGCCCGAAGGCGATCAGCAGGACCGCCGCGGCGAGCAGCCATGGCAGCAGCGACGGTTTGACGTACCGGGTGAACGCGCCGGTGACGGTGACCATTCCGGTGCTGAGCCCGACCAGCAGCAGCGCCGCGTTCTCGGTGTCGCAACTCACCGGAGGCCGCCGAGCATCAGCACACCGACCACAGTGGCGGTGAGCGTGGCGATCGTGAACGCCGCGGGGGCGAACCGTGCCGCGAACGCGCGGCCGAACACACCGGCATGCATGGCAATCAATTTCACGTCCACTGCCGGCCCGACCACCAAGAACACCAATCGTGGCAGCAGCGGCAACATCGTCAAACTCGATGCGACGAACGCGTCCGCTTGCGAACACAGCGCCAAAACCACGGCCAGCAACGCCATGGCCACGACGCCGATAACAAGTTGGCCGCCAAGATCCTCGAACACCCACGCCGGGACCAGGACGTGCAAAAACGCCGCCGCAGCCGCGCCAAGCACCAGATACGCCGCCGCCCGCAAGAAATCGTGCCGCGCCGCCTCCCGGAACAACGCCCACCGCGACGTCCCACCACGGTGGGGTGCGGGCAGCCGACGCGTGATCCACTCGGGGCGGCCCCACTTCGACCATCCGGCACCGATGAGCAAGGCGGTCAACAGCGACGCCGCACAGCGTGCGGCGACCATTTTCGGTTGCCCGGGAAACGCGACGGCGGTGGCCACGAGCACCACCGGGTTGACAGCCGGGGCGGCGAGCATGAACGTCAGCGCGGCCGCGCCCAGACGACCCTCACCGAAGATGCGCCGCGCCACCGGCACCGATCCGCACTCACATCCCGGCAACGCGGCCCCGACCACGGCCGCGGCCAGAATCGCCGCCCCGGTCCGGCGGGGCAGCCAGCGCGCCAGCCGCTCAGCCGGCACGAACGCCGCGATCAGTCCGCTGACCACAACACCAAGAACAAGAAAAGGCACCGCCTGGATGAAGACGCCGCAGAACACCGTGCCGGCCGTCGCCAGGTCCCGATGACCGGTGACCAAGCTGTGCAGCGCACCGCCGGACACGGCGAACCCGGCCAAGCCCACGACCAGAATCGGCAGGGAGCCCATCCGCCACCGCACCGGCGCGAAACCAACGGCCACCGGCCCATCGTGCCAGCAGCCGCACCCGTCAACCGCGTCCCGCACCGTGTGTCGCGCTGCGGATTTCATGTGTATGCGGCTTCGGGCAGTGTTCGTGCACATCGGGATGCGGCGGGTGCTCGCCGCCGGGCGAAATGTTCTTGCGGCGAACACGATGCGCCGACCTCATAGCGCGTGGTGAACACTTCCGTTAATTGTGGAAGGGGGCCAGAGGCAGGACGATCGGGCTCCGCGACCCGGCGGTCTACAGGCTGAGCAGCGGAGCCGTCCAGTGGACCCGTGTGCCGCCTGCGGGGGGCGAGCTGATGTGGCAATCTCCGCCGGCCTGCTGGGCGCGCCGCTGCAGGTTAGCCAGCCCGCTGCGGCGCTGGTTGTCGGCGGGGATGCCGTGACCGTTATCGACGATGTCAATGCTGACATCGTCCATGATGGTGACCTCGACGGTGAGGCTGGTCGCCCCGGAGTGGCGCAGCGTGTTGCTGATCGCCTCGATGACGACGGCTGCGCCATGATCGGCCAGATCACCGCCGACGACCGTCATTGGCCCTGACATGTGCACGGTGGTGGCGATATCGCGGTTGTTGGTGAGGTCGGCGACCGCGTTTTGGACGCGCTGCCGAAAGCCGCCGCTAGGTCCAGCCGGGGTCTGCAGCTTGAAGATGGTGGTGCGGATGTCGTTGATAGTGTTCTGCAGGTCGTCGACCGTGCCGCTCAACCTCTCGGTGATCTCGGATGAGCGGGAACGGGCGATGGTGCCCTGCAGGTCCATGCCGGCGGCGAACAACTTCTGGATGACGTGGTCGTGCAGGTCGTGGGCGATGCGCTCGCGGTCAGCCAGGATCGTCAGCTCACCCGCCTGCTCGCGGCTTGCGGCCAGGGTGAGCGCGATCGCCGCGTGGTGGGCGAAGTCGCTCATCGGTTGCAGATAACCGGAATCGAACGGCGGCTGTCCGGCGTTGCGGGCGACGGCCAGAACGCCCACGACCGCGTCTTGTGCGCACAGGGGCATCAGGAGGGCCGGGCGTTCACCGATGTCGGTGAACGCCGGGATCGGGTACCGGAACCTGTCGGTGATCACCGGCACACCGGACCGGAAGACCCCCCCGGTGGTGGATCCGCTGACCGGCACCCGCTGACCGATCACCTCCTCGGCATGCAGACCCACCGCCGTGGAGACCACGAGGGTGTCGATATCGTCACCGGCCACGTCGGCGTCGGCCGGAACAAGGACGATGGCCTGCTCGGCGCCGGTCAGTTCGCGGGCGCGATCAACGATCACGTGCAGCGGCCGGATGTGGGGGTCGACGCCCGACAGCAGCGCGGTGGTGATCTCCCGGCTGGCCTCCATCCATGTCGCCGACGCCCGCACTTGCTGGAACAGTCGGGCGTTGTCGATGGCAAACGCCGCCGCACCCGCCAACGCACGGCTGGCGATCTCATCGGATTCGGTAAACCGGTGCCCGGGCCGGTCGTCGGTCACGTAGAGGCTGCCGAAAACATTGCCGCGCAGGGTGATCGGCACACCGAGGAAGGCACCCATCTTGGGGTGATGCTCGGGGAACCCGACCGCCGCGGGATGTTGGCTCAGGTCGTCGAGGCGCACCGACTCGGTCTGGTTGAGCAGCAGACCGAGAACACCTTTGCCGGCGGGCAGGTGGCCGATCCGTCGCACCGTTTCGGCGTTCATACCGGCATGCAGGAAGGAACTCAAGGTGCTGTCGCGGCCACGAACGCCCAGCGCGCCGTAGCGCGCCCCGGTCAACGTCATCGCCGCCGCCACAATGCGATGCAGCGTCGCGTCCAGATCCAGGTCGCGACCGATCTCAACCACCACGGCCAGCAGCTGCTCCATCTGGTCGCGGGCGGCCAACAGCTCGTCGAGCTGCTCATGCATCCGCCCGACCGGTCCGCGTCGACCCGACCCAGCAAGACCCGACGTTATTCCATCGCTACCCATGCGCCCAGACCCCTTCCCGATGCGACGAATAGGGGGTGGCTCCGTGCGTTGTTGCCCGCCGGTCGGATCGCCCGTCGCCGCGGTGCGCTCGCGTGGTCGACTGGCCCACAACCATTCGCCGATGTCGTGGATACTCCGGGGTGGACGCCGGCGGCCGCCGAGGTCGCTCAATCATGCGATCCCTGCCCGGGTTTGCGCGGCGAACCGAGCAGATGTCCGCGCTACGATTTCCGCGGCCGCGACGCACACCTGGAGGGGCACCGCTCGGAACTCCTCCCGCGCGATCATTCGATGTTGGTCGCCGGGGTTCTAGAGCAACAGCAAGAAGTCTAGCCGAATTCCAAGAGGCCGGTAAGGTGGTTAATATCGCCGCCGCTCGGGGGCAGTAACACCTGCACTCTCGATGACGGCACGGGCGGCGTCGCTGAGGTGCTGGTTGGTGTTTCGGGCCCGCGTGCGCAACTCGATGAATGCCTGGTCCATGTCGAGCCCGGCCCTTTCGGACAACACGCCTTTGGCCTGCTCGATGATGATGCGGCTGTTGAGCGCGGTCTGCAGTTGGGCGTTGACCAGTGCCCCATGCAGCATCACACGCTGGTGCAGGATCCCGATCGTCGCGACGTCGGCCAGTGCCTGGGCCACCAACAAGTCCGACTCCGACATCATGCGCGGTTGGGTACGAAACAGGTTCATCGCACCGATCCGCTCGGTGCGCAGCCGCAGTGGAATGGCGAAGGCAGCCCGGAAGCCATCGCTGTCCGCGCGGGCGGCGAACTCGGGCCAACGGGCGGTGTCGGCTCGCAAGTCCCCGACAAGAACCTGTTGACCGCTGCGGTAGGCCTGCAGACACGGCCCGGCGTTCGACTGGATCTGCAGCAGTTCCAGCAGTCGCGTCTGCTCGCTCGTGGAGGCCAGCACCTGAAGCCCGCCACGCAGGTCATCGAGCAGCAACCCGGCCGCGTCTGCCTCCAGCAGCGCCACACAATCCTCGACCAGTTGCTGGGCGAACTCGACTACGTCGTAGTCGTCGACCAGCGTGTCCGCCAATGCCACGAAGGCTTGCACCAGCGGGCCTTCACGACCTTGCATCATGGTCTCCTTGTTCTCCTAATCGTTGTACGCCCGGGCGATGCGGTCAACGCCGGTCCACGTCGTCGGGATCGAATCGCACCCGCCGCGCAACCACGTCGCGGGCCACATCCATGAGCACCCGGCCCTGGCTGAACGCGTACGCCTGAAGGCGCAGATAGGCCATATCGGGGGGAACCGCGAGCTGGGCGACGATCATGCCGGTGGCCTGATGAATTTCTCGTGACGACGACAACGGAGCCCACCACGCGTCCAGGTCGTTCGCGTCCACACCGGCCGGCACGGCCGGCGGCGCGTGGGACAACAACACCATGGTGATGATGTCGGCCACCGCCAACATCGCCGCCACCTCATCGCCCCGCGCCGATGTCGGCAAGACACGGTACAGGTCGAGCACACCCACTCCGATCGCCCCGATCTGCAGCGGAAACGCGAACATCGCGCCCCGCCCGTGCTCACCCACAGCCGCGCCAAACCCTGGCCACCGCGCCAGCTGCGCGGACAAATTCTCGACCAACACCGGGCCCCCGCGCCTCACCGCCTCGATCGCGGGACCCTCACCCGCCGTCGCCTGCCCGGCCTCTATCCGCGCCGCGACATCGTCGCTGGCAGACAACAGATCCCACACCGTCGAACCGACCGTGATCACTATCGCCGCGCGATCCACCGACAAGGACTCCACGCAGAGCGCGCACAACTGGTGCGGCCCGAGGGCCCCGTCCGGGTAAGCAACCAGTGCGGCCAGAAACCGGGCACGCACCGACCTCGCCGTGATTCCTCCTGAAAAGAGTTGCGTTGCGCGGACGGCTCGCTTTACCGCGCAGCCCACAACGTAGGGCTGACGGGGGCCCGGCTCTAGAGTCGTGAGGCCCTGTGCTGGGGGACATCGGACCCGCTGTGGTCCTGGCGTGCGCACCGGTGCCGGCGCCTACGACCAGGGTCGAGCGCCGGCTTGCCGGTCGCCCGAACGTCGGTGCGCGCGGCGCGCAGGGCCGTCGTTCCGCATCCGCCTTCCAGGGAATCATCGCGGGCCGGGCCGCCATTGATGATGTGGACCAATCGCAGCCGGATAACTTATCGGCGGATCAGGTGTAGTGCCAGCGCGGTGATCCATGCCAGTCCGGCGATCAGGGTGAGGCGTTGTAGCAGTCCGCCGATGCACACAAACGTCGGATTCTGCGCGAACCCCAGGCCCGCGAGAACAAAGCCGGTCAAAAACGCCACTGCGGTCCCGATTGAATAGCAGGCCCACCATTTGCGGCCTGATCGGGCGAACCGGTAGCCGACCACGCAGCAGGCGGCAGGCAGTCCCAGGAACACCAGGGCCGAGAACGCCTGATGAAGGACACCGTGAATGGTGCGGGCGGCGCCGACAGGCACCGCGGGTGTTCCTGGCGGATAGCCGCTAAACGGGTCGGCGGTGAACACGCCGGCACCGATCAGGCCGATCGCGATCAGGCCGACCAGCACCGCTGCCCAGATCCCACCGTTATGACGTCGCAGCGCCGGCCGGAGCCCCACGGCGAACGCGAGCAGCAGCACCCCGGTAACGAGGAAGTTGGCAACCTGTACCCAGCCGAACGGCCCGATCGCTAACGAGCTCACCGGGTGTCGCAGCGGGTTGTAGCCAGCAGGGCGAATTGCCGGGACGGCACCCTCGATCAGGAACACAACGACAAACAGCGGCGCACCGATCGCCCCGCACCACAGCAGCGCCCGGTGGTAACTCATGTGGTCGCTAAGCATCGGCGTCCGTGAAGTGGTAGCGCAGGCCTCGGCCGAGTCGCCGTAGCGGGGTGATGCGGAACAGGACCCGCATGAATTGCCAGTACAGCCACGGGTAGTGCCGCCTGATATCGGCTGGATCGGCGAACCACCATTCGCGGTCGAACACTAGGCCGGGGACTGCTTTTTCCAGTTCGTGCGGGTCGTCGATGCTCCAGTCAAGTTGGGCCCCAGAGGCTTTCACTGGCCCGTAGCGCTGCGTGAGCCACACCCCTGCCCGGCTGTAGCCGTCGAAGACCAGTTCACCGCTGGGGAAGTGTTCGGTGATGCGTCGCAGCATCGCCACGCCGTCGGCGGCGCGCAGATATGGCGTCAACCCCTCGGCGACGACCAGAACCGGCTTGTCGCCGGGAATCCCGTCGAGCAGCCCCGGATCGGTAACCGAGGTGGCGATGGTGTGCACGCCCGCGCGCTGCGGAAAGAGCATTCCCCGCAATTCGATAACGTCGGGCAGGTCGATGTCATACCAGCCGACGGTCGGCGGCGGGTTGACCCGGTAGACCCGGGCGTCCAGTCCGCAGCCCAGATGCAGGACGACGCAGTCGGGGTGGGCGTCGAGGAATCGCTTCACCCACCCGTCGTAGCCCTTCGCCCGTACCGCGACCGATTTTTGATCACGGCGGCGCATCCGCAGCCTGCTGGAGTCATAACCGAGGTGCTGCAGCGCCCTATCGGCCTCCCGATCGGCAAGAATCGAATCCGGCTGGCGACTATCCAGGGCTTTGCCGTACAGCGTGACCAGCGCGGTTTGCTGCGCTCCCGTAAGAGTGGCCTTTTGCAGATCCACCATGGTCATCACTCCTGTCTCGTGGGCGTCTGGTAGCGGGCCAGGCCGGTACGCGCCAAGGCCAGCAGATCCGAACCGACGAACTCCGGTGCCATGATGTCCACCAGGGCCGCGCTGACCCGTGACAACAACTCCGGAGTTAATGCCTCGGCACCCAACGCCCGGACCAGATGGTCATGAAGTACCCACATGCCTAGCCACATCGAAATGAGCACCGCCGCCTGGGCACGCGGGTCTGCCCGTGACGCACCCTGCTGCGGTGGGTGGCTTGCCAGATAGTCCTCGGTCAGCGCGACGACATTGTCGAACAGCGTCGCGGCCGCCGT
>Ga0209656_10002093_pt1 | contig 13005 bp, 12 predicted proteins | sample BogFormECP12_OM2_FD_188239 | JGI IMG/M metagenome (GOLD analysis project Ga0209656, IMG submission 188239) | Bog forest soil microbial communities from Calvert Island, British Columbia, Canada - ECP12_OM2 (SPAdes) (version 2) | ecosystem: Environmental > Aquatic > Freshwater > Wetlands > Bog ... | reverse complement strand
GACCGAGATCCTCAGCCAGACGCCCTCCATCCCCGAGGGCTGCCAGTGGGCCACCTTCTTGCGCAACCACGACGAGCTGACTCTCGAGCAGGTGAGCGACGAGGACCGTGACTACCTCTTCGCCGAGTACGCCAAGGACCCGCGGATGAAGCGCCACATGGGCATCGGCCGGCGACTGGCCCCGCTGCTCGACGGCGACCGGCGCCTGGCCGAGCTGCTCTACGCCCTCTTGCTGTCGCTCCCGGGATCGCCGGTCATCTACTACGGCGACGAGCTCGGAATGGGGGACAACATCTACCTCGGCGACCGCGACTCGGTGCGGACGCCGATGCAGTGGTCGCCCGACCGCAACGGCGGGTTCTCGACGGCCGACTTCGCCCAGCTCTACCTGCCGCCCCTCATGGACCCGGTGTACGGGTTCGGGGCGGTCAACGTGGAGGCCCAGCGGCGCAACCCCGGGTCGTTCCTCCACTGGCTGCGCAAGATGCTGGTCGAGCGCCGGTCCCTGCCGGTGCTCGGGGTCGGGGCGATGGAGGTCCTGTCGTGCCCGAACCCCTCGGTGCTGGCCTTCGTCCGCTCGGGCGAGGTGGTCGAGCTCGACGGGGAGAGCCCCGAGTGGGGTGACTGGGCCCAGAGCGGGGCGGCGTCGGTCCTGGTCCATCCGGGCCGTCCCGGGACCGGGACCGGCCCGGGCCTCCCGCCGGCGGCCGAGGAGCCGGGGGCGGTCGTCCCGGCGGCCGGGAACGGGGGGCGCCCCGGGACCCGCACCCAGGCCGTGCTGTGCGTGCACAACCTGAGCCGTTTCGCCCAGCCGGCCGCGCTCGGGCTGGCCCGCTGGAGCGGGTTCACCCCGCTCGAGGTCCTCGGTCGGGTGCCCTTCGCCCCGGTCGGTGAGGAGCCCTACACGGTGACCCTCGGACCGCACGGCTACCTGTGGTTCGAGCTGGTCGACCAGCCCACCGACCCCGGACCGTGAGGCCGGTCGAGCTCGAGCTGAGCGAGGGCCAGCGCCGGCAGGTCGCCGAGCTGGTGGCGGCGTGGGTGCGCCGCCACCACCCCGGGCGCTCGGCGGGTCGGCCGGTCGTGGTCCGCCGGGCCGAGGTGGTCGTGCCCGGCCGGCCGGGGATCGTCGACGTGCTGGCCGAGGTGGGGGGGCGGACGGCGCACGCCGTGCTCGGGGTCCGCCGGCCAGGCCAGGCCGTGCACCTCCTGCGCCCGACCGACGAGCCGGTGGCCGGGCTGCTCGACGACCGGTTCGGCCTCGGGGTCGCCGTCGACGCGCTGCGCGACGCCGAGCTGGCCGCCCTGGTGCTCTCGGCCGTCATGGACGAGCCCCCGGCCGACGCCCCGGTGTCGCTGGTGGCCGACGAGCCGTCCGGGGTGGTCCTCGCCTTCGGCGACCGGTGCACGCTGACGGTGTTCCCGTGGCTGGCCCCCGGGCCCGACCCGGCGGTCGAGACGCTCGTCGCCCTCGACGAGGCCGGGTACAACCATCTGGCCGCCCCGCTCGCCCTCTGGCGCCGGGACGGCCGCGACCTCGGGGTGGTCCAAGAGGCGCTCGTCGGCGGCACCGCCGGGTGGGCCCTCGCGCTGACCTCGCTGCGCGACCTCTACGCCTCGGGCGGCCCGCCCGAGGAGGCCGGCGGCGACTTCGGCCCCGAGGCCCGAGCCCTCGGGACGATGACCGCCCGGCTGCACCTCGCCCTCGACCGGGCGTTCGGGCGCCAACCGGTCGAGGTGGCGGCGTGGGTCGACGAGGCGCGGGCCCGCATCGCCGGCGCCGAGCCCTCGCTCCTCGAGCGGCGGGAGGTGGCCGACACCCTGGCCGCCCTCGGCGGCGCCGGGGTGCGCCTGGCCGCCGTCCGGACACACGGCGACCTCCACCTCGGGCGGACGGCCCGGACCGACCAGGGGTGGGTGCTGGCCGACTGCGCCCCGGGCGGGGTGCCGCCCGGGCGCGACGCACCGACCGCCCGGAGCCCGCTCGCCGACGTGGCCGACCTCTTGTGGTCGCTGCACCGGGTGGCAGTCCTGGCGGCGGCCGAGCGGGACCCGACCGGCCGGTCGGGCCTGGCCTCGCTCGCCCGGGCCTGGGAGGTCCGCAACCGCCGGGCCTTCCTGGCCGGCTACCTGGCCACGCCGGGCATCGGCGGCATCGTCCCGGCCGATCGTGAGATGGTGCGGGACCTCACGGCCGTCTTCGAGCTCGAGCGGGCGGCCGGGTCGACTGACGAGCGCGCCGGGCAGACCGGCGCCGGACCACCGGGAGGATGACCACGTGCGCATCGGAGTGCTGACCGGGGGTGGGGACTGCCCGGGACTGAACGCCGTCATCCGGGCCGTCGTCCTGACCGGCGACCGCCTCTACGGCGACGAGACGATTGGCTTCCTCGACGGGTGGCGCGGGGTCCTCGATGAGCGCTGGCGCCCGCTCGGGCCCGACGCCGTGCGCGACCTGGTGGCGGTCGGCGGGACGGTGCTCGGCACCTCGCGCACCAACCCCTTCGGTGTCGAGGGCGGACCGCAACGGGTGCTGGCCACGCTCGAGCATCTCGATCTCGACGCCGTCGTGGCCATCGGCGGAGAGGACACCCTCGGGGTGGCCAACCGGCTCGGGATGCTCGGCGTCGGCGTGGTCGGGGTGCCCAAGACCATCGACAACGACCTGTCGGCCACCGAGGTCACATTCGGCTTCGACACCGCCGTGCAGATCGTCACCGAGGCGATCGACCGCCTGCGGACCACCGCCGAGTCGCACCACCGGGTGATCGTGTGCGAGGTCATGGGGCGCAACGCCGGGTGGATCGCCGCCCACGCCGGCATCGCCGGCGCGGCCGCCGAGATCCTCGTGCCCGAGGTCCCCTTCGACCTCTCGGCGGTGTGCGACCGCCTGGTCGAGCGGCACAACCGGGGGATCTTCTCGTCGATCGTCGTGGTCTCCGAGGGCGCCGTCCCGGCGGCCGCCGACTCGGCCGAGGCGGCCCGCCAGGCCACCGCCTCCGAAGCGGTGGACCCGTTCGGCCACGCCCGGCTGGGGGGGATCGGCGCCTGGCTGGCCGACGAGATCGAGGCCCGGACCGGGTACGAGGCCCGGGTCACCACGCTCGGGCACATCCAGCGGGGCGGCGCCCCCACCGCCTTCGACCGGGTGCTGGCGACGCGCTTCGGCGCCGAGGCGGTCCGGGCCGTCCACGACGGGGCGGTCGGGCAGATGGTGGCGCTCCAGGCCGGCCAGATCGTCCGCGTGCCCCTCGACGAGGCGCTCAAGGAGGCCAAGACGTTGGACCTCTCCCTGCTCGAGGTGGCGGCGCCGTTCCTCGGGTGACGCGGCGGGCCTCAGCCGGCCGGGACGGCGACCCGCAGCTCCTCGGCGGCGTACTCGGGCGCCACGATGTTGATGGCGACCCCGGTCCCCATCTCGAACCCGGCCCGCGTGGTGGCCTTGGGCCAGACGTGGGCGTGCCAGTGGTAGGGCTCGTTCACCCGGTAGGGGGCCGAGTGGAACACGATGTTGTAGGCCACGTCGGCCACCCGCTCGCTCAACTGCCCGAGGCACACCCGCAGGGCCCGGCCCACCGAGACCAGGTCCTCGGTCGGGCTGGTGTAGAGGCGGGGGCTGTGGTGGCGGGGGATCACCAGCATCTCGTAGGGGACGGCGCTCCAGAACGGGCAGACGACGACCACCCGGTCGTCGGCGTAGATCACCCGGTGCCCGACGCCCTCTTCAGCACTGACCGTCGTGCACAACAGGCAGCTGCCGGCGAACCGGGCGAAGCGGGCCTGCTCCTCGGCGAGCTCGCGGGGCACGAAGGACATCCCGAGCAGCTGGGCGTGCGGGTGCTCGATCGAGGCGCCGGCCTCGCGTCCGGAGTTGACGATGGCCTGGCTGTAGCGCAGGTTCGGCATCTGGGAGTGCTCCTCGATGCGGTCCCGCAGCGCCGCCATGACCAGACCGGCCTGCTCGTCGGAGAGCATCCCCCAGCTGGCCTCGTGCTCGGGGGACAAGATGAGCACCTCGTGGATGCCGCCCGCCGTGGCCTGAGTGAACACCGGCCCGCGGTTGGCCACCACGAACGGCTCGTCTCCCTCGAACGCCGGGTAGAGGTTGGGCACCACCCGGACGAGCCATCCCCCGCTCGGCCCGTAGGTCTCGAGGGCCGGCTGCGACGCCTCCTCGTTGCCCGAGCAGAAGGGGCAGGGACGGCTGGTGTCCTCTTGGACCGGGGCCGAGGCGACGACGAAGGCGGCCGGGCGTTCGGCCCGGCCGGCGCTCACCACCACCCAGCGGCCCGACAGGGGGTCGAGGCGGAGCTGGTTCACGCGTGGCCCCGCGTGCTCCTCATCGGCCCTCCTGCCTCCTGCACCATCGCCATCCGCGCTCGCGTCCCCTCGGTCGGGCGTGCACCGCGACCGTTCCTCGGTCCCCCCAACGTACCGCCCCGGCGCCGGGTCGAGGGACCACCACCACGCCCGCCGCGCCGGCCCGGGCGACCGGGTCCGCCGCCCGCCGCCGCCGCCTCGGGGGGCGCGCCGTGAGCGTCTCGGTCAGCACCCTCGTCGGAGGGGCGGCGGCGCCGAGCGGGGCGGGCTTCGACATCGTGCTCCTGGCCCACGTGGCCGCCGTCGTGGTCGGGTTCGGCTCGGTCGTGGCGAGCGGGATCCAGGCCGCCCGGGTCCTCGTCGCCGCCCCCGGGGCCCCGCCGCCGAGCGCGCGGCGGTACTTCGTCCCCGGCGTCAACTGGGCCGGCCGGGTCCTCTACGCCGTCCCCGTCCTCGGGTTCGTCCTCCTCGGTCTCTCGGGCGGCGACTACGGGCTCGACGACGGGTGGGTGCTGGCCGGTCTCGGGCTGTGGGTCCTGGTCATCGCCGGTGCCGAGGGTCTGCTCTGGCCGGCCGAGCAACGCGTGGCGAGGACCCTGGCCGAGGACCCGGGAACGGCCCGGGGCACCGCGGCCCCGGCGCCCGGCGGATCGGCCGCCCGGGTCGTCGTCGGTGTCTCGTCGGCCATCGTGGTGCTGGGGCTGGCGGCGACGATCCTCATGGTCGCCCAGCCCTGACCGGACCGGACCGGACCGGACCCGGCCCGGCGGCCGGGTCCGGTCGTCAGTCCACCGGGGCCGTCGCCGCGGCGAGGAGCGCCTTCGCCTCGTCGAGGTGGCCGGCGGCGACGAGGTCGGGCAACGGCCCGTCGAGGATGGCCTGCCAGTCGACCGCCTCGGTCGGGCGCCCCTCGGCGGCCACCCGGCGGCGAGCCTCGTCGAGCAGCCCGGCCAGCACCCCCACCTCCGGGCCGACGGCGGCGGCCAGGCGACGGCGGAGCCAGGCGGCGAGGGCCGGGCTCGAGCCCCCCGTCGAGACCGAGACGGTCACCGGGCCGTCGCGGTGGACCGAGGGCAGGAAGAAGGTGCCGTGCCGGGGGTCGTCGGCCGTGTTGACCCAGACGCCGGCCGCCTGGGCGTCGGCGACCACCGCCCGGTCGACCGCCGCGACCCCGGTTGCCGTGACCACCAGCCGGTAGCGGGCGGCCTCCCCGGCCCGGTAGGGGCGCCGACGGACGGTCACGGCGGCCGGCGGGTCGAGCCCGGGCGCCGCCTCGGCCAGGGCGGCGATCGCCGGGACGACGTCGGGGGCGACGACGGTGACCGAGGCGCCGCAGTCGACGAGCCCACGCACCTTGCGGGCCCCGACGCGGCCGCCCCCGACGACCAGGCAGGGGCGCCCGGCCACGTCGAGGACCACCGGGTAGTACCGGCGGACGGCCCCGCCGGCCGGCGTCGGGGGAGCGGGGGGGTCGGGATCGGCGGTTGTCATGGTGGGTCCGATCCGATCGTGGCGCCGCTCGGTGACCGGTCCGACCCGGCGGAGGCGCCGGACAAAAAAATACCCGACCTGACTGGTCAAGAAAAGAAAAGGTGACTACATTGGTCATCAATCAGGCACGGCCAGGTCCCGGTGCTCCGCCCGCCAGGACCGCCGCCGGCGCCACGGAACCGGTGTCCCGGCGGTCGGACCGAGCGCCCGGAGAGGACCAGATGTGCGTGAGAAGACGTTGATCGCCGAGCCCCCCGCCGCCGAGCCGCCCGACGCCCTGATCGAGGAGCTGGCCGAGGCCGACGCCCGGCTGGCCACCGCCCCGTCCGGCAAGGTGATCGAATGGGCCGTCGACCGCTTCGGGCACTCACTCGTGCTGGCCTGCTCGTTCCAGGACATCGTGATCGTCGACCTGGCCGTGCAGTCCGACCCGGATATCGAGGTCATCTTCCTCGACACCGGGGCGCACTTCCCCGAGACCCTCGAATTCGTCGACGCGGTCACGGAGCGCTACCACCTGAACCTCACGGTGACCCACCCCGGCCCCGAGGCGGCCGACTGGCCGTGCGGGTCGGCTCGCTGCTGCGAGCTGCGCAAGGTGGAGCCGCTCCGGCGGGCCGTCGCCGGGCGCGAGGCCTGGCTGACCGCGCTGAAGCGGGTCGACGCGCCGACCCGGCGCGACGCCCCGATCGTGGCCTTCGACCGGGCCTTCGGCCTGGTCAAGATCAACCCGATGGCCACCTGGACCGACGCCGACATCGACAGCTACGTGGCCGACCACCAGCTGCCGGTGCACCCGCTGATGGCGCGGGGGTACCTGTCGATCGGGTGTGCGCCGACGACGAGGCCGGTGGCCGAGGGCGAGGACCCGCGGGCGGGGCGGTGGTCGGGGAGCGACAAGGTCGAATGCGGGCTGCACGGCTGACATGCCCCGTGACCGGGACAATCCCTACGGGATGCAATTCCGCGGGCGCGACCGCGCCATGCGGTTCGTGCACCCGTACCGCCACATCGGCGAGCTGAACCCGGTCGAGCAGGTCAAGCTCCAGCGCCACCCCTTCGAGGTGGCCCAGGCGGTGATCGAGCGCTACTCGGTCGAGGGCCACCAGGCCATCGCCACCGTTCCCGGCGAGGTCGAGCGGCTCAAGTGGGTCGGCCTCTACCCCCAGCGCCAGGGGGGCAACGCCTTCATGATGCGGATCAAGGTGCCCGGCGGGCTCCTCACCGCCCCCCAGGCCCGAGAGATCGGCGTGGCCGCCGATGCCTTCGCCGAGGGCCCCGACGACAGCGCCGTGTTCGGCAACCGCTACGCCGACCTGACGACCCGCCAGGACGTCCAGCTGCACTGGATCCGGATCCAGGACGTGCCGCGCATCTGGCAGCGCTTCTGGGAGGTGGGGCTCACCACGGTCCAGGCGTGCGGCGACTCCTCGCGCAACGTCTGCGCGTGCCCGGTGGCCGGGGTGGACGCCGACGAGGTGGTTGACGCCATGCCGGTCGCCCGGGCCATCTCGGACTTCTTCACCGGAAACCGCGAGTACGCCAACCTGCCCCGGAAGTTCAAGATCGCCGTGACCGGGTGCCTCGAGGACTGCGCCCGGGTCGAGATCAACGACATCGGCCTGTGGCCGGCCCGGGCCGACGACGGCACCGTCGGGTTCAACGTGCTGGCCGGCGGGGGGCTCTCCGACGGCGAACGCATGGCCTCGGACATCGACGTGTTCGTGACCCCCGACCAGGCGGTCGAGGTGACCCGGGCCATCGCCCAGCTCTTCGGTGAGCTCGGCAACCGGGAGAACCGGGGCCTGGCCCGCATGCGCTACCTGGCCCAGGAGCTCGGCCCCGAGGGGTTCCGGGCCGAGCTGGCCGCCCGCATCCGCTTCCCCCTGGCTCCGGCCGGCGAGGAGCTGACCCGCCGGTTCCGCGGCGACCACGTCGGCGTCCACCCCCAGCGTCAGCCGGGGCTGGTCTACGTCGGGTGCTCGGTGCCCGTCGGGCGGATGCACGGCATCGACCTGGTCGAGGCGGCCCGCCTGGCCGAGTCCTACGGCGACGGGACGCTGCGCATCGGGACCGACCAGAACCTGGTCCTGACCGGGGTGGCCGAGGAGCGGGTGGAGGACCTGTTGGCCGAGCCCCTGCTCGCCCGGTACTCGCCGTTCCCCGGGCCCTTCGAGCGGGGGGTCGTCTCGTGCACCGGGAGCGAGTTCTGCCGCTTCGCGGTGATCGAGACCAAAGAGCGCGCCGTCAAGTGGGCCCGGGCCCTCGACGCCCGCCTGGCCGGCGACTCCGAGGCGCGCCGGGGTGACGCCGGGGTGATCCGCATGCACCTGTCGGGGTGCCCCGCCTCGTGTGCCCAGCCCCAGATCGCCGACATCGGGTTCCGGGGTGACGTGGCCCACGTGGGCGAGCACCTGTCCGAGGCGGTCGACATCGGCCTCGGCGGGTCGCTCGGCCCCGACGCCGCCTTCATCGACTGGGTGGCCGGAGCGCTGCCGGTCGACGAGGTCCCCGACGGCCTGGTCCGGGTCGTCGAGCGCTACCAGGCCGAGCGGCGCCACCACGAGCCGTTCTCCAACTGGGCCCGGCGGGTCCCCAACGACGAGTTGCGGGCGACCCTCGTCGGCGGCGAACCCGGGGTGGCGCCGTGAAGAAGTACCGGCTGCGCGAGGAGATGAACGGGATCGACGAGCCGCCGGGCAAGGTCTGGTTCTGGGAGCTCGAGGCGGCGGTCATCGATGCCGACCGGTGCATCCAGTGCGGCACGTGCGTTGCCGTGTGCCCGTCCAACTCGATCGGGGTCGACGAGGACACGTGGCTGCCCGAGCTGGTCAAGATGTGCACCGGCTGCTCGCTGTGCTGGGACTTCTGTCCCCGCGGCGGCCTGCGGTACGAGGCGCTCTGGCCGCCCTCGACCCCCGGGATCGACGTCGGCGGCGCGGCGGACCCCGAGCTGGTCGCCGAGGCGCCGACCGACGTCAAGTCCGACAGCGCCGACACCTACTGGAAGATCTCGGGTGGGCCGCCCGCCGACGGCCTGGGGGCGATCCTCGACCGCTACGCGGTGCGGGCCGGCGCCCGCTCGGACGAGGTCCAAGACGGCGGGGCGGTGACCGCCCTGCTGAGCGCGCTCCTGCTGGCCGGGGAGATCGACGGGGCCCTGGTCTCGCGCCCGAGCTCGGACCCCGACGAGCCCTGGAAGGGCGTCGCCACCATCGCCACCTCGCCGGCCGAGGTGGCGGCGTCGGCCGGCAGCTTCTACAACCAGACGATGGCGCTGGCCGAGCTCGACCTCTCGCCGTACGCCCTCGGCCCAAAGCCCCGCATCGCTGTCGTCGGCACCCCGTGCGAGATCGAGGGCGTCCGGGCCATGCAGGCCCGCCGCTGGCCGACGGGCGCCCACCGGGTCGACGCGGTGGTGCTCACGATCGCCCTCATGTGCACGAAGAGCTTCGATTACGAGGGGCTCATCGTGCGCAAGCTGCGTGACGAGCGGGGCATCGATCTTGACCGGGTCTCGAAGATCGACGTCATCCGGGGTCGCATGATCGTCGAGTACCGCGACGGTGAGGTGGCCGTCGACGAGCCGGTGAAGGACTTCCACGGTGCCGCCCTCAAGGGCTGCGACGAGTGCGCCGACTTCCTCGGGCGAAGCGCCGACCTGTCGGTCGGCAGCGTCGGTTCGATGGACGGATGGACGAGCGTCCTCGTGCGCACCGAGCGCGGCCGGCTGGCCTTCGAGAAGGCCCGGGGCAAGCTCGACGTCCGCGAACTCGACGACCCGGCCGCACTCGTCCGGCTCGACAACCTGGACAAGAAGATCGCCTTCCGGTCGCTGGCCCGCAAGTTCGACCCCGACGGGCCCCTGTTCATCGACTACGAGGACCACGTGCGCACGTACAGCGGCACCGACCGGACGCCGGTCGTGCTGCGCCGGTGACCACGCTCATCGTGGCGGACGCGCCCTCGCTCCACGTCCCCGACGAACCGCTCGAGCACCGTCGCCGGTGGTTCTCCTCGGTCCTCGAGGGGTCCCCGGTGGAGGACGTGATCGTCGGGGACGGCGGGGTGGCCGAGTGGCTGTGGACCCGGTGGCGGGTCCTCGAGACGGCCGGGCTCAGCCGCCCGGCCTTCACCGGCCTGGTCGCCGGCTACCGGCGCGAGCTGTGGCTCTGGCTGGCCGGCGAGCGGACGTGGGAGCAGTGCTGCTCGGGACTCATCGGGCGGATCGTCCGCCGGCTGCCCGGCTGAGCCCCGACCGGCTGTGCCAGCCGGTCGTGGGCGTCGGGACGAGCGGGCCAGACTGTCAGCCGTGACCAGCGACCCCGACCAGAGCGTGGCCGTGCGCCTCGAGGGGGTGGCCGTCGTGCGCGGCGGGCGTCGGTTGCTCGACGACGTCGCGTGGGTCGTCCGCCGGGGCGAGCGCTGGGTGCTGCTCGGGCCGAACGGCTCGGGCAAGACGACCCTTCTCCAGGTGGCCGGGGCCCGACTGTGGCCGACCGGCGGCGTGGTCGAGATCCTCGGGCATCGCCTCGGCCGGGTCGACGTGCGCACCCTCCGTGGGCGCGTCGCCGTGGTGAGCGGAGCGGTGATCCGCCAACTGCGCGCCACACTGACGGCCCACGAGGTCGTGGTGACCGGGCGCGACGGTGCTCTCGAGCCGTGGTGGCACGAGTACACGAGCGAGGAGTGGGGCGAGGCTGACCGCCTCCTCGACGACGCCGGGACGGCCGACCTCGGCGACCGGGCCTTCGGAGTGATCTCCGAAGGGGAGCGCCAGCACGTCCTGTTGGCTCGGGCGCTCATGAGCCGTCCCGAGCTCCTTCTTCTCGACGAGCCGGCGGCCGGGCTCGACCTCGGGGCCCGCGAGCGCCTGGTCACCCAGATGGGCGACCTGGCGTCGGCGCCGGACTCGGCCCCCATCGTCCTCGTCACCCACCACACCGAGGAGATCCCGGCGGGGATCACCCACGCCGCCCTGATCCGCCAGGGTCGTCTGCTGGCGGCCGGGACCATCGGCGAGATCCTGACGTCCGACGCCGTCTCGGAGTGCTTCGGGGTCGAAGTCACCGTCGAGCAGGCCGACGGTCGCTGGTGGAGCCGGGCCCGGACCGGGTCGCCGGCCGGTCGGATCCGCACCCGCTGAGCAGGGCCGACGCGGCGCTTCGCGCCGAGCCGCGGCCGCCCCGCGGCCGCCTCCGGGCCTGACCTGGGACGTCGGGAACCGTTTGCGGCGCCGGGGCGACGGCACTACAAGTGAGGACCACAAAGGAAGCGAGGAAGTTCTTCCGGCGTTCGCCGGCGACGACGTGGGAAGGCGCTGACGATGTCGGCGTTGTGCTGCTCCCTACACATCCACCACTTGCTGAGAGGCCGTCGTTAAGGTCTCCGACCAAGGAAGGTAGGTCTCAGGGGGAGTGACACTGGTGGTCCTGTTGATCCTCGCTCTGGTGTGGATCGTCATCCTGGCCCCTGGCTACATGAAGAAGCGCGCTGAGCGCCGCTCGACCGGCTCGATCGAGTCCTTCCACCACCAGCTGCACCTCCTGGAGCGCACGGGCCCCAAGCTGGTGGAGCCGGCGTACCGGCTCGAGACGGCTCGGGCCCGCCAGGGCCCGGCCCCCGGCGCGTCGGGTTACCCGGTCGTCTCGAGCGCACCCGGGCGGGCGAACCTGGTCCTGCTCAAGCCGGTCGACGAGAACCAGGGTGCGGCGGTGGCCGACGTTGTCGACGACCGCCAGGGCACCCACTACCAGCGGGTGGCCGTGCTCGAGCCCGAGGTCGAGACCGACCCCGAGCCGCCGCGGCGTCCGGGCCCCGACCCCTACCGGCGCCAACTGGCTAGGCGGCGCCGGCGCGACACGCTCGCCGTGCTGGCCGGCACGTTCTTCCTTACCGCCGTCCTCGGCAGTGTCCGCGCCCTGCGCCCCCTGTGGGTCGTCACCCTGCTGAGCGGTCTCGCCCTGATGGCCTACATCGCTCTGATCGTCTACGCCCAGTCCCTCGAGGCCGACCGCCGCCAGTCGTACCAGGGGGTGGCTTTCGGGTACGGCTCGGCGCCCTCGCCCGGCGGTTCCTACGACCCCGACGAGTTCGACCACCCTTACGCCGAGGTTCCTCGCCAGGCGGCCGGGGGCCGCTGATCCACCGGCCCGGGCCGAGGGCCACCCACGAGGTCCCATCGTCGCACGTTGGGGGCTAATCTCGATCTCCGCCGGGGGTGTAGCTCAGTTGGCAGAGCGCTACGTTCGCAACGTAGAAGTCGGCGGTTCGAGTCCGCTCACCTCCACTGACCCCTGTTGGGGGAGAGAGTCAGGGCGCGATCGGCGCGGGAATCGGGATCATGGCAGCGCTAGGCGGTAGGAGTAACGCCCGCGGCAAGTAGCTGAGCCCATAACTCATCGATCGAAGTGTCGCGAGGCGAGACCTTCCATTCGCGAGGACCCGTGCCATCGTTGCCCACGAGCCTGATGCAATCGCGATTGCCGGCAACTATCGGAAACCCCGAGAGACGCTCCCGGCGCATCGTGGTTCCCTCGGTGAGCATCGTGTTACCTGACACGAGCCCATCGAACGCTCCGATGGTCGCTTCGAGCCCGCCCAAGTGCACCACAAGCTGCGGCCATCCTGCGCCCTTCAGGGTTCCCCAGCCGTTACCCTGCATTCCTCGAGCATGAATGAGAATTGCAGCTCTCGTCTTGAAGAGCACCGGTTGCTCGCGAACCCAGACGCGCGTCGGAGATTCCCGTCGTTGACGCAGAACAAGGGCAGCCAGCGCCACTACCACGAGAACGACGACAACGACCAGAAGCCAGGAGCCCGGCGTCACGACGGCCACCGTGCGGCTACGCGTTGCGTCGAGTGATAGGTGACGTCAGGCCGGAATCGGCAGTTCCACCTGGCCGATGTCGACGATGCCCGTTTCAGGGATCGGGAGGCCGTCCGCCATCATCCCCTCCAAATGGAGCTCGATTGCCTCTGTCACGAGTTGTTCGACCTCCACGCGGGTGGTTCCAGCGACGCCCACCCCGGGAAGCGCGGGCACATATGCGCTCCAGCCCGTAGCGGTGCGCTCGTAGACGACCGTCCAGCTGCTCACCGTTCCTCCTTGGTCAGCCCCGCTTGTCGAAGGATGTTCCCCAGCGTACCGGGAGCGACGTCATTGTTCGGGTTGCCGGCCACGGTGACGCGTCC
>Ga0209656_10002092_pt1 | contig 13006 bp, 13 predicted proteins | sample BogFormECP12_OM2_FD_188239 | JGI IMG/M metagenome (GOLD analysis project Ga0209656, IMG submission 188239) | Bog forest soil microbial communities from Calvert Island, British Columbia, Canada - ECP12_OM2 (SPAdes) (version 2) | ecosystem: Environmental > Aquatic > Freshwater > Wetlands > Bog ... | reverse complement strand
CGATACTCCTGTAGCCCGAGCCACCAACGAAACGCCGCCATAGCCAAGAACTTCAGCCTCGGTTGCGGCGAACAATCGCCGCAGCCGTTCGTTGAGAGCGCCGGAAATTCTCGAAAAGCGTTGCCTTACAGCATCAAAGTCTTCCATTACCCTCATTCTACCACCAAACCCTAACTTGTAATACTTATTTTCTTACAGGCCCTAAGACTGCATAATGTCCCTCACGAAATAGTTGTGGTTGACGATGGCAGCAGCGACGAGACGTGGACTGTTTTGCAAAAGCTGAAAGAGGGAATCCCAGTACTTTCTCCAGTCCAGAACGACGACAGCTTGGTTTTGGCAGAGCTGTTATCTACGGATTGGATCACATGAAAGGGGATGCCGCCGTTGTTATGATGGCTGATGAATCAGACGATTGTCGCGACGTTGTTCGGTACTGGCAGACACCGAATGAAGATTGGGATTGCGTATTTGGAAGCCGCTTCTTGAAGGGTGGCGGAGTCATCGACTATCCATGGGTCAAGCTCCAGGTTAATCGCCTGGCGAATGCTTTTTTGCGACTCCTTTTCAATATTTCGTTTAACGATACGACTAACGCGTTTAAAGCTTACCGTCGAACGGTGATTGCGGGGGTTCAGCCAACTGCGTTACCAGAATGTATATTTGACCTGTCCCTTGATCCCATCACCGAGAACGGCAAACGCAGGAACCACGGATGAACCGATCCCTTTTCTGCCGCTAACACCGCCAGCGCCACTCGTAGCGGAGAATTTGGGAGAACGCACTTAACGTTCATGGTAAGGACGGCGATCTTCATAAACTTCCTCATCGCAGAATCCTGTCTGGCTGTCGCCTAGCCAGATGTCCACTCCGCGTGAAATAAGTTGGGGAAGGATCTTGTCAGCACATCTTTGTTCTCACGATGGCCTCGCTCGACCGTCCAATCTGACCTGTATCTGGCTCCTTCATGGCCTTTGCAGCTCAAAAAACCTGCCATCATGCAGTTCGGCATAAACCAAAAGCGCAGCTACCTGCTCCTCCCCGACGAGCGCTAAATGTACCGAGAAGCCGGACGGTTCGAGGCGCTCGTCGCTGTAAGCTGCAGCGACATCGGGACGGTGCTGCCCCGGGACACCACCTCCCACGGAGAGACCATTGAGAAATACCAGGATGGCCTTGGCCGGTCGGCTCATCACCATGTCCGCAGCCCACCCGACGATCACCACCGCGCCGTCCGATTCCAGAAGTATGTCGTCGACGTGACCGGCGCCACCTTGCTGATACTGGGGCAAACAACTCAACGCTAGGGGAGGAGATCGATGCGTCGGCAAGAGTCGACCCACAATGCGCCGCCGAAGAACGCTCAGAAAGCTGTTTAAACCCACACAACTCCGGGAACCGAGCAGTCGCAGGATCAAGGCTTCGACGGGATCACCATCGCCACGGACGGTTGGTCTGAAGTCGAATGCGACGAACCGCCGCTGAATCTCTATTACCGTTTGCCGCTGCCGTTCATCGAACAGCGCAGCTTCGATTGCCGGCCAGATGCCCTGGAACTCGGTAACCCGCTGGATAATTTCAGCGGGCAGATCCGGCTGTAATGAGATCACGTCCGAAGTCTGTACGTGGATTAGGGGCACACCCTTTCTCATAATCTCGAAATAACCACTGGTCGGAATGTTTATCCCGACAACACAGTCGGCAACTTCGACACAATGGGAAAAATTCAACCCATCCAGAAATGTAAAACTCTCTGGGAGAAGTCCGCATAATTCTCCGTACAGGATCGGGTCTTCACCCAGCGTTCCGGGCTTTGTCCTGATCACGACTAGGATTCGATCTTTCAGAGATTCAGGAACTCGTCCAAGGGAAGAGATCGTCTCAAAGTGAGAGTCAAGAGCAGTGAACGGAAAGCAATTCAGCTCCAAAGCGTTGGTCACCAATAGCACGACTTTGCGACGACCGGCAACGCGTTTCTTGTTCCCAATGAGCGCAGGGGCGTAAATGAGGCTTCGACGTGTTCGAGTTGTCGGCGCACCCGTAACGAAGACGTCGGACACGCCCGAGAGCGCTCGGATCTTATCCGCGCAAGTCTTCGACGGTACCATTACACAATCCGAAGAAGTCCAGGAAGCCCAATTGCGATCGCACGGCCAGTCTGAATGCAAAGTCACAATGACTCGGGTTCCTCTCCGGCGGTAAAGTCGCGCCAGAATTGCGCCTTCCGCGGTGAAATGGTCGGAATGGATGAAGAGATCGAGCGGCGTCTCCGCGACGAAGCGGACGGCGTGCCAAATCATGTTAGCGTATGACAACCATCTTTGGGTGAAAATGTAGTCGAATTGGAAATCCAGGTGCGGATTGTCGATGATGCAATTCGGAAGCGTCGAGAGAGCGCGCCGTTCAAGAAACCGCGTCCGCAAGTCTACAAGTTCCGCCACAACCGTCGCCGACCACTCCCCATCAGCTGCCGACAAATGATAGACACATTCGTTCGTTCCTGCCACACTCCCATCGAAGGACAGTCCGGTCGGCCATATCGACGGGAATACTACCATATGACAAGCGAGCCTGCGGATGCCATTGAGGATTTGCTGATAGTTAGCAACCGTAGCTGGCGCAAAACCAATCCGGCAAGGCGAAGATCGGGGAATTTTCAGTGCCGGTTGGCCCGAGATCATGCTATTAACTCGTCCGCTCATGATTGGGCGGTGCCGGAAATGGGGGAAGACCAAACGGGGGCGTTGCTTCATTACTATTGTGCGCACCCGGCAGCCGAGACTCTCGCAAACGAACCGCAACACCGCAGCAGATACGTCAGAATCGAAGTAGAAATCTAAAGGGAGGCGATTTTCCGCGACCACAATATAAAAGGTTTCAATTTCCGGACTGGCCCGGATCAGGCGCTCTGCCGTTCCCTGAATGTATACAGCGTGAACGAACAGAAGGAACTGGCACGCTGCGTCGAGTTCGGCAATGTCAATCCCCTCGATCTGGAACTCGAGATCCAGTTCCTTGAGCCAGGTCTTGGAGCACTCCAAAGCTCTATTGGTGTACCAACGCTTGCATTCAGCAAAATCGATGAGCTCAAAATAGGATCGGACTCTTTTGTGGCCCAGCCTCAGAATCGCGGCATAAGCCTGGGTGGACAGAGGAAACATCCAGCCCTGACTCAGTGAGGTGTTGCTCGCAGATTTCAAAAACTCGATCTGGACGGCGTCTGTTACAAATATCGCGTCCTTCTCGGAAAAGGAGTGGCTGGCTAACTCTTGCTCAAAGACCATCATATTGGCAGAAGTCGATGCTATTCATGTCCGCAAGCGATGCCGTCATCGGGCTCTGAGAAGTTCCGAAGAATGGAAGCACACTTGCTACGGCAAAGGCGACCTGATTCCATGATCGTGGCCCGGACTGCGGGCTCGGTTGATTTTTCACACCATCCTCTCGTTTATTCAGGGGATTTTATTTTCTTGCAAGAACTGTTCCTTGGACCAATACCTGTGACGCGTAAGGTACCCGGACTTTGAACCGATGGCTATCCACCCGATTGGGATCGTGATTTCTTCCTCCGGACCGCGCAACGGTGATGCATCCGTCAACGCGCTGATTTGATCGAATTCAGGAAATTTATCCGCGTGCCCGCATCGACGCATGTCGGTGCGCATCGCTTCAATGACAAAGGTCGATGCACCGTAAAAGTTTGATAACGCCGGCAGAATCCAATCGACCAAGAATCCAGCATCCTCCAACCATCGACGTACACCGTAGCGGGTAGGCCGCTGAAAATCATATGGCGCTTCATGCTCTGGGTAGGTGAACGGCACGTGAACGTAAATCCTGCCACCAGGAGCCGTTACTCGGAATGCCTCGGCAAAAAATCTGTCTGGATATCGGACGTGCTCAAGTACAGACTGACTGTAGATGCATGAAACGCAGTTGTCCTTTAACGGTATGCACTCATCGATAGGGCTGATCAAATCGTAGCTTAACATCCGTCATAGAATTGCTCCAGACGCTGTATGAGCCTCAGGCTTGCGCGCACTAGCGCTTCGTTGCGATGAATGAAATTTTGGCTGCCACAACTCAATGAATCCAAGTGAACTCAAGGCAGCTTATGAACGAGGCGAAAACATTAGCGCCATTTTGCGAAAAAGTTTTGGCTCTCTGATCAATACAGAAGAGCTCATCGAAATCAGTTACGATCTCCAAGCGGGAAGTTATGTTCGCGCGATGCAAAATCCCGTTAATGCCTCTCACGTGAACAATTACGCGCGCGAAATCGCCCATTTGTTACACCAATATGGCAGACCGACCTCTCTGCTGGAAGCAGGAGTAGGTGAAGCAACCACCTTGGCTCGAGTGTTGCAGTCCTACGGGTCCGACCAAATCGAAGTACATGGTTTTGACTTGTGCTGGTCCCGAATCCATCGAGCACGAGGGTGGCTGGTTCACGAGGGGTTGTTGGAAGTTACCCTCTCGACGGCAAGCTTGCGAAGAATTCCCTATGCAGACAACTCCTTCGATGTCGTTTACACTTCTCACAGCATCGAACCGAATGGCGGAGTTGAAGCAGAAATTCTAGCAGAGCTGTATCGGGTTGCATCACGATACCTCATTTTACTGGAGCCAGTGTATGAATTGGCCACCCTCGAGGCTCAGGCTCGGATGGCACAGCACGGTTATTGTCGCGATTTACGCGGTCACGCGGAACGCATGGGCCTGAATGTGGTCGCTTACGAACTGTTTCCGTTTATCCGAAACCCGCTTAACCCTACCGGTCTGCTTATTGTCGAGAAAGATTCCGCGAGATCCACGGCACGACCAACGTTTCAATGTCCAAAATATCGAACGCCGATGATAAAACATGAGCAGGGTTACTACAGTCCCGAGGGTTTTTGTGTCTATCCAATCTTGGCCGGAATCCCCTGTTTACGGATAGAAAATTCGATCATTGCGAGCCTGTTTTCCACAGAAGTAGCCGAGGGCCGAGACGCGCCAGGCAACCTTGCGTTGACTCTGCCGCCGCAATAGACTGCGCTTAACTGCACTGAGGAAATGACCGCCGGTTTGTGGAATCGCGGAGCCTACTTCCCAAGCTTCGAACCGATCCTGCCGTCTGGAGTCATCTGTGGAACCGAGGTAATTTTACCCGGGAATGTTTCCCGGCCCGGTTTACTGTCGATCGTCGCCCCATCCGATATATATCGGCGCTCGACGCCTGGACCGGTTGACAATACTCTCCGACTTTTACGATATCATGCCTGTCTTGCGCCCTTGCCGCCCTCACTTTCCATGAGCCACCATAACAGTCCTCTCTCTCCCCGGTAGACAATTTCTTCATCCTGCTCCGAGTAATATTCCATCAACAGAAAATAACGCGCCGTAACCCTCTCCAGTTCACGCAGCGCCGCCGGCAGCTTTTCGAGCGGAATATGGATCAGAACGCCACAGGTGAAGACCAGGTCAAAATAGCCGTTTTTAAATGGCAGATCATAGATGGTACCGGATAGAAACCCTGCTTTGTCGGTGGATCGACGAGCCAGGTGTAGCGCCGAAAGATTCGGTTCCACACCGACCAGTTCTGCGGTTGGTCCCAGGATTTCGGACAGAGCAACCAGATTGTGGCCGCGATTGCATCCTATCTCGAGGATGCGCTGGACGTTGAACCCGCTAAAAATCGATCGAAATCCGTCGACGCGCGAGCGCCACTCCACAGGATTTCTAAATGTGTACTGATCTCCAAAGACGCCTTTCCGGGCTTCCAGTTCGTTTGACATGCTCGCTCATCTAATCTCCTTCCATATATTTCCCTAGAACCAGGCTGGCGGGAAGCACTGCATCTCGTTCACGCCCAAAAAAGTTATAAATTGGCGCAGCAAATTATTGTGATATGTTCGCCTAACTTAACGACGTGACGTAAGAAAATTGGCTTGAAAAACACTCACGGCTTTCCCCAGTAACAATACATTCATAATGCTTGCAGACATTCCATCAAGAAGAAATGATGCGCCACGTGATTCCGGCTTGCAAGCATCCCATTTTACCGAATCAGACCAAAAGGTCCCAGGTGAGTGGCGTACCACGCTTCACCTCGCTTTTGACCCGACGGCCGAGGACTTCATCATAATACTTCGGCGAAATTCCCGCAGCCGGTCTGATGCTTCGGATGTTGTAAGGAGTCAGCGCATCGCCACAACTCACATCCTCGACAACAAATAGTGAGCGCCGAAATCGCCTTGATTCGCCTTCTCTTTCGGTCGGCTCATATCGGATTGTACCAAGTGCTTCTTCGGTCTCCCTCACGGCTTCGACCAATAATTTAAACTCATTTGGCTCCAGCGAAAAGGCACTATCCGGACCAGGGTCGGATCGACTCAGAGTAAGATGCTTTTCAATTATTGTCGCGCCCAATGCGACTGAGGCAACGGCAACGTGAATTCCGAGTGTATGATCCGAGAGTCCGACGGGTAATCCAAAACGCTGACTAAGATCCGGCAATGTACGCAAGTTCATTTCGCGAGGCATGGATGGATAGGCGCTAGTACATTTCAATAAAGCAACTTCCTTTCCTCGAGTCTCTTGCACAGCCTCAACGGCTTCTTCGATCTCACTCAGCGTTCCCATACCTGTAGAAATTATTAAAGGCTTGCCAGTACTGGCTGCCTTTTTGATAAGAGGAATATCGACCAACTCGAACGAGGCGATTTTGTAAGCAGGCACGTTTAGCGTCTCCAAAAAATCAATCGCGCTAGAATCAAATGGCGATGAAAATAGCGTTATGTGCAAATCATCGGCGATTGCTTTCAGCCTCGGTTGCCATTCCCAAGGCATGTATGCTCTCTCGTACAGACTGTAGAGCGCCTCGTTCGCCCAAGGCGAATCCCGATCGTGACGGAACATCGGGGAATCAACGTTCATCGTAATCGAATCGGGCGTATACGTTTGTAATTTCACAGCGTCGACGCCACAGTCTTTGGCCGCCCGAAGAAGCATTGCAGCCTCATTGTAGTTCTGATGATGGTTGCCGGAGATTTCCGCAATTATATAAACTGGATGCTCGGGACCGATTGGTCGACCGTTAATAGATATTTCTGATAATAGCATGCCAATATAGTTATGATCCTAAGATGGGAATTACTTCCCAAAAGCTAGTTACGCTGTAGTCGGCCGGCCGTGGGCACAACAAGGGTCCTGTACGTAACGGCCTCTCCAGGGGATGGCTAATTTGGATCGTAACTATGCCAAGCTCCTGGGGTCCAGCAAAATCCTTTGTTTCGTCATCGCCCAAATAGATTGTAGCCTTTGCAGGAACATCGAGCAGTTGCAAAGCCAAAGAGAACGGTATGGGAGACGGCTTCGAATAACTATCACCTAGATCGCCTGTACAAATGATGAGATCAAATAATTGGTCGATTTTCAGCGATTCAATTTTACGATTTTGCACGCTAGACAAACCATCCGTAATCAGACCCATTTTTATTCGTCGCGCCCTCAATTCTTCGAACAAGATGTGCGCATTTTCAAAGAGAGCAATCTGTGGTGGATGAGTCCGATACAGATAGACCAGCAACGGTACACTCACCTCATCAGGTAGTTTCAGTTCCTTTAAGAGAGAATCAAAGACCGCTCCCCGTCCCTTAGATTTCAGAGCTTCAAGCAAATACTCTTCAATTTCGCATGAGTCTAGTCCAAAGCGTTTCCCAATATGTGCGGCCACTGAGCGCATCCCACTCTCCACGAAGGAAAACTCAGAATAGAGCGTATTATCAAGATCGAACAGAACTGCTTGTATCATGGCTCGGAGAATTTGATTAGGTCGTTCGGCAAAAGAAATGTATCTTCGACGTATCGCGACATCGCAAGATGATCAGTAAATTGTCCCAAGCGCGGCTCCAGCTCTTCTCCAAGGATCATACGCAAAAGATAACCGGGACTGTCGGCGCCAGCGCGAATGCTTAGGTGGAAGGCGCCGCCAAAGCGTGGATTGATCTCGATAAAAAGAGGCTTTCCATCTCGGAGGAAACATTGGATTGTGTTATGTCCGACTAATCCTATTGCCTCCGCCAGGCGCACAGTTTCTCGAATGATTCCCGGGTTGTTATCTGTGACTGTGACAAAAGATTCTCCACCCCATACAAGGAGACGCTTGCGGGGTACAGCTGAAATTGCTTTCCCGCGAAAATCTGCAAACAGATCAACCGTATATTCAGGCGCGTCAATGTACTCTTGAATCAAAACCTCCTTCAGATCATCTATTAGCGCATCAAGCTCGGCTTTGGAGTCAATTTTCTTTGTCCCTCGGCCGCCCTTCCCTGACCTTGGTCGTAAAAAGACCGGATATATTGCAGGGTTCCCCAAATCATTTGTTAACCAGAGCTTGGGAAATGCAAATCCATGCCGGGAGCAAAACCTCAGGAAGCTCTCCTTGTCTAAGCATCGGCGAATCACTTCGCTCGACCCGATCATCACTCGAATGCCGTGTTGAAGAAAAACCTGGCTGTGCTCGGCGAAGAAAAGTAATTCCTCGTCGCGCGTTGGGATTACAAGCTTTATGTCCCTCTTAAGACAAAACTCAACCAGATAACTCAGAAAATCTGGGATATCGGATCTTGGGACGAGATATCCCGCGTCCGCCGCGTATAACGCAGGCGCGTAGGCATTCGTATCCACAGCGATCACACCCCCTTCGGGCAGCACACGACGCATGGCGTCTTTGAACGCTCGAACGAGTGCTACCTTGCGAGAAGCGCTCGTAATCAATACGTTCATTTGGCCTTTTTGCGTCCGATCATGAGGACGTTTCGACCCGATCCTGCCTGAGCGAAAGCTCGATACAGTGCTTGACGGAGGCCTTTGGAATCGACAATTCAAACGAAACTCGTTTCTGATGACAAACTGAGCCTAGTTCCTGATTGGAAACGTAATCTTCACCAAACAGCAAAAACAGCTCCATCGGGAAATCGCAAAGGGTATCGATGACGTCAAAGCCGAGTCCTTGGCAAAGGTTTTTCAAGGATTGAACATTGAAGTAATTTATGTGATCTGGATACGCGATCCACCAAGGGCTACTCCCTAGCTTCACAAGCTCGCCAGGGCCAGTCCCCGCATCCAAGATTTTTCCGTTAGGAGCGTAATTTGCGATCCCGTCCAGGACGTCTTGGTACAGCGTCTGGTGCAACCACTCACGTTCCCGCTGTGCCTCAACTCCACCTTTCGTAAGTCGCTGCAGTTCAGGAGCACGACTCCCCTTCTTGAGCAAAACATAGTACTCTTCTTGATAAAACTTCTTGAGCTGTTCATCGGAGGGAAATGGAGACAATTGCCGAAAGCCGAACCGCTCATCGACCGAAATTGAAGCAATTTCTTGGGTCATAATGTAACCTGAGAACTTGAGCCTTGAAGAAAAAGCCTTTTTTCGTAGGCCACGATTTCCCGAATGCCTTTTTCGAGCGCATACACAGGCTCCCACTGCGTCAAGTTTCGAAAACGGTCCATGCTGGCACAACTCCACTCACGAGGGCCGGCTTGAGGCTGCCTCTTCACGGCCAATTCAGGAAAGATTTCTTTAAGAATTGCAACCACTTCTCCAATTGATCGCGTTTTACCGAATCCAAGGTTTACGACGCCGCGTGCATCAGGATTTGTAGCCAACCGCAGCAATCCTTCTGCCACATCGTCCGCAAAGATATAGTCGAAACGTCCCTCTTCCCCATAGACGAAAAGAGGATCATTTGCGAGGGCTGATCGCACCCATCGAGAGATGACGTCCCTCGAGCCGCGGCCATAGACCCGGTAGATACGCGCAGATATCGCCTGGAAATCCTTCTTGGCCGTGGCAATAAATTCCAACTCGCGCTCGGTCAGATATTTCCCGACCCCGACGATATTGCGAGGATTGATTGGGTCGTCTTCTCTTAATCGATATTCGTAAGTTGTATTCAGATGCAGTGAAGGATCGTAAATGAGGTAGCTGGAGGCGAACACGAAGGCCTTAATAAATCGTGCCTCCTCCACCGCTTTCAGCAATCGGTGAGATAACAGAACATTATGTTCGAAAGACTCTCTCCAGAACCCCGGCGCTTCTATAGTTCGGTTGAATGTAGCCGCTAAATGGAAGACGACGCTCGGTTCATTATCTAGCAACTCAGTGAGATCATCTTTGCTTAAATCAAGGCAGAAATGCCGAACTCGGTCCGGCCCGTAGACGCTCGGTTTGAGGTCAACCGTCACAACGTTTGCACCGGCATCGATCAGCAACCAGACTAGTGATGTACCGATAACGCCCGAAGCGCCCGTTACAAGAACTCGAGATCCTGCCCAACTCATTCGGCTACACATTGGGACATTCCACGCAACGTGTCAATGACCCGGGAACCACCTCTGCCATCAACCAATTCGCGTCCGTGTGCACCCATCGACTCGCGCCTGTCTCTGTTCTGCGACATTTTGCTGAGAGCGAGCACAAAAGCAGGGGCGGTACAATCTTCAATCTTACCTAATTTTCGTAGGACTCCTTGAGAAGAGAGTGCGTCTAAGAGCAAGTCTTCTTGATGTGCACAACTAATGGCTATGGCTGGCAGTTGCATAAAAGCCGCCTCCCAACAGGTTGTACCACCGCCCATCACAGCCAAGTCGGCCCAGGCCATTTGCCTCGCCATGTCGTTCACATCGCGCAGCACTTGACATCTTTGGCGGCACTTCCCAGCTGCACTCTCGATCTCAAATGCATGTAGATTGCTACCGCCTACAACTATTCGAAGTTCATAATCTAATTCCTGGACCCCCTCAAAGGCTCGAATGACGAAAGAAGTAATGTTCAGAGGGTCACTTCCGCCGAAGGTGACAAGCACTTTTTTTACAGTGAGCGGGTGAGTCCGTCGCCATGTGCTCCAAGGAAGAAACTGTCGCGCTAGTAACGCGTAGCGGCGCCCCATCAAGAGTTTTGTCCATGGCGCACGACTCCTATATAGTTGTTCCTGTGCCTGAAAGTTCTGATTTAGGACAAGATGAGCAAAATAGTGATTCGCATGACCAAAATCGTCGAACAACAAAAGCTTCGAGCCAAAGGCGATAACCCCTTCTTGCCATTCGGCGCCGAAGCGATATCCATCCGCTGCAATCCATTCGGCCTCAACAGCTAGAGCCCTTTCCGCAGTTTCGAGAGCCTCCGACCGACTTCCCGCCGGCTCCTCCAATTGTATTTTAGTCCAACCTGTCGAGGCGATCCGTTTATCTAGGGCTGCAGTGCTTTCCGACATCAGAAACATTCCAGTCCCGCCGTCCTCTTTCCAATAGTCCGCGAGTGTAAGACAACGCATCACGTGGCCAGTACCGATCAATGGCCCGCCATCGACACGGAATGCGAGTTGACTAAGCATGATCGGCCAAGCAGCAACGAACTTGAATCCGTCCGACAAATGCTAATGGATCGAGCATCTTCGCTTGAGGATGGTTGAGGTCATTCTTCACCATATTCCAGTTTTCTATTTCTAGCGAGGCCGCGACCAACGTGGTGTAGAGTGTTTTAAGATACGCCGGGAGTGGCGTCGGTTGGGCTAATCGCCGCCGTTCGTTGCAGTTGCTCGGTCATCGCGACCGTCCGCGGTATTCATAGTTGCAAGCGCAGGATCCCTCTCCACGATTGCGAGAGGCACTCGGTAGTCAAAACTCTCTGGACCTGCCGGTAATCGTGCGAACAGAGCCCGCAGAAACTGCAAATCCAACTCAGTGTCCAGGGTCCAGCGATGATTAATGATATCTCCGCCGGGTCCGTTGACGCAGAGTCTGCGAACGTGCGGATGATTCCGGAGGTAAGGCGTCACATGTTCGCGTTCCGCGGCTAGTTTGGCTTCGCGAAACGCTCGCTCAAGCCAGAGAAAACGAAAAGCTTCGCAATCGAGGCCATGGGGCCAAGATCGTGGCAAGTTGTTGCAGGCATAATCGCCGCCGTAATCCGTCAGCAGGGAGAGCACTCTACTCGCCAAGCGAGGATCCAGTACTGGACAATCGCTGGTAACACGCATCACGACGTCAACCTGGCATTCCACCGCGGCTTTATAATAGCGGGCGAGAACGTCGAGTTCTGATCCGCGTACCACGCGCGCCCCGCACCGAGCAGCTTCCTCCGCTACCGGGTCGTTGGCTACTCCATCTGGAACCGCGCAGCAAACAACGTCGATCGCTTCGATCGCCGTGCAGCGCTCTATCACGTGGCTTAGGACAGTGCGCCCGGCAAGGTCCATCAAAACCTTGCCCGGCAGACGAGAAGACCCAATACGAGCTTGAATGATAACCGCCGAATCCAGAGGTGACCTTATCTTTGAGGATTACAGAATGATGCAACCAGATCCACGGTTACCTAGTCAATGGTCAACTCCTCGAGTTGAAACGAGCCACACCCGGCAACCGGCTCAGGAATGAGCGGTGGGAGCGGGAAGTACAGCGAGTTAGCACCAACGACGCACGGAATCGATTCTCTCAACTCAGCAAAATTTTTCGAACCTGGGCGATCACAAAATTCAATTCGGCCTGAGTCATGCGTGGAAAAATCGGCAGAGTAATTGCTCCGCTGTAGTACTTCTCCGCTTCAGGAAAATCGCCCGGCTTGAATCCGAGGTTCCTGTAGAATGGTTGGAGATGAACCGGGATGTAATGGAGGTTGACGCCGACGCCGGCTTCGCGCAGTTCTTCGAACACCCGGCGATGCGATTTCTTTATGCGGTCTAGAGCCAGCTGCACAACGTAGAGATGCCAGCTCGAGCTGGTATTCGGATCCTGCCAGGGCCTGACCAGAGGAAGCGCGGCGAATGCCTCATCGTAAGCCGCAGCGATCTGACGCCTTCTGGCCAAAAACTCCTCGAGCCGCGCGGTCTGGCTCAGTCCAAGCGCAGCCTGGATGTCCGTCAGGCGATAGTTGAATCCGAGGTCGGTTTGCTCGTAATACCAAGGGCCATGACTGGGTTGTTCGAACTCGTCATCGCGGCGGGTGATGCCATGCGTGCGGAGA
>Ga0209656_10002089_pt1 | contig 13026 bp, 14 predicted proteins | sample BogFormECP12_OM2_FD_188239 | JGI IMG/M metagenome (GOLD analysis project Ga0209656, IMG submission 188239) | Bog forest soil microbial communities from Calvert Island, British Columbia, Canada - ECP12_OM2 (SPAdes) (version 2) | ecosystem: Environmental > Aquatic > Freshwater > Wetlands > Bog ... | reverse complement strand
CCGCGCCTCGAAGGGTCGCAGATCCTCGGCGGTTTCGCCGACCCCGATGGCGTGGATCGGAATCCCGTATTTTTCCGCCAAGGACACCAAGACACCGCCGCGCGCGGTGCCGTCGAGCTTGGTCATGACGATGCCGGTGACGCCGACCATCTGGCGAAAGATTTCCGCCTGCGCGTGCGCGTTCTGGCCGGTCGTCGCGTCGAGCACGAGCAGCACCGAATGCGGTGCCTGCAGGTCGACCTTTTTGAGGACGCGGACGATCTTCTGCAGCTCCCCCATCAGATTCGCCTTGTTGTGCAACCGCCCGGCCGTGTCGATCAGCAGGATGTCGCTGCCCTCGGCTCGGGCTTGTTCGAAGGCCTCATAGGCGAGCCCCGCCGCATCCGATCCGGGCGGTTTGGTGACGACCCGGCAACCAGTACGCTCGCCCCAAATCTGCAATTGCTCGACACCCGCGGCGCGGAACGTGTCGCCGGCCGCAAGCACCACGTTGTGTCCCTCGTCCCGGTATTGCTTCGCGAGCTTGGCGATCGTGGTAGTCTTGCCGCTGCCATTGACGCCGACGACGAGAATGACAAACGGCTTGCGGCTGGGGTCGAGGCGGAGCGGCTTCATCACCGGCTCGACGAGCCGTACAACTTGCTCGGCAAGCGCTCCGCGGATCTCTTCCGGAGAGACTTCCTGGTTGAAGCGGTTCTTGCGCAGCTCCTCGGTGACCTCGGCGGCGATGCCGACACCCATGTCGCTCGCGATCAACAGCTCCTCGAGCTCGAGCAGCGCCGCATCGTCGAGCCGGCGGCGGTTGAAGATCGTGTTGATGCCCTCGGTGAGGCGCGCCGAGCTGCGCGCCATCCCGGCCTTGAGCCGGTTGAACCAACCGCGGCGCTCCTGGGCTTCGGTATTGTCGGGGACAATCGTTGCCGGCGCTGCCTCTATCGGTCCGGGTTCAGCACGCTCTGAAGACTCGGCTTGTTCCGGGTGAGCAGAGGGCAGACTGCTCCGCCAAAAACCGCTGCTCCACTGTTCCGCATCGTCCGCCCGAGCCGGGGCGGGGGAGTAGTGTTCGGGGCTCTCGGTTTCTGACGAAGAGACCGGTGCGTCCTCCTTAGGCCGTGGGTTTTCGGCGTCTTCCGCAACGGCATCTTCCCCCGGATCAGGGTCGGGAACCGGTCCGGGGCCTTGGCGTCGCCAGAACCTCATTGAACGGCTGCTCCGATGAGATCGCGTCCGCTGGTCCCGACAAGGCGCATGCGTCGGACCGACCCCGCGGCGCCGGGTCCCGAGAAGCTCACCCTAGCATAGAAGGCCGCACGGCCCATGCCAGGGCGCTCGATCAGCACATCGGTTTCACTGTCGATCCGACCGATAAGTTCCGCGGCGAGAGCGGCCTCCCCTGCTGCCCGCAGCCTCGCCGCCCGCTCCTTGATCACCGCATCGGGCAGCTGAGGCATGCGGGCTGCCGGCGTCCCCGGCCGCGCGCTGTAGGGAAACACATGGACAAAGGCGAGCCTGCATTCCCCGATCAGGTCGAGAGTATGGCGGAACATCTCCTCGGTCTCGGTCGGAAAGCCGGCAATCAGGTCAGCGCCGAGCGCCACCTCGGGACGCAACGCTCGGGCGCGCCGCGCAATAGCTATCGCATCATCGCGGGAATGACGCCGCTTCATGCGCTTCAGGATCAGGTCATCGCCGGACTGCAGCGACAGGTGAAGATGCGGCATCAGCCGCTCTTCCTCGGCCAGCAACCACCAGAGCTCCGCGTCGATTTCGGCCGGGTCGAGAGAGGAGAGGCGCAGGCGCTGGAGCCCAGGAACCGTGGCGAGAAGCCGCCGTACCATCTGGCCAAGGGTGGGCCTTCCGGGCAGGTCGGCCCCATAGGCGGTCAGATCGACACCGGTCAATACGATCTCCCGGCAGTCGGCCGCGACCAGACGGCGCGCCTGCTCGGCGATGACGCCCATCGGCACTGATCGGCTGGCGCCCCGAGCATAGGGGATTATGCAAAAGGTGCAGCGGTGATCGCAGCCCTGCTGGACCTCCAAAAAGGCGCGGCTCTTACCCTCGAAACCGTCGACGAGATGCGCCGCGGTCTCGACCAGACCCGCCGGCTCAGCCTCCCCTGGCAGATAGCTCTGCGGCAACATCTTGGCTCGGTTGTCGAGCACGCGGTCGACCTCGGGCAGCGCGGCATAGCGTTCCGGCGACAAGTGCGCGGCGCAACCCGTTACGATGATGCTCGCATCGGGATGCCGACGACGCGCGCAGCGGATCGCTTGGCGTGCTTGGCGTTCGGCCTCGGCAGTGACTGCGCAGGTGTTGACGATGACCGCGCCGGTGAGCCCGGCGGCTGCGGCGGCATGGCGGATGACCTCGGATTCGAACGCGTTCAGCCGGCAGCCGAAAGTGATGACCTCATTGTCAGGCATGACACTCAGCTCGCCGCCAGCAGATCCGCGTCAAACGCGCCCTCGAAGCTCAGCGTCGCCGGCCCCGTCATGATCACGTGGCCGTCCGCGCGCCAGGCGATGTCGAGGGTGCCGCCGTCGAGTTCGACCGTGGCGCGACGGTCGGCGAGCCCACGCCGATGGGCGCCGACAAGCGCGGCACAGGCGCCGCTGCCGCAGGCCGGGGTGATCCCGGCTCCCCGCTCCCATACCCTCAGCCGGATTCTGCGGCGATCGCGGATTTCGGCGACGCCGATATTTGCGCGTTCCGGAAAGAGCGGGTGATGTTCGAGGGCGGGGCCGAGCGCGGCGAGATCGACGGCTTCGACGTCATCGACAAAAAAGGTCGCGTGCGGATTGCCGATATTTGTGCAGACCGGCTCGGTCAGCGGAGCCAATGTCAAGTCGACGCGATCGGTGTCCATGGCGTGCGCCAGCGGGATCTCGTGCCAACCCGTCCTTGCCGGTCCCATATCCACGGCAACAGACCCGTCCGGCAGCGCCTCCGCTTCGAGCAGCCCCGCCGCGGTCTCGATCCGCACCCGCGGATCACGGGTGTCGCGATACAGCAGATCTGCGACGCAGCGCGTGGCGTTGCCGCAGGCCTCGGCCTCGCTGCCATCCGCATTAAGAATGCGCATCAGGACCAGGGCCGCGGGATGGCGTGGCGGCTCGAGTAGGATGACCTGATCGCAGCCGATGCCGGTCCGCCGATCCGCCAGCATGCGAGCGGCTCCAGCGCCGAGACGGATCGACCCGCGGCGAAAGTCGAGCACGACAAAATCATTGCCGAGCCCGTGCATCTTGAGAAACGGGACCTTGCCCATCGCGCCGCTTATATGGCGGCAGCGACGGCTCTGTCCAACAGCGCCGAGCCCGGCCCCGAGAGGCCCGGTAGTTGTGTCAGGCGCCCGTATGATGCAGCATGGCGGTGCTCGCGTGTCCGGCGCCCGGCTTGCCGTGTTTGGCGCTCGTCGTTTTGGCCGTGCTCGCCGCCGTGTTCCTGACGCTGGCAGCGCGCACCAAATGCGCCTTGCCGCTCGATCTGCCGGCGACATGTCGGCCGGATCTTTGGGCCACGGCGTATCTGCCGTGCCGTCCGGCAGAGGTGTGGGCCGAGCGACTGCGCTCGACCGTCGGCCCCGCTGGAGCCGCATCATCTACGGCAGACCAGTCGCGCTCGGTTGTGTCCGCGATCCTCGCGGATACCGGAGCGGTCTCGTTGGCGAAGTAACTCGGCGTGTCGCCCGACGGGCTGAAGTTCTTCGAACCGGAATCGGGAAGTTCCAAGGCGAGCGCCGGCGTGCACGCAAAGGCGAGCGCACCCGCGAGAAAGGTGATCGTCAGCTTTAACATTGCAGTGTCCCCCACTGCCCTCTGCATAGCCGGGACGGCATGGGAACGCCAATGCTTGCCGCTAAAGCGCGGAATCTGTTGATTGGGCTCGATCCGGGCGCTGGAGCTTCGAGAGAATCGATCGCCCGAGCCGCGGTATTCCGTCAGCGCTTATCGGCCTCCCAGCTTTCCAGGTCGAGCCGATCCATCAGAAACAAATCAGTGGTCCGGGCATACCAGCCGCGGCCGTGCATGCGGCCGATCAGGCGCATCTTTTCGGTGTGCACGTGCACCTTTTCCGGGTCGACCAGATCATCGCGGATGTGGATGTGGATCACCCTGCCGATCTCGAGCATCGAGCGGGGGCCGAGCGACACACCGGTGATGCGGCGGCATTCGAAGCTGACCGGCGATTGCAAAATCCGCGGCGGGCGGACGCCGACCGACGGCAGAGGCGTCAGCTCGGCCTCGTTGAGCTCGCCGGTCCCAGCCGGAAAATCGACGGCGCAAATGTTCATTCGCACGGCGAGCGCTTCGTCGACCAGGTTGACGACGAACTCGCCGCTGTCCCGGATGTTGCGTTCGGTATCCTTGTAGCCGTCCTCGCTTGCCGCACCCGGGCTTATCCCGAGCACGACAACCGGCGGCACCGAGCTGACCGCATTAAAAAAGCTGAACGGCGCGGCATTGACCCGCCCGGCGCCGTCGACCGTTGTCGCCAAGGCGATCGGCCGCGGCACCACGGTGCTAACGAGCAACTTGTAGGCGTCCGTCGCCGGGATCTGCGCCAGATCGAAATGCATTGGTTTCCCTACTGTTGACCGCGTCCGAGGTCGCGATAATGCGAAGCCGTGGGCAGCCACGCAACCGGCAGCAACCGTGTCAGATCAGACTGGATCGTTACTACGTGCCAGTATTGACGGGGTCGGCTTGGACGCGGTGTGAGGCGTAGACGACTTCGTCTCTGTCATCAGAGTTAAAAGAAAAATTGATCGTCTTCCCGCACCCACCGTCATCTCGGATTGACGCGTTCTCGCTACCCCAGTAGGCCGTGGGATACTTATTCCGGTTGAGCGGCCCTTTGACGACGATCACGACATGTCCATGGGCGCCGCCCAAGGCCTCAGAAGTCATGCCGCCGATAACCAGTTCGCCATCCGCGGCGGCGGCGCCTGCCGCCGGTCCATCATTGCCGAGCTGTTTCCAGCCAGCGCCGGTAATCTGGCTCAGTATTTGATCGGCATTTCCATGAAGAGTAATCCCGCACCGGGTCGCCACGTCGAGGACGAACATGTTGCAATGGTCGACGTTCCCGGTGACCTTCCTAGCCTGCTTGCACGCATCGATGATATCATTCGCGCTGGCCATGTGGCTGCTCCTCCTCCCGTCATTTGCCATCATCGTATCACGCACAGTCCGGATTGAAATCGGTGCTTCTCTCGGCTGCCCGGATTTCGAGTCGGTGGGATGGCGCAATTGACAGATAGCTGGGTCGCGACTACGTTCCGGCTGCGCTTCCCAGGGAAGCGAGCGGCACACCCGCGGCAATAGCCGTGGCCGCCAGTCCGCGAGTTTCGCGCACTGGCGCTTTTTGCTGTCGCAGACGGGTGTTGAGGACCGGGATGTTCGACAGCCTGAGTGATCGCCTCGGCGACGTCTTCGACCGGCTGCGCCGTCATGGCGCGCTGACCGAGGCCGATATCGGGACCGCGTTGCGTGAGATCCGCATTGCGCTGCTCGAGGCCGATGTGGCGTTGCCGGTGGTCCGGGACTTCGTGGCCGCGATTCGGGAAAAGGCGCTCGGGCAAGAGGTGCTGCGTTCGGTGACGCCGGCGCAGATGGTCGTCAAGATCGTCCACGACCATCTCGTCGAGGTGCTCGGGGGCGGTCCCGGGGGCGGTCCCGGGAGCGGTGAAAACGCCACCAGGGTCAGTGGCATTGATCTGAACGCCCCTTCGCCTATCGTCGTCATGCTGGTCGGGTTGCAGGGCTCGGGCAAGACGACGACCGCGGCGAAGATCGCCAACCGGCTGAAGCTGCAAAACCGCAAGAAGGTGCTGCTGGCTTCGCTCGACGTGCAACGCCCGGCAGCACAGGAACAGCTCGCCATTCTAGGCCGCCAGATCGGGGTTACTTCTCTGCCGATCGTGCCGGGCGAAGGGCCGGTCGCGATCACCCGGCGGGCATTGCAGACCGGGCGCACCGAGGGCTACGACGTCGTGATCCTCGACACCGCCGGGCGGCTCCATGTCAACGAGGAGCTGATGCTCGAAGTCGCGGCGGTGCGCGAGGTCGCAGCGCCCCACGAGACCTTGCTCGTCGCCGATGCGATGACAGGTCAGGATGCAGTCAATGTCGCCAAGGCATTTGGCGAGCGCGCCGGCATCACCGGAAGCGTGCTGACCCGGGTCGACGGCGATGCTCGCGGCGGCGCGGCATTGTCGATGCGCGCCATCACCGGCAAGCCGATCGTGCTGATGGGGGTGGGGGAACGGATCGAGGCGCTCGAGCCGTTCCACGCCGAACGCATCGCCGGCCGCATCCTCGGGATGGGCGACGTCGTCAGTCTGGTCGAGAAGGCGGCCGAGACGGTTGACCAAGAGGAGGCGGAAAAGCTCGCGGCCAAATTGGAAAAGGGCCGGTTCGACCTCGACGACCTCGCCGCGCAGCTGCGCCAGATCCGTCGCATGGGCGGGATGGGCGGGATGCTGAAGCTGCTGCCCGGGATCGGCAAGATCAAGAAGCAGCTGGACGAGGCGAATATCGACGAGCGGATCATCAAGCGCCAGGAGGCGATCATTTCGTCGATGACCAAGGGCGAACGGCGCAACCCCAAGCTGCTGAACGGTTCGCGCCGGCGCCGCATCGCATCCGGCTCGGGCACCTCGGTGCCCGAGATCAACCGGCTCCTGAAGCAATATCAGGACATGGCCGACATCACGAAAAAGATGAAGAAGCTCGGCCCCAAGGGCTTGGCGCGGCACGGGCTCGCCGGACTCTTGCCCGGCGGCCTGCGGCATTAGAATGGCAAAGGTGAGACATGTCGTTGAAGATTCGCCTGGCGCGCGGCGGTGCGAAAAAGCGCCCCTACTACAGCATCGTGGTGGCGGATTCGCGCAGTCCGCGCGACGGCCGCTTTATCGAAAAGCTCGGAACCTACAATCCGATGCTCGATCGCTCTCATGCCGATCGGGTGACCTTGAAGGCCGAGCGAGTTCAGCACTGGCTCGGGGTCGGTGCGCTGCCGACCGATCGGGTCGCACGCTTTCTCGGTGACGCCGGGCTGATAGAGAAGCCGCCGGGGCGCGAGACCCCGATCAAATCGCGGCCAAAGGCGCGGGCTCAGGAGCGCTTGAAGGCCGCCGAGGAGGCGGCAGGCGCTGCCGCCGGGCGGAGCTGAGCCGGTCCTCCGGATCGCGATCTGGAGCGGTCTGCCAGGATGTCCCGAAAACACCACGCCGCGTCGAACGGTCTTTACCCTCCCGCTGCGCGGGTCACGCCCTCTCCCCGCGAGCTGGGAGAGGGTCGGGGTGAGGGGCATTCGCAATGCGTCTGCGTCGGGGTCGTCACCGGGCCACAGGGCGTGCACGGCGCAGTGCGGATCAAGAGTTTCACCGAGGTCCCCGAGCACATCGCACGCTATGGCCCGCTCGAGGACGAAACCGGTTTGCGGCAATTTGAGCTGCGACTCTTCGGCGTCGCAAAGGGCGTATTGATCGCAAACCTTCCAGGTGTCGAGGACCGCGACCAAGCAGAGGCGCTGCGCGGGCTGCGCCTCTATCTCCCGCGCTCGGCTCTGCCGCAGACCGAGGCCGAAGAATATTACCACGTCGATCTGATCGGCCTCGAGGCGGTACTGGCGGATGGGAGGCGGGTGGGGCGAGTGCGCGCGATCTACGATTTCGGAGCCGGCGACACCCTCGAACTGGCGCGGGACGGCGCGCCACCCGTGCTGGTGCCGTTTACCCGGGCGGTGGTACCGATCGTCGCGCCGGCTGAGGGGCGGCTCGTGCTGGACCCGCCGCCAGGCCTGCTGGATGATGGCGAGCGGTGACCTGGCGCGCGACGATTTTGACGATATTCCCCGAGATGCTCCCGGGCCCGCTCGCCTATTCGCTGGCCGGCAAAGCGCTGCGGGGGGGCCTCTGGCGGCTCGAAACGGTGGACATCCGCGACTATGCGGGTGATAAACACCGCTCTGTCGACGACGCGCCGTTTGGCGGCGGGCCGGGGATGGTGATGCGGCCTGATGTGCTCGACGCGGCAATCGTCGGGGCAGGCGGGGCGGGACCCCTTATCCTGTTGTCGCCGCGCGGACGCCGGCTCGATCAACAGCGGGTGAGCGAGCTTGCCGCGATGCCGGGTGTGAGGCTGATCTGCGGCCGCTTCGAAGGCGTCGACGAGCGTGTGCTGGAGGCGCGCGCTATCGAGGAGGTGAGCCTCGGCGATTTCGTGCTGTCAGGCGGCGAGCCTGCGGCTATCGCGCTGCTCGACGCCTGTGTGCGGCTGATACCGGGGGTAGTCGGATGCGCCGAGACGTTCGCGGAGGAGAGTTTCGCCGAGGGTCTGCTCGAATACCCGCAATATACTCGCCCGCAGCTGTGGCAGGGACGCGCGGTCCCGGAGGTGCTCGTATCGGGCGATCATGGACGGATCCGGGCGTGGCGCCGGGCCGCGGCGGAGCGCCTGACCCGCGAGCGTCGGCTCGATTTGTGGGAGCGCCATGTAGCGGCGCAACAATCTGCCGGCAACCGCGACAACGATAGAGATCGAGAGGTGGACCGATGAACCTTCTTCAGCAGCTCGAGCAGGAGCAGGTCGAAAAGCTCGCTGCCAGCCGGCCCGTCCCGGCCTTCCAGCCCGGCGACACATTGCGGGTCGGGGTCAAGGTCGTCGAGGGCGAGCGCGAGCGGATACAAATCTTCGAAGGTGTCTGCATCGGCCGCAAGAATGCCGGCGTGAACTCGAATTTTACATTGCGGAAGATCTCTTACGGCGAGGGGGTGGAGCGTATCTTTCCCCTCTATTCGCCCCGCATCACCTCGATCCAGGTGGTGCGACGCGGGGTGGTCCGGCGGGCAAAGCTCTATTACCTACGCGGCCGGACCGGCAAGGCGGCACGGATAACCGAGCGTCCCCGCGACAGCGTGCGGCCCGGCGCCGAACGTGCTCGCGCCAGCGCACAGCCCAAAACCGAACCGGCCACCGAGATGGCCGTCGCGATCGAAGAAACCAACCAATCGGAGTGAACGCACCCATGACCCCGCCGCGCACCCTGTTCGATAAGATCTGGGACGACCACGTCATCGCCCCGCAGGGCGAAGGCACCTTCCTGATCTATATCGACCTTCACTTGATCCATGAGGTCACGACACCGCAAGCCTTTGAAGGGCTGAAGCTCGCCGGGCGCAAGGTTCGCCGGCCCGACGCGACGATGGCGGTGGCCGACCACAACGTGCCGACGAGCGATCGCAGCCGGGGCATCGCCGACCCGGAATCGAAGCTGCAGGTCGATACTCTGGAACGCAATGTGAAAGAGTTCGGCGTTCCTTATTTCGCGGTCGACAGCATCAACCAGGGGATCGTCCACATCATCGGGCCGGAACAGGGGTTGAGCCAGCCCGGCATGACGATTGTCTGCGGCGACAGCCACACCGCGACACATGGCGCGATGGGCGCGCTCGCCTTTGGCATCGGCACCTCCGAGGTCGAACACGTGCTCGCCACCCAGACCTTGATCCAGGCACCCGCCAAGAACATGCTGATCGAGGTCAACGGCAGCCTCGGCGCCGGGATCAGCGCGAAGGATGTGATCCTCGCCATTATCGGCAAGATCGGCACCGCCGGCGGCACCGGCCATGTCTTCGAATATGCCGGCAGCACCTTCCGCGGCATGTCGATGGAAGGCCGCATGACCGTCTGTAACATGTCGATCGAGGCGGGTGCGCGCGCCGGGCTCGTCGCGCCCGATGAAACGACGATCGCCTATGTGCAAGGACGGCCCTACGCGCCGAAAGGCGCCGCATGGGAGCAGGCGGTCGCCTATTGGCGCACCCTGCCGTCGGATCCTGGCGCAAAATACGACAAAGAGGCGCATCTCGACACCGCCGACATCGCGCCGCACGTCACGTGGGGCACGAGCCCCCAGGACGTGGCGCCGATCACCGGGCGCGTTCCCGATCCGGCGCAGGTCGATGATCCACTGAAGCGGGCAGCGATGCAGCGCTCGCTCGAATACATGGCGTTGGCGCCGAACACGCGGCTCGTCGACGTGCCGGTAGAGCGCGTGTTTATCGGCTCGTGCACCAACAGCCGCATCGAGGATCTGCGCGCCGCCGCGGCGATCGCTAAGGGGCGACGTGTGGCCGACGGCGTGCGGGCATTGGTCGTGCCGGGCTCCGGGCTCGTCAAGCATCAGGCGGAAGAAGAGGGACTCGACCGCATCTTCCTCGAAGCCGGGTTCGAATGGCGCGAGCCCGGTTGCTCGAATTGCATGTCGATGAACGCCGACAAGGCGGTGAACGGCGAACGCATCGCCTCGACCTCGAACCGCAATTTCGAAGGCCGCCAAGGCAAGAACGCCAAGACCCATCTGATGGGCCCGGCAATGGCCGCCGCCGCTGCTATCACCGGCCACCTCGCGGACGTGCGGCAGCTCGGTTAATGTGCAGCGCGGGGGCGGTACAAGCCGCCGCTGCGGCGGATTCACAGCGATGCGCTTTACGAACAGGATTCGGATGCCCAGCACAGCCTCGAATATCACCGGACGAGGACGACTGAGGAAATCGTCGAATCGCTTCGGCCTGGCGGGGACGAGTCGCTGAAAGTGAAGCCGGACGGACGAATTTTTCAAGGCAACACGCGGATCAAGGTGCTGGAGGAGCGCAGCTATCCGGTGAACGATCTGCCACGGGACCTCATCCCATGAACACGAATGATGCTGCGAAAGACACCGCTCGAAAGCTGTACGGGCCGACTGTCAAGTACGCCGACGGGAGGGTGGTCCCCGGGCAACCGGTGAACGTCGAGCATGTCTTGACACAGTTTGAGCATTTAGAGACGGACGCACGAAGCGCATTTTTGTGCATCATCGCGCACGATCTGACGGTTGCGATCAGATCCGTCGTTTTCGATCCGCCAGTAACCGAAGCCGGTCTCGAGCGCGTGAAATGGATCAATGAGGCGCTGCACCATTTGACCAGCTGCGTAAATCCGTGCAAGCGGTGGTCCGCTCATGACGAGGCAATGCTGGTCCGTGGGATCATCGAAAACTCATTCGAGCATGGCTTCGAAGGGTGGGTTGGTCGCGCCATTGCAGCGGCCGAGAACACGATCGGAACCAGGCAACCGGTCGAGGCCAAGTAACACCGCGAAAATCAAAAAGGACCTTCGATGGAAAAATTCACTCAGCTGACCGGCGTCGCGGCGCCGTTGCCGATCATCAACCTCGATACCGATAAGATCTTCCCGGCGGTCTATCTCAAAACGATCAAACGAACCGGCCTCTCGAAATGGCTTTTCGAGGAGATCCGCTTTCGTGCCGACGGGTCGGAGAACCCGGATTTCGTGCTGAACCAGGCGCCCTATCGCAACGCCAAGATCCTGATCGGCGCGGACAATTTCGGTTGCGGGTCGAGCCGCGAGCATGCCCCTTGGGCGCTACTCGATTTCGGCATCCGCTGCATCATCGCGCCGAGTTTTGCCGACATCTTCTACAATAATTGCTTCAAGAACGGCATCCTGCCGATTGCCTTACCCAAGGAGATTGTCGAGGAGTTGATGGAAGATGCCAAAAAAGGCGCGAATGCAGTGATGACGATCGACTTGGCAACTCAGACAATCACTCGGCCGGACGGCGAGAAGGTGCATTTCGATCTAGATGCGTTTCGCAAGCACTGTCTGCTGAACGGGCTCGACGACATCGGCTTGACCGAGCGGAAAAATATAGAAATCGGCGCCTATGAGGAGAAGGCGCGGTTGGCGCGACCGTGGCAGTTCGGCATAATCCGGCCCGGGGCGTGAGCCATGGCCCAGACCCGTGCGTCCAATCGCAAGGTACTGGTGCTCGCGGGAGACGGCATTGGGCCCGAAATCATGCGCCAAGCGCTGCGGGTGATGGAGTTCTTCGACCGGCGCCACATCGCCAGTTTCGTGATCAGTGAGGGTCTGGTCGGCGGCGCTGCATTGGACGAATCAGGGGTTCCGCTGACTGATGAGACCCTAGCTCAGGCGGTCGCCTGCGACGCGGTGCTGTTCGGCGCGGTCGGTGGCGCGAAATGGGACACTTTGCCGTTCGAGCTGCGCCCCGAGCGCGGCATCCTGCAGCTGCGCAAGGAACTGGACCTGTTCGCCAATCTGCGCCCCGCGGTGGTGTTCGATGCGCTTGCGGACGCTTCCAGCCTCAAGCGCGAGCTGGTCAGCGGCCTCGATCTGATGATCGTGCGAGAATTGACCGGCGGGATCTATTTCGGCCAGCCGCGCGGGGTCGAGACCTTGCCGGACGGGAGTCGTCGCGGGATCAACACCGAAGTCTACAGCGAAGCCGAGATCGAACGCGTCGTCCGCGCCGCCTTCGATCTCGCGAGAAAGCGCGACCGCCGGGTCTGCGAGGTCGACAAGGCCAATGTCATGGAATCGGGCGGGCTATGGCGCGAGGTCGCGCAATGGGTTCGCGACGCGGATTACCCCGATGTCGAGCTTTCATTCATGTATGCCGACAATTGCGCGATGCAGCTCGTCCGCAATCCGAAGCAGTTCGACGTCATCGTCACCAGCAATCTGTTCGGCGATCTGTTGTCCGATTGCGCGGCAATGCTGACGGGGTCGCTCGGCATGCTGCCGTCGGCCTCGCTCGGTGCTCCCGATGCGGGCGGCCGCCGCAAGGCGCTCTACGAGCCGGTTCACGGCAGCGCGCCGGACATCGCCGGCAAAGACGTGGCCAACCCGCTCGCCTGCATCCTCTCGTTCTCGATGATGCTGCGCTATTCCTTCGACATGGCGGAAGAGGCCGATCTCGTCGAGGACGCGGTGCGGCGGGCGCTTGCCTCGGGTGTGCGGACCAGCGACATCGTGCAGCCCAACACGGGCCGTGTCTCGACCCGCGTTATGGGCGACACGGTCCTGCGCGAGCTCGAAAAGGCGGCCTAATCCAGCGCGCGGGTGCTATTGCCGCTTGTAGAACACCCCGTCTTTCATGATGTGGGTCAGGCGCTCGCCCTGGCCGTCGAGCAATGAAATGTCGGCGAGC
>Ga0209656_10002087_pt1 | contig 13037 bp, 13 predicted proteins | sample BogFormECP12_OM2_FD_188239 | JGI IMG/M metagenome (GOLD analysis project Ga0209656, IMG submission 188239) | Bog forest soil microbial communities from Calvert Island, British Columbia, Canada - ECP12_OM2 (SPAdes) (version 2) | ecosystem: Environmental > Aquatic > Freshwater > Wetlands > Bog ... | reverse complement strand
GAAAATCAGCCAGGTACATGGGTACAAATCAAGACCAATATCTCGAAATCTCGCCGAAATATCAATCGCCTACGTAATCGGAAAGAGGGAAGCTCCGCTTAGGGAAGTAGGGTCAGTGGAGGCCGAATGCTGTCGGAGGCGGCAGCGAAACGCGATGAGGACAACCGATGCAGGATTTGGTTCAAGACTATGTAAGCGATCTGAAAAAACTCCGTGACGAGGCTCTGGGACGCATTGCGGAGGTCGCTGAGGGGATTATTGGCAAGGGAAGGCCCTGATCGAGTGCCGCATATATCCGACGCAATGGACGGCCCTTAGGTTCCCGGTGGGCCAACGGCTCCTCGCTTTGCTATGACGCAGGTTTTTCACTACGGCGTTGGGTGTCAGTCCCGACCTTCAGCTGGCATGTTTTCACGCGTTCTCGAAGTTATGTGACCCTTGCATTGAGACACTGCGCAAATTTTTAATTGCGCTGTCGAATTATATAATTTCCGCTCTAAACTAATAATTTAAGGCAAAGGCTGACTGGCATCCAATTATACAATAAAACGAGAGACAACCAGAACCAGGCCCTGATACTAAATTGACCCCCTTCATCCCGCTAAGGCTCCTTGAGGTCAAACAAGAAGGGCGGTCCATCCCGCCCATAGCGCATTGAATCCAAGGACCGCTCCTCTCGGTCCGTGACTACTTCGGTCACCAGCCTCCACGATTTGTGGGTAATAATGTGGGGCAAGCTCCGTCATCTGGTGCAAGTATGCCAACAACTACAGAGGCTTACCCGGAAAAGATGGTTCCCGGAGAGGAAATCGGCCTGCTGGCCGCCCTGGACGCATTTCCTCACCCCCGTTTTTGGCCGATTCGGCTTCGGATGGGACATTTCGGCGTCCCTCTTGTTCGGAATTCATTCGGAACTTTGCGCACCCGACGATTGCGGGACATCGCGGGGCGGATAGCCCACGCGCCTCAAAAGTTCGCCATGATCGCCAAGGGGGAACTCTCATTCCTGAACCCGCCTGAAACGCTGCCGTTTGTGGCCAAAGCTGTGTTTCAGGCGGCGGTCGAAGCGCAAGCGCAGTACGAACCAAGCTACTATCCCGGGAAGGTAGACTTCTTGATGTGCGGCTATCACAAGTTTGTGCCCAACGCCCACTCGTGGGTGTGGCGGAAATGGGTCGGCGCGCATGAAGAGGCGTCGCTTCCCATTGAATCCCATTCAGAGCCGAAGCGCGCCCACGATGTGGCTTCCTGGGTCTTTGATCGATTGCAAAGAGCCACAAGCCCCCCGGCGCGCTCTGCATATCAAGCGGCGATCGTGTCCGGATGATCGGCGCGGGCGGCTTCCCCTTCGCCGGGTGAATGGGAAGGCGGATTCCGGCTGCGGCCATACTGCCGCGGCGAGCAGCCCATGACCCGCTTGAAGGCGGTGCTGAACGCGCTTTCGGATTCATAGCCGAGCGAGAGCGCAATGACGGAAATAGGATCGCCGGAATTCGTCAGCCTGTCCCCGGCCACCAGCATTCGCCAGCGGGTCAGGTATTCCATCGGCGACGCCCCGACTGTCTCCTTGAATTTGAGCGCAAAGGTCGTTCGCGACATGCCGGCGCACTCGGCCAGTGCCTGTAGCGTCCAGCGATGCGCCGGATCGTCGTGCATGGCGGTGATCGCCGCGCTCATCTGTCTGTCGGACAAGGCGAAGAGCCATCCGACGCCCCCCTCGATCCCCTCCGCCAGGTGCAGCCGCAGGGCTTGAACCAGCATCATATGGACGAGATGGTCTATAAGCAGAAAACCGCCCGGTTGCGGATCGCGCAGCTCCTGCATCATCCGGTCCAGAGACCAGCGTAGCGCCGCCTTGTCCGATTCTTTCCGGATATGCACGATCGGCGGCAGCATCCCCAGAAGAATGTCGGCGTGATCGCCATCAAGGACGAAGTGACCGCCGACAATCGAGTATTCCCCGCCGCCATTGTACAAGGCGACGCTCCCATTCGGCTTCGCCCGAAACAACGTAAGGCCGTCGATCGGCGCTAAAGTCAGATCGCTGGCGAGGCGGAACGGCCACCCGCGCGGCAGCAGGAAGCAGTCGCCCGATCTTAAACGCACCGGCTCGGGAACGCCCTCCACTGCGAGCCAGCACTGGCCGGAAACCACGGCGTAGCATTTGATGCCGTCGTGCTCTGCGAACCGGACGGAGAGATCTCCGCCCGCATCAAAGCCTCCGGCCTTATAGCTGCGCGGCTTGAGCAGCGAGAGCACATCTGAGAGCGGGTCCATGGGCCATTCCGAACGATCGCGAAGATAATACGGACGATACAGCATAGATCGTATTTCCTCAATCGCCTATCTCGATGATCACCGGGCCGCGAACGCGGCCATGAAACGAATTCAAGGAGAACTTGTCATGCGTGTCTTCGTTACTGGCGCTACAGGATTTGTCGGCTCTGCCGTTGTTCAGGAGCTCATCAACGCGGGCCATCAGGTGCTCGGCCTTGCCCGGTCAGATGCGGGCGCCAAGTCTCTGGCCGCGGGCGGCGCCCAGGTGCATCGGGGCGATCTCGAGGATCTGGAAAGCCTGCGTAGCGGCGCGGCCGCCTCGGACGGCGTGATCCACTGCGGGTTCATCCATGACTGGTCGAGATTCGAGGCCGCCTGCGCGATAGACAAGCGGGCCATCGAGACGCTCGGCGCCGCGCTGGAAGGCTCCGACCGCCCCCTGCTCGTCACCTCAGGCACCGCGCTCGTTTCGCCGGGTCGCCTCGCGACGGAAGACGTTGTGCCCGCTTTCAACCCGGCGTTTCCTCGCGCCTCGGAGCACGTGGCGGATTCGCTGGCTTCGCGCGGAGTCCGCGCGTCGGCGGTGCGCCTTTCGCCGTCGGTTCATGGCGACGGCGATCACGGCTTCGTTCCGATTCTCATCAGAACCGCGCGTGGGAAGGGCGCCTCGGCCTATGTGGGCGAAGGTCTCAACCGCTGGTCCGGGGTGCACCGCCTCGATGCCGCCAGTCTCTACAGGCTCGCGCTTGAGAAGGGTTCCGCGGGCGCCCGGTATCATGGGGTCGCCGATGAAGGCGTGCCGTTCCGGGACATTGCCGGCGTGATTGGCCGCCGCCTGAACGTTCCGGTCGTCAGCAAGACCCCCGAAGAGGCAGCTGACCATTTTGGCTGGTTCGCCCGCTTCGCGGCGATCGACTGCCCTGCCTCGAGCAAGCGAACCCGGGAACTGCTGGGGTGGCAGCCGAAGCAGCCGGGACTGATCCCCGATCTCGACCGGCCGAGCTATTTCGAAGCCTGAACAGACCCCGTACTGCGGCGACGTTGCGCCGCAGCACGGATGCGCCCGTAGGAGTCCACGTGGTCCTTGCCTGCTCCGACCAGCTCAGGTGATCACGCTCGGCGCCTTGCGGCCAGTGCGCGCCTCGATCCCCGCGAGTTCACGCGACAGCGCGATGAGGTCGGCGAGCGCGGTTTGCGTGTCCTGGTCGAGGTTCCCGCTCGGCGGGACGTAGCGCTCGATGTAGACGCGCAACGTCGCCCCGACCGTGCCGGTGCCCGAGAGCCGGTAGACGATGCGCGAGCCGCCCTCGAACATCACCCGGATGCCCTGATGGTCGGAGTGCGAGCCGTCCACCGGATCGTGATAGGCGAAATCGTCGGCCGCCTCGACTTTGTCCTCGCCGAATGTCTTGCCGGGCAGGGTCGCCGTCGCTTCGCGCAGCGCGCCCATCAGCCCATTCGCCGCGTTGAGGTCGATCTCGTCGTAGTCGTGGCGGGTGTAATAGTTGCGCCCGTAGGTCCGCCAGTGCTCATGCACGAGGTCGATGACGGAGATGCGGCGCTTGGCGAGGATGTTGAGCCAGAACAGCACCGCCCACACGCCGTCCTTCTCGCGGATGTGGTTCGAGCCGGTGCCGAAGCTTTCCTCGCCGCACAGCGTCGCCAGGCCCGCGTCGAGCAGGTTGCCGAAGAACTTCCACCCGGTCGGGGTCTCATAGGCGCGAATGCCGAGCTTGGCGGCGACACGATCCGCCGCGGCGCTGGTCGGCATCGAGCGCGCGACGCCTGCCAGGCCACTGGCGTAGCCGGGCGCGAGACGCGCGTTGGCGGCCAGGATCGCGAGCGAATCCGACGGCGTGACGTACATGTTCCGCCCGACGATCATGTTGCGGTCGCCGTCGCCGTCTGACGCCGCGCCGAAATCGGGCGCGCCTGCGGACATCATCAGGTCGTAGAGGTCCTTGGCATAAGTCGGATTGGGATCAGGGTGATGGCCGCCGAAGTCCGGCAACGGCGTGCCATTAACGACCGAGCCCGCGCCCGCTCCGAGTTCGCCCTCGAAGATCGCATGCGCATAAGGCCCGGTGACCGCGTGTAGGCCGTCGAACCGGATGCGAAAGCCAGAGGCGAACAGCGCCCGGATCGCGTCGAAGTCGAATAGGGTCTTCATCAGGCCCAGATATTGGGTTACCGGGTCGACGATCTCGACCGTCGTCTCCTCGATCCTGACGGCGCCGAGGCGGTCGATATCGACGTCCGCGGCGTCGGAGATTTCGTAGGCGTCGATCTCCTCGGTGCGGGCGAAAATCGCGTCGGTGATCTTTTCCGGCGCCGGGCCGCCGGCGCCGATGTTGTACTTCACCCCGAAATCGCCCTCCGGCCCGCCGGGATTGTGGCTCGCCGAGAGGATGATGCCGCCGAAAGCGCCGAGATGGCGGATGAGCGCCGACGCGGCCGGGGTGGAAAGAATCCCGCCCTTGCCGATCACGATCCGGCCGAAGCCGTTGGCGGCGGCGATTTTAACGACGATCTGGATCGCCTCGCGATTGAAGAAGCGGCCGTCGCCTCCGAGCACCAGCGTCTTGCCGGCAAAGCCTTCGAGGGAATCGAAGATCGACTGGATGAAATTCTCGAGATAGCCGGGCTGCTGGAAGACGGGCACTTTCTTGCGCAAGCCCGACGTGCCTGGCTTCTGATCGGGAAAGGGTCTGGTCGCGACGGTTCGGATCATGGACGGCGTCTCCCCGTTTGGCGCCCGGGGCGCCCGCGGGCCAAGTCTAGGCGCCGGAGCCGGCCTCGGCAACGTTGGATCTCCCTTGACCAAAAGATGAATGGCTTTACACGAATTGTGAAACTTTCGTTGCCCATAATGAGCTATGAAGTCGTAGTCGCGGAATTGCACCAAGGAGGCCCGCTGATGGGGCGCAAGTATTTCGGCACCGACGGCATTCGCGGCCGGGCCAACGCCAAGATCACGGCCGAGGTGGCGATGAAGGTCGGCCAGGCTGCCGGACTCGCGTTTCGGCGCGGCGACCATCGCCATCGCGTCGTCATCGGGAAGGACACGCGCCTGTCGAGCTACATGATCGAATACGCCCTCGTTGCCGGCTTTACTTCGGTCGGCGCCGACGTGCTGCTGCTGGGGCCCGTTCCATCCCCCGCGGTCGCCATGCTGACGCGATCGATGCGCTGCGATCTCGGGGTGATGATCTCGGCTTCACACAATCCTTTCGAGGACAACGGCATCAAGCTGTTCGGACCGGACGGCTTCAAGCTGTCGGACGAGGTGGAGGCGCGGATTGAAGCGCTGATGGACGGCGACGTCGCGCCGATGCTCGCCCGCTCGCCCGATCTCGGCCGCGCCAAGCGCATCGACGACGTTCAGGCCCGCTATATCGAATACGCCAAACGGACCCTCAATCGCGACGTCACGCTCGACGGTCTGCGCATCGTCGTCGACTGCGCCAACGGCGCCGCCTACAAGGTGGCGCCCGAGGCGCTGTGGGAGCTGGGCGCCGAAGTGATCAAGATCGGCGTCGAGCCGAACGGCCTCAACATCAATCTGGAAGTGGGTTCGACCGCGCCCGAGGCGCTCGTGCGCAAGGTTCGCGAGATGCGCGCCGACGTCGGGATCGCGCTTGACGGCGACGCCGACCGACTGGCGATCGTCGACGAAAAGGGGCATGTGATCGACGGAGACCAGGTGATGGCCGTCATCGCCAAAAGCTGGCGCGACGACCGGCGTCTGTCGAAGCCCGGCATCGTGGCGACGGTGATGTCCAATCTCGGCCTCGAGCGGCATCTGGCTGGCCTCGGCCTTACGCTCGAGCGCACGCCGGTCGGAGACCGGTACGTCATCGAGAGGATGCGCGAGAAGGGCTACAACGTCGGGGGTGAACAGTCGGGCCATGTCATCTTCTCCGACTATTCGACAACGGGCGACGGTCTCGTCTCGGCCCTCCAGGTGCTCGCGGTGGTGCATAAACTCGGCAAGCCCGTCAGCGAAGTCTGCCGCCGCTTCGACCCGTTGCCGCAGGTTCTGCGCAACGTTCGCTTCAGTGGCGGCAAGCCGCTGGAGAATCCCTCGGTCGCGAAGGCGATCGCCGACGCGACCGCCCGGCTTGGAGACCGCGGGAGGCTCGTCATTCGCCCGTCGGGCACCGAACCGGTGATCCGGGTGATGGGCGAAGCGGACGATCGGGCGCTGGTCGATTCGCTGGTCAGCGACGTCTGCGAGGCGGTGGCCGGGGCAGCCTGAAGGCCCGGCGCCCCCGGCGCGCATTCAGAAGAATGCGCCGTGTCCGATCCAGTATGCCAATGCCTGCACGAGCTGGGATACGCGGTCGTGGTTGGATTGTTCTATCATCGTCTGGTCTATCGGCGAAGATAGATAGGTGCTCGTCGCGCGCACTGGAATCTGCGCGCCGTTGACGATCGCAACGCCGCCGATGTTGTCCCAAGACTGGTTGCTGTGGATAGCCGCGCCGTTGTTCGGCCCCAGCGTGAGAGTGTCGATCCGTACGATGAGGCCGCCGCTCGGCACGCGCCCCGCCATCGACTGCGCGAGCGCAGCGGGGAGTTCGCGCTCGACCCAGGCGGCGGTCGGATCGCCGGCGCTTTCGCGCAACGGCGTCACGTCGACGCGAATTCCGCCGGGCTGAGCGAGCCGTCGGGCGAATGAGCTCTGCAAGACGAGCGCTTGAAGAAGGACAAATCCGCCGAACGAGGCCAGCGCGGTGCGGCGCGTCAGGTTGATTTCGAACATCGGCTGCAACTCCTCTAAGCGGCGCCCCGCGCGGCGCCTCGGAAGACCTTCAACCGTTCGATCCTGCTGCCGCCGGATCGCCGCCTCAGCTCTCTCTAGCGACCCAATAGGCGAGCGCCTGGACCAACTGCGAGACGCGGTCGTGGTTCGATTGTTCGAAGAGAGGCTGGTCGACGGCCGACGGATAGTAGGTCGTCGACGCACGCACCGGCCGCGCAACACCCCCGACGACCGCCTCGCCGACGATTTGATCAGGGGAAGCGCCGAGCGGCAGCGTGCCGCCGCTGCTCGGCCCCAGAATGATGTAATCGACCCGCACGGTGACCGGCCCGACGACGCCCGCCTGAGCGAGCGCGGCAGGAAGCTCCCGCGCGACCCAGGCCGCCGTCGGCTCGCCGGAGTTTTGCATTAGCGGCGCGACGTCGACATGAATGCCGCCGGCCGCAGCGGCGTGCCCCGCCAGCGCGGCATGAGAGAAAACGATCGGCGCTATCGCAAGCGCGCCGAATGCGCCAAGCGCGGCGCGGCGCGGCATATCGAAACGTGACATCGGTCAGACCTCCGTCTTCGGCGCCCCCGCCTGGCGCGCTGGAAAGCCCCCGCTGTCCAGCATACGCGGAAAATGCGCTTTCGGATCAATTCGCGCGCACGAGAAATCCCCGCGCGCGACCCAGCTCCTAACAAACCCTTAACTTCGCCGAGAAATTTCCTGCTTTCAAAATCCGCGAATCACCGTAACATGCGTCTTGTTGTCAACCAGCCGAAAGGAGGTGATCCAGTGTCTCATTGTCTTCAGCCCTGCATGATCGACAAGGCCTGGGTTATTGTCCCTGCGAAAGAATTTCGCGCGTAGCGTTCGCTAGGCAAGACCTTAAAGGCCCGGGCGAGCTAGCGTGGGCGCGACAATGGAAGAGCCGTTCCGCCAAGGGGCGGCTCTTCTCTTTGGCGGACGTCTATCGACTCTTTGGAGAGCGACTGGGAGCCGTCGATGGCCGAAGCGGAGGGACGGTTCTCGAAGGCCCGCCTCGAGGCTTTCTCCGACGGCGTCATCGCCGTCATCATCACCATCATGGTGCTCGATCTGAAAGCGCCGGAGAGCGCTGAGCCCGCCGCGCTGCTCAAGCTCTGGCCGTCGTTCCTGATCTATCTGGTCAGCTTCGTCTTCGTCGCGATCTACTGGATCAATCACCACAATCTGCTGGTCGCGGCGCGTCATGTGACGGCGAGGCTCATCTGGGCCAACAATGCGCTGCTGTTCTGCCTGTCGCTGATCCCCTTCGCGACCGCGTATGTCGCGGACACCGACATCGCGCCGTTTCCGACCATGGTGTACGGCGCGCTCCAGTTCGCCTGCGCGCTCGCCTTCTTTCTGCTCGTCTCGACCATCGCCGCCCAGCGGCGGGAGGAAGGCGAATTCATGGCCGGCTTCCGGCCGCGGCAGGCGCAGGATATCGCCGGCCTCGCCGTCTATGCGCTCGGCACGGCGCTCGCCGCCTTCAGTCCGATCGGGGCGATCGCCCTCTTCGTGGTCGTCGGGCTGGCGTATGTCGTGCCGGGCCTCATCGCCGACAGGGCGCAGCGCCTGAAGGCGCGCCGGCGCGAGTGAGAGACAAGAAGGGCGCCCGCCCGAAGCCGGACGCCCTGATTGCGCTTTGGACGCGCGTCGTCAGTGCGCGGCTGCGCCTTCGGCGCCGAGGCCCGTCTGAGACCGTACGAACTGCGCGATGAAGCCGGCGCGATCCGTCGAAGCGCGCTGACTCGAGTCGACCTTGGACACGACATAGATGGCGACGAAAGCCAGCGTCATCGAGAACAGCGTCGGATTGTCGATCGTCACCAGCGCAGAGCCCTTGGGATTGCTGAAGATGCCTTCCCAGACCGCCGGCGACAGCACGACGCCGAGGAACGCAGTTATGAGGCCGAGGAAGCCGCCGACCACTGCGCCGAGCGTCGTCATGTCCTTCCAAAAGATGCTCATGACCAGCACGGGGAAGTTACATGACGCTGCAATGGCGAAGGCGAGGCCGACGGCGAAGGCGACGTTGATGCTCTGGGCGAGAACGCCGATGAGGATAGCGAAAATCCCGAGACAGACCGTCGCGATCCGCGAGACGCGAATCTCGTGGGCCTCGTCGGCTCTCCCGCGGGCGAACACATTGGCGTAGAGGTCGTGGCTGATCGCCGAGGCCCCCGCCAACGTGAGCCCCGAGACGACCGCCAGGATCGTCGCGAAAGCCACCGCCGAGATGAAGCCGAACAGCAGGTCGCCGCCGAGCGCCTTGGCCAGCAAAGGCGCCGCCATGTTCGGGAAGCCCCTCGTGGCGGTGATCACGGTCGCTCCGGCCGCGAGTTTCGCCTGGTCGATGAAGTCGGGATTGGTCGAGACGAACACGATCGCGCCGAAGCCGATGATGAACGTCAGGATGTAGAAATATCCGATGAAGCCGGTCGCGTAGAGCACCGACTTGCGCGCCTCCTTGGCGTTGGGGACCGTGAAGAAGCGCATCAGGATGTGCGGCAGGCCGCAAGTGCCGAACATCAGCGCCAGGCCCGTCGAAATCGCCGAGAGCGGCGTCGAGACGGGAGCGCCCGGCTTGAAGATCGGACCCATGATCGCGTCCTTGAGCGGATGCACCTCGACCGCCTTGGCGGCTAGCGCGCTCGGATTGAAGCCGAACGCAGCGAGGGTAAGCAGCGCTATCAAGGTCGCGCCGCCCAGCAGCAGGCAGGCCTTGATGATCTGCACCCACGTGGTGGCGATCATGCCGCCGAAGGTGACATAGAGGATCATTAAAAAGCCGACTCCGACAACCGCGAACCTATAGTCGACCGTGGGAAACAGGACGTGGATGAGACTGCCCGCGCCGACCATCTGGGCGACGAGATAGAAAGCGACCGTCACCAGCGTGCCGGAGGCCGCCAGCACGCGCACCGGCGTCTGGTCGAACCGGAACGAAACAACATCGGCGAAGGTGAACTTGCCGAGGTTGCGGAGCGGTTCGGCGATCAGGAACGTCACGATCGGCCAGCCGACCAGCCAGCCGACCGAGTAGATCAGCCCGTCATAGCCCCAGGCGTAGACGAAGGCGGAAATGCCCAGGAACGAGGCGGCGGACATGTAGTCGCCGGCGATGGCGAGCCCGTTCTGCAGCCCGGTGATGCCGCCGCCAGCGGCGTAGAATTGCGCCGCGGTCTTGGTCCGCATGGCCGCCCAATAGGTGATCACAAGCGTCACCGCGACGAAAAAGAAAAACATGGCGACGGCGGTCCAGTCGGTCGCCGGTCCCGCGGCGCCGCCGGCGTTCGCGGTCTGGGCGAGCGCAATTCCCGGCGCCAGGCCGAGCCCGAGAAAAAGCGACTTCAGCAGCGTGCGGCTCATTTGCTTGCCTCCCTGACGATGTCTTGCGTCAGCGCGTCGTAAGTTCCGTTGGCGCGGACCACGTAGAAGGCGGTGAGCGCGAAAGCCGAAAGGATAACCAGGATTCCGATGGGGATGCCGACCGTCGTCACGCCTCCGGTCAGCGACGCGCCGAGGAACCCCGGCGCGAATGCGACGAGCAGAATAAAGCCGAAGTAGATCACGATCATCGCGATCGACAGCGTGAGCCCCAGAGAGGATCGCTCGGCCACAAGTTGTTGATATTTTGGATTCCGTTGAATCGCGTCGAGGCTGCTCGCAGCCATGGGCTCCCTCCGTTGATATTTCGCTCGGCGAATTTTCTCCCCCCCGCCGGGCAGCGTCCAAGGCTCGCTGGCCCCTGCTGGTTTATATATATTTATGTACTCTAAACCGCCAAGGCGCGTCCCTCATGCTTTAGTAAGGGGGTTTGCCGTATCGGCCGCGTTATGCGGGCGGGTCCGGATCGAAGCGGTTAGAATCGGGCCGATCGACATGGCCGCGGTCGTTTGAACCAGCAGCGGCGGACACCAGACCGGAAACTCCGCTTGTGAGCGGGTGTTTCCGCTCCGCATTTCGCTTTTAATTCAAAGCCGTGTCCGCCTTGACCCGGCTTTCGGCGGCTCGCCCCCCGGGAATGTTTGTGCGAGCGCCCCCGATCGGGTAAGTTGCGGCCTTGGGGGCTGGCCCCCGGTCCGGACAAGACCAATGCTTGGCTTCTGCGGTCCGCATCCCCATATCCCGTTTCCGCGCCCGCGGGTCATGACGGGATTCCACCAGAAAAGGCCACGTGCATGGATTTCCTCAAGCCACGGTCGCACCGCATGAACCGTCGTCGCCGCATCTACGAAGGCAAAGCGAAGGTCCTGTACGAGGGTCCGGAGCCGGGCACGCTCATCCAATATTTCAAGGATGACGCGACTGCGTTCAACGCCAAAAAGCACGAGGTGATCGAGGGCAAGGGCGTTCTGAACAACCGGATCTGCGAGTACCTGTTTCAGCGCCTCAACGACATCGGCGTGCCGACCCATTTCATCCGCCGCATGAACATGCGCGAACAGCTCATCCGCGAGGTCGAGATCATTCCGCTCGAGGTCGTGGTGCGCAACGTCGCGGCGGGCTCGCTCGCTGCGCGCCTTGGCCTCGAGGAAGGCACGCAGCTGCCGCGCTCGATCATCGAATTCTATTACAAGAACGACGCGCTCAACGATCCGATGGTGTCGGAAGAGCACATCACCGCCTTCGGCTGGGCCGCGCCGCAGGAGATCGACGACATCATGGCGCTTGCCATTCGCGTCAACGATTTCCTCTCCGGCCTCTTCCTCGGCGTCGGCATCCGCCTCGTCGATTTCAAGATCGAATGCGGCCGCCTGTGGGAAGGCGAGAACATGCGTATCGTGCTCGCCGACGAGATCAGCCCCGATTCCTGCCGCCTGTGGGACGTCAAGACCAACGACAAGCTCGACAAGGACCGCTTCCGCAAGGACCTCGGCGGCATGATCGAGGCCTATACCGAAGTCGCCCGAAGGCTCGGCGTCGTCCAGGAGAACGAGGTTCCGCGCGCGGGCAGTCCCCGCCTGGTGAAGTAGAGCGCCGCCGCGGGCCGCGCCATTTGAGAGAGCCGACCGGCGCGGGTCATTCCGCGCCGTTTTCTTGTCCAGTCGGCGCGGGTTGACCGACGGCGGCGTCCCGCGCCAAGCTCTTCACTCATGGCCCGCATCGTCTTCACCGCCAATCTTGAGCGCCACATCGACTGCCCGGCGAACGAGGCGGAGGGCGCGACCGTGCGGGAGGCGCTGGAGGCCGTCTTTCGGACCAACGAGCGGCTGCGCGGCTATGTGCTCGACGACCAGTCGGCGCTGCGCCGCCACATGGCGATCGTTGTCGACGGCAAGCCGCTGCGCGATCGCGTGGCGCTCAGCGACCCGATTTCCGCCGCGAGCGCCATCTATGTGCTGCAGGCGTTGTCGGGAGGATGAGGGATGAGCGATCGCCTTGTCGTGTCGACCCGCAAGGGGCTGTTCACGATCGAGCGTAGCGGCGGGGCCTGGCGCGTCGCCGGCGCCGACTTTCTCGGCGACAACGTGACGCTCTTTTTCCACGACCAACGCAGCGGCCATGATTACGCCGCGCTCAATCACGGCCATTTCGGCGCCAAGCTGCATCGGCGGACGAACGGCCGCTGGGAGGAGATCGCGGCGCCCGCCTATCCGCCGAAGCCAGAGGGGCTGATCGATCGCGACGGATGGGGCAAGGACATCCCCTATTCCCTCATCAACATCTTCTCGCTCGAGGCGGGTGGACCGGACGAAGACGGCTTCTTGTGGTGCGGGACCATTCCCGGAGGCCTCTTCCATTCGCGCGATCACGGCGAGACGTGGGAGCTGATTCGCGCGCTCTGGGACCACCCCAAACGGCAGCAATGGTCGGGCGGCGGCACCGATTGGCCGGCGATCCATTCGATCTGCGTCGACCCGCGCGACAGCGCGATCGTGCGGATCGGCATTTCCTGCGGCGGGGTGTGGGAGACGCGCGACGGCGGCAAGACATGGGCCTGCCGCGCCAACGGCATGTTCGCCGCCTTCCTGCCGCCCGAGA
>Ga0209656_10002086_pt1 | contig 13052 bp, 14 predicted proteins | sample BogFormECP12_OM2_FD_188239 | JGI IMG/M metagenome (GOLD analysis project Ga0209656, IMG submission 188239) | Bog forest soil microbial communities from Calvert Island, British Columbia, Canada - ECP12_OM2 (SPAdes) (version 2) | ecosystem: Environmental > Aquatic > Freshwater > Wetlands > Bog ... | reverse complement strand
CGGCCAGCGCCAGGGCGAGCTCGACCGCGCGCTGGGGGTCCGGCGCCTCGACGAGGGAACGGTCAGGTCGACCGTCGGGCCGGACGAGTCCCCAGGTGCGCAGACCGACGACCGGGCAGCCTGTCGTGAGGGCCAGCGCAACCTCTGAGAGCGTCCCGTGCTCGCCCCCGACGGCGACGAGCGCGTCCGACGCCCGCACCACCAGGCCGTTGCGGAGCTCGCCCAGGCCGGTGGGCACGGCCACGGCGACCCAGGGATTGGCCGCCGAGCGGTCCTCGCCCGGCAGGATCCCCAGGGTGAGCGCCCCCTCGGCCGCAGCACCCCGGCAGGCGGCGGCCATGACGCCGCCGAGCCCGCCGCAGACGACGACCGCCCCGCGCCGGCCGAGCTCCCGGCCAACCGCTTCGGCCAGGTCTTCGAGCTCGGCCGTGGCCCGACCCGACCCCACCACGCCGATGAACGGACCCGGCGTCCCCGCCCCCGCCGGAGACCCGCCGCGGCCAGGCCGACCGCCGCTCTCAGCCGATGACGCCGTCGTGCACCTCGACCCAACCGCGCCCGGGGAGCCAACGCCGGACCACCCGCGCCGGCACACCGGCCACCACGCAGCGGTCGGGGACCTCACCGCGGACCACGGCGCCGGCGGCCACCACCACGTGCTCGCCGATGATGCTGCCCGGCAGCACGACCACGTTCGCCCCGAGCCAGCTGCCCGACCCGATGCGCACGCTCGCCTCCACGGGCCACTGTCGACCGACCGGGACGTCGGGGTCCACGTAGCTGTGGTTCTGGTCGGTGATGTAGACGCGGGGTCCGGTTTGGATGTCGTCGCCGATTTCGATGCTCCAGTGCCCGACGACGTGGCTGTCCCGGCCGATGAGCGTCCGGTCACCGATCGTCACCACCGGGTCGGTGGGCATCTCCTGGCCCGGGGCCATCCCGGCGCTGAGGCAGCAGTTGGGGCCGACGAGTGTGGCCTCGCCGATCCGGATGTACCGCTCGTTGTAGATCGACCCCTGGGGAAAGGCGAGGCAGCTGCCCCGGCCGAAGTGCCCGAAGTGGGCCGCCCGCCGGTCGTCGGGGCCGATCGCCCCGAGCTCACAGGCCCAGTCCCAGGCAGCGTGCACGCCGGCCGAGGCGAGGCGCCGCAACGGCGGCGGCAGCGAGCGGCCCGGCGTCACGGGCGTGACGTTAGCCCGGCGGGTCCCGGCGGCCCGGTCCCCGAGGCGCCCTTCTCGGGGCGGCCTGGACCGACGGATACCATGGACGTCCAGTGTCAAACCCCGATGGACCGCCGGCGAGCTCGGGGGAGCCGCCCTTGGGCCCCACCCCGATCGACCGGCGGATGTTCCTGGCCCGGGCGGTCGGGCTGGCGGCGGCCGGGCTCACCCTGGGCACGGCGCCCTCGGCCGGCGCCTCGTCGCCCCCGGTGCGCCGACGCCGCCCGGGGCCGCCGCCCCCGCCGGTCGTCGAGACCACCCTCAGCAGCGGACTCCGGGTCCCCTCGGCCCGTTGGGTCGTCGAAGAGAACGCCAAGCCAGGGACGATCGGGTGGGTGGTCACCGGCGTCCAGACCGCCGGGGCGATCCAGGGCTACGCCAGCCAGGTGAGTGCCGTCCAAGGCGACGAGGTCACCCTGTTCGTCGACACGGCGGCACCGTCCTTCCACATGGAGGCGTACCGCATGGGCTTCTACCAGGCCCTCGGCGGTCGCCTCGTCTACCGCTCGGACACGGTGGCCGGCCAGCGCCAGCCGGCCCCGACGGTCACCCCGGGCGTGAACATGGTCCAGTGTCAGTGGGCGCCCTCGCTCACGTTCGTGGTCGACGCCGACTGGCCTCCCGGCTGCTACCTGCTCAAGCTGGTCGGCCCCGGCGGTCAGCCCCAGCAGTACGTGCCGCTCACCGTCCGCGACGACGCCAGCCGGGCCGCATACCTGTTCCAGAACAGCGTCACAACCTGGCAGGCCTACAACTTGTGGGGCGGGTACAGCCTCTATTACGGCCAGCGGGCCGGCGGCGGCAAGGACTTCGCCGACCGGGCCCGCATCGTCTCCTACGACCGGCCGTACCCCCAGACATGGGCCCAGGGGTCGGCCGACTTCCTCGGCAACGAGTTCCCCGTGCTCTTCCAGATGGAGAGCCTGGGCCTCGACCTCGCCTACTGGACCGATGTGGACCTCCACGAGCAACCCGAGCAGCTTCTGGCGCACCGGGCCCTCTTCAGCCTCGGTCACGACGAGTACTGGTCGGCCGAGATGCGCGAGGGCGCCCAGGCGGCGCTCGACAGCGGGGTCAACCTGGCCTTCCTCGGGGCCAACGCCTGCTACCGCCAGATCCGTTTCCAGGGATCGACCGTCGGCTTCGACCGCCAGCAGATCTGCTACAAGAGCGCCGCCGAGGACCCCATGGTCCGCGTCAACCCGGCCCTCACCACCGTGAACTGGGAGCAACCGCCGGTCAACCGCCCCGAGAGCCTTCTCGTCGGCTCGACGTACCAGTCGGTCGGAGCCGACGCCGCGCTCGTCGTCACCGACCCGTCCTCGTGGTTCTTCGACGGGTGCGGGGTGACCGCCGGGCAGTCGCTCCCCCACGTCGTCCAGGGCGAGTACGACCGCTACGTCCCGTCGCTGCCCGGACCGGAGAACCTCGACGTCATCGCGCACTCGCCGGTGCCGGGTCAGAACAGCTGGTCCGACATCACCTACTACACGGTCCCGGCGAGCGGAGGCGGTGTCCTGGCCGTCGGGGCTGCCTCGTTCGTCAACAAGCTCTCCAACACGACGGCGTTCCCGTGGAACGTCGTGCCCAAAGCCATCCCCGGAGTGACCGACATCCTCCTGCGCGCCATGGAAAACGTCTACGGTGCGTTCGGCAACGGACCCGCCGGTCGGACGCAGCGCTCGACCGGCAGTTGGGCGGCCGTCTACGGGGGGTCGTCGGGCAGCGTCGGCGCCCCACCGGGCACCAACGCCGCATGACCACCACCTGACCCTGCACCCCGGAACCGAACGTCTATCCTCCACCCCCTTGATGACCCCGCACCGTCGATCAGACCGTCCCCGAGCCCCTCGCCCGAGCCGCCGCCCGCGCCGCGCGATGGCGGCGGCCACCCTCGCCGTGGGCGCGCTGACCCTGGCCGCCTGCTCGTCCTCGCCGGCCGCCGTCAAGAAGCCCAAGACCACGACGACCGTGGTGCCGGTCACCGCCCAGCCCCAGCTCTGCCCGCTGACCGGCCAGCCGGCGCCCGGCGGGGTGATCCCGCAACGTCCGGCGCTCGCCATCAAGGTCGACAACTACTCGGCGGCCCGGCCCCAGAGCGGCCTCGACCGGGCCGACATCATCTTCGAGGAGCCGGTGGAAGGCGGCATCACCCGCTACGTGGCGGTCTTCCAGTGCCAGAACGCCCCGATGGTCGGGCCGATCCGCTCGGCCCGCAACATCGACATCGGCATCCTCACCCAGTTCGGGCAGCCGCTCCTGGTGCACGTCGGCGGGATCAACCCCGTGATCGCCAACATCGCCGCCTCCCCGCTCATCAACCTCGACCTCGGGAACTACGGGCTGGTCATCGTGCACCCGCCCGGGCGCTACGCCCCCTTCGACACCTACGCCTCGACGACGGCGCTGTGGGGCCTGCGGGCCGACGACCAGACGGTCCCGGCCCCGATCTTCACCTACTCGTCGACCGTCCCGACCGGAACAGCGGTGACGTCCGTCGTCATCCCCTTCTCGGGTGACGCACCGGTGGTGTGGCTCTACAACCCGACCAACAAGCTGTTCATGCGTTACTACGGCCCCGAGCCTGACCTGTTGAACAACGGTCACCAGAACGCGGCGGCCAACGTGATCGTCCAGACGGTGGACGTCACCTACGGACCGTGGCTGGAGAACGCCGAGGGCGGCCTCGAGGTGCAGGCCCAGCTCTCGGGGACCAACGGCCCGCTCAAGGTCTTCCGTGACGGGGTCGAGATCGATGGGATCTGGCAGCGGTCGGGAGCCGCCGACCCGACTCAGCTCCTCGACAGCGGTGGCCACCCGATCGCCCTCCAACCCGGGCCGACCTGGGTCGAGCTCGTCCCGAGCACGGTCAACGTCACGGTGGCGACGGCGACGCCCCCGCCGAGCCCGGGGTCGTCGACCACCGCGTCAGGCTGACCGATGCCCGAGCTTCCCGAGATGGAAGCGCTGGCCCAGCGGCTCACGTCCGCCCTGGCCGGCCGGGCCGTCGAGCGCGTCGAACTGCTCGGGTTCTCGGCCCTCAAGACGGTGACCCCGGCTCCGGCTGACATCGAGGGGGCCACCCTCACGGGTGTGGGGCGGCGCGGCAAGTACCTCGTCTTCTCCTTCGACCGTCCCGTGCACGCCCTCGTCCACCTCTCCCAGGCGGGCCGGGTCGATCTCGAACCGGTGGCCAAGCGGACCAAGCCGCGGGGCTCGGTGGTGCGCTTCGTCTTCGACGACGGCCGGGCGCTGCTGATCCGCGAGCACGGGACCCAGCGCAAGGCCGGCTGGTGGCTCCTGGCGGCGGGCGACGACGGGCCGCTGGCCACGCTCGGCCCCGACCCCTTCGACGAGGCGTTCGCCGACTTGCTGCTCCACGACGACAGCACCCGCCACCTCCACACGCTGCTGCGTGACCAGCACTTCGGGTCGGGCATCGGGCGCGGCTACGCCGACGACATCTTGAATCGGGCGCGCCTGTCGCCGTTCGCCTCACTACGCGCCCTCGACACCGAACAACGCCAACGCCTCCTCGACGCCGTGCGTTCGGTGCTGACCGAGGCATTGGAACAGGAGAAGACCCGCACCGGGGGTCTCTCGGAGGCCCGGCTGGGCGACCGCTTCCTGGTCCACAACCGGGCCGGCGAACCCTGCCCGAACTGCGGTGAGCCGCTGCTCCGGGTCTCCTTCGACTCCCACGAGGTGGTCTACTGCAAACGGTGCCAGACCAACGGCAAGACGTTGGCCGACCGCCGCCTCTCGCGGCTGCTGCGCTGACGCTCCGAGCGCTCAGTCGAGGCTGATCGGGACGCTGTCCGGGTCGATCACCTCGACCTCGACCACCTCGTCGCTGGGAACGGCCGGGGCGAGGTGCTGGCGGACCCGCTCGTCGATCTCGGCCATCAGTTGCGGGTTCTCGACGAGGAACTGCTTGACGTTCTCACGGCCCTGTCCGAGCTGCTCGCCCTCGTAGGTGAACCAGGCGCCGGACTTCTTCACGAAGCCGAGATCCACCGCCACGTCGAGCAGCGATCCCTCGCGGCTGATCCCCTGGCCGTACATGATGTCGAACTCGGCGACCTTGAACGGCGCCCCGCACTTGTTCTTGACCACCTTGGCCTTGGTCCGGTTCCCGATCACGTCGGTCCCGTCCTTGATCGACTCCACCCGGCGGATGTCGATGCGCACCGAGGCGTAGAACTTGAGGGCACGACCGCCGGGCGTCACCTCCGGCGAGCCGTAGACAACGCCGACCTTCTCACGGAGCTGGTTGATGAAGATGGCGATGGTGTCGGACTTCGACAACGTCGCCGTCAACTTGCGCAGCGCCTGGGACATGAGCCGGGCCTGCAGCCCGACGTGGGTGTCACCCATCTCGCCCTCGATCTCGGCCCGGGGGGTGAGGGCGGCGACCGAGTCGATGACGAGGACGTCGAGGGCGCCCGAGCGGATCAACATGTCGGAGATCTCGAGCGCCTGCTCGCCGGTGTCGGGCTGGGAGATCAAGAGGTCGTCGACGTTCACCCCGATGGCCCGGGCGTAGACCGGGTCCATGGCGTGCTCGGCGTCGATGTAGGCGCAGATGCCCCCGTTGCGCTGCGACTCGGCCACCACGTGCATGGCCAGGGTCGACTTCCCCGAGGACTCGGGGCCGTAGATCTCGACGATCCGGCCGCGGGGCAGTCCGCCGATCCCGAGAGCGAGGTCGAGGGAGAGCGCCCCGGTCGGGATGGCCTCCACCGCCATGTGGACGTTCTCCCCCATCCGCATGATCGAGCCCTTCCCGAACTGCTTCTCGATCTGGCCCAACGCCACACCGAGTGCCTTCTCGCGCTCCTCTGCCATGTCCTCGTCTCCTGTCCTGTGCCTGCGTTGGTCGGGGACCCTACGGGAGGGGTGTGTCACCGGACGTCCGGGTGAGGAGCAGTGTACGTCGAACAGGTGTTCGTCATGGGGGACCCTGCCGGCTGAGCGGCGCCGACACCAGCGTCTCGTAGCGGGCGCCCCCGGGGTCGAGGACCGAGGACACCAGGGCGAGGGCGTCGACCGTCCAGCTGGCCGCGACGGGCACGCCGGCCAGGCGCGCCGGCACCCGGTTCCGGCGGGGCGCCCGGGCCAGGGTCAGGTGGCCCGAGAAGGGGTGCGGGTCGGGTCCGACGGTCAACCCGGCAACCCCCCGGCGCACCGCGGCGGCCGCCGCCTCGAGGCCGTCCACCGGCAGGCAGAGCACTCCAGGCCCGAGTCGGGCGGTGGCCGGGCCGGCCACCGCCCGCAGCGGCGCCAGGGCGGTGGCGGCCTCGGCCACGACCCGGGCCAGATCGGGCACCGCCTCGGGCGGCTGTTCGCCGAAGAAGGCCAGGGTCACGTGCCACTGGGCCCCGGTCGTCCAACGCACCCCGGTCGTCGGGGGCCGGGGGAGGGCCTCGAGGACCGCCCGCACCTCGTCCGTCGGCCACACCGCGGCGAACAGGCGCACGTCGACAGTGTGGCACCGGGCCCCCGGCTCCTCCGCCGAGGTTGGTAGCGTCCGCCGGCGGTGCCGTCCTCCTCGCGCCCGGTGATCGAGCCCGTGCTCGGCGACATCACGGCCGAGCAGGTCGACGCGGTCGTCAACGCGGCCAACCCGGGGTTGACCGGGGGCGGCGGGGTCGACGGCGCCATCCACCGGGCGGCGGGGGCGGCACGGCTCCGGGCCGCCTGCGCCGGTCTCGGCGGCTGCCGGCCCGGGGACGCCGTGGCCACCGAGGGATTCGGTCTCGCCGCCCGCTGGATCATCCATACCGTCGGGCCGGTGTGGCACGGAGGTGACCGGGGCGAGGAGGACACGCTCGCCTCGTGCTATCGGCGGTCGCTCGAGGTTGCCGACGAGCTCGGTGCCGCCTCGGTCGCCTTCCCGGCCATCGCCACCGGGGTCTACGGCTTCCCGGTCGAGCGGGCGGCGGAGGTCGCGGTCACCACGCTGCGGGGGACGACCACCCGGGTGGCGCTGGTGCGCCTGGTGGCGTTCGACACCACCACCGAGGCGCACTACCGGCGCCTCCTGGCCCGCTGACCGTCAACGGGTCCCGAGTCACACCACCTTGTTACTTGTGGCGTGACCGGTGGCGCAGACCCGGCCGACGAATGGAGGTCACGATGACGCCCCAAGAACGACGGCCGGGCGACCTGGACCACTGGCGGGACCAGGTCGAGGACCGGCTGCGCGCCCTCGAACAGTTGGTGCAGCGTTTCGCCGACGAGGTGGTCACGAGACGCCTGGTCGTCGTGGACCCCGACGGACGAGACCGGATCGTCGCCGGGATCGTCGGGATGACGGCCGAGCTCCGCCTGATGGCGACGGCCGGCCCGTCGGCCCCGGCCGTACTGCTGTTCGCCAACGGGCCGGCCCGTCCCTCCGAGCGGGGCCTCGGCCCTGGGGTCGGTCTCCAGCTGTGGGCCGGCGGCGAAGCCCCGGTGGAGGTGGCGCTGTGGCCGGACGACGGTCGGTGGCGGCCGGCCGTGCACCTGTCGGAACGGTGAGCAGCCTCGCGGCCGACCGGGTCAGACGGTGACCGGTCGTCCCCGGGAGACCACCGTGGTCGCCGGGTCCGGCGGGCCCGGTCGGCCGCCCCGGTGGCCGGGGCCCGCGGCCAGGGTCACGGCGCCGGCCCCGGCGGCCAGCACCACCGCCACGGCCAGGAGGGCGCGGTCCCATCGGTTCACCAGCACCATGCTACTGATCAGTCTGTAGACGGAGGAGTAGCAGGTCCCCAGGGTGGTGCCCGTGGAGGGCGACCTGCAATGCCGGTTGGGGCGCAACCTCCGCGCCCGCCGCGAGTCCAAGGGTCTCAGCCAGGAGGAATTCGCCGACCTGGTCGGGATCCACCGGACCTACGTCGGCGGCCTCGAACGCGGTGAGCGCAACGTGACCCTGCGGACGGTCGAGCGGCTGGCCGAGCGTCTCGGGGTCGACGCGGCGGCCCTGCTGACCGACGAACCCTGACGGTCGCCGGCGCCGCCCCTGGCCCCTCGACTCAGGCCCCCACCCCGAGGATCCAGCCCTCCTCCTCCTCGACCGCGGTGCGGCCCCCGGGGGACAACGAGCGGGCGGCGTCCGGGGCGAACCACGCCCCCAGGCCGGCCGGGTCCCGGCCGGCGCAGGCGCGAACGACCGAGACGACCTGCGCCTCGTCACGCACCCCCGAGGCGGTGGTCGTCAGGGCCACGGCGCCCGGCCAGATCTCGGCGAACACCAGGCTCGCCGCCGACCGGGCGTCTGACCGGTGTCGCGGGTCGGCGGTCAGCCCCGTCTCGAACGGCCACACCACCGCCGCCTCACCGAAGTGCCCGAGGAGGGAGGCCAGGCGGGGCAGGCCGACGAGGACCTGGCCGCCGACGGTGATCCCACCGAAGAGCTGCCACCCCGACTTGATCCCGGGCCCGGCCAGCCGCTCGGTCACCCGGAGGGTGGCGCACCGGCGCGCCGCCAGGTGGGCGGGGACGGCCGAGGTCGGCGCCAGGTGGGCGAGCCCGTCGAACCGGGGGCCCATGGGTCGCCCCCAGAACAGCGCCGTCCGGGTGGCCCCGTTGATGCCGTCGGCCACCGCGAACCGGTTGTTCGTGTTGTCCGGGCCGTCCTCGATCCGTTCGCTGAGGACCCGCCAGGCCCGCCGCCACGGGACGTCCGCCGGCCGCACGAGCCCCTCGGTGTAGGTCGAGAACCCCTCGGGGTAGCCGAACGAGAAGTCCACGCCGACGAGCACCGTCGCCCGTCGCCCGATGGCCCCCTCGAGCAGCTCAACGAGGTGTCGGCACGCCTCGTCCCGGGTCGGCGGGTTGGCCGTCGAGACGCCCAGTCCGCCCCGGCGCCGTCGGCCGTGAGCCACCCAGATGCTGTTCGCCCCGGTCACCGGGCGGGTGGCGGCGCTCCAGTCGACCATCACGTACTCGTCGAACAGGTGCTCGGCGGGCGACACGGGTCACATTCTCACCGCGGTTAGCGTGCCCGGCGACCAGTGGAGGAACAGGTCGCCGCCCCGGCCGGCCGGGTTCGGCGAACCGCACAGGGGGACGCAGCGGTGGGCGGCACCACAATCGCCAGACGAGCACGGTGGGCGGGTGTGGTCGCGGCGCTGGTGCTCGCGCCGGCCCTGGCACCGGCGGGCGCCGCGGTCGGGTCACCGCGCCGCACTGACCCCGGCGCCGCCACGGCGTCGGGCCTCAGCACCGCCCAACGGCGGCAGCTGGCCGCCCGCCACGCTTTCACCACCCGCCCCATCACCTTCCTCCTGCTCGGTGACTCGCTGGCGCTCACCTTCGGGATCGGTCTGGCCGACCACGCCGTGCCCCGCTACGGGGTCGACCTCAACGACCAGGCGGTGCTCGGGTGCGACCTCGACGCTGACCTCTTGATCCGGGGGGCCGGGAAGGTCGGACCGGCGACCCCGGGGTGCCCCCACTGGCGTTGGTTCTGGCCGCAGCTGATCCGGACCGAGCGCCCGGCCGTCGTCGGGTTGCTGCTCGGGCGGTGGTACGACTACGACCACTTCTACGACGGGCAGTGGGTCCACGTCGGCGAACCGGCGTGGGACGCCCACGTCGAAGGCGAGCTCGAGCAGGCCGTCGGGATCCTCTCGGCCGGCGGGGCCAGGGTCGTGCTGTTCACCCAGCCCTACGTCGACCCGCCGCTCACCGCCGGGCAGACCGAGCCGTGGCCCGAGAACGACCCCATCCGCACCGACGCCTACAACGAGATCGTGCGCCGGGTGGTGGCCCACGACGCCCGTCACACGGCGCTCCTCATCGACCTCAACCGCCTCCTCGACCCCGACGGCCACTTCACCATGACCATCGGCCCGACCCGCGTCCGCTGGCTCGACGGCATCCACGTGGCCTTCGCCGGCGGCGTCCTCGTCCAACGGTCGGTCCTGCCGACGGTGGCCGCCCTCGGCCTGCGCCGGCCGGCCGGCGCCTGAACGGGCTCAGGACCCCGGAGCGACGGCCTCGGTCCCGAGCAGCGAGCGCCGCAGCAGGTCGAGCGCCGAGATCGCCGTGTACTGGCGGATCCGCTCACGGTCGCCGGGCAGGTGCAGCTCGCGTACCTCCGGGGCGAGCCCGGGCAAGGCCAGCGCCACGAACACGGTGCCGACCGGTTGGCCGTCCTGCTCGTCGGGCCCGGCCACGCCGGTGACCGCCAGGGCGACGTCGGCCCCGAGGGCGCGGCGCGCCCCGTCGGCCATCTGGGCGGCCGCCGCCTCGCTCACCACCGGCCCCTCGGCCACCCCGAGGAGCGACCTCTTGACCCCGCTGGCGTACGAGACGACAGCGCCCTGGAACCACTCGCTGGCCCCGGGAACGGCGACCAGGCGCGAGGCGATCAGGCCGCCGGTGAGCGACTCGGCCAACCCGAGGGTGAGGCCCCGGTGCACGAGCTCGTTGGCCAGCGCCTGCTCCATCGTCTCGTCGTCGAGGCCGAAGACGATGTCCCCGAGGCGCGCCTCGAGGACCGACCGCACCTGGGCCTCCTCGGCGTCGAGGGCGGCGGCGGCGGCGGCCGTGCTCGGCGCCCGCGCCGTCAGGCGGACCTTGATCCCCTCGATCCCGCTCGCCAGGAAGGCGATGGTCACGGTCCCCGGCCCCGCGCCGTCCCCGTCGAGCGCCTCGAGGCGCCCGCCCAGTGTCTCGGCCAGCAGCGACTCGGAGGTGCCCCAGGTCCGCAGGACGCGGCTGACGATCACCGCCTCCTCGCCTGCCTCGGCCATCCGGCGGCGCAGGTCGGGGAGGATGCCCCGGGTGAACATGTCAGCCATCTCGTGGGGCACGCCGGGCACGGCGTAGATGACCTTGCGGCCGAGGGGGCAGATCAACCCGGGGGCGGTTCCCTGAGTCTGCTCGATGACGGCGGCCCCGACGGGCACGTCCGCCTGCCGGGCGTTGTTGGCCGACATCTCGCGGCCCCGCGTCGCGAAGAACGAGGCCGTGCGGGCGAGGACCTCCTCGTCCCGGGCGAGCGGGACGTTCATGACCTCGGCGATGGCCTCGCGGGTGATGTCGTCCTGGGTGGGCCCCAGACCGCCGGTGACGACGACCCCGTCGCTGCGGGCCAGCGCAGTGCGCAGGGCCAGGACGATGCGGGCATGGTTGTCCCCGACCGCCTGGTGGAAGTGCGACGTCACGCCGGTGGCCGCCAGCTCCTGTCCCAGCCACGCCGAGTTCGTGTCGGTGATCTGACCGAGCAGGAGCTCGGTGCCGACGGCCAGGATCTCGATGCGCATCTACGTGGCGTCGGTCCGGACGGCCCGCCGGCCGTCGAGGTAGTACTGGAGCCCGGTGACCAGCGTGAAGGCGGTCGCCACCCAGATGGCCACCAGGTGCAGCGTCTCGTACGGAGCAAGCGGCGGCAACAGGCAGGTGGCAATGGCCAGGTCCTGGACGAGCGTCTTGACCTTGGCCGACTGGCGGGCCGGAATGGAGATGCCGTGGCGACCGGCCCACGAGCGGTAGGCGCTCATCCCGACCTCCCGGGCGGCGATCAGGACGACGGGCGCCCACGGCAGCGTGCCCTTGGCGGCCAGCGCGAAGAGCGCCCCGAGCACCACCACCTTGTCGGCCAGCGGGTCGAGGAAGGCCCCCGAGCGGGTCGTCCCCTGACGCCGGGCCAACCACCCGTCGACCCCGTCGCTCCCGGCCACCAGCGTCCCGACGAGGCAGGTGGCCCAGGTCGCCCCTTGGACCACGATCATCGCCACGAACACCGGGGTGACCAACAGCCTGGCCACCGTCAGCGCGTTGGCCGGCGTGGCCAGGGCCGAGGGGCCAAAGGTGTGGCCGGCCGTGCTCACCGGGCGCCCGGCCCGGCCGTCACTCGCACCGGGCGGGCCACGAGGTCGGTGCCGCGCGAGGCGGCGATCTCCACGTCGACCACCGACCCGGTCGCCAGGTCGGCCGGGACCTCGACGATCCCGTCGATCTCGGGGGCCTCGTGCACCGTGCGACCGACGCCCGGTGCGTCGACCAGCACCTCGAGGGTGCGGCCGACCATGGCGTCGCGTCGGCGAGCCGTGACGGCGTCCTGGAGCTCGGCGCACTCACGCAGTCGCTCGAGGGCGAGCTCGGGCGGCACCTGGTCCTCCAGGCCCTCGGCGTAGGTGCCCCCCTCGAGGGAGAACGGGAAGAACCCCGCCCAGTCGAGCTGCGCCTCGGCCAAGAAGGCCAGCAGCCGGTCGTGGTCGTCTTCGGTCTCGCCGGGGTACCCGAGGATGAACGACGACCGGAAGGTGGCGTCGGGCTCGAGGCGGCGGATCCGCTCGATCCGGGCCAGGAACCGCCCGCCGTCGCCCACCCGGCGCATCCGGGCCAGGAGCGGGCGCGAGACGTGCTGGAGGGAGAGGTCGAAGTACGGGACCTCGGTTCCCAGCACGGCGTCGATGAGGTCGTCGGTCAGGCCCGATGGGTAGAGGTAGAGCAGGCGGCAGCGGGCGGCCCGGGCGCTGACGGCGCGGGTCAGCCCGACGATGGGTCGAGCACCGCCGGATCGGGCGCCGCCCGACCCGGTGCGGTCGAGCCCGTAGGACGCCAGGTCCTGGGCCACGAGGACGATCTCGCGCACCCCGGCCTCGAGGAGGCCACCCACCTCGTCCATGACGCTGGTCATCGACCTCGAGCGTTGGGCGCCCCGGAACGACGGGATGGCGCAGAAGCCGCAGGCCCGGTCGCACCCCTCGGCCACCTTGACGTAGGCCCACGGCGCACCGGGCGCCGGCCGCCCGAGCTCGAGGAGGTCGAACCCGGCGAGGGCGGGCGGCTCCAGCGGACCCCGCCTCGGCGCCCCGAGGGCGACCGGGACGCCGA